>OLOD01000435.1_pt1 | contig 33217 bp, 20 predicted proteins | sample 1671921 | NCBI WGS metagenome assembly OLOD01 (sample SAMEA3136626, study PRJEB25190) | human gut metagenome | biome: human gut; feature: human-associated habitat; material: faeces | place: Austria | collected 2013
AGTCTCTTTCTTGCTCTCTCTTCCGCTTTCTTTGCACGTTCAACATCGATATCTGCCGGGAAGCCGGTTTGTTTTTGGGAGAGTTGATTTCAACGCACACCACCTTTTCTAGGCTTCTACAACAAAGGATTCCCTAATTCACAGCCAGGAACTTATTCATAATTTTCTCAGATAATATAAATATAACTGTATCACATTTTACGACCTATGATATAACTAAATTTAAGACTTACAACAAATTTTCTTTTCTATCAAAATCTTTTTTCAAACGAAAAAGTTCCGATTTAGGATCTGCAATATCCTTTCGATAATCTTTATAAAATTGCAAAATACGCAAAAGCTTTAGATTACTTGTTAATTCTCCAATATTATTAAAATCATTTTTATATATTATAGGATATAATTCTTCCTTCTCTTCAGATGTAAGTTGCCCCATTAACTCTCTCCATTGTTGAGTATACCCTAAATGCTCAAAAAAGAATCGAAATAGAATAAACGTTTCAGGCATCATAAGTAACTCCATAAATTCTTCCTCATTACGTCCAAATGCCTTTTCAAAAAACGACATTCCTCTTCCAATCTTGCCTTTAGTCGCATTCAAAATAGCTTGTACAGCACGAATAAATTTCCTATTCCAATATTTGCCAATATAATCTCTATCGTGACTATGTTCTCCACTAATTGGATGATATTTCATTGGAAATGAATATATACTAACATTCAACTGTTCACATAAATCCACATTAATTCGCATACGATGATATAAATCTACTGGTTTATCAGTAAAATTATACAATAGGTAGTTTGAAAAATCCTTCATTCCATATTGTGCACTCATAGATAGAGCTTTCGTATATTCTACTTCCGTTTTTATATTATCAAATGCAATACGAAGTGGTCGCACTGGTATTTCAGATAATAAACTAACAATTCTATCATCAAACAAGCGAGCATCAACACCTTGATTAAAATCAACAAAACGTAATCGCCCTTTCTTTGTACTTTTCATATCAAAAAATGGAGCAAAGTCTTTATATGTTGCAATTAATGCTTCACGTGTACATGTTTCAGGATGTAGAAATCCATATTGCTCACGCATAGCGTATATTTTAGTTCGAATATGTTCGTTGAGAGATTTCTGATTATTTAGGTCTAGAAGCAACTTATATGTCTTTCTGATATAAGCTCGATTATTAATACCTAAACGTAAGTTTCGAATAGATATTTTATACCAATTCGGTTCAATATATTTAGCCCCTTTGGTAAATCCACAAGCTTTAATATCTTCAATAATATCCTCTAGCTTGGAAGAAGCTAAAACATTATTATCCATTAATAAAAGATTCTGCTGCTCTCCATAAAGTCGCTTTGTCCTTTCTATACGTTTTATTAAAGATATATATTCCTGATATTTAGGTTCAATTCTCCATACTGCACAAAATGCACATTTTCTAATACAACCACGTGTAGAATAACTATAATATGCTCCATTATCAGGATAAACATAATCAATTTCATCAAGGATAGAATAATCCAAAGGTAATTCATCAATGATATACGGATTATCTTCATCAATATCCTTTCCTGGAGTATGCAACGTTCCTACATGAGGACGAATCCCTGTTGTTTTTTCTATTTCATCAGGCTGAATTGAAGCAAGAACGCCTCCAACCATTAGATTCTTAATATCTTTAACCATCGTTTTAGCGAACTCGATGGTCTCAATTGTAATATCCCAATAAAATGTAAAAAGAGTAGTTACGCCTACCCAATCCCACTGAGGATATTTTTTATACTCACCTGAGTAATAATACTTTTTATAATATTCTATCCATGGTGCTAAAATGAGTGAAATTTCAGAATCTTCGATTCCAATTTTATCAAAATACTCTCTTTTACGATATTTTATATATAGAAATATTTTATCAGAACGTAATTTCCAATTTATACTTCTATCTAATTCTGTCAATTTTGCAATACAAGTCTCTGTTATTTGATTAATCACAAAATCTTTCAAATCACCCTTATAAAAAACAACTTCATCACCACGTAATCTAAAATAAGTTGCAAGTTTCATCAGACCTATGGGAGGAAACTTATTTTTATAATTGGGTTCTAATAATAATACTCGACGATTCATCTCGTAAGATCCTCCTCTATTACTCTTATTAAAGCTTCTCTTTGACGTTCATCAGGAATAGCTTTTGCAATGGATGTATATATCTTTCCAATCAACTTTTTCTCAGCCTTTGTATATTGAGAATATATTGGATTATCCGTTCGGAATTTTGTTTTCTCCCTATTTTCGGATTTATAAGAAGGAGATGAAACTATTTGAACAGAATCTGTTACTTGCTCTACCTTTGAAACAAAATGACTGATGATTTTTTTTAAAGAAGAATTAGAATCTTCTATTTTTTGATTTTTTCTTTCTAATTTCTTTTTTGCTTCGAAAGAGCGCTTTTGATACTCTTCAAGCTGTTGTTGTAAGTTCTCTTGTTCCTGCTTACTAGAATAACCACTCTCCTCTTTATGTTTTATCTTCTCTTCTAATTCTTCTTTTCTAGCAATAGTCTGTAAACTTTTTTTAATATCAGATGCATCATAACACATTTCTCGCAGTTTCAAGAAATCCAATTTAACACGTTTTTCAAAATCTTGCAAAGCTTTATTTTCCCCAAAATAATCTCGCCGAGAATTTGGTATCAAATCTTTGTTCACAGCATGTATCTCTCCAAAATAATAAAAAGAGAATCGTTGATCTGACGTATTTGTGAAAAATTTTTTACAAATTTCTTCATCTCCAATTTGAATATTCTCTTTTCTTAATCGAATACCTCGCGCAATATTCTTTTGCTTCATCTGTCCATTCAAATGAGATAAAGAATACCACCCCCAATATATAATGTTTCCATTATCATCTTTTGAAAGAAGGAAATCTACTCCTAGTATATCATCAACCTTCTTTTTCCCGCCTTGATTATCTTCACCATAAATATAATTTGTATATGGTTTATAAATTTGCTCTCCATTGATATAAATATTATAAATATCAACTTTTAATCCATGAGTACTAGCAAAATTGGAAATCTGAGAAGAAAATATAAATTTAGATGCTATATCTACAGGAGCAACCATAGATAGATAATTCTTAACACTATCAATATCAAGTAATTCATCAGAAGTTACATTCTCCATGATTACTTTAAAATAATGTTTTTCAAGACACTCATTTTTTGTCGTAGTTTTTGTAACACGACTTAATACATCTACTGCTTCTTCTGATGTATCACGATCATTGATTATTTGTTTTAATAAGTCAGCATCCCAAGTCATCATGGTACATACATCCTCTCCATAATATGAGGTTTCAAAAATGAGTTTGGAACAATAGCCAAGTCCACCTAAACGACCTATTCCACGAAATCCTTTATCTTCTCCTCGCTTCTTTGTAGAATGTGCTATATTCCTAAGAATTGGAATCACTTTTTCTTTAGGAATACCAGTTGCATTATCTTCAATAATAATAAATCTATTTTCTGGATCAATTGTTATATATATTTCATCTTCTCCAGGAGATAAGAGCCCCTCAGCCACAGCTTTATCAACCTGATCTGCTGAATTTTGTATATACTCTCTATAAATAAATCTACAATCTTCATACATACCGAGCGTCAAAGACTCGATAACATCCTTACCTATTCTTGGATTATCACTCATAATTGTCAATTATATCAATCAAAATATTTATATATAGGAAGAGGAAATTTTATATTCAACATTGAACGAAAAACTGGATTTTGAATAATATATTCCCCTTGTTTCATACGTGTTAGCATTGTTTTATATACGCTAGGAACAAAACGAAAATCCTCTCGTGAAATCTCAATAGCATTAGTACGCCCAAAAGCTTGAGTTGCACAATTTCCCTTTACCCTACGATGTATATCACTCACAAATTGCTCTGCTCCAAATAGTACAATACCTAAAGAACGCCCCCTTTCTGTTATATCAAGTAACTGATGAAGAATAGGAGAAGATTTAGGAACCTCTGTTGAAGCATATTTATTTAACTCATCAATAAATATGATAATACGATCAGGTATATCTGAATCTGCGCGTTCCGTTGAACCTAACTTCAGATTATATACAGCACGCATTACATCTCCAAAAACAAATCCTTGTGACTCTTCATCTAGTTTTGCAATATCGATAACCATTACATCATTTTTTCCGATATTAGAAATCTGATCACGAAGACGAACTCCTTTACCCAATTGATTAGTAAACATTTGCTGACATTTTTGATAACTTTTATTGAAAAGTCTATAGAATTTACGCCAACTCATCACAGATATTTCCTTACCAGCTTTACTAGCTTTATCAGACTGTGTTTGTTTGAAAAGTTCATTTTTAAAATCTTCCCACGACTCAATTCCTTTAAAATCACCACTGTTAGAAATAATAAAATTTATTATAGATTCTACAGTTTCATTAGGATCGTCAACATTTGCAAATAACAAATCAAGGCATTCTTTATCTTCGTCGGTTTCAAATAAATATTTATATTGAAACGCATTACCAATAGCTAAACGGTCCTTTATAATTTCCGCTTTTTCATATGTATAGGATGTATAATCTTTTGAATATGGATAAAAATATTTAACATGTTTAAATGGCTCCATGTCTAAACCAAGAAGCTCATATATTGGTTCTATTTTTGCAAGTTCATCTTTACGAGTATTCTTTTGATCTATCTTCAATAAATCTGTACCTTTCACATTCATCATAATAAAAGCAACAGACTCTTCTTTTGTTTTAATTGCATAATCTTGAATTGCCTTCATTAAAAACATAGCATATGACGTTTTTGAAGCCAAACCTGAAATTCCAGAAATATTTAGGTGCGCACCTTCTGGTCCAATAAGAAAATGTGAATTAAAAAATACAGGTAGCGTTTGTTTATTTACACCTTCATACATTTCAATGTATCCAGCAGGAAGTTTATGTTTAACATCGTTTAAACCTAGTGCTTCCATGATCTCATCACGTTCCGCAAGATATACTTTTTTACCCTCTTGAACAGGTATATATATATTACTTGTATTACCAACAACTTTACACTTCACATAATTCATTCCTATACGCTCTGTGTAAGATTGAGAATCAACTTGACCAAAATCACTAGATATATAACCAGCCAAAGCACTTGGAGAGTCTGTCATGTGCGAAATTTCTTCTATAACTCCAAATGTTTTAGTAGGATTACCTTGTGCATCCGTTACATGCTCCACAACCACTACATCAAATGGCTTTAGTTTTAAGTCCTTACGCGTCCAAAAAGTAAACTCTTCAATTGTAGACGGCTGTTTCTCTGTTGCTATAATTTTCCCAATTGCTTCCATATTTTTAGAACAAATTTATAAAACTAACATCACTTTTAAAACGACTTTTACAAAAACATTCTGTCATATATACAGGATATAAGTGATTCGCCCATCTTACATCATTACCATAACAGACAGGATTTCGCTCATTAATGATGTTTGCCGTAATCATGTCTACTTCATCTGTATCAAGTCCTTTTTCAGATTCTTCACCAGTCATAAGCATTTTTTCAATCTTTAGAATTCCCGAGTAAGGAGTTGTTGTATAATTTCGTTCTCTTATGCGCACATACCAAATAGCAAAATTAACATTCCCCCATTCTTCTCCAGGTCTCCACATAAAAGCAGGAGTTCTATGGTATAATGGAAGATTTGCTATTTGCCCAGCACTACTTTGATTTTTATTATCTTTCATTAAGTTTGGATTAAACCGCTTTGAGACTCCAACAACATGACGATAATTATTTCTAATCCTAGCAAGTTCTTTATAATCTCCTTGCTTCATAGGTTTATATTGTATCGAACCATCTTTAATAAGATAATGCTTATTTGTAAGCAAATGTTTATTCATTAACCAAGATACAATACGTTTTTCACATTCAATCATCTCATCCTGGATACGAGCTATTCCTTTATTCTCTAGTGTCTCATTTCCTTCCAGTTTTGTAAGGTAATACAAAACCTTACCTATTTCATTTCCTTTATCTTTAATAAAAGATAACTGATTAATTTTATTACATAAATTACTGAAATATACTCCATTATCAACACCTTCTCCATTAGCAGATATTGGTAAACACACTACTGGATATGCTTCATCAATAACTTTATAAAATTGCTTAAATGTATTGTCTGTATTCATTTCTCGACCACAGCATGCTACTGATATTTGCCCACTAACTATAGGAAAGACCTTTTTGTCATATTGTATATCATCCACTTTATAAACACGACGAGAACCGTCAAGGAAGAATTTAAAAAGAGGAGGTCCTTGCATAGCATTACGAGCCAAAGTTCTCATATCTCTAGCTTTTGGATCACGTATCCTTTCTGCGTATTCTTTCATATTGATATAAGAATCTTCTTGTGAAGAACCATAATCAATATTTGGGGCAATTGAATCATCATAACAATATTTAAATGAGGTAAAACATTTCCCATTTGTTTCACGTGCTATATAATCGAGTATTTTTCCCATTTATACTAATAAATTTTAGTGTAAAGGTAAATAAAAAACAATGATAAAACATCGTAATAACCTCATAATTAGTTATCATTACTTACTATTAACAAAAAATCAATATTAATTTATCATAGACAACATAAAAACTCTCTAGATTAATCAAGAAATACCTTATAATATTTTTATTCCCCCGAAAATACTCCATGCACACTCCTTTGGGATTCTCCACACCAACCTTAGAACGAGGGATCAAATATATGTGCACATGAAAAACCGATTGGTCTGTTCCGTTCACTTTTTCAGCATATAAAATCCGTTCTCAAACGACTGAGAGCGAACAACTGTTTGACGGTTATCAGATGTATCAATCCACGGACGTAAAAAACGGAAAGGTACATTCATTTGTAAGAAATTTAATCGTTTTCTAACATCAGCTTTTTGAACAAGTTCGTGTAACAAATCTGTCAAATTGCGCACACTGATATTGATGAGTATATTATAATTCTTTTGTTTAACTACATTTTTATCGCTGATCAAGAAAAAAGGGTGAATCGCATATTACGAAACACCCTTTTTGTATCCACTTATATTATGAAAACTTCCGCGCTTCCCGCGGAGACTTCTGTAATACCTTCCATCAATAAGAAATCTTACAGCCTACGAAATAACTTCGCGGCATGCCGGGACCGTAGATATAACCCGCATCGCGGTTCTCGCCCTGGTCGAAATCATCCTGATAGGCATTGAAGATATTCTTCACGCCGGCATTCACCTGCAGGGTTACGGTCTTAAACAACGGAATATCATAGCCCACCTTCAGGTTCAGGTCGAAGAAATCGGGTGTCGTCACATCCTTATCCGGGATATTGTATCCTTCCCGCAGGTTGTGCTGCACCAGCATGCTGCCCGTATACGTTCCCGTCAGGGCAAGCGACAGACGCTTCACCGGCGTAAAGGTGGATGTCAGGTAACCATACAAATCCGGTGTGCGGTACATCTTTTTCTGCGGAGTCACATCGTCGCTCCACTGCATGGCTTCCTTATAGCGGCTCCGCTGTAAGGTGGCTCCCGCCTGAATCTGCATCCACGAGTAGGCCATCTTTCCTTCCAGGTTCAATCCCATCACCCGCGCGCCGGAAGCATTATAACGCACCATCACGATATCGCCATGCTCGTCGAGGCCCGTCTTCTTCAGATCAAACACATCCTTCAAATCGGTATAGAATCCTTCTACCAGGAAGTTCACTTGCACCGGACCGAAACGATGATAGAAATCGACCGACGCACTCAGGCTGTTGGAACGCTCTTCCTTCAAATCATCAGAGAGTTCAATCTTCGAAACCGTACCGCCCACAGCCTCGATATGCAAATCTTCATCGAATGCCTGCGGAGCCCGGAAACCACTTGAGTAAGCCAGGCGGATATTGATATTGTCGGTCGGGTTATAACGCACATTGGCCCGCGGACTGAAGATGACGTGGTCAATCAGGTTATGCTTGTCCAGACGGCCACCGATCAGGAAGCTCCACCGCTTGTTCTTCCATTCATTCTGCAAGAACACACTTTCGATGTGTGTCGTCTGCTTCACCTCGCGGTCATGACCCAGCATCAAGTCGTGCAGATTATCGAAGTTATACTCCAATCCGGTAGTCAGTTCGGCCGGCATGAACAGACAGCGGTCGAACGAATAGCTATATTGAGATCCGACGATAGCCGTCATGTCTGTGGTCGATCCGTAAGCATTCGGGTCTTTCCCGGCGCCATAATAACTCTCGCGCTTGGTATGCTGCGCCGACGCATAGGCACCGAAACGATGTTTATAGTCTTTCGAGAACAAATCATATTTCAATCCGCCACCGTTGATGTCATGATCGGTCTGCTCGGCAATATCCGCTTCGTGAGGAGGCTTGTTGAACGCGTTTCCGCCCCGGCGGAATTCATGGATGCCATGATACTCCAACGTCAGTTTCGAATAATTACTTGTCTTCAGATACGAACGGAAACCAATGGTCTTCGCACGGATCTTTCCCAATTCCGAATAGCCGTCGCCGTCATGATCATACGGATCGCGGATACGGCTCTGCCCGAATACATAAATACCCGCTTTCTGGTCGTCGGTTACCAACGAAGCATTTACCGTCGTATTATTATCGGCACTGCTCCCACCGACCATCGTCAGCGAGTGAGACACCTGGGCCGAATTGCGCAAAGGCTCTTTGGTAATAATATTGATGGTTCCCGCAATCGCCGACGAGCCGAACAAGGCCGAACCACCGCCGCGCATCACTTCCACCCGTTCGATCATATTGGCCGGAATCTGTTCCAATCCATACACGCCGGTCAATGCGCTGAAGATAGGACGGCTGTCTACCAATATCTGCGTATAAGGTCCGTCCAGTCCATTGATACGCACCTGCTGGAAACCACAGTTCTGGCAGTTATTCTCGACCCGCACGCCCGGCTGGAAATTCAGTCCTTCGGCCAACGACACCGCATTGGACGATTCAAACACTTTCGAATCCAAGACATTCACCAACGACGGAGCCATCCGGCGTGTTGTCTCATTACGGTTGGCCGAAACGACAACGCCATCCAGAGAAACAGCATCTTCTTCTGCCTCAAAATTCACCTCCAAGGTTTTCCCTTTCTTGAGAACCACCTTCTTCTTGACCGTCTGATACCCGATCGATTTCAGCACCAGCTGAAATTCTCCTTCCGGCAGATTGGTCAACGAGTAATGACCGGTAGCATCGGTAACTGTCCCGATCGTTGTTCCTTCCAGAAAAATATTCACATAAGAGATATGCTCTCCTGATTTTTTATCTACAACGTGTCCGAAGATATTGGCATCAGACGGATTCAAATTCACTCCCTCGTGTTCAGCTCTGGCAGCAAACAGGATACAGCACAGGCTGAACCATACTAAAAATATTCTTTGCATGATTTCAATTCTTTTAGGATTATACATATAGCATGCCCTCTCCTTTCGACAGAAGAAGCCATAACGAATCAGGGCCCGGATAACAATCCTACCCTTTCAATTAAATGAATGAAATCAGTACCGGAGGAGCCCGCAGATGATAAGAAATAAAACAAATCTTTCTCAAGAAGCCGGAAACCTGCGTTTCTATTTCCTGCAAGAAAGAAGGAATGAAATCGAACAGAGAGAGAACGGCAACGGCCCCGTCTTCTACGACAATGGTAGAAAGCGAATGAAACAACTGCAATTCCTGCAAAGAATGCTTATGCTGTCCGTCCTGGTCTTGAGAAGGGTGAGAATGCACGATCGTAACACCGTTCACAATATGAACGTGTGTAAACGAGACGATTTCTCCCAAATACAAGATAAAGATAACCGGGAGAATCCAGCGGAGATATGTCTGCAATCGTGCTTTCAATGATCAAATCTTTTTTGGATCTGCAAAATTACGGAAATCAAGAGAAAAGACAATACCTATGTTCGGGTATTTCATCCAAAAACGAGAAAAGGCTTGAAGAAGATCGTTCCCCAAGCCTTTCCGACTATCATCCATCTATTTATTTCACTTCCACCATGCCACTTGCCGTATTCGCTGCAATCTGCCGGTCGTACATCGCCTCGCAGCTCACTGGCGGCAGATAGAATTTACCCGGATATACGGCACAAAGATTCACGCGAACCAGCACATGACTGCCCGGAGCCAGATGATCGACATAACTGCAAACCCGATCATCACGAATATCCTGATAGCTGACATTACTGTTGGCTGAAGAAACGGCCGTCGGCATAAAGCGTGTATTCAGAATCTCCCAACCCGACGGGAAGATTTCGGTCAATACCAGATTCCTCAAAGGCAAAGCCGTCGGGTTCTGGATCAGCACCTGTGCCGTGAAATTCGTTCCCTGCTCCAAAGAAGCGATATCCAAAGGCCGGCCATCGGTTGTCTGATAGGTTACTGACAACTTCAGTTTATGCTGCGACTCTTTCACATCCTGCTGCGGAATCTCGGCCAACGACTCTGCCTGGACATACAAGGCCGTTTCTCCTTCGTTCTTGATCACAAGATCAGAGGAAGAAGGATCCGCACCCTCCAACAACCTATCTGACCAGACAGATTTTTCCGTCCGGACGGTTTCCTGCTGTTCCGCATACTGATACGTGAACTGCATACTTCCGGTCTTCGCAGGATACTGCTGGTAATAGCCAGCCAATGCCACCCAAGCGAAAGCCGTCTCCTGCGTGCTCAGCCAATCATCCGAAGCAAGCTTCTTGGCCAGACGAGTAACCAGTGCCGTCGCTTCTTCTTGCTCCTTCACCAGGCAAAGAGCAACCAGGCGTATGGCTTCATTCCGGAAGGCCGAACCAAATGTTTCATCATACACCAGCGAAGAGGTCGAATTCTCGGTTGTCTTCTCCAACAAGGTCTTGGCTACATCTGAGCGTCCGACCACAGCATACGAAGCCGACAACATCCACTGAGCGGCGACAGGCAATGGCTGCTGTGCACGAAGACGGTTCATGGCTCCCATATCGGCTTTATTCGCCAAGGCCAAGACATACAGCCGATAAGCCTGTGTCAACATCTCGGCTTCCTGCTGATAACCCGTTGCGACCGGTTTCCATCCGGATGCCATCTTCTGCAAATCGGCCAAAGCCTGCAACTTCAAGGTAGCCGGAACCGCATATCCTTTTCCTTCAGCCATCAACAGGAAATGCAGGGCATAAATACTTCCCCACGCATTCGAGTTGCTTTGTCCGGGCCAATAAGCAAAGGAACCCGTCGGCAACTGATACGAACGCAAGCGGCTGATGATTTGTTTCACCTGTTGTTCGGCTTCCAATACCTGATCGGCTGTCTGTTCTGATACATCCGACAGATACAACTGCGGGAAACCTTTCGAAACCAGTTGTTCCAGACAAGCATGCGGATAGTCTGTCAACTCGCTTAACCGGGCAGATAAATTGAGAGGCTGGATAGACGAGACATCCAACAACAGGCGGTTGCTTCCATTCATTCCGCTTAACTGAACCGGTTGCTTCCAGGTTTCACCCGGCTTAATAACGGCATCCCATCCTTTTCTTTGTACCGTAGTAACCGTCCGCACAGCCAAATCAGCGGCATAGGTCGATACTTCACCCTTTCCTTCCGCCTTCATGGTAATCCGGATTTTGTCCACCGGATTCTTCACTTTAATCCGGAAAGAAACCGTCTTATCTTCTTTCTTCGTGAAATGAAGAGTTTGCGTTGTCTCACCCACCATCTCGACATCAGCTGAACATTGCAATGACACCGCTACATCTCCGACGTTATCTTCCGTAGCAAAGACCGTAGCCGGAATAACGATTTCTTCATTCGTTCCCACCACCCGTGGTAACGTACCTAATAACATCACCGGCTTACGAACCATGACACTTTGTTCTGTATGACCAAATGATTCGCCATCCGTAGCAACTGCCATCACCCGAACACGACCGTTGTAATTAGGAATATCAATCTGATGCGTTTTCCGTTCGCCCTTCTTCAACTGGAATGGTCCTATAAACTTAACAACCGGAGCAAAACGATTCACGACAGCTTTGGGGCCTTTGTTCAAGGCATCATCGCCACCAATACTGAACAATTGTTCGATCCGTCCGCCATAAGCGCCCAGGATATAATTATACAAATCCCAAGTATCCACCCCCAAGGCCTCGCGTGCATAGAAAGTCTTCCAAGGATCGGGCGTCTGGAAACGGGTCAGATCCAATAAACCTTCATCCACGACCGCCAGTGTATATGACATCGCCCGGCCATTCTGTTCGGAGACTGTCACCTGACACGTACTCTCCGGTTTCCACTCTTTAGCCGTTGCCAGTTGAGGATGCAAATGACTCTCTTCTGAAATTACGGTAAATGGAACGACACCAAACATCCGGATAGGCATATCATTCGCCGTTGCGCCATGCGGTTGTAACAATGAAACGAACAAATAAGCATTCGGCTGCATCTCTTCAGTTGCCTGAATGGTAAAAGTCGTCTGATTCGCTTCACACTTAAATTCTTTTACCAGTAATACGGTTGAACCGGTCTGCACACTGACAACAGCACGGCTACCAGCAGAAGAAGGAATCGTAATCCGAATATCCTCACCTGGAACATAACTGTCTTTATCTAACTTAAACTCCAACATGGATGCGGCATCTGTACCAGAAAAATCCCGTTCCCGATTGATATTCGGCCAATCAAAATAGCTAACAACACCTGTGGTATGTCCGCTCTTCCGATCTTTTGCCAGGATGAGATACGTTCCCCAATTCTTCTCATCGAACGAAAGGGCTAAGGCTGCTTTTCCTGCCTCATCGGTAGTCAGCTTCTCCTGTTTTACGGGTTTATAATAACTGCTTGAGGTGAAATTAGCCAATGTACTCTGGTCGGCACTCCACCACCAATACCAATCCAATTTATATATCGAAATATCCAACTCTGAACCAGCGATGGGCGCACCGTGGTAATCGACAGAGACAAACTGGAAAGTATGATCCTGATCCGTACTCAACGGCTGCCGATTCTTCTGCGGAGAATGAATTCCGACATAACGCTGATAAGGAGAATACAACAAACGAACCGCATCGATACTGAAATCGCCGGATTCTTCATAAACTTTCGTCGTAAAGCTACCCAACAACATGCCGGGCGCTGTTGCACCTACATTCAGCCGCGTCTTCACAGAGGCATCACCTTCGCCATTGGTAGTTCCGGTAATCAGCTGGCTTTCTTCGCTATTAAATGATACTGTCGGGTTGTCAAACGTATAATCCGGATAATTCTTGAATGAAGTTCCGGTAGAAACGAACGTTCCTTTCACATCATATTTCAAGTTACGAGCTTTGGCTCCTTGTAACCATTCCACATGCAATGGAATAGCAACTTCCTGCTCCCGAACCAATAAGTCCGGAACATCCAAACGGATTTTCAGGCGATTCGGTTTGATGCTTTCCACACGAAGACGCTTATCAAACGACACGCCTCCTACCTCAACTTTTACATTCCACGCTCCTGTTGGAACCGATGCTTCGGTCGGAATATGGAAAACATACAATCCATCACTGCCTTGTGTACTGACCTTCTGCTGATAAACTTGTCCCAATGGATTGAATAACGACAGTTTCACCGGATGATGTGGCGGTAACATCTTGCTTCGGTCGAACAACATGAATCCGACGTGAATGGTATCACCCGGACGCCAAACACCTCTTTCTCCATAAATGAATCCTTTGATTCCTTTCTGTACGACTTCTCCATCCACATCAAATGAGCTCAAAGAGAGATTAGATCCTTCATTCACTCTTAGATAGGAACGCTGTTTACCTTCTGAAGCCAACAGATAGTAAGGACGTCCACCGGCTTTTCGGCAATCAAAGACCACACGTCCGTCATTATCAGTAGTCCCTTCAGCCAATAATTCTTTCTGATAGTTATAGGCTTGTTTGCAGATGATGAGCCAGCACAACCATCTTTCCGTCAGTTCCAGCCATCGCCATCAGTCCGATGTTAGAGACCAATATATTCTTTCCGGCAGAACGATTAAAATAATAGGAAGGAGAACACGGATCATTCCGCTCGGCATACTTATAAGTACTCCAATCTGTATTCAGACTTTCCTGATAATACCAGCCACCGGCATCAAACTGATTCAACTCTTCCCGAAAAGCCATCTCGTTTTCAGCCAGAATCTGTTCTTTCGTCTTGGTTTCCAACTGAGGACAATCATACGCGGAAAGACTTTCATCGAACGATAAAATGACCCGATAGATAGCTCCCGGTTCCGGATCAATGAGTTGCTTCAGATCAAGGGCAAATGTGTTCCAACGCGTCAGATCGTAATTATGCTCGTCGAAGAAGATAACCTGACGGGTAATCAGCCGGCCCAAACGCATCAGTTCAGCCGTGCCATCCAATTCATTCGTCTGGAGAAATTGTCCGATATTCTGTTCTCCGATTTTCACCACTCTAACAACTACCCCTTTCAGCGCTATTGCCTGGAAAGGAACATGCAACTTGTCGGACTGCGGAATGATCACGCCATCACCCATGAACCGGACATCCGGACATCCGTCGTTTTCCCGGATTTCCCTTGTCTCATCTTTCGCCAGTAAAGTACCCGATGTACTTTGAATCTCTTTCTTTAAGACAACCTTTAAGTCTCCGTTCCGATTCTGATCCGGATATAAACGCAACTTATTTCCTTCTACCGATACCAGTTTGGAAACGTTGTCTTCGATATAAGCCAGACCATCTAATACCTGGTCTTTCTTCAATGCCTGTGTAAAAGTCACTTCCACATAACGTTCAGGTGTCCGGAGATACTGAACATCAAACACCGAGAAATCATCTTTAGCCGGGACAGACGTACTAACTAACGTTTCTTGGGCTACGTTCCACTTGTTGGGTAACACAGAAAGGCTGACTTCTTCACTTCCCGGCACAATGTTCTCAAGCGTCAACACATGCTTCTTTCCATCTGCTCCATGCTGCCAGACACCTTTCAGACCGGATGAAGGACCGACTAATTGTTCTACGGTAGCAGGCAACTCCCGATCGGAAGTCAAAACGAGGTAATCCAGATTATAATTCCCTGGATTTGAGGGATTCATTTCTAAAGAAGAAAGATAAGCCTTTACCTCCAAAGCCTTGGTATGAAACGAAGCGGAGAAACGCTGATACTTCTTTTCCGGTATCGATTTCCACGCTGCAAGATCGACAGTCAGCGTATAACGTGTATCCCGTTCCAGACAGCCGGCGGGTTTGAATTTCACAATCCGCCCTTCATCCAGTACAAACGTGCCTTCAGCCTTAGGATTCAGCTGCACATGTTCTTTCCATTTACCCTCGGCTTGCATCTCTGCCGGTATTTCTTCCTGCAGAATACATGTCGGTGTCACATACCGTGACACTAATCCGGAAGTAAATGCCTCCACATACGGGTTATAAGTTATTTTTTCCTCGGTTGATTCGGAAAAAGAACAACTTATCAGACTCAGATAGCTTAACAAAGTAAGCAAACAAAACAAATATCGATTCATGGTAGTTCTCTCTTTTATTCTATAATAAATGTATGTAAAGATATTCTCTCACAGCACAGCCCGGGCTGTTGCACGATTGATTACCGGAAACAAATGTATTGCTACTTCAATACGGTCAGATCCTAGCAATTAGTTCGGAGAACAAAGTTGTCATTCGCTCAGCAGCCCGATTGGCAGCTTCGATCACATCATTGGCATCGTTCACAAAATCATCGGCAAAATGATAACCTTCATTGGTTATGACCGACATACCAAACACCCGAATACCACAATGACGGGCTACAATTACTTCAGGCACCGTACTCATTCCGATCGCATCGCCACCCGCTTTTCCATAGAACGCATATTCGGCAGGCGTTTCATACGACGGACCTGTCAGACCAACATAAACACCTTTCTTTAATGCGATCTGTTTCTCTGCGGCAATCTCTTCCATCAGACGGATAAACTCCCGGTCGTATGCCCGTGTCATATCCGGGAAACGCGGACCAAATTCCTCTTTGTTCGGACCAATCAATGGATTGGGCATCATATTGATGTGATCACGAATAATCATCAGGTCACCCACCTTGAAAGTCGTATTGATTCCACCGGCTGCATTCGAAACGAAGAGATTCTTGATTCCTAAGAGCTTCATCACACGGATCGGGAACGTTACTTGTTCCATCGTATAGCCTTCATAATAATGAAAACGGCCCTGCATGGCTAAAATAGATTTACCACCTAACTTACCACAGATAAAATTCCCTTTATGTCCCGAAGCCGTTGAACGCATAAAATGCGGAATCTGCTGGTAGGGAATGATGGTAGGATCTTCGATAGCATCAGCCAACGAACCCAATCCACTTCCTAAAATAACGGCTGTTTCCGGTTTGCCGGATATACAAGCTGCTAAGAATGCCGCTGTTTCGGCATATAAGTCTTTTGTCTCTTTCATGTCTATATCTCCTTATCGTTTAACTAAATTATAGGCGCACCGAGCGGCCTGTTCCAATATTTCCGCTTCGCCCGGTACTTGTTTATGACGCATCACTACTTTACCATTACAAATAACGGTATCAACACAACTTCCATTGGCTGCATACACCAAATTGGAAACAAAGTTGAAATTCGGAGTAAATGCCGGACTCTGCAAATCTATCAAACAGAGATCAGCCAGATATCCCTCTTCTATCCGTCCGGCTTTCAGACCTAAAATATCCGCACCCGTACAAGTGGCTGCTTCCAGCATTTCCGGGGCAGTCAATACTTCCGGATCTTTCCGCCAGGCTTTTCCCAGCAACGCAGCCAATTTCATGGCCTCGATCATATCCAGATTATTGCTGGATGAACAACCGTCCGTACCGATTCCTACTTTTACACCAGCCTGTTTCATTTCGGCAAACTTAAAGCTGATCCCCGAAGCCAGTTTCATGTTTGATGCCGGATTATGGATGACCTTCACTCCGTAATCAGCCAGCATGCGGATTTCGTCTTTATCAACGTAAACACCATGTGCAATAACCAGACGCGGTGACAATACTCCAAGCTTATACAGGTAACGAACCGGAGAAAAGCCAAACTGCCGAATGGAATTGTTGACTTCTTCTTCCGTCTCTGCCAAATGTAAATGAATCAAAGCCTGATGTTCATTGGCAAACGTATGTATCCATTGCAATAACTCTCCGGAAACCGTATAAATAGCATGAGGACCGACGGCATATTGGACTCTCGGACCATATTCATCCACTACATCATATAGCTTTTCGCATTCTTTCTTACTCTTTTCAGCCAACTTCGGATCAAAGTGATCAAAACAAACGGCCGACAAATATCCGCGGATTCCCATTTCTTCGACAGCATCAGCTGTTCCCCGGAACTTCTGATACATATCCAGAAACGTAGTTGTTCCGGACTTGATCATTTCCAAACAAGCCAACTTGGCGCCCCAATATACATCCTCGCGTGTCATCTTCGCCTCATTGGGCCATATTTTCTGTTCCAGCCAAGGCATTAGCTTCATGTCATCTGCAAACCCTCTGAACAGCGTCATGGCAGCATGTGTATGGCCGTTCACCAATCCGGGAATAACCGCCATGCCCGTCGCATCAATCACTTCAGCATCTTCTGCAACCAGGTCTTTACCGATCCGGCTGATCAAATTCCGTTCTATCAGAATGTCAACCTTTTGTTGGTTCAATTCTACCTGTTTAATCAATATCCGATGAATCATCTTATGAAAATTTAGCTTTGATATTCTTTATTTTCTCTTCCCGAATCCGGGAAAGTAATTCCTTTTTACAGTTCTTTTTGACAGCCACCAAGGCACACGATTCAAAGACTTCGATCACACCCAAGTCTTCTCGGGTAATCTGTCCTTTCTGGTACAAGAAACCGGCAATGTCTTTCTTGCTTAACTTATCCCGTTTTCCCCGATGAATGGTCAGTGTAGTCCATTCTGAAGCTTTTGGCCGACGCGTCTTTTCGGGTAAGAAAAATTCATCCGGCTCAGGAGAGACATATTCCGGTACAGCTTCGGCCTCGTTCAACAATAAATAAGCCGTTCCTTCGGCATGCATACGCGCCGTTCGTCCGTTCCGATGAACAAAAGCTTCTTCGTTCAGTGGCAGATGATAATGGATCACATGCTTCACTTCCGGAATATCCAATCCTCGAGCCGCCAGATCCGTTGATATCAAAACGGTGGCGGTGCGATTACGGAAAAGAGCTAACCGTTGTTCACGGTCTGCCTGTTCCATTCCTCCATGGAAACATACACAATCGACTTGTTTTTGGGCCAGAAATTGTCCTACCCGCTCAACTGACTCCCGATGATTGCAGAATACCAATGCCGATTCTCCATTCAATTCACCCAACAGACCATACAAACTCATCAGCTTGTCTTTCTGCGGAGACCGTACCTGATATAATTTCAGGCCTTTCAATGACTTCGTAGCAGTCAGGTAGGAAATCCGTATCGGCTGATGCAAATGAATAAACTCCGGTATTTCAATCGCCTCGGTTGCCGAAGTCAATACCTTACGTCTTACTTGCGGCAGACGTGCCATGATCTTTTTCATCTCCGGAACAAACTTCAACTCCAACGATTTGTCGAACTCATCCAGAATGACTGTATGGACCGACTGTAAAGACAGATTGCCTTTCTCTATATGATCCAAAATACGTCCCGGTGTTCCTACCAATAATACGGGCGGATGTTCCAAGCTCCGTTTCTCTACCTGGAATGGATGTCCACCATAACAGCAAGTTACTTTAAATCCTGTTCCCAACGAACGGAAGACTGATTCTATCTGTAAAGCCAGCTCCCGGGAAGGGGCAATTACCAGCACTTGTGTTTTCTCTTCCGGCACTAATACAGGAAGCAATGGCAGCAAAAAGGCCAGCGTCTTACCCGATCCGGTCGGACTGAGCAAAACCAAATCCTTTTTTGTGCCGGCTTCCAACACGGACTGCTGCATATCATTCAGCGACGTAATACCCAGTTTCTGGAGAGCCTGATTGATTTTATCTTGATTCAACATATACAATTCTTTTATTCACCCGCATGCAAACGGTATAAATGGTCTGCCTGCTGGCGTATCTTATTCAATAACATTTCCGGGAAATCCGGATATTCTGCATAAAAGGCTTCTACTTCATCCCGGGCTTGAACGGACGAATGCCCACCCAACAAGGCTCGTAACCAGGCTGTCGGGAAAAAGATATCACCGGTCCGTTGTACTTCTTCCAGTATTTCCAAAGCCGGAAGGATGTATTCTACAGACTCAGCTTCTCTCAACCGGTGATTCAGTAACGACAACGCCGTTGAGGCCCATGGTTCAATCCGTCTGTTATCGGCTACAAGCAATGCTTCGAATACACTGTCGCGAACTTCCTTCCGGGGTGAAACCGATGGAGAGATAAACCGATATTCAGCCTGTCGATCCGGATTCGAAATACGTTTTAACTGTTCGTTCACGATTTCATCCGCCTTTTCCGGTAAACGGATTGCCAGCTGATAAGACAGATTAATTTCATCCCGCTCGCTCAGAGGTTTGCCTTCCAGTTCCCGTTTTTCCCAGATCTGATACAATTGTGCAGCAGCTTGTTCTGATTCTGCCAATGAAACATACTGGCGGAAGGCTTGCAACCGGCGTCCGGGTGTAATTCCACCGGTTACCAATTGCCATAATGCATGTTCCAAACCATCAGGTCTTGCCGGCAGAAAACGGACAGCCGGACTGATATATCCCAGTGCCATCGAATACAACAAGTCATTCTTTTCCTGCTTCGCATAGGCGATCAATGCCTGTAAAAAAGGCTCTGCCTTCAATGTCCGATTCTGTAAATTCTCGTGCAACGTGATGAGTAACGAACCTTTCAGCATGTCATCAGTAGTTGTATCCAGACAGGCAAAAGCGCCTTGTACATCTTTCGAATTAAGCTCGAAAAAGCCATAACCACGACCATCAATATTCGGCAAAATGGCAGGAGAATCATACTTCTGGTTCAGCTCGACGGTCAAGACGCGTGATGTATCTCCTATCTCCAACACGACGTCTTCTGTTTTATTTCCTTCACAGATCCGGTACTTCAACTGCTGAGGCCATACAAGTCCGCGTTCCCAAGGATCAGACTCTTCCACGCGTAAACGATTCCCGATGACACTAGCTTTTAGCACAGGCATAGCCGCTTCTTTCACCCAAACCTGGCTCCACTGGTCCAAATCCCTTTCGGTATATTGACTCAAGGAAGCAATTAGCTGATCCCAAGTCGCATTGGAATACGCGTAAGTCGTCAGATAATCATGCAATCCTCGTTGGAAAGCTTCCGCACCCATCCGTTGAATCAACATCTCCATAACGACAGGCGACTTATCATATACGATATTACTGTACACCAACCCGGCATTTCTCAGATTATCCAAAGTTTGCTGGATCGGTGTAGCTCCATCAGTCCGGTCTTCTGCATACGAAGCCGGAATGTATCCACGCACAAAATTCAAGCGATGATTAATGGTCGGGTAAGTCGGTTCTACAATCCGGATAGCGAAATAGTTGGCAAAAACTTCCTTTGTCCATACATCATTAAACCACTTCATCGTCACATAATCGCCAAACCACATGTGGGCTGTTTCGTGGGCTATCAAGGTACTTCGCCGCAGCTGTTCATCCAACGTCGGTTCTTCATTCAGGAACATGCTTTGGTCATTATATAAAGTAGCTCCCGTATGTTCCATGCCCCCGTATTGGAACCCCGGAAGAATTACCAGATCATACTTGGCAAACGGATAAGGAACTCCCGTATAAGCTTCCATCCAGTCCAAGGCATCCAAGACCTGACGGGCAATTTCCGGGCATTGCCCTTTGCGGGCAGGATCAGTCTCTCGATGATAAATGGAAATTGAACGATTCTCTCGTGAATAAGTCTCCTGCTGCAGCTTTCCGGCCACAAAAGAGAACAAATAGGTAGGCAAAGGTTCGGTCTCCTGAAATGTAACGACATGTCTGCCGGGATGAGACAAGGAATCTACTCCGGCTATCTTCCCGTTCGCAACGGCTTTCCAGGTTTCCGGGATAATCAGTTCCAACGAATACCGGGCTTTGATATCCGGCTGGTCGAAACAAGGGAATAATGTCCGGGCACGATCCGGCACCAATAAAGTATATAAGAACTCATCTCTCCGGTTCAACGACTGGTCTGACGAACGGAAAGCAATCGAAACCATGTTCTTTCCCGACCAGGCTCCCGACGAAGGCAGAATGATATGTTCGTTTTCCACCTTATATTCTACCGGTTCCCGATTCAACATGACAGAGATAATCTGGGAAGAATCCCCACGAAAATCAATGATCAGCGGAAGCTTTTCTCCCTGATCCCACAATATATTCGCAACGCCGGTGACCGGCTCATTCTTTTCTTCCGGGATATTGAACGACAAACTGTATGATACGTTCAGATATTTTTCCGAACGGAATGTTGCCAGTTCCTTGCTTACTCCCGGTTCCGACAGAACCTGTATTTGTTCATCTCCTGCCTGACAGCTCATCAGCGCACATGCTAAAACAACAGAATTTATCCACTTCATGACCTATCTCCTATTCTCGCAGGTATTCCGCGATCTTCATGAAATTACGTTCCAATAAATACATTTGTCTCGCCATGAATGAGAAAAACTCGCCCCAATCTTCTCGTCTATGGAAATCAATGCCTCCTTTCTCCACATAGATCCGTGCCACTTGTTGCCCAGTCTCCCGTACGAAACACATATCCCAAATCAGACCTTCCGGAAAATCTTTCTCCAAATACTCTTTATACCAGGTCAGTTTCTCATACATTTCCAACCGCTGGTCTTCCTGCTTATGATTAACTTCCAGAATTACGAAAGCTCCGTTGCGCGTTGCATCAAACTTCAGTTCAACTCCTTTTACTTTGGTATTATATAAAACCCACATCTTCCGACGCCGGCGCAAATAAGGTTGAACCTCACAATAGGCAGCGAAACTTTCCCAAAATTCCGTCTTTAACTTTCTTAATTCGTCTTTACTGTACATGCATCCATTTTTCTTGCCGGAACACTTCCGATACATCTGCTTCAGAAGTCACCCGACTTTATAAAAGTAACCAGTGTATAATTCCAAATGTTTTGCTTAGAAGAGATTTCTTTTCTTTTTATACAAAAACCTCCGATCAGCCCCTCTCCTGATTCATGAAAACCGGGAATAAAACAGAGGCGGATCGGAGATCTCCTATTCTTTCAGGTTTATTTCAATGTACCATTTTGTGCTTCCTGAATCATTTGCTGACTAGGCAAAATCAGAATTTCAACACGACGGTTCAAAGCACGACCTTCAACGGTTGAGTTATCAGCCACCGGTTCGTGAATACCTTTTCCTTCGTAAGTCATACGCTTGCTGCTGACACCTTGATCAACCATCAGATAGTCGAACACACTCTTGGCTCTTTTCTCAGATAATGTCTGGTTATAATCCACATTACCTGTATTATCCGTATGTCCTACAATCTTGATATCCGTACCCGGATTCTGATTCAAGCTGGTAGCCAGATTACGCAAAGCGCTCTTCGAAGCATCGCTCAAAGTACTTGAATTGGTTGCAAACAAGATACCCGAATCAAACGTAACCTTCAAGGCTTCCCCGTCGTTGATTGTTTCAACGGTCGTTTCTTCCGGCAGTGTCGCTTCCAGTTCTTTCTTCTGCTTATCCATCTTCTTGCCAATCAATGCTCCGGCAGTTCCACCAACTGCGGCACCAATCACCGTACCCAAAGCTGTATTACCAGCCAAGGCACCGACACCGGCTCCGACAGCAGCTCCGCCACCAACACCAATGGCTGCTCCTTTCTGGGTGTTATTCCAAGTACCACAACTTGAAAAGACCAATGCGCAGGAAAGAAGCAATGCTGACAAAACTTTCAAACTTTTCATCTTTTTCTTTTTTATCGGTTATTTATTCAAACATATCCAATGATTCGCAATACGCCATCTCGCCTTGTACAATAAAGGTGATTTCTTCGGGAGTAAACTTCCCGACTCCATCCCGTTTTGCATTTTTGACTACAAAAGCCGTCAATTCGTCTTCATCAATTTCTATTTCCGTATCATCGTCAATGTCTTCGCTCATGCATCCTTTGCTTTCGTAAAATTCATAGATCAAATCAACGATATAATTGATGTCGTCATTGCTGAATTTTCCTTTCAGTTCCTGAGGTAAATAGTTCTGAATGAATTTTACAGACTCATCCTCATCGTAAATAAAATCTTTGTCTCCGCTCATAATCTAAAGCTTTTATGATTAAACTATTGACAAATATAGCATTTTATTCTATTTCCGTTGCGTTCCCGCCTGAAAAAATCGTTTCCCAGGCATATAAAAATCCTCACCTCACGGAATAAACCCGTAAACCCAACCAGTAAATCTTTATTCGACCTGGGCGAACATATATTCACCCACAGCAAACATATATTCGCCGACGATGAATATATATTCGCCCACTAAGAACAAAATAAAGCATAGCCAAAGAGAAACTTCAGACAGGCACTTCCGAAAGTTTATCAGGCAGGAAAAACATTGAATACCCGATGGAGCGACTTGCATCCGCTATGACAGCCGTAACAAAAAGGCATAAAAAAAGCCTCGGCTGCCCAAGCAACCGAAGCTTTCTTATCTGGATTCTAAGAATTTAGTTCTTAAAGATCAATCCGTCGTTCGCACGATCGATAACAATCGGACGAGAACGATCAACGTGTCCACTCAAGATTTCTTTTGACAACTCGTTCAAAACGTACCGCTGGATAACTCGTTTTACCGGACGAGCACCAAACTGCGGATCATATCCTTCGTGACTGATAAAGTCGAGAGCAGCATCCGTAAACTGCAAGTCGATACCATTCTTCTCAACCATCTTCTTAACCGTATTCAACTGCAAGTCGACGATCTCACGAATTTCCTTTTCATTCAGCGGCGTAAACATGATGATTTCGTCAATACGATTCAAGAATTCCGGCCGGATTGTCTTCTTCAGCAACTCAAGAACCTGTTTCTTCGTCTCATCGACAACTGTATTCCGGTTGGCATCCGTAATCTTTTCGAAGTTCTCACGGATAAGAGAAGATCCCATATTACTTGTCATAATAATAATGGTATTCTTGAAGTTGACCGTACGACCCTTATTATCTGTCAATCGACCGTCATCCAATACTTGCAACAAGATATTGAATACATCCGGATGAGCCTTTTCGATTTCATCAAACAAGACTACCGAATACGGTTTCCGCCGGATAGCTTCCGTCAACTGACCACCTTCATCATATCCAACGTATCCCGGAGGCGCACCGATCAAACGAGTGGCACTGAATTTCTCTTGATATTCACTCATATCAATACGCGTCATCATATTCTCATCGTCGAACAGATAATCCGCCAAGGCCTTTGCCAATTCCGTCTTACCAACTCCGGTTGTTCCCAAGAAGATGAACGAACCAATCGGTCGCTTCGGATCTTGTAATCCGGCACGGCTCCGGCGAACTGCATCAGCAATAGCGTGAATAGCTTCATCCTGACCAATGACACGCTTGTGCAATTCCTCTTCCAAGTGCAACAGTTTATCCTTTTCGCTCTGCAACATCTTGGTAATTGGAATACCGGTCCAACGAGAAACGACTTCGGCGATATCATCGCTATCCACCTCTTCCTTGATCATCGCAGCGCCACCTTGCATATTATGCAACTTTTCCTGTACGTCTTTGATATCGGCTTCCTTTTCCTTGATCTTACCGTAACGGATCTCTGCTACTTTACCGTAATCGCCTTCACGTTCCGCCTTATCAGCTTCGAACTTCAGGTTCTCGATATCGATCTTATCTTGTTGGATCTTGTTGATCAGCGATTTCTCACTTTCCCACTGAGCCTTCTGTTTTGTTTCCTCATCCTTCAGGTCAGCGATCTCCTTATTCAACTGTTCCAACTTCTGTTTATCATCTTCCCGCTTGATAGCTTCCCGTTCAATCTCCAACTGTTTAATACGACGGGAAACTTCGTCCAATGCTTCCGGTACCGAATTCATCTGCATACGCAAACGAGCTGCGGCTTCATCCATCAGGTCGATTGCCTTATCCGGCAAGAAACGATCCGAAATATACCGGGTTGATAACTGAACAGCTGCGATAATGGCATCATCCTTGATACGGACCTTATGATGGTTTTCATACTTTTCCTTCAATCCACGCAGGATAGAAATAGCATCCAACTCATCCGGTTCATCAACCATGACAATCTGGAAACGACGTTCCAAGGCTTTATCTTTCTCGAAATACTTCTGGTATTCATCCAACGTTGTAGCACCAATCGCTCTCAAATCACCACGAGCCAAAGCAGGTTTCAAGATATTGGCAGCATCCATGGCGCCTTCTCCCTTTCCTGCGCCGACCAACGTATGAATCTCATCAATAAACAGGATGATTTCTCCTTCCGACTTCATCACTTCGTTTACGACGGCTTTCAGACGTTCCTCAAACTCACCTTTGTATTTTGCACCGGCAATCAAAGCACCCATATCCAACGAATAGATTTGCTTTGACTTCAAATTCTCGGGAACATCACCACGAATGATTCGATGAGCCAAACCTTCTGCAATGGCCGTCTTACCAACACCCGGTTCACCAATCAGGATCGGGTTATTCTTTGTACGGCGACTTAATATCTGAAGTACCCGACGGATTTCTTCGTCTCGACCAATGACCGGATCCAGTTTACCGCTACGAGCCCGCTCATTCAAATTGATGGCATACTTACTTAATGCTTCATAGGTATCTTCGGCAGACTGGCTTGTTACTTTATTCCCCTTACGAAGCTCTTCTATTGCTTTACGTAATTCGTTTTCCGTAACTCCTGCGTCTTTTAATATCTGCGAAGCTGTACTTTTCTCTGTAAACAAAGCCAAGATAATCGGTTCCAACGACACATATTGGTCGCCCATCTTCGATGAATAATCAATGGCTTTTTGCAATATGGCGTTTGCCTCACCCGATAAATAAGGTTCTCCACCCGAAACCTTCGGCAAAGATGCAATCTGAGCATCTACTACCTTCATCACATTCTGCTGATTTACGCCCAGCTTCTGGAAGAGGAAGTTCGTAATGCTTTCGCCCGTCATTATGACAGCTTTCAACAAATGAACCGCCTCAATTGCCTGTTGGCCATTCTGCGTAACCAACTGCACTGCTTGCTGGACAGCCTCCTGCGATTTAATTGTAAAGTTGTTAAAGTTCATATATTTAATTCTCCTTTCTTATCTATTTTGATTACTTATTTCGCTAATAAAATCACAAAACAAATGCCAAACCCAAATAATGACATTTTGGCATACAAACATATTTTATAAGAAAAGAAAAACTGCCTTATCGGCTACATTCGATGACAAAACAACATAAAAGCGAAGGAAACAGAATAATAAAAAGCATAGTATATATAAACAAAAAACGGAGATAGTTTGACTATCTCCGTTTTTGTGACTCGCATAGGATTCAAACCTATAACCTTTTGATCCGTAGTCAAATGCTCTATTCAGTTGAGCTAGCGAGCCAATTTACAATGTTAGACTCATCTATTCAAGAAGTGACTCGCATAGGATTCAAACCTATAACCTTCTGATCCGTAGTCAGATGCTCTATTCAGTTGAGCTAGCGAGCCAATTTTCTCGATTGCGAGTGCAAAGTTAGACATTATTTCTGAATAAACAAGTTTTTCAAAGAAGATTTTATGTATTATTTTTTGAGATATGTGATAAGCTACTGCTTAAATATAGGCAAATTCATGTACTATAAACATTTATCTTCAAGACCTCATTTTCTCTTTAATTCCAAAAACATATCTTTCAGATTAAACACAGCGTAGTGCATGCGACAAAAATAAACCAAAGAATATGAACTCTTAGTTATCTAGTGTTATCCAGTGTTAAGTAAAACACCCGAGAACCAACATCAAAACTCAAAGGAATTGAAATTGATTCTCGGGTGTTTTGAAAATGATTCTCGTTGGAATCACTTCCGGCTTATGCTGTATCTTAGCATTTGATGCTTAATTCATGCAACACATTGCGTATCTTTTCGTACGTAACAATACGAGTCGGAACCAAAGGTAAACGAAGACGGTTTTCTACAAATCCCATCATACTTAACATACTCTTTACTCCTGCCGGATTACCATCTACGAAAAGCAGACTGAATAATTCTGTAAACCGGTGATGAATTGTACGGGCACTGTCATAATCGCCAGCCAGAGCCAAACGAACCATCCGGCTGAATTCACGCGGGAAAGCATTACCGATCACAGAAATAACACCAATAGCACCCAATGTAATCAACGGGAAAGTAATACCATCATCACCTGAAATTACATTGAAGTCTTTTGGTTTATTCTTGATAATATCATCCATCTGTGTAATATTTCCGGAAGCTTCCTTCACGGCAATGATATTCTTAAACTCACGAGCCAAGCGCAATGTTGTTTCAGCCGTCATATTCACACCCGTTCTTCCCGGTACATTATATAATATAACCGGTAATTCAGTAGCTTGGGCTATTGCTTTGTAATGTTGATAGATTCCTTCCTGCGAAGGCTTATTATAATAAGGTACAACCGAAAGAATTGCATCAATTCCCTCAAAGTTGTCGTTCTTCAATTTATCAACGACTGATTTTGTACAGTTACCACCCACACCTAATACAATAGGAATACGATGGCGAACCTTCGTAACAACCAGTTCTATAATCTTTTTCTTTTCTTCTTCAGTCAAAGTTGGAGTTTCCGCAGTTGTTCCCAGAACGACTAAATAGTCCGCTCCATTTTGCAATAAATAATCGACTAACCGACCTAAAGCCTCATAGTCAACGCTCTCGTCTTCCTTGAATGGGGTTATCAAAGCAACACCCATCCCTTTTAAATTTATATCCGCCATAAGTTTTAATTGACAAATCTCTTTATTTCTTGCAAAAATAAGAAAATTCTATTATTTCGTACGAAATGACTGCAAATAAAATACGATTTGTTGCCATATATACGAAATCTTTTCGCGCGAGTTCAATGCCAAAGAAAAATCATAGAACTCACCTAAGGGTTTCTTGACGCCAACTTTCATGCCGGCCGGATGTTGTACAACCATATATAATAGAGGATAACAAACGTCGGTTGTCAAATCAATCAGCAAATCTGCCTTGAGGGATTTTACCTTTTCAACCAACGCTTCCGGAGGGAAGCCTCTTGTATTTAATTCTTTCCGGATGCAAACCAGCTTTTCCGGAGTCATATCGGCTTCCGGTATAGGCGTTTCGGAAAAAATCAAATGCAACCATTTTTGCTTTCCTTTTATTCCTGCCAGGCAAGCTTCCACTTCCTCTTTGTCTGCATAGTCATACACCAGAAGAATCCGTTCTGCTTCTTCCAGAGAAAGAGCTTTCGGCTGGCGTACTGCCGGCTGTACCTGCATTGACAAGATTTTCTTCCGTATAAAGTAATGTGATAATATCATTCTTCAATCATTTTCAGGAATTCATCTTCACGAATAATACGAACACCCAGTTTGGCTGCTTTCTCCAGTTTGGCCGGTCCCATATTCTCGCCTGCCAGAATATAACTGGTCTTGCCCGAAACAGATCCCGTATTCTTTCCTCCATGTTGTTCGATCATGGCTTTATACTCGTCACGCGAATGTTGCGTAAAAGTACCACTGATTACAAAGGTCAGGCCCTTCAGACGTTCCGAACGGTTAGCCAAGACTTCCTCTGACACTTCCATCTGCAAACCATGTGCTCGCAAACGCTCCACAATCTGCCGGTTTTCTGCATCCGAGAAATAAGCAACTACACTCTGCGCTATCCTATCACCGATCTCATCCACATCGACTAATTGTTCAAAAGAAGCTTCCATCAAACGATCTATCGAATGAAACGACGAAGCCAGACGTTTAGCCACGGTCTCGCCTACATAACGGATTCCCAACGCATAAAGGACTCGCTCGAAAGGTACTGCCTTCGATTCCCGCAGACTGTTCATCAGATTGCGGGCACTTTTCTCAGCCCAACGCTCAAGAGTCAACAAATCTGTTATCCGTAAATCGTACAAATCAGCAATATTCTTTACCAGCCCGACATTGAATAAATCTTCGACTGTCTCTGGACCGATATTGATGTTCATCGCCTTTCGGGTGACGAAATGTTCAATTCGCCCTTTGATCTGAGGAGGACAACCACTATCGTTCGGACAATAATGGGCCGCTTCGCCTTCCGGACGTACCAAAGGAGTTTTACACTCCGGGCAACGGGTAATGAAACGGACCTTCTCTCCTATCATCATCGTCCGGGCTTCGGTATTTACGCCTACGATCTTCGGAATAATCTCTCCACCTTTTTCCACATAAACCTGATCGCCAATATGCAGATCCAAGCCTTCAATGATATCCGCATTATGCAAAGAAGCGCGCTTAACCACAGTTCCGGCCAATAAGACCGGTTCCAGATTGGCTACCGGAGTAACCGCGTCCGTCCGACTTGAAAGGAAACCGAATTCAAACGCGTTTCCGCCCGTTCGGCTTGGAACTTATAAGCAATCGCCCAACGCGGACTCTTGGCTGTAAATCCTAAGTTTTTCTGCTGACGGAGCGAATTAACTTTCAAGACAATTCCGTCGGTAGCAACCGGCAAGTTCTTCCGCTCTGTATCCCAGTAATGGATGTAATCAAATATATCCTGCAAATTATGGCAAACCTTGATCACATCCGGTATTTTCAACCCCCAGCGACGGGCAGCCTCCAAATTACCATAATGCGTATCGGCCGGTAAATGTTCACCCAATACATAATATAAATAGGCATCCAGCTTACGGGCAGCCACAATAGCCGGATTCTGTTGTTTCAAAGTTCCAGACGCTGCATTACGAGGATTGGCAAACAAAGGCTCTTCCTGTTCTTCACGTTCTTTGTTCAAGCGGTCAAATTCAGCCCAAGGCAATAATATCTCACCTCGGATCTCAACCTCTTCCGGATAATCATTTCCCCTCAAACGCAAAGGAACGGAACGTATCGTTTTCACATTCGCCGTTACATCATCTCCTTTACTGCCATCACCACGTGTTACCGCCCGCACCAAACGACCTTTTTCATACCATAACGAGATAGACGTCCCATCATACTTCAGTTCGGCCACAATCTCAAACGGTTCATTCAACGAACGCTCTGTGCGTTCATAGAAATCACGTACTTCTTCTTCCGAATAGGTATTACCCAACGAAAGCATTGGATACCGATGTTGTACCTGCTCGAACTCTTTTGACAAATCACTTCCGACGCGTTGTGTCGGAGAATTCGGATCATAATACTCAGGATGAGCAGCTTCCAGATCCTGAAGCTCTTTCATTTTCTCATCAAACTCCTTGTCGGAAATAGTCGGTGCCGACAAGACATAATAATTATAATTATGTTGCTCCAGCTCACTCCGCAAAGCTTCTATTTGTTCTTTCACTGACATCTTGAAATATATGTTACTCGTTGGCGAAATTAAATTGATAAAAGATTTATGTATAAAAATTGTATTTACTGTTGATATTTAGCGAATTAAAGGCAATAAATGCTTTTAATAGACAAATATCGTATGCACAACATATATGCAATATTCGCAAAATTTCTGAACATATGCAAGTTGGTAGCCGGCAATTTAGGCTATGGATCAGGAAATGTACCAAGAAACGGCCGACAAAGCCAATTGTAATCCGACTATAAGTTGCTTTACTGAATCAAGAAGTACCTACATAGATAACTAAAGCATTAAATCAAAAGCCATCGAGTCTTCTCATTCCTCATCTTTTCTAAAATAATACTTTATCAAGCACGGATTATCATCTTCCTTACGCGACAAAAGTTTTGAGTAGTCTTGTTCCGACAAAAAAGGACGCAAATAAGTATAATCATCAAAATTTAATTTTGAAACAATGTAATCTTCTGTAAATAGAAGAGGATTTATACTTAATTTTTCAGCCAACTTTTCAAAGACAAATGTGCTACCGTCTTGTTTTCTATAAAACACATTAATATTCTTGTTCGCTGTACCTAAACCTTTTTGCAGAGATACATAATAATATATATCATTTTCCCGATGAAATTTCATGCAAAAAGGGAGTGTTCCATCAGACAAATCTTTAATCAGCTCATCATTTCGTTTTCCCTCATTCTCAATCAAACGATATTTTTGCAACATTTCATCATCAATGCCTTCTTTACCAAAATCCCAACAATAAACAGGATGTACTCCTTTTTCTGTCAACCTATAGACTATATTTTGGTATGCCGTGGCAAAATACACATTCTCATTGTATTCATAAAAAGGATTCAAATTACCCATATCCAAAATACGATCGTTCCTCCAAAAACCACTGACGGTGTTTAAAGAGTCTTTTCCAACAACCGTAATTCCATCCTCATCTTCTCTCACACACGACCAGAAAACCCACTTGTCCGAACCAAGAGAAGCAACGGCAAAATAATTAGGCTTGGCAGGTAATACATCTTGCTTGATAAATTTTCCACCTAAATCATACATTCCTATATGCCCATTTGGACTCAACAAGCCTATAGTCTGTTGTTTTTTATCAACCATAAAATCACTTATCAACAAATGATCTCCTGGACCACTACCCCATTGGGATATTTGTTTAACAAACGCCCCTTTCTCGTCAAACACATATAACGCAGGACGCCTACTATCGAAAATATACAACAAACTATCAACTTGTACGATTTTCTCTACGTCCACCAACAAACAACTATCAGACGTTTCCAGAGGTATTATCTCTATTTTCGAGAACAAGTCTTCGAAAGAGACAGCAGAAGAATGTAAATCTACAGAGAGTGTCTGTATTTCATTTTCATGTCTAGACGTACATGCAAACAACAACATTAAAAATAGTCCTAATACTTTTTTCATACGTAATTCTTAAACACTCTACATAGATTGTAGAACCAAGTTTCACTAATTCAATTCTGCCAACAGATTATTTTACTTTCAGTTCTAATCAATAAACCAATTTCACATTATCAATCCAGAATGTATTTCCCGGCGAACCAATATAAGCCCCGCCATGACTGGACACAAACTGAAGGATCATGTGCGTCGGTGTCTCATTCTTGTCAGCCCAACCTACTTCGTGAATAGGAACACTTTCACCTTTGCTGTTGGTCGTATAGCGTTCTTCCACTTGAATACGCATATAATCTTTATAGGCCGAATCTTTCGTTATATCTCCATATAATATCGGATAAGTTACATTATTTACCCATCCGTTGCTTGATTGAGCATATCGCTGAACCATCGTCCCAACTCGTTTGCAGAATACATTCCCGTCTTTGTCTTCCCAACGCTTCTGCAAGAACAAGACTACTGCAACCGAATCCTGGCCCGGCACGGTTGTCTTCCGGCTGAATCCCGTACTACGCACCCGCTTGTGTTCCGGCATCACTTTCACCTTATAGTCGAATTGTAAGGCTTTCGGACGTTTCGTAAAAGGAATACCGCTCAACAACATGCTTTGCGGATTCTTCGTTCCCTTTATCGGTTCGTGAATACAACCCAGGAATACAGAACCGGCAGCTACCACTTCAATATCTACTATACCGAAAACCTTCACCTTTTCCATACGAGTCTCCATACGGGCACACCAGCCAGTTCCACGACGTTCCGGAAATACCGATACATTCGTCTTGACAATACCGGCTACTTTCGCCATCACATTCGAGTTAGCCCAAGGAGAACCGCCTTTATTCGCATACGGAATATTTCCTTTTATGGTATCATGGGGTGCAATTTCATAAAGCAACTTCGTTTCACCTCCGATAATTGCCGACTCAGAAATCTCGCGAACCACCCATTGATCCATATCACCATATAAGAAAGGTACAATCTTTTCATCCGAGGTTTGTTCTGTCTCACCGGCAGCCCAGCTTCCCTGACAAAGGAACAAGCCCAACATTATCCAGCAAACATATACATACTTTTTCATTGCATTCAGATATTTGTATGTTAAAGAAAAGGGTGTGGTGTGCTATTAATAATACGAAGGA
>OLOD01000437.1_pt1 | contig 33178 bp, 34 predicted proteins | sample 1671921 | NCBI WGS metagenome assembly OLOD01 (sample SAMEA3136626, study PRJEB25190) | human gut metagenome | biome: human gut; feature: human-associated habitat; material: faeces | place: Austria | collected 2013
TTAATCCTACATGTTCACCTTGATTATTTAATTCATCAATAGTTTCTTTAATTGTTTCTGTAACAGATCCCATTGCGATAATTACTCTAGTTGCATTAGAATCACCATAATATGTAAATGGTGCATAATGTCTACCAGTAATTTCTGAAATCTTTTTCATATAATCAGCAACTACTTCTACCACTGCATCATAATGCTTGTTTTGAGCTTCACGACCTTGGAAATAAATATCATCATTTTCAGCCCCACCACGTTCGATTGGATTAGTATGAGGATTCAATGCATTTGCTTTAAATTTTGCTAAAGCTTCTTTATCTAATAAGCTTTCTAATACATCATAATCCATCACTTCTACTTTTTGAATTTCATGAGATGTTCTAAATCCATCAAAGAAATGCATTACTGGAACAGATCCTTTAATTGCTGTTAAATGAGCAACTCCCCCTAAATCCATAACTTCTTGTACTGAATGAGAACAAATCATTGGAATACCTGTTTGACGACAAGCATACACATCTTGGTGATCACCAAAGATATTAAGTGAACGAGTTGCTAAAGCACGTGCAGCAACATGGAATACACCAGGTAAATTTTCACCAACAATTTTATACAAGTTTGGGATCATTAGTAATAATCCTTGAGATGCAGTAAATGTAGTTGCTAAAGCTCCGCCTTGTAAAGCCCCATGAACCGCACCAGCAGCACCTGCTTCTGATTGCATTTCAATTACATTTACAGGAGATCCAAAGATATTCTTCATACCATTTGCAGCCCATGCTTCAGCATGTTCAGCCATTGGAGATGAAGGTGTGATAGGATAGATACTTGCTACTTCAGAAAATGCATACGCAACATGAGCAGCAGCTTGGTTACCATCCATTGACAAATATTTCTTAGCCATAATTAAAAAATTCCTCCTTTTGCTTATATTATTATACTACTTTCCAAGCATTTTGACTACACGAATTCATGAATTCGCTTACTATTTCTATCAAAAAATAAAAATAGGACATTTAGTCCTATTAATTTTTACTTGTTTCATAAGCAGTAATTGCACCAACAACTATAAATAATATAGAAATCAAATCCCCATATTGTGCCATAGCTATTTGAAAACACATTGATATAGATAACATTTGACGCCAAAAAACATAATACATTACCGCAGGAGCAAAAAACGTACCCAACACATAACATATAATCGAAGCAATACCAACCTTTTGACTTCCATATTTTGCTATTTTTAAAACAATGCTTCCTGTAAAATAACCCGTTAGAATATTAAAAAAGGAAAAGCTCCATCCAATTTGTAAACCAATCAGTTCAAAAACAATTGTTGAAAACATTGCAATTACTGTACCTATAACAATTATTTTTATATAATCAATCGTTGATAAATGATAATCATTATTTTGATTAAAAAATTTTTTAGCTTCTTGTCTTTGTTTATACTCAGTATATTTCTCTTGAAAATTCATCATTCTCTCCTAATTTATTATTTTTTCTTTTTTTGTAGTTACTTTTTCTAAAATGACAGTTGCTATAAAACCACCTATTAATCCTCCTAAATGTCCTGTAAGGGAAATAGAAGGAACAGCCACCGAAATAAAAAGCATCAATAAAACACTTGTTGCTATTTGTTTAAATAAATAACTGTAAATATCTCCATACATTATCGACAACGCTAAAAGCGATCCAATTAATCCAAAAATAATGCCAGAAATACCACCCATTACACTGCTTGTACCAATATTAAAAAATAAAAACAAAATATATGAAAATAGTGTTGTTGAAATCATTGAAACAACAATAACTATCGCATATTTCTTTTCTTTTAATATTCTTTCCATTAATGTGCCTAAATTATATAAAGAATAAACATTACAAAAAATATGCATCAATCCAAAATGAATAAAATTTGCTGTAATAAGTCTATAATATTCATGGTAATAGTAAACATATAAAGGATTAAAGCCTCCTGTTTGTATTCCTTGCATAGCAGACATAGATAAACCGTATTTTAAAGAAGTGTATATATACACAATAATACTCATTGCCATTAATAAATAAGTTATTTTATACATTTTATATTCTCGAATCATTAGCATCTCCTATAAATTCAAATATTGACATTTGATCAATATTGACTTCTTCAACATCTTCTTTTTTATTCAATTCATAAATCTTTTCAAAGCTCATATCTGAAATAATATTTTTTAAATACAGTGGCGTTGTTTTCATTTCTAATAACCTTTGATTACCAAAGCAATCATTATCAAGAACTAATGAAGTTGTCCAATTATGATGCATATTATGCATTATTGTAAACCAAGTAGCACCACTATTAATTTTACTTGAAACAACAATTTGAAATTTTGATAAACCACATACATAACTGTTTCGATCAATTGCATGTGTAACGGTAAATCTTTTAATTGGATCAACAGCACTTAAAAAAACAACTCTCCCTGATTTAATGCTTTTTTTATATTCTTCTATTTTATCATACATGTTTTCACAAACAAAGCAAATAATTTTACTGTGATGATGTAATCCATAATAAAAAGCTTCCTGATCCACTCCTTTACAATCATTAGAAATCAACCATTTATCTTCATCATTGATTTTATCAACAAGTCGCCTAACACACCCTTTTTCTTTTTTTGTGACTGTTTGCAAACCAGTAATTGAAATACCTTCAAAGTCCGTTGGTAATTGTCCTGCTACAAACAAATAAAGTGGTGCATTTTTTTTCATCTTTCTAATAAGCACTTGTGGAAAATCTTCATCATACTTAGTAATAATACGTATTCCTTGCTGTTCATATTCACGTAGCTTTTTTAAAAAAAGATGTGTCGATTTCATTCTTCGCACAATTTTATAAGCACTATATTCAGAAATTTCCAACATATTCATCAATTCATTACTATCCAATCCAAACAAGCTACTTGGTCCATTCAAACCATGAATTTTTAAGTTTCTTTCAACATCTTGCCACTCTTCTCCCGTTAAAGCAACCTCAATATCAGCATGAAAATCACATGTACATAACATCATAGCCAAACTATTTAAATTCAACATCATTTCTTTCATAATAATCACCTTTATGATTATTATAGACCAATCTTGACATAAAAAAAAGCTATGATATCACATCATAGCAATATTAAAAGACAACAACTAATAACATTTTAAATTGTTCTTTTCCATAGACTGCATGTGGTAAACCTGCAGGCATTACAATTGATTCACCTTCATGTAAAATATATTTTACATCATCGATTGTAATTTCTCCTTCACCATCTAAGCAAGTTACAAAAGCATCTCCGCCACTTTTATGAGAACTAATTTCTTCACCTTTATCAAAAGAAAAAAGTGTTACGCTTAAAGCTTCATTTTGAGCCAATGTTTTAGAAACGACTTGTCCTTTTTGATAGGCTACTTCTTCTTTTAATTTTAATACTTTTTGTTTATCAATATTTTTTAACATAATATTTCCTCCAATAAGAGTATTTTACCATATTCCTACTTATTAATCATGAGATATGCTCTTTTTTATAAATTTAATTACTTCATCTAGCATTTCTTCACAAAAAAACATTGGGCCTCCATGGTCCGCACCTTTCATACGATAAAAAATAACATCTTTATTTTTTTCTTTTAAAGCTTTATAAAGATTTACACTTTGTTTAAAAGCAACTAAACGATCTTTTGTTCCATGAGCAATTAAAATAGGTGGAATATCTCCATCTAAATAAGTCATTGGATTTGTTTGACGAGCAATATCCAAATGCTCTAAAACATTTTTTCTTCCAATCAAATACCCTTCGGGACTATCTGGTTGTTGATGATTTTCTGTTGTTGGAAAACCATCTTCCATCGTAATATCAACTACACCATAAAAATCAATAATAGCACGTACTTCATGAGAATATTCAGGATACAATGTTCCATTAAACAACGGAAGTTTACATGTAAGTCCGCTTACTAAAGCAACATGTCCGCCTGATGAATCGCCAAATAAAAAAACATTTTTTTCATCAATAAAATATTCTTCATGATGTTTTCTTAAAAATCGAATTGCAGTTTTTGTATCTTCTATTTGTGCTGGAAAAGGTGCCAAATCACTTTCACGATATTGGACAATAGCCACAACAAATTCTTGTTTACATAAATAGTTTAACTGCCCAACATGTTGATAAACATTTTGTTTGTGCCATGCAGAGCCTTGAACATATACAATTAATGGAAATTTTTCGTTTTTCATCACTCTTTTACGAGGAACTAATATTTGTAAAACACGACTGATTCCATTTACATTCATATATTCAACATTTGGAATATACATTGTATCCATTTCTTGATCAGACATCATGCGTGTTTGCATTCCCTCAATGCAAGTTTCATCTTCTATCATTTCTTCATATGTCATTTTATCATCTCCCAGTATTTATTATTTCATCTAAAGAAAAAAACATCAACCATCAAATCATTTACAAATAAAAAGAGAGTAGTCTTCACTACCCTCCTTATAAACTATTTACCCATTTTTTCTTTAACAGCAGCTTGAGCAGCAGCTAAACGTGCTAATGGTACACGATATGGAGAACATGAAACATAAGTTAAACCAATTCTATGACAGAATTCAACAGTTCTAGGATCTCCACCATGTTCACCACAGATACCTAATTTAATATCTGGACGAACTGGTTTTGCTTTATTGATAGCAATTTGCATTAATTGTCCAACACCATTTTCATCAATATGAGCAAATGGATCAGATTCAAAGATATTCTTAGTATAATATTCATTTAAGAATTTAGCAGCATCATCACGAGAGAATCCATAAGTCATTTGAGTTAAGTCATTTGTACCAAATGAGAAGAATTCAGCTTCTTTAGCGATTTCATCTGCAGTTAATGCGGCACGAGGAATTTCAATCATTGTACCAACTTTATATGGTAATTCAACACCTGCTTCTTCGATAATAGCATCAGCAGTTTTACATACAACATCTTTTACATATTTTAATTCTTTAATATCTCCAACTAATGGAATCATAATTTCAGGAACAACATTTTGTCCTTCTTTATTAACAGCAATTGCAGCTTCAATAACTGCTCTTGTTTGCATTTCAGCAATTTCTGGATAAGTAACTGCTAAACGGCATCCACGATGACCCATCATTGGGTTGAATTCTTTTAATGATTCAACACGTGCTTTTAACGCATCAAATGTCATACCTAAACTTTCAGCTAAAGGTCTAATTTCTTCATCTGTATGTGGTAAGAATTCATGTAAAGGTGGATCCAAGAAACGAATTGTTACTGGATAAATTTCCATTGCTTTAAATAATTCTTTAAAGTCAGATCTTTGATATGGTAAGATTTTTTCTAGAGCTTCTTTTCTTGCTTCTACTGTTTCAGCAGTAATCATACGTCTAAAGTTGAAAATTCTTTCTTCTTCGAAGAACATATGTTCTGTTCTACATAAACCAATACCTTCTGCTCCAAATTTACGAGCTTGTAAAGCATCTCTTGGAGTATCAGCATTTGTTCTAACTTTTAATGTACGTACATCATCAGCCCATGACATGAATGTTTCAAAGTCACCACTGATTTCAGGTTCTACAGTTTTAATTCTTTCACCGTAAACATTACCTGTACTTCCATCTAATGACATATAGTCACCTTCATGATATTTTTTACCATCTGGTGTCATTAATACTTTAGCTTCTTCATCAACTCTTAAGCTTCCGCATCCACATACACAGCAAGTACCCATACCACGAGCAACTACAGCAGCATGTGATGTCATACCACCACGGATAGTTAAGATACCATGAGCGATATTCATACCTTCGATATCTTCTGGTGAAGTTTCAAGACGAACTAATAAGATATCTTGTACACCATTTTTATGAGCTTCAATTACATCTTCTGCAGTGAAGTAAATACGTCCTGTAGCAGCACCTGGAGAAGCAGCTAATCCTGTAGCTACAACTTGAGCACATTTTAATGAAGTTTCTTCAAAGTTTGGATGTAATAATTGATCTAATTGTCTTGGTTCTACTTTTAATAAAGCTTGTTCTTTAGTAATCATTCCTTCATTTACTAAATCAACTGCAATTTTTAAAGCAGCTTGTGCAGTTCTTTTACCATTACGAGTTTGTAACATGAATAATTTACCATTTTCAATTGTAAATTCCATATCTTGCATATCTCTATAATGTTCTTCAAGAATGTCACATACTTTACAGAATTGTTCATAACATTCTGGCATTACATCATTTAATGTAGCAATTGGTTGAGGTGTACGAATACCAGCAACAACGTCTTCACCTTGTGCGTTCATTAAGTATTCACCAAATAATTTCTTTTCACCAGTTGCAGGGTTACGAGTGAAAGCAACACCTGTACCAGAAGTATCCCCTGTATTACCATAAACCATTTGTTGAACGTTTACTGCAGTTCCCCATGAACCAGGAATATCATTTAAACGTCTATAAGTGATTGCACGATCATTGTTCCATGAACGGAAAACAGCTTTAATAGCTTCCATTAATTGAACTTTTGGATCTTGTGGGAATTCAACTCCTGCATGTTTTTTGTATTCTTCTTTATAAATAGCAACAACTTCTTTTAAATCATCAGCAGTTAAATCTGTATCAAATTCAACTCCTTTTTCTTCTTTAATATCGTCGAATTTTCTTTCAAATGAGCTTTTTGGGAATCCCATAACAACATCAGCAAACATTTGAATAAATCTTCTATAACTGTCATAAGTAAATCTTTCATTTTTTTGTGCCATAGTTGCAGCAACTTCATCATTCATACCTAAGTTTAATACTGTATCCATCATACCTGGCATAGATTCTCTTGCTCCAGAACGAACAGATACTAATAATGGATTTGTTGGATCTCCTAATTTTTTTCCAGTTTCAGCTTCTAATTCAGCTAATTTATTATCAATTTGCGCACAAATTTCAGGTGAAATTTGTTTTCCATCTTCATAATAAGCAGTACAAGCTTCTGTTGATACAGTAAATCCTTGTGGAACAGGTAAACCAATGCTTGTCATTTCAGCTAAGTTTGCACCTTTACCTCCAAGGATGACTCTCATATCTTTATTTCCTTCTTTGAATGAGTAAACATATTGTTTCATTTCAATCAATCCTCCTAATTAATCAACTAATATAATTATACACATGATAGCCCTTACATTCAAGTGTAAATTGTTACCGCTTTCATAAATTTCGCTAATTTATTCGATTTTATCACCAAATATTTTTTTAAAAAAAATAGAACAAGGACAGCTTATCTGCTGTTTGCTTGTTCTATTTCTACTTTACGACCATTTAATTTTTCTTTTTGACAATTCTTTAAAACTTTCTTTACAGCTTTGTCATTAATATTAACAAACGTAAATTTTCTTTTAATATCAATTCCTTGAATATCATTTTCCTTAATATGTGCTTTTGAAACTAAAAAATTAATGATATCTTTTTTCTTTGCCTTATCCATTGATCCTACTGTTAAAAATAAACGTGTATACCCTTCGTTAGCACCTTTTTTTCGTTTAGACGATGCTTCTAATTTTTCTTTTGAATATGGATAACCAATTTCTTGATTTAAAGAAAGTTCAATAAGTGCAGCTGTTACATCTTTTAACATATGATGATCAATTTGATTAACCAAATCCTTCATTGGTTTATGTTCGCCATTTAAAATCATATCTTCAATTTTATACATTAATTCTGTTACTTTATGTTGATGGATTTGTGTTAATGTTGGCACTTCCAATTTTTCAATATGAGATTTGGTTTTTCTTTCGATTTCTTTTAAATATCTTTCTTCTCTTCCAACAACAATTGTATAGGCTTTTCCTTCACGATTTGCACGCCCAGTACGTCCAATACGATGTACATAAAGGTCAACTTCCTGTGGTAATTCGTAATTGATAACATGGCTAATATTTTCAACATCAATCCCCCTAGCAGCAACATCTGTTGCAATTAGATAATGAATTGTTCCTTCTTTAAACTTTTTTAAAGTACGCATACGATGATCTTGATTTAAATCGCCATGCATAGCTTCCACATTATAATTAGCCTTTTGCATTTGTTCCGTTACTTCATCAACACTTCTTTTAGTACGGCAGAAAATAATTCCTGATTGTACCGTTTCGCTATCAATAAGACGACATAACGCTTCAAAACGATCTTTTTGTTTAACTTCAAAATAATATTGTTTAACTGTATTAGCTGTAATCGTCTTTTGTTTAACTTGGATATGTTTATAATCAGGCTTCATATATTTTTTGGCAATCTTTTTAATACCATCTGGCATCGTTGCTGAAAATAGCATTGTTGTATGTTCTGGATTTGTTTTAGAAATAATTGTTTCAATATCTTCAATAAATCCCATATTTAGCATTTCATCTGCCTCATCTAAAACAACATAAGAAACTTCATCTAATTGAAGAACATTACGTCTCATTAAATCCATCATTCTACCAGGTGTTCCAACTACAATATCGACACCTTTTTTTATAGTTTTAATTTGTTTTTCAATGCCACTTCCACCATAAACACATGCAAATCGTAAAGAACTATACTTGCCAATCTTTTTAAGTTCCTCATGAATTTGCATTGTAAGCTCTCTCGTTGGTGACAAAATATAAGCTTGTGGTTTCTTTTTACTTTTTTTAATATTTGTAAGTAATATACTAGAAAACGCTAAGGTTTTTCCTGTTCCTGTTTGTGCTTGACCAATAACATCATAGCCACTCAAAATGACAGGTATAATATTTTCTTGAATAGGTGTTGGTTTTTCAAAACCTATTTCATTAATTGCTTTTAATAATTCTTCACTTAATCCTAATTTTTCAAATTTATTCATTCATTTTCTCCTCAAGTTTTTCGAGTATAACACAATTTATTTTAAAATGCAAAAAAAGAATGCATTAACATACATTCTTTAAATTACCCATTAAAAATCCTTGAATATTTTCAATAACTAAATCAAATAAACGATTTCTTGCTTCTACAGTGGCCCATGCGATATGTGGTGTCATTAAAAGCTTTGAAGCATCATTAATTTGAAATAATGGACTTTCTTTTGCAAGAGGTTCACTTTCAAAAACATCTAACCCTGCACCAGCAATTTCATTATTTTGTAGTGCTTCAACAAGTGCTTTTTCATCAACAATGCCCCCACGGCCAACATTGATTAAAATAGCATTTTCTTTCATAAGTTTGAATGATTTCTCATGAATAAGCCCCTTTGTTTGTTCATTCAAAGGACAATGAATAGAAATAATATCACTTGTTTTTAACAATGTTTCTAAATCAACTGATGTATAATCTTGTTGCGTATTCTTTCCACTTGTTGAATAGTATTGAACTTGACATCCAAATGCATTTGCTATTTTAGCAACTGTACGTCCAATATTTCCCATACCAATAATTCCCCATGTTTTTTCATTCAATTCATAAAAATGAGGTCCGATATGACTAAACATACCACTTTCACTATATTTTCCACTTTGTATATATTCATGATAATAGCTGTTTTTATGTAATAAGTCTAGTGCTAAGGCAAAAGTATGTTGTGCAACACTTAAAGAAGAATAACCTGCTACATTACACACAGTAATACCACGACGATGACAATAATCTAAATCAACGTTATTAACTCCAGTTGCTGTGATACAAATCAATTTAACTTTAGCAGCATATTGTAAAACATCTCCTGTAAGCAAACATTTATTTGTAATAATTATATCTGCATCTTGAATACGTTCAATCACTTCTTCTGAATTACTTTGTTTGTAAGTTGTTACTTGCCCAAATTGATTTAATTTTGATAAATCAATATCATCACCTAAACAAATGCTATCTAAAAAAACGATACTAAAGGTCTTTTTTTTTAAGATATTTAAAATATCGTCATAAGTTTTTCCTGAAAAATATTGTCCTAAGCGAATTGCTTCATTAATATCTAAAATAGAACTTTCATGTAAAATACCTTTCATTTCATTATCTTCAAATTCAAAGCTTAAATATTTATTTAAAAGACAAATTCCTAAAGCTCTTGATGTCATTTCCTTATCTTTTTCAATATCTTCTAAAATATTTTGAATAAAAGTTGCATCTTCTTGAATACATTTAGAAAGTGCATCTTCTACTTCAATTCCTTCAAATAAATGATTTCTAAAACCATCATGATAAAGAAGAGGTAATACAACATCATAAACATTCATTGGAACATGTCCATAACCTTTCGTAAAATTATATAGGATAGCAAGTCCTAAATTTTCATCTTTCATTTTATCAACTAATTTCATTTTCATCCTCCATAAATAATTTTATTTTCACACGATGCCTTTCTTGCTTCGTAAGATCATCATAGAATACAAAACAATACTTAAACCTTTGTTCATTTCTATTATATTTTAATAAATTATAACTTAAATAACGACTTTTTCTTTCTTTAGTACCCCCACCACAAGAAGAACCGCCAGCCATAATATAGCTATTTTCTTTTTTTACAACACATGGAATATGTTTATGTCCATGAAAAATATAACGTACATGATGTTTTTCTAACCAATACATGACATCTTGTGCATCTACAAGTGCTTTGGTCGAATCAGCAATTTTCCCCATAAACAATTTTTCATTCCATTTTGTCTTTAAAAAGTCATCTTTTCTAAGCGGCATTAAATGATGATGCATCATTGCAATCAATGTATAATCCTCTAAATGTTCAATCGATAAAAGTTCATCTTCAATTTCTTGTAAAAGCCTTTGACCTACCATACCACGTGCAAGATTTCCTTGAGAAGTTGAATCGATTTTAATTACAATCATTTTAACATCAGGATATACTTTAATATTTTCTCCTAATAAGTAAGCAACCACTTTTGTTTTCTGCCTTTTCAAAATGTTTAAGCCATAAACAATCACATCATGATTTCCTAAAACAAATGTTACATCACTATGGTACATCCTTCTTAAACGATTCATAAAATGAGATGCTGCATACATATTTTTACGATTAGGAGAATTCATCAAATCTCCAGTAATCAAAATTTTAAGTTGGTGATCATGAGGAAGCATATGATAAAGTTCATCTAAGCTGTCTTGTAATACAATAAGACCACTATCTGTTTTTTTTGTACCTAAATGAAGATCACTTAATTGAATAAAATACTGATCTTCATTTGTTGGACATTTCCTTTCAAAAATTTTATCTTCCTCTATTAATCTAAAGCCTTCTTTTACATCCTCCATATTTTTTACAGGGTAGAAAACGCTTTGTTCATCTTTAAATATAAAAACACCTGGCCAACGATCTATTTGATAAAGAGCATTCAAAAAAAGATGGTAGGGTCCATATAAAGAAATATCCTCTTTCAATGCTTTTTTTATACAGAAAACTCTCATTACTTTATAATCATAACAATCATCAATTTTTTCAAAAAATCGTTCATCTTTTCCAGATAATAAAATCACTTGATACTTTTCTTTTTCACCAGCAACATATTTATGAAAATCTTGCGCATAACTTGTTTTAAAAGCAGTATCATATATTTCAAAGTTTTTACTTCTGAAAAGCAACTCACATTCATTTTTTTGAATTTGATGAACAAAAGGAAAATGAATATTCTGTTTTGTCAACCAATTTTTAAATTCTTCAAGTTGTTCATAACTTGCATAAACATCTCTAAATGACTTTTTACCTTCTTTAAAAATAAAATTAAAATAGAGATTCATCAAATCATACTCATTCATGCATGTCACCTCCTACATATTATACACAAAAAAAAGCCTAACGAATAGGCTTTTAGAATTTTAAATTTCTTGGAGTTCTTGGGAATGGTTCAACATCTCTAATATTTTGCATACCAGTTAAATACATTAAGAAACGATCGAATCCTAAACCAAATCCAGCATGTTTACATCCTCCAAAACGACGTAAATCCATGTACCATTGTAATCCTTCTTTGGCCATACCTTTTTCATCCATGATTTTTTCTAAGACATCATATCTTTCTTCACGTTGTGATCCACCAACAAGTTCTCCAATTCCTGGAACAAGTAAATCACAAGCAGCTACTGTTTTTCCATCATCATTTAAACGCATATAGAATGCTTTGATTTCTTTAGGATAATCTGTTAAAAATACTGGTCCACCAACGATTTTTTCACAAATATAACGTTCATGTTCTGAATTTAAGTCCATACCCCATTCAACTTTATTTTCAAACTTAACATCTGCTTTTAATAAATAATCAATTGCTTCTGTATAAGTCATACGTTTAAAGTCGCTGTCTCTCACTGCTTTAATACGTTTAATACATTCTTTATCAATCATGCTTTCAAAGAATTTCATTTCTTCTGGAGCATTATCTAAAACATAATCTATACAGTATTTAACCATATCTTCAATTAAATCCATATCATCTTCTAAATCAGCAAAAGCAATTTCAGGTTCAATCATCCAGAATTCGCTTGCATGTCTTGAAGTATTTGAATTTTCCGCTCTAAAGGCAGGTCCAAATGTATAAACATCACGATATGTTAATGCAAAAGCTTCAACATGTAATTGTCCTGTAACTGTTAAATAGGCTTCTTTTCCAAAGAAATCTTTATCAAATTCAGTATTATCAATTGTTGTTGCTCTAAACATTTCTCCAGCACCTTCACCATCATTTGAAGTAATAATTGGTGTATGCACATAAACGAATCCTTGATTTTGAAAGAATTCATGAATAGCCATTGATAAAACCGATCTTAATCTAAAGATTGCATAAAAAGTATTTGCTCTTGGTCTTAAATGAGGAATTTCTCTCATATATTCAAAAGAATGTCTTTTCTTTTGTAATGGGAAATCTTCATCACAAGTTCCTTCTACCACTAAATGTGTTGCTTCAATTTCAAAAGGTTGTTTTCCTTCTGGAGTTAATTTTAATTTTCCAGTTACTTTAACAGCGCTTCCTGTAGAAATATGAGAAGCTTCTTCATAATTATCAATAATTTCATCTAAATACACAACTTGCACATTTTTAAAATATGTTCCATCATTTAAAGCTAAAAATCCAACTTTCCCACTATTTCTATTTGTACGGATCCATCCTTGTAATTCAACATATTCAATTCCATCTAATTGATCTCTATCATTGATATATAATTCATATAATTCTCTTACTGTAATAAATTCAAACATTTTTCTCTCCCTATTCTTGATCATTTGATTTCATTTTAATTACTAATTCTTGAATAGCTACCACAACATCTACTGTTTGGACTTCTACGCCTTCATGAACCATAAAATGACTATGTGTAAAATCTACAATTCCTTTAATACCCAATTTCATTAAACGATCTACTGTTTCCTGAACATTTTCTGAAATTGCTAAAATAGCAATTTTACAATCGCTTGGGAAAGTTTCTTCTAATCTATCAATATGACAGATTTTAACCCCAAATCTTTCCCCTTCTTTATTTTTATCCATATCGTAACCACAGACAATTTTACCAACTGTATACTGCCAACGATTATACTTTAAAATGGCACTTCCTAAATTACCAACACCAATTAAAATAATAGGCTCATCTAATCCAAGACCTAATACCTCACTTAATCCATCAATAAGATGCTTTACATCATAGCCTCGACCACGTCTTCCAAAATTATCTGTTTTTGATAGATATGTAAAGTCACGTCTAATTGTTGTATCTTGTATTCCTGTAATTTCATAAAGTTCACTCGACAAACATGTTTCTTTTCCTTCATGTTGCATTTTTCTAAGTGCTTTTAAATAAACAGGAAAACGGGACATCGTCGCTTTCGATATTTTTTTCTCCACACTAATCCCCTCCTATTGATTCTAATTCTAAATCGAGATGTGGTTTAATGCCAAGCGATAAGTCACTAAACTTATTATTATCATACATAACTTTTCCTGCTAAAGCAATCATCATTGCATTATCTGTACAACATTTCATCGGTGGAAGGGATAATTGCACACCTTTTAGCATAGCTACTTGAGCTGTCATTTTTTCTCTTAACCCTTTATTTGCTGAAACACCACCAGCTAGCATAATTTCTTTAACACCATATTCTTTAGCAGCCCTCATTGTTTTATCTACTAAAACATCAACTACAACATTTTGAAAAGAAGTGGCTAAATCATTTTGATTGATTTCCAATCCTTTTTGATGATGATTATGTGCTAAATTGATTACCGCAGATTTTAAACCACTAAAACTGAAATTATAACTATCATCATCTAAAGGTTTAGGTAAATGGTAACTTGCATTTCCTAAATGTGCCATTTTATCTAAAACAGGTCCTCCAGGATAAGGTAAATTTAATACTCTTCCTACCTTATCATAGGCTTCTCCTACAGCATCATCCAAAGTTTCACCAATTACTTCAAACGAATACGGTTTTTTCATCAATACAAGTTCTGTATGTCCACCACTAACAACAAGACACAATGCAGGATAAATAATATCCTTTTCAAAATTATTAGCATAAATATGTCCTGCAATATGATGAACACCAATTAATGGTTTATCATAAGCTAAGGAAAGTGTCTTAGCTACTTGTAAACCAATATGTAAAGAACCAACAAGTCCTGGCCCTTTTGTTACACATATAGCATCAATATCTTCCATTTTTACATTTGCTTTTTTTAATGTTTCTTTTAAAACAACCGACACACATTCTACATGCTTACGACTAGCAATTTCAGGAACAACACCCCCATACATAGCATGTATATCAATTTGACTGGCAACCACACTACTTAAAAATTCTCTATCATCTTTTAAAACAGCCATAGCCATTTCATCACAACTTGATTCGATTGCTAATAATAAAGACATTTCTATCCCTCCAATTCCTTGATCATTAAATAAGCATCTTCACCATTACTATAATACCTTTTTCTAATAGCAACATTTTTAAAACCAAATTTTTGATAAAGTGCTATTGCTTTTACATTTGAAACACGTACTTCTAAGTTAACATTTTGATAATGTAACTCTTCACTTTTTTCAAGAGCATATTCCATCAATTGACTCGCATAACCTTGTCCTTGATAATGACGATCTGTTACAATCGTTGTAATTTGGCATTGATCTCCTAAAAACCATAGTCCGATATATCCAATAATTTGGTTTTCTTTTTCCATAACATAATATCCCGCCATGGGATTTTCTTTTATTTCATGTTTAAAATCTTCTTCGTTCCAAGGTGATAGAAAAAGATCTTTTTCTAATTCTACAACTTTCTTTAAATCTTCTTCTTTCATTTCTTTTATTGACATATCTTCTTAGCCTCGACTTCCTTAATATATCTTGGAACAAGACCATCCACATTTTCTATTTCTTTTTCTAAAGTTGAAAGCACATAAATATTATGAGCAAGATCAGTTTCTTTTTCTGATAATCCTATTAACTCTGTATCCCCAACAATTTCATAATCACTGTATTGCTTTTGATAATTTTCAAACTCATCTAAAGAAATAATACAATCTTCAACAACTGTTTTTCCTTCATTATAAATACCTAAAAACACTTTTTTACTTCTGGCATCTAAAATCGAAATTGCTTTTTTCATTCCTGCCATTGCTTTTAATGAAGAAACTGTCTTTATTTTAATATTCATTGTCGCATTTAATGTTTTAGCAATTGTTAATGCAACACGTACTCCTGTATAAGAACCAGGACCAATTGTAATGACCATTTCATCAAAATCACTCATCTTCAAATGATTTTCTTGCAATAATTTTTGCAAATAAACGATTGCATATTCTGATTGTTTTCGATTTCCTTCTTCTTGTAAAGAAGCTAAACATTTTTGATTTTCATATAAAGCTACTACTAAATATTTATTAGCACTATCCATGACAATTGTTTTCATAATCAATCTCCTTTACAAGTTCTTCATATTTTTTTCCAACTGGATTTAAAACAAATTCTCTTTGATCATCATCTATTCTTTTAATCGTTATTGCTAAACGTTCTTGAGGTAAAATTTCTTCTAAAAATTCTGGCCATTCAACCACACAAATATCATCACTATCAAAGATTTCTTCAAAACCTAAATCTTCACTTTGCCCTTCTAATCGATAAGCATCAAAATGAGATAATTGATAATTTCCTTGATATTGTTTTAAAATTGTAAAAGTCGGTGAATTAATAATCCTTTTAACACCTAAACCTTTTCCTATTCCCTTAGTAAATGTTGTTTTTCCTGCACCTAAATCACCATTAAGTGTCAACAACATATGAGGTTCTAGTAATTTTCCTAAATATTCACCAAAAGCTAATGTTTCATCTCTATTATTTATAGTAATCACTTTTTCCATAATAACCCTCTTTTAAATCTTGGTAAAAACTATACCATTTCTTAGTAAAATCCTGATCAAATGGTCCACCTTTTTTTATAGCCAATTCAATCAAAATATCTAGCTGCTTCTTTAAAATCTTATCTAATTCATCACTATAGCCCATTTCTCGAGCATGTTGACGATATTCTTCTTGATCTAAAATACGATAATTTCCATCTGGAAAAACCTTCAAATCTAAATCATAATCAATATATTTTAAAGCTTCTCCATCATATAAAGTTGGTGAAGCAATATTACAATAATAATACACACCTGTTTTTCTAATCATGCAAATCACATTATACCATTTATGTTTAGGCATATACCAAATGGCAGGTTCACGTGTATGCCACATTCTTCCATCTGATTCTGTCACCAATGTTCGATTATTAATAACAATGTAATGATCATCTGTTTCTTGTAAAACAAGCCCCTTCGACCAACATCTATGTATTTTACCATTATGTTTATATCCATGTATTAAGATTTTCTTTCCTACAATATCTTCCACAACAAACGACTCCTTATTAACATTTACATTATACACAAATTCATCTTTCTTTCAAAGAAAAAAAGACTCGAAACGAGTCTTATAAATGAACTGCTTTTTTAAGTCTTGGATATAAAATCACAAACAAAACAAAACATGCAATGATTGTAGCTATATTATAAGGTAAGTTATAAGTTAAGTTTGCTTTTAATGGTGTTTGAAAAGCATACCATCCTGAAATTAAATGACAAATTGTTTTTAAAACACCCATTACAACAATTCCAATAGGCAATTCATACTTGCCTACCTTTAATAAAGGAATAAGTGGTGTAAGACCAATCAAGATCATTGGTAACAAATAATCAAAGATTACAGATAAAGGACCATAGAATGTCGCAAGTCCTAAAGCAAAATGTAGTCCTAAACAAACAAGAGAAACGATTAAGCTATAACCCCAATTCATTAAATAGCCACATAAAATAATTGCAACAAGTGAAAAGGCACAGTTACCACCTTTTGGCATCTCATAAAATTTAGTGCAATATTCTAAAACAACTTGCATTGCCGCAAACATTGCCATATAAGCCATATTCTTCGTAGTTAATTTAATTTTCATATTCATCCTCCTTTAAAAACGAGGCAAAATAAAAGCCTTTTTACATACGCAAAAAGGCAAATAAACTATTTTGCACTCTCTACGCTAGCATTACCTAGTTCAGATTATAAGGGACAAGGCTATCACCTTTCTCAGCATTTTGCGCCCCTGGCAAGTCTTATTATAAATCAATCTCTTCTTTTTTCAATCTTTTTATAGTTTTTTCTTCCTTGTCAGTGTTATAATGGAAAAGTATTAATAAGGAGGACTTAAATGTTATGTCAAAAATTATTTCTGTAAACGCTGGAAGTTCATCTTTAAAATTCCAATTATTCGAAATGGATGATGAAACCGTTATCACTTCTGGTGTTATTGAAAGAATTGGTTTAGATGATTCTATCTTTACTATTAAGTATAATGGAGAAAAAGATGTTACAACTTTACCAATTGAAAACCATAAAGTTGCCGTTCAACTTTTATTAGACACTTTAATTAAAAAAGAAATTGTTAAAGATTTAGATGAAATCAAAGGTGTTGGTCACCGTGTTGTACAAGGTGGGGCTTATTTTGATCAATCAGTCATTATTGATGAAGATGTTGTTTCTAAAATCGATGAACTAAAATCATTGGCACCTTTACACAACCCTGCTCACTTAACAGGATACTATGCTTTTAAAGAAGCAATTCCTAATGCTGGTGCCGTTGCTGTTTTTGATACAGCATTCCATCAAACATTAGAACCAAAAAGCTATATTTATCCAATTCCTTACAAATATTATGTAGAAAACAAAGTGCGTAAATATGGTGCTCATGGAACAAGTCATTTCTATGTTTCATCTCGTTGCCGTGAAATGATGGGAAATCCTGAACATTCACGTATCATTGTGGCTCACTTAGGAGCTGGTGGTTCATTAACTGCTGTCAAAGACGGTAAATCAATCAATACATCTATGGGCTTCACTCCTCTTGCTGGAATCATGATGGGTACACGTTCTGGAGATGTTGATCCTTCAGTTATCGACTATTTGATTGAAGAAGTTGGATTAGATATGAAAGAAGTCATCAAGATGCTTAATAAGGAATCTGGTTTACTTGGTGTTTCTGGTGTATCTAGTGACTTTAGAGATGTACAAGAAGCTGCTGCTAATGGTAATGAAAGAGCACAACTTGCTTTAGATATCTTCTTTAGAAGAGTAATTGCTTATATCGGTCGTTACTTCATTGCTTTAGGAGGAGTTGATGCTATTTGCTTTACAGCAGGTATTGGAGAAAATTCATTCTTTGCTAGAAAAGAAATATGTAACTTATTAGCTGAAGCTTTAGGTATTGAAATCGATGATGATGCTAATGTTAATGGTAAAGGTGATCGTTTAATCTCTACACCAAATAGTAAAGTTAAAGTTTATGTTATCCCTACAAATGAAGAATTAGTTATCGCTAGAGATACTAAGAGATTATTAAACTTATAAAAAATCAAGGTCTCAAACGAGACCTTTTAATTTTCTTCAAAAATAATATGTTTTATGTAATCTTTTATTTTTTTCCTATCTGTAAGCACATCACAAAATGTCTTTCTCATATCTAATCTTTGAATATCAACAACACGCATATCACTTATCTGCATTCTACTTTTTATGCGATATTTTCTAATTCTAGCAACAATATCTAGCTCATATTCTGTAGATTCTATTGCATCTTTTTTTATGGATGTACAAGGAATCACCAACATTTTAGACCCAAAATCTTTTAAAACATAACACCAATGACCATCCATCAATTCTTTAGGAAATCCCCTGCCTATATTAAAGTAAGCCATTTGATGGATCATTGGTCGACGATGTACATGATAATATGTTTGATCCGGTTCATTATTTTCATCTTCTACCAACTGACAATAGAAGTATTCCAATTGTCTTGTTTGATGCAACAAAGAATAGGTATATTTTTCTACATCGTAACATTCTGTTTCTTTCAAATTTTTTAAAGATTTTTTCATTTCATCCATATTATGTTCCATAGACATTTCTATTTTTTTGCCTTTCATAAAAACACCTCCATTATTATATCGTAAAAAAAAATTATTTTTTCTTCTTTTTTCAAATAAAAACATCTCCTTTCTATAATGTTAGTAACTATTTTAATGTTAGTAACTATTTTAAAACTATTCACTCTAATTATAAGAGTAATCTTAAAAAAGTAAACAATTTTATTTACAAAAAACAACCATTTTGTTATATTAATATTAAAGAAGTATTCTAAAAATATAAAAGATATATGGAATAAATAGGGAGTGAATATTATGCTATTTTGTTTTTTGATAGAGGTAATTACTTTATTATTTATTGGTATCGATTTAGTTAAAATGATAACAAAAAAAAGTAATAAGTATTTTAAATATTTTGAGATAATATTAATGGGTATGTTTATAATATTGTTTATAGGCATTTTTCTAAGTAGCAAAGAAACTGAAGTCTTAGTTTGGATAAATCACAATAGTACATTTTATTTAGTATATCTTTTATCAACATTAATTTGGGTAGTATTAAATTTTATTTTGTATCAAAAAAAATAATTATAAAAAGCCTATTATACTAGAAAAGCTAGTAATTATGGGCTTTTTTTGAAATTTAAAAGAAGAATGAACTTTTCATGTTTTAATGATTACTACAGCATGAGAAAATTCTATTATTTTATAACTATAGTTGACATATCAATTAAGATGAGATAAAGTTGATGTGTCAACTATAGGAGGAAGCTATGAATTTATCACGTTTAATTTCCATTCTTCATAATCAAAAAAATAGTTACATGAATGTTCAACTTAAAGAGATAGGTCTATCTCATGGACAGGCAATAGCCTTAAAAATTATTTATGAAGAAAATAATATCAAACAAGAAGATTTAAATAAAAGATTACAAATTGATAAAAGTGCAGTTACAAGAATATTAAAAACTTTAGAGGATAAGCAATTGATTATCAAAGAAACTTCTCAAGAAGATAAAAGAAATCATATTCTTTCATTAACTTCTAATGGAAAAATGCTTTATCCTCAAATTAAAAATGTTATTAAAGAAACAACCGAAGTTATGTTAAAAGATATTGATCAAAATCAACAACTTCTTTTAGAAGAATTGTTATTAAAGATGAAAATGAATTTGGAGGATACCTATGAAAAATGATGATAAAATGGGAACTAAAAAAATATTACCTTTATTAGTAGAATTTTCAATTCCTGCAATTATAGGGATGCTTGTTAATGCAATTTATAATATTGTCGATCGTATGTTTATTGGAAATGCTCCAGAATTAGGATCGATTGGTTTAGCTGGTATTAGTATTTGTTATCCAGTAACCCTTGTTTTAATGGCTATTTCTTTAATGATTGGAATGGGTGGAGCAACACGTTTTTCTATTGCTTTAGGACAAGGTAAAAAAGAAGAAGCTGGAAAGTATATGGGAAATGGTTTAACTTTAACAATTATACTAGGGCTTATTTTTATGATTTTAGGAAATCTCTTTTTAGCACCAATGTTACGTTTGTTGGGTGCTTCTAAAACGGTTTTACCTTATGCTGAAAGTTATTTAAGTATTATTTTGTATGGAGCTGTTTTTCAATGTATTGCAATGGCAGGAAATAATTTTTCTAGAGCTCAAGGTAATCCTAAGAATGCAATGATTTCTCAATTGATAGGAGCAGGTTTTAATATTTTATTTGATTATATTTTAATTTGTCTTTTTCATATGGGAATGCAAGGAGCAGCACTTGCAACTATTGGAGGACAACTTTTAAGTGCTTTATGGCAATTGGCATTTTTATTTGGAAAGAGAACTTTAATACCTTTAAATATTTCTTTGTTGAAATTAAAATTGAATATTTCAAAACAAATTATTCAAACAGGAATACCAGCATTTTTAATGCAAATATCTAATAGTGTTTTAAATATTATTTTAAATGCTTCACTTGTTAAATATGGTGGTGATTTAGCGTTAAGTGCAATTGGGATTGTTACAAGTATTCAAACACTTATTTTGATGCCGATTACTGGTTTAATGCAAGGTCAACAACCTTTGATTTCATATAATTATGGTGCTTTAAAAATGGATCGTGTTAAAGAAACCTTAAAATATGCAATTATAGGTGCGACAGTAATTGCTATGATTGGTTTTATTGCAGTACAGTTTTTTACGAAAAGTATTGTTTATATGTTTAATAATGAAGCAGATGTTGTAAAATTATGTAGCCATGCTTTACATATTTGGTTTATGTGTTTACCTGTTATTGGGGCACAAGTAATGTGTGCAAACTATTTTCAGGCAGTTGGTAAAATAAAGATTTCAAGTGTTTTAAATTTATTAAGACAAATTATTATTTTAATTCCTTGTATTATAATTTTTTCATCAATTATAGGTTTAGATGGTATTTTTATGGCTGTTCCTGTTGCGGATTTATCGGCATTTATTATTACTGTTCTATTATTAAAAAAGATATTAAAAAAAGAAGCCTGAGCTTCTTTTTAATTATATTTTTTGATTAGCCATTTTTTTACAACGAATAGATTCAATAACAGGTTGGTTTTCCTTTTTAACAGTTCCATTATTATCTTCTACTTTTACATCTTTACAAATTTGATCAACAATATCCATTCCTTCATAAACGTAGCCAAAGACAGCATATTGACCATCTAAATAAGTAGAGTCACTTTGAACAATAAAGAATTGTGAAGAAGCACTATCGTTATCTTGACTTCTTGCCATAGAAAGAGCTCCACGTGTATGACTTAAAGGATTCTTTACTCCATTATCTGAAAATTCTCCCTTAATTGTTTCTTTACTTCCACCAGTTCCATCTCCTTTAGGATCACCACCTTGAATCATGAAACCATCAATAATACGATGGAAAGTTAAACCATCATAAAACTTTTCTTTACTTAATTTAACAAAGTTTGTTACAGTAATAGGAGCAGTATCAGCATCAATTTCAGCATAAATTGTTCCATAATCTTTAACTTTAATTTCAACTTGATAGTTTCCAGATAATGTCTTTGTTTTTTTAGTTGTTTTTTCTGTTGTTTTAGAAGAACATCCAGCAATAGAAACAACAGTCATTAAAACTAAAAGAACTTTTAGTATTTTTTTCATTTATTTTCACCTCAATCATCATTATAACAAATATGAATTATGAAAAAAAGATACTCAATAAGACATGATTGTGCTAAAATACATGAAAGAGGTTTTAAAGATGAGAGAAAAGAGAATTGTATTAGTAAATGATGTAACAGGATTATCAAGATGTTCAGTAGCTTGTCAATTACCAATTATATCTGCAATGGGAATTGAAACAGCGTTTGTACCAACTGCTATTTTATCCATTAATACGTATCATAAAGATTTCTTTTTTGATGACTATACATCAAAGATGAATGATTATATTGAAACATATAAGAAAATGCATATTGATTTTGATGGTATTTGTAGTGGTTTTTTAGGATCAGCTAAACAAATAGAAATTGTTAAAGAATTTTTTAAAGATTTTAAAACATCACAAAACTTTATTTTAGTAGATCCTGTCATGGGTGATCATGGAAAGTTATATCCAACATATACACCAGAAATGCAAGAAAAAATGAGAGATTTAATGCCTTATGCTACAATTGTAACACCTAATTTAACAGAGCTATGTGCATTAATAGATGAAGAATATCATGAAACAGACAATGAACAAGAACTTACGCGCATGTGTGAAAAATTAAGCAAGATGGGTCCACAAAGTATTGTTGTAACAGGAATTTCTATTGGTCAGCAAATCTTGAACTTTGTTTATGATCATGGTCAAATTGAAAAAATATATGTTAAACGTATTGGTGAAGATCGTAGTGGTACAGGAGATGTTATTTCTGCGGTAATTGCTGGAAGTTATTTAAAAGGAAAGAGTTTTTTAGAAGCTGTAAAAAAATCAACAGATTTTGCTTCTAAATGTATTCAACATTCAGTAGATATTGATGCTCATCCTCATATGGGATTATGTTTTGAGCCATTATTAAAAGAATTGGAGGATTAATAAAATGATTTTATATACATTATATAAAAATAGTTATATTGATATTGCTCATTTAGAAAGTACTAAAGGAATTACATGTTATGTAAATTCAACAAATCGTTGTACATGTTCATGTACATTTTGTTTAAGACAAACTAAAGAAATGATTGAAAATAATTCTTTATGGTTAAAAAAAGAACCAACTGTTGAAGAAATTATTCAAGAATTTGAAAAATATGATTTAAATGATTTTAAAGAAGTTGTTTTTTGTGGTTTTGGAGAACCACTTATTAGACATGATGATTTAATGAAAGTTGCTAAATATTTAAAAGAAAGAAGACCTGATTTACCTACAAGAGTAAATACAAATGGTTTATCTTCTTTATATAATAAAAGAGATATTACACCAGAATTTAAGGGGTTATTAGATACTGTTTCAATTAGTTTAAATACAAGTAATAAAGAAGATTATTTAAAACTTACAAGAAGCCAATATGGTATTGAGTCTTTTGATGAATTATTAGATTTTGCTAAAAAATGTAAATCTTATGTACCTCATGTTGTTTTAACAATTGTTGATACAACAATTCCTGAAAAAGATGTAGAAATTTGTAAACAAATTGCTCAAAATATTGGAGTAACACTTAGAATAAGACCATTTGAAGATTAGTGAGGAAAGAAAAGATGATGCAATTATCTCGTGAAGAAAGATTACTTCACATAGGAAAAATGACAAATGTAAGAGATTTAGGAGGATATGAGACTCAAGAAGGGTATTATACTAAATCTCATAAATATGTAAGAAGTACGTGTCCTAGTGGTATAAGTGATGAGTTAAAAGAACAATTTTATCAATATGGAATTCGTACAGTAATTGATTTAAGAAGTGATTATGAACTTATTCATCAACCACATAGTTTAAAAGATTATAAAGATATTGAATATTATCATATTGATCTTTTACAAAATGAAAACTTATCGGTTTTACCTGATGATATTAAAGATTATCAAGATTTAAGTGGTTTTTATATTTTTATGATTGAAGCCAATAAAAAACAGTTTAAAAAAGTGTTTAATATCTTTTTAAATCATCCTTATGATTGTACATTATTTAATTGTTCAGCTGGTAAAGATAGAACAGGTGTTATCGCTTGTATGCTGTTAGATTTAGCTGGATGTCATGAGTATGATATTGTTAAAGATTATTCAGAATCTTATGAAAATAATATGGCTATGATTAAACAATTAGAAGAAATGATGCCACAAGAAGATGAAAAATTCTTAGGTTCTGATCCAAGAGTGATGATGAAGTTTATTGCTTATTTAAGAGAAACTTATGGTAGTACTAAAGGATATTTATTAAATATTGGTTTTGATGATGAAGAAATTGAAGAAATTAAAGAAAATTTCATAATTTAAAAGAAAAAAGGCCTCCTATTGTCATATATAAACATAGGAGGTTTTTTATGAAAGCATTAACATTTAAAGAAAAGCAAGATGTATTGGAAGATTTGTTTAAAAAGTATCATAGAGCTCTTTTGCAACTTAAATTTTTAAAAGAGAAAAGTTTTTATCCATCAATTCAATATGATACTGTTAAAGAAAAGAAATTGTATTATCAAGATAAAGGAAGTCGATTGAATGATGATTTAATGTTGAAAGAAGATTTAGAAAAAGTAATTTCAACATTTGAATTTATTTTAGATTGTTTATCAAAGGATAGTAGATTGATTATTGAAAAAGAGTTTATAGAAAAAGAAAGAAAAGATTGGTGGGTGTATTATTATTCTCGAAGTACATATTATCGTTTAAAAACAAGAGCGATGGAAGAAACTCTTTATTACTTTAGTTGTTTATAAAAATCATAAAATTTAAATATAAAGCAAAAAATAGCCAAATAATATAAGGAATATTTAAATAAAAACTTGTTTTATTAATTTGTTTAAAAAGAATCATCATATAAATAACAGTAACTATCAAAACAAGTAAAATCATTAAAGCTATAAAATAATTATGAAGATTAAAGAAGAAAAGAGGCCAACAAAAATTAATAAATAATTGAAAGGTATAAATAATTAAAGCATTTTCTCGACGATCATCCTGGCTTATATAAATCATATAACTAGAGATACCCATCAAAATATAAAGAAAAGTCCAAACAATTGGAAATAACCATCCTGGAGGGGATAATAAAGGTTTATTTAGATGCATATATGTTTCCATTTGTTGACGTGTTAACCAAGCACTTAATCCACCTACAAGTAATGGAATAATAAGATTTATTATAAATGTTCTTTTTTTCATTATGTTCACCTAATTTAGTATATCCATATTTATTAAAAATAGACGTTCAAATCATGAATGAGATGTTATATAATAGAATATATTGGAGAAAGAGGTAACTATGAAATTAGTAAGTTGGAATGTAAATGGAATAAGAGCATGTTTACAAAAAGGTTTTTTAGATAGTTTTCATCAATTAGATGCTGATATTTTTTGTGTTCAAGAAACAAAAATGCAAAGTGGACAAGCTGATTTAACAATTGAAGGTTATGATTTTTATTTAAATAGTGCGGTAAAAAAAGGTTATAGTGGAACACTTATTTATACTAAGAAGAAACCATTAAATGTTTTTTATGGAATGAATAAAGAAGAACATGATCAAGAAGGTAGATTGATTACATTAGAATTTGAAGATTATTATGTGATTACTTGTTACACTCCTAATAGTCAAAATGAATTAAAACGTTTATCTTATCGAATGAAATGGGAAGATGATTTTTTAGCATATCTTGAAAGTTTGGATAAGCCACTTATTTTATGTGGAGATTTAAATGTTGCTCATCAAGAGATTGATTTAAAAAATCCTCAATCAAATCATAAAAATGCAGGTTTTTCAGATGAAGAAAGAGCAAAGATGACACAATTATTAAGTCATGGTTTTATTGATACGTATCGTTATCTTTATCCGTTAAAAGAAGGAGTTTATTCTTGGTGGTCTTATCGCTTTAAAGCAAGAGAAAAGAACGCGGGTTGGCGTATTGACTATTTTATTGTTAGTGAGTGTTTGAAAGATAAAATTATAGACGCTACAATTGAAACATCAATTATGGGAAGTGATCATTGTCCAGTGACACTTACGATTGATCTTTAGTGGAGGTGTATGATGAATTTGATACAAACAATTAACTTTTCGCCATTGATTACAATTTCTATTATTGCCTTGACGATTGTTTTAACAATTTTTGGTTATTATTATATTAAAGCAAAACATTAAAAAGAAGGAAAATACATTTCCTTCTTTCTTTTATTTTTCTAAATGTTTACAACTATAATATGATGGAATACCATCTTTATATGTGACATGAACTTCTCCTTGAATAAGTGGATATAAATATTCATAAAGTTCTGGAGTAATATCATTACCTTCTTTGTTGATCCATTCTACAGGAATCTTTTGTTCATAGTTAGCTACTTCTCTTACATCAGTAGAAATATAATCAATTTCATAAGGATGGTTAGATACACGTTTGAATCCCATTACATGCCCTGAAACATTTTCTAAAGCCTTATCAACAGCTTTAGAACCAATTACAAATGATTCATTTAAATCAGTTTTACTAGCAATATGCATAGCACATCTTTGTAATACATTTAATTCAATACTTCTTACTTTACATCCAAATTCTTTAAATACTAAAGATTCAAGTAACTTTCCTGTTCCTGAATGTAAAACATGTCCAAATGCATCTTTTTTAGCGTATTTACTATCATCATCTAAGAAATGACCGTTTTGATCTCTAATTCCTTCAGATACAGCAATAACAACGCATCTTTTTCTTTTCATTACTTCATGAATATCAGCTAAAAATTTATCTTTATCAAAAACAACTTCTGGTAAATAAATAAGATCAGGTGCAACATTATATTCATTTCTTGCAAGAGCTGCAGCAGCTGTTAACCATCCTGCATTTCTTCCCATGATTTCAATGATTGTCACTGATTGTAATTGATAAATTAAACTATCATGCACAACTTCTAAGATTGAAGCTGCAACATATTTAGCGGCAGAACCAAATCCTGGTGTATGATCTGTTCCCATTAAGTCGTTATCAATTGTTTTAGGAATACCGATAAAATGAATATCACTATTGATATATTTAGCGTAGTTATCTAATTTCATAACGGTATCCATTGAATCATTACCACCAATATAGAAAAAGTCAGTGATTTCTAATTCTTTTAAAATTCTAAATAATTTAACATAAGTATCTTCATCATCTTGAAAAGTAGGTAATTTATAACGGCAAGAACCTAAATACATGGCAGGTGTTTGTTTTAAAGCGTTGATTTTATCACCATCATCAAATTCTTCTAATAAATCCATATATCTACCTTCCAATAGACCTTTGATACCATTGATCATCCCATAAACATTATCAAATTCTTGAGATGCTTTAGCACGATGAATAATCCCAGCAAGACTAGCATTAATTGCGATTGTGGGTCCTCCAGATTGTCCAATAATACAGTTTCTTTTCATATTCTTCTGTCTCCTTTAACGCCTTTATTCTATCAAATACCTTTGTCAAATAAAAGCAATCTCTTATTCTTTTTGTCTTTTTTTGATGAAAATAAGTGTTAAGATCACAATAGCAAGAATAATGAGAACAATAAAATAAAGCAAAAGCTGTTGATTTTCTTTTTTAGAAATTACACGAAAAGATAAATCATTTCCTTCAATAAAAATCTCGAAAAGATTTATAGTCACAACATTTTGTTGATATTTACCTATATTACTAGAAATAATAGTACCAGGCATAGTAATTTTAAAGTTACAAGTGGCATTACTTGAATTTAAAAGTTTTAATGTATTTTTATAATGACTTAATTCTGAAGTGTCTAATATTTTTTTATTAATGTTGATTGTTAAAATATATTTATTGTTTTGTTTTTTTAATTGAGAAATTTCTTTGATAAAAGAAGCAGGTGCTTCTATTGAAAGGGAAGAAGATGTTTGTTTTTTGATTTTCCAATCTTTAAAAAAATCATATTCTAATAATTGTTTTTTGATTTGTGCGATAGACATATTATATTTTTCTAAAACTTGAGGTTCAATAGTAAGTTCACTATAAAGAGTAGGCTTTTTTATTTTAGAATAATTTAAAGAAATCAGACAATCAACACAGCCTGTTAAAATAAAAGAAAGAGATAAAATGATACATATTTTTATTATTTTTTTCATAGAATCCTCCAAATAAGCAAATGTTTTGTTATAATTATTAACAGTTAAATACATTTTTAGTTCATATTTCTATATTAAAATAAATTAGGTGATAAAAATGAAGGTTGATATTGTTTATACAACAAAATCTAAATATATAAAGTATGTTGCTGACGAAATGGCAAGATGGGTTAAAACACATGCACAAGACTTAAATCATTATCAAAAAGGGCGTGATGTTGATTTACTTGTCATAGGGTTTGATGATACATTGTTTGAAGATAAACAATTGTTAGAGTTTATTCAGTCATTAAGTAGACAAAATGCAAAAAATGTTGCACTTATTAATTGCTTTTTTATAAATAATAAAAGATTGATGAAAGTGATACATCTTTGTCAAGATCAACAATTACCCTTAATGAGGGAACAATATACATTTAAAATGTCATTTAATCAAAGAAAAGAAATTGATCCGACAATTATAGATAATGCAAGACTCTATATTGAGGATATGGTCAATGTAATTAGAAATTATTATTAGGAGTAAGACTCCTTTTTTTATTTATTAAAGTAATAAAAAAATATTAAATTAATAAAAATATATTGACAGTAAATTATCATCGTGATATATTTTTGTCAAGATTTCTATTGGGGAACGGAAATCAAAAAATATAAGGGGGAAATCAAATGAAAAAACTTGAAATCATTATTAGACCAGAAAAGTTAGAAGATTTAAAAGATATCTTAACAGTTTCTGGTGTTACAGGAATGATGGTTTCCAATATTATGGGATTTGGAAATCAAATGGGGTATACCCATCAATATCGTGGAGTTACTTATTCAGTTAACTTAGTTTCAAAATTAAGAGTTGAAACAGTTGTTAAAGATGATATTGTACAAAGCATTATTGATAAAATTACTGAAGTTTTATCTAGTGGAAATGTAGGAGATGGAAAAATATTTGTTTATCCAGTTGAAGAAGCAGTCAGAATTAGAACTGGAGAAACAGGAGAAAATGCACTTTAAAAAATGAGGGGGATTTATTATGAGTGAGACATTTGCGGTATGGTTTTTAATTGGTGCTGCTTTAGTATTTTGGATGCAAGCAGGATTTGCAATGGTAGAAGCGGGATTTACAAGATCCAAAAATACTGGCAACATCATTATGAAAAACTTAATGGATTTTTGTATAGGGACATGTACATTTATTTTAATTGGTTTTAGTTTATTATTAGGTGAAGACTTACTTGGTTTTATTGGTAAACCAGGATTTGATATATTTACAAATTATGCAAACTTTGATTTTTCAAACTTTGTATTTAACTTAGTATTCTGTGCAACAACAGCAACAATCGTTTCTGGAGCAATGGCAGAAAGAACAAAATTCTTATCTTATTGTGTTTATTCAGGAGTGATTTCAGCACTTATTTATCCAATTGAAGCTCATTGGATTTGGGGTGGTGGATGGTTATCACAACTAGGATTCCATGATTTTGCTGGATCATGTGCGATTCATATGGTTGGTGGTATCTCTGCTTTAATCGGTGCTAAAATTTTAGGACCACGTATTGGTAAATTTGATACAGATAAAAATGGTAAAGTCGTTAAAGTTAACGCTATTCCTGGACATAACATTACTGCTGGTGCTTTAGGTGTATTTATTCTTTGGCTTGGATGGTATGGATTCAATGGGGCGGCTGCTACAACTGTTCCACAACTTGGTTCAATTTTCGTAACAACAACAGTGGCACCAGCCATTGCAACTGTTTCTTGTTTGATCTTTACTTGGGTCAAATATGGTAAACCTGATGTTGGTATGTGTTTAAATGCTTCACTTGCAGGTTTAGTAGCAATCACTGCTGGATGCGACGTCACAGATGTTTTAGGATCAATTATTATTGGTACTGTTGCTGGATTACTTGTTTGCTTTGGAGTTTGGTTCTTAGATTATAAATTACACATTGATGATCCTGTAGGTGCTGTTGCTGTACATTGTTGCAATGGTATTTGGGGAACAATTGCTGTTGGTTTATTTGCGACAACTTCTGCACCAGAAAGTACTTTAACAGGTTTATTCTACGGTGGTGGATTTGATTTATTAATTAAACAATTAACAGGTGTTTTATCAGTAGGTATTTGGACAGCAATTACTATTACAATTACTTTCTATATTATTAAAAAGTTATTTGGTTTACGTGTTTCTGAAAGAGAAGAAATTGTAGGACTTGATTTAGAAGAACATGGATGTGAAGCATATCCAGAATATATTAAAAAATAATTTTTTAAGAGTCATTGATTTGACTCTTTTTTTTGTTGTAGAAAAAACTAAAGTAGATTATACTTTTCATGGGTGAGGGAGTATATGAATAAAAGATTAGAACAATATTTTTATTTGATTTTAGGTTCAACGTTGTTATCAATTGGGATTTGGTTATTTGTTACACCGAATCAAATTAATTTTGGAGGTATGATTGGTTTAGCACAATTAATAGATTATTTCATACATAAGTTTATTGTTATTCCAAAATCAATTAATATTTTAGGAATTATCAATTTATCAATGAATATTCCATTATTTATATTTGGTTATAAAATAATGAATAAAGAATTTTGTTTTAAAACAATTATTTCTTTAATTATTCAAACAATATTATTATCCATTTTACCAGCAATTAAAGAACCAATTGTAGAAGATGCTTTATTGAATGTTGCTTTTGCAGCAATTATTTGTGGAATAGGGGTAGGACTTGCTCTTCGTAGTAGTGGTTGTTGTGGAGGTATTGATATTGCAACAGTTTGTTTAGTTAAGAAAAATCCTGATTTTAAAGCTGGACAGTTATCAATTATATTTAATGTTGTTTTATTTGGAATATGTTTATTTATTTATGATATTAAAATTATCATGTATTCAATTGTTTTTGTTGCTATTTTATATACAACAGCAGATAAGTTCCATCTACAAAATATCAATGTAGCCGTATTAATATTTACAAAAAATAAAATGATCAAAAAAGCAATTATGGAACAAATGGGAAGAGGAGTTACCTATTGGATGGGTAAAGGTGCTTATACTGAAACAGAACAAGAAATCCTTTATGTAGCCATCAATAAATATGAAATTCAACAACTCAATAAAATTGTTTCTTCATTAGATCCAAAAGCATTTGTGACTCTTGCACAAGGACCGATGGTTCATGGAGGGTTTGAAAAAAGATTATAAAAAAAGGCATCGTAAGATGCTTTTTTTGTATACGTAAAATCAAATAAAAAAATGGTGGTTCCGGGCGGAATCGAACCACCGACACGAGGATTTTCAGTCCTCTGCTCTACCGACTGAGCTACGGAACCATCATTTGGCGGTCTGGACGGGACTCGAACCCGCGACCTCCGCCGTGACAGGGCGGCATTCTAACCAACTGAACTACCAGACCAATGGTTGCGGGAGAAGGATTTGAACCAACGACCTTCGGGTTATGAGCCCGACGAGCTACCAGACTGCTCCATCCCGCGATATTAAGTTTTTTAATAAATGGCGGAGATTGAGGGATTCGAACCCCCGCAGGACGTTAATCCTCTGCTGGTTTTCAAGACCAGTCCCTTCAGCCAGACTTGGGTAAATCTCCGCAATATTAATGGTGGACCCTGTAGGACTCGAACCTACGACCAGCCGGTTATGAGCCGGCAGCTCTGACCAACTGAGCTAAGGGTCCGCAGATCCTAAACAATCAAATGGTAGCGAGGGTGGGACTCGAACCCACGACCTTCCGGGTATGAACCGAACGCTCTAGCCAACTAAGCTACCTCGCCATAAATTTAAATCATGGTCGGGATGACAGGATTCGAACCTGCGACCCCTTGATCCCAAATCAAGTGCACTACCAAGCTGTGCTACATCCCGAAATATAAGTTCCCAATGGGAACTGTTTTTTTTAATAAAATGGCGCGCCCAGTAGGAATCGAACCCGCAACCTTTTGATCCGTAGTCAAACGCTCTATCCAGTTGAGCTATGGGCGCGTATCTTGCTGTTCTTATCAACAACACTTTGTTATTATAACAGAGTTCGTGTCGATTTGCAACAACTTTTTTTATTTTTTCACAGCTTGATTTTTAGGATTGGTGGGGATGACGGGACTCGAACCCGTACGATGTTTCCATCACCGGATTTTAAGTCCGATGCGTCTACCGATTCCGCCACATCCCCAATTTTATGGAGGTACCTGCCAGATTTGAACTGGCGATCACAGAGTTGCAGTCTATTGCCTTACCACTTGGCTAAGGTACCATTTCGCTGTGCTTTATTATTATATATGAACTCCTATTAAAATGCAAGGCTAAAATGAAACGAATTTCAGCGGACTTTCAAAACAAAAAAGGCGCCGGTTTCAACGCCTTTTCCGTTCTGTTTCGATCTGATCCGTCAGAC
>OLOD01000442.1_pt1 | contig 32899 bp, 43 predicted proteins | sample 1671921 | NCBI WGS metagenome assembly OLOD01 (sample SAMEA3136626, study PRJEB25190) | human gut metagenome | biome: human gut; feature: human-associated habitat; material: faeces | place: Austria | collected 2013
AAATATAAGAAAACTGGAGCAGGATATATTTCCCCTCCAGTTTTAGTATAGAGCCAATTTATTTCTCCTTATCTTTCTTTTTTTCTGCTATGATACTTAGATAATCTATACTTACATCTAAAAGTTTAGAAAGTTGTTTCCATGTCTCCATTGGAATTTCTCTTTCAGTGTTTTCATAGTGAGAATATGTACGCGGAGATACATTAATTAATTTAGCAATATCTTTTTGCTTTAAATCTTTATCCTCTCTTATATTTTTTAAATTTATATATACATACTTCTTATTTACTTTCATTCTACTACCTTTCTATCACTACCAACACTATTTAATCATAGCCTTAATAGAAATTAATATATGCATATTTTCATTATATGTAAGGATTATTCTAAATTGTTGAAATGGAACAATTTGGTCTTTTTTTTGATAAATTCATCATTTAGACATATTATTTGTTATAATGAAAAATATATGGAGGTATTAATATGGAAGGTATTACAGAAATTGATAAAACTGAATATATAGATGAATGTAAAGAAATTGTAAGAAATGAAATTCCAGAGGAATTATCTGATGAAATGCTTACAATTGTAACAAATGAAATTATGGATACTTGTCTTTTTATAGGTGGAGATTTTAAAAAAGAAAATATTGTAGATATTACTAAGCAATATGTCACAATGGGTGGTATTAGAAGAATTAAGAAAGCACATGAGGGATTATAAAATGCAACATTATTGTGAAATTCCTACACCTAAAGGTACACTTAGAGGTTTTTTTCATAAACCTAATCAAGACAAACATCCTGTTTGTTTGATTTTTCATGGTTTTACGGGACAAAAAACAGGAACAAAGTTTTCTTATGTTCAATTATCACGTATGTTAGAAGCAAAAGGGATAGCATCATTTCGTTTTGACTTTTTAGGAAGTGGAGAAAGTGATGGTAATTTTGTCGATATGACTTTCCAAGATGAACTTTCTTGTGCAAGAGTAATTTTAGAAGAATGTTTAAAAATGGAAAATTGTACAGAAATCTATGTTTTAGGTCATTCAATGGGTGGAGCAGTTGCTAGTGAACTTGCTAAAATTTATCCTGATGTTATTAAAAAGATGGTTTTATGGGCTCCGGCTTTTAATTTACCTGATGCTCTTCATTATTTAACAGGACAAGTTGAAAGAACAAAAACATATGATCATAATGGGTATGAAATCTCTGATGAGTTTGTAGAAGATATTTTAAAAAGAGATTTTTATCAGAAATTAGATACTTATCAAAATGATTTACTTGTGATTCATGGAACAAAAGATACAACAGTTCCTTATGAAATTAGTAAAAAATATATGAAATTATTTCATGAGGGAACAAAATTTATATCTATAGAAGATGGTAATCATAATTTTGACAAACTATCTGATATTAAGCAAGTTTTAAAATTAACGTTAGAGTTTTTTGAATAATGTGCTCAGCACATTATTTTTTTTACCTATAAATTTGTTGCAATATAATACTATACGTCGTATAATATTCTTGCATAAAGAATAGGAGGGTAAATATGATATTTAATACAGGGGCTGCTTTGTTAGATGCCATTGTTTTAAGTGTTGTCGCTAAAGAAGAAGAGGGAACATATGGTTACAAAATTACCCAAGATGTGAGAAAAGGAATAGATGTATCGGAGTCAACATTATATCCAGTGCTTAGAAGATTACAAAAAGATGATTGTTTAGAGACGTATGATAAACAAATAGATGGTAGAAATAGAAGATATTATAGAATTACAGGTAATGGAAAGAATAAATTAGAGATGTATAGAAATGAATGGATAAGTTATACAGAAAAGATTAGTTCATTATTAAAAGGAGGGGATAATAATGAATAAAGAAGAGTTTTTAAAGAGGCTAGATGAATTGTTACAAGATATTGATGCTGTTGAAAGAGAAGAAGCATTGAATTATTATCAAGATTATTTTGAAGATGCTGGTAGTATTCATGAACAAGAAATTATTAGTGAACTTGAATCACCGGAGAAAGTAGCACAAATGATTAAGGAAGGATTAGGTGTTGAAGATCATCATAAGGTAAATGATGAAAATAAGGAAAGTTATTATAATGAAAAAAATACACGTATTTTAAAAGGAATTATTGCTGTATTGATCATACTTCTTATTTTACCAACAGTTGGTGGAATTGGTGGATTAATTGTAGGGGCAATTGGCTTATTTATTGGTATTGTATGTGTTGGTATTTTTGGGACTTTTGGTTTATTATGTGCAGTTGTTGCATTAGGTGTTGTTGCTTTTCGTTTGTTTGTAGATGGCTTAATTGCAGGTGGTTTGATTTGTTTAGGAATAGGATTGTTATTAGTTTCTTTAAGTTATTTAACATCATTGATGACGGTCAGTTTATTCAAATATTTACCACAAGCTTTTAGAGCAATGATTGATTTAGGTAAAAATATTTATAATAAGGTGGTTGGATAATATGAAGGTTTATAAACATATAGCCCTTGTTTCGTTGATTATAGGAATTGTTTTATGTATTGTTGGCTTTTTTATGAATGGAATTAGTGAATTACCAAGTGATGTACAAAAGATGAGTAAATATGTAACAGTTAGATCATATGGAAAAGCAAGAAATGTTTCAACAGAATTGAGTGTAGATAATAATTGTGATTTAGATTTAGAGTTATCTGCGACAAATGGGATAATTAAGTATTATGATGGTGAAGTTATTAAAGTTAAAGCAGATAATGTAGATAGTGATTATGATTTTAAATATGATGGGATGAAAGCAATTATTTCTTTTGATGGGGTGAATAATAAAAAACAAGCAGGAAATGTTACTATTTATTTACCAAAAGATATAAGATTTAATAATACTAGTTTAGATTTTGATGCATCTAATATTACGATAGAAGCTTTAAAATGCAATAAACTTGATTTAGAAAGTGATGCTAGTAAAGTAACAGTTAAACATCTTCAAGTAGATGAAAAAACAAGTATTGATAATGATATGGGTGATCTTAGATTGAATTATTTAAATACAAATTCATTTGATATAGAAAATGATATGGGTAATGTTAAAGCAACGATGGCTGAATCAAGAAATCAATATCATGTTGATAAAGATGGAAATTTAAGTTCTATAAATGTAAGTGAAACAGACGAAGTTGTTGGAGATAAAAAGATTAGTATTGATACAGATTTAGGAAATGTCACAATTCATTTTGAGGGGGAATAGATATGAAAAAAAGATTATATCGTTCAAAAAAAGATAAAATGTTAGCAGGTGTTTGTGGTGGATTGGCTGAGTATTTTGATGTTGATCCTTCACTTGTAAGGCTTGCAACAGTGTTACTTTGCTTGTATGCTGGAACAGGGTTACTTGTTTATATTATTGCAGCAATCATTATTCCAGAAGCTTCTGTTGAATAAATTGGAAAATATTCAAAATAATATGATTTTGTCGTATTATTTTGTTGACATTGACATGTTGATTTCATATAATTAAAAAGGTTTCATAGGCAAAAACCTTTTAAAGTCCCCGGTAAGGATAAACAAAGGAGAAAAGAAAAAGATGAGACAAACAACAATGGCAAATGCTGCCACAATCGAAAGAAAATGGTATGTAGTTGACGCAGCTGGACAAACATTAGGTCGTTTAGCTTCAGAAGTTGCTACAGTGTTAAGAGGGAAAAATAAACCTACTTACACACCACATGTTGATACTGGTGATTATGTAATCATTATCAATGCTGACAAAGTAGTTATGACAGGTAAAAAATTAGAAAACACTAAATATTACCGTCACTCAGGATGGTTAGGTGGTCTTAAAGTTAAGACAGCTAAACAATTCTTAGAACAAAATCCAACAGGATTTGTTGAAGCAGCAGTTAAAGGTATGTTACCACATAACACTTTAGGTAGAAAACAAGGAATGAAATTATTTGTTTATGCTGGTGATAAACATCCTCATGCAGCACAAAATCCAGTAGAAATGAAAGTGAAAGGGTAAGGTGAAAGATAATGGCAAACGTACAATATAGAGGAACAGGTAGAAGAAAATCTTCTGTAGCACGTGTTATCTTAACACCAGGTACAGGAAACTTCGTTATTAATGGAAAAGAAGCTAGAGAATATTTAGCATCAGACGTATTAAACATGATCGTTAATCAACCATTAGAATTAACAAACACTAAAGACAAATTTGATGTAACTGTTAATGTTTATGGTGGAGGGTACTCAGGACAAGCTGGTGCAATCCGTCATGGTGTTGCTAGAGCTTTATTACAAGCTGGTGACGATTACAGACCAACATTAAAAGCTGCAGGATTCTTAACTCGTGATTCACGTGTTAAAGAACGTAAAAAATATGGTCTTAAAAAAGCACGTCGTGCTCCACAATTCTCAAAACGTTAATTTATACGTTTATTCAGAGAAATTCAAAAAACTCAAATCGACAAAACCTCGTATTTATGGAGAAAAACTCGATTTGGGTTTTTTCTTTTTTTGTAAAATAAAAACGGTATGCAACTTATATGCAACACGTATGCAACAAAGTTCTCACCACATATTCTCAAATATGCAACAAATTAATTGTTATATTCAATTTTGAAATGAACTTGCATATTAAAATAGGCAATGCTATAATTTGATTGCAAGTTAGAGATCATTGTATCAATGCAAAAAGGTAAGGATGAGTCAGATCCTTACCTTTTTTGGAATTTTAGAGTGTTCTTAGCACTAGGTTCATTATCGTTTGAATATCTTGTCCAACCATTTGCATATGTAGTATACTAATACACCTGCCACGACAGATATTATTAAGTTAGAAATCACTGTATCACCTCCTTTCAGGGAGGACGATAACAAAGTAATTATATCAAATATTGTCGATAAAAAATATAAGATAGAAAGTTATTATAAAATTAAGATAATAAAAAAGAAGGAACGAATCCTTCTCTACTCTAACGCCCTACACTTATGGCGGCAGGAGCCATACTGTTCGGCAATAATTACCGTAAAATAGATTATACGTAATTGATTTTGTGTGTCAAGGATGATAAGAAAATGATAATAATATTTTCAAATCAGATTCTTATAAGATATCTAGAGAAGTATTTAGATGCTTCTTTTTTCTTTAATGAGTTAATTAATGATAGGATATGTTATTGTTGAAAATGAATTAAAGAATAATAGTGGCGAATTTGGGAAAAAGCAATTACTTGCTATTTAAAAAGTCTAACAAATAAATTTGGAAAAGTTTTTTTACAATCTAATTTATATAACATGACGATATTTTATACGAAATATCCAATTTTCCAATCAATGACTGGAAAATTAAGATAGACTCATTATTGTGAAATTATTTTGTTTGAAATGTCCAAATTGTCAGACAACATCTAGCAAATTAAGTTTGTAGAATTTCTTGTTTAATAAAAAACTAATATTATATTTAAGAAAAGAATGAATGAAATTATTGAAGAAATTAAAATAGAATACATAAAAAAATTGATTTCTTTATAATTCACATTAGCAAAATCAAATAATACTTTACACATGAAAAAATATAGATATTATATATGTACGTTGTGAGGGGACCTGCGCGCTTCTCATTTTAATTTATTTTAATATGCCTGTTAAATAGTTATAAGAGATTTTGTTAACACACTAAAACTACTCAAATATCTTTACTTTATAAGATTTTGAAGTTTTTAAAATGTTAATTTGTACGTTTATTCAGAAAAACTAAAGCTTTAGTATAAGGAGCAACTAGAAAGTCTAGTAATGAATTTACAAATAGAGATCTAAGGTAATTTAGAAACTTTTATTGAATGGTTAATTTGGAACGCAAGCGTTCCAAATTTAACGAGGATACATTTTTGGGGTATTGCTTTTATTCGTATTGATGGCGTTCTGAAATAAACTTGCATATTAAAATATGTAATGCTATAATCTAGTTGCAAGTCAGAAAACAATTGCATCAAAACGAAAAGGTAAGGATGAGTGAGATCCTTACCTTTTTACTATGGACTTATAATTATCTTTAAAGAAAATAGATGATGTTTTAGGTGGTTTTGGTAATGCAACTCGCATGCAACAAAACTATCTAAATACTTATATTTTATAAGGAATTAGAGTTCTCAAAACGTTAGTAATAACTTTTATGAGATATCTAGAGAAGCATTTGGACTTTGTAAGAAGTTTAGATACTTTTTTATGTGATAATACAATAACTTATTTAAGTAATATGTTATAAACAAGTTGTTGTTGAACTTATTTAAGTAATGTGTTATAAACAAGTTGAGGTGATACTATGGATTATAATTTTTCAGATGATTTAAAAGCAATAAGAGAAATATTAGGTTATACTCAGTTTGAAATGGCTAAACAAATAGGGGTAGAACAGGTAACTATTTCGCGAAACGAACTTCGTAAAACAAAGCCATCAAGTCAGTTGATGGATCGAGTATATAACTTTGCTTTTGATAAAAAAATACAATTAAATCGATTAAAAGAAATGCTATGGATAGAAAAATTACCTTTAAATCATAAATTGCTTTTTCATGGAGCAAAGGGAACTATAAAAGGATCTATAAATACATATGTAGGAAGAATAAATAACGACTTTGGACAAGGATTTTATACTGGAGAAACTTATGTACAAGCAATATCATTTGTTTCTGGTTTCGAAGGATCCTCTGTATATTATTTGGATTTTGATAATCAAAATCTTAGATGTAAAGAGTATTTTGTAAATCAAGAATGGATGATGACGATAGCATATTATCGAGGGGCTTTAGAAAATTATAAGAATCACCCGATTGTTCAAAAAATAATAAAAGATTCAAGAAATTGTGATTATATTATTGCGCCAATAGCAGATAATAGGATGTTTAGGATTATTGATTCCTTTATTCAAGGAGAAATAACTGATGAACAATGTAAACATTGTTTAGCTGCTACAAATCTTGGAAAACAGTATGTTTTTGTGAGTGATTTAGCTATCTCTCAATTAAAAATTGTGGAACGTGTATATCTTGCTGATAATGAGAAAAACTATTATAAAGAGATGAGAAGTTCTGATTCTAAACTGGGTGAGGATAAAGTAAAATTAGCAAGAATACAATATAGAGGAAAAGGTAAATATATTGATGAGATTTTAGTTTAAGTAGGTAAGGTGAATATCATGAAAAAAATGGATAAAGATGGTTTGTTATTATGTGATTTGCAAGGTAATACTTTTGAACTATCTCTTGAATTAACTGCAACGAGTTCAGAAATATTTATGCGAAGATTTATGTATAGTAAAGTCGCAAAAACGCTGGATAATGAAAGTGTTTTACAAATGAATATACAACCAAAAGATATAATTAAACGAATCGAAGAGGAATATAAAGAATCAAAATATGGATCAGTAAAGTATACAAAAAACGAAATGTATTGGATAGGATATTTATATAGATATTTCTCATATACATATGAGTTACCATCAACTAGAGTTTATAAAATTGTAAAGCCGAAAGAATTAAGAGGATTATTTTTGCCATATCATACACTTAGTATTGAACAGGCGATAGAACGTATATTAGAAGCAAAAGGAATAAAATTAAATCAAGAGGACGAAATAAATAGACAATTCGAAATCTATAAACGAATAAGAGGCAACCATTGATATTAAATTTAAATATGATTTAAAAAAGTTATACTTATATTGTTAATGCAACAGGTAAGGGATAAAATGATATGCAATGTTCGATTTGTTTTGAGATGAACTAGTATATATAAAATATGTAATGCTATAATTTGTTTACAAATCGGAGAACAATTGCATCAAAATGAAAAGGTAAGGATTCAACAATCCTTACCTTTTCTAATGCCTAGAATTTTTACCACTTTGAAACAAATTCTAGTGTTTTTACGAGTGAGTCCATTCGTGCTTTTCGCCCGTTTTCTTTATTTTTTCCACGGTCACCTTTGAAAAATTTTGTACTTCTTAATTCCATTGGGACAAATAGATGACTCCCATAATCATAACTTAAATGTTGATATAAGTATGGAAACTTTTGCTCATCTAATCGTTTCATAATTTTCTTTGCAGCAAGTTCTGAGGGCCACATATTATCCATTTTAGATGAAATAAGAAGAATAGGACCTGTTATTTTTTCAACTTGAATGACGGCTTCTGGATTTGGATGTTGAATCACAGGTTCATAAAGATCACACATTGTTATGTCTTTTATTTGAAGGCTTTTCCATAAGATGTGACCCATTGGGAATTTTTCTTGTTCAAATGGAGTATAAGGAAGTGTTTTTCCATGAAAACTCCAACTACTTTGAGGCTTAAAAACAATTCCTTTTTCTTTCGCAAATCCCTGACATACTGTGCTCATAGGGGCTACAGAGATGACGGCGTTAACTATTTCAGGTAGAAGACTTCCTGCAAGTAGTGCAAGTTCTGCTCCTTTTGAAATTCCCCAAAGTCCTACTTTTTCATAGCCTAGATTATGTAAATGTTTTGCAGCGACTTCTATTGTATCAATAGGAACATTAACGAATTTATCTGGTAATCCTTCTTCTCCTACATAAGCTATTGCGAGTGTCGTAAGTCCATGTGATTGAAAAACACTTGCTAGTAATTTAGACATTTCACATCCGCCATCACTACCACTAAAACAAATCAGTGCTTTTCCTGGATATTTATCTTCTACTGGTCGAAACAATTCCCCATGAAATCCATCTATTTTGACATGATAAATGCTATTTTCTTTATTGGACATATTTCTTTTCTCCTTTCTTTATTTCTGCTTCTTTATTTAAAGTTATTTAAACACATGATGATAAAGTTAGACATTAACTGACAGTAGTCATCATAATAGATTTCTAAATTTGCAAGAGCCATAGCATCTTCTAATAACTTTGTTCCATGTGTATGGGAATCTAATCCACACGCATGATACATTAAAGTTAAAAATAACATTTTTACTTGTTTTGATGAAAGATGTGGACATTGAACTTGCAACAATTCAAAGAAATATTCTCTTTGTTTATATGATTTTATTTTAAAATCAGCAAGTTTTTCAACCGAAACGTTGGTTTCAATAATACTTGCAAGAATATTATGATAACGCAAATAAAGACGATGTTGATCAAAACATTGACTAAGTTTATTCGCAAAATAAACTTGGTCTATTTTTTTAAATTCAAAAGATTCTTTTAGAGAATCAATGAATTCTTCTTGTTTTGAAAGGTAGATTTCCAAAAAGATTTCTTCTTTTGTATTAACGTATTTATATAAATTACCTCTAGACCAAGTTAAAGCCTTAGCAATAGTTGTAAGGGTAATATCGTGATAAGACTGTTTTAAGAATAAATCATTTGTTACTTCCATGATTTGATTAAAACGTTCCTGCTTCTTTTCAGGACTTCGTGCACGTGTGTTATTTAATTCCATTTAAGTAATCTCCTTTGTTTATAGAATATCATATTAAAAAAGTATTGACAAGTGACGAATCGTCACTTAATATATAAGTAACGAAATGTTACTTAAGGAGGAAACAAAAAATGGAAAGAAGAATTGGATTTATTGGACTTGGAAACATGGGATATCCTATGGCAGAAAACTTTTTAAAGAAATTTGGACAAGTTATGGTTTATAACCGTAGCCAACAAAAATGTTTAGATTTACAAAAAGAAGGAGCAAGTATTGCCTCAAATTTAAAAGAATTAATGGAAAATAATGATATTATTGGTTTATCATTACCTGGACCTAAACAAGTTGAACCTGTTGTTGAAGAATTGCTTGAAAATGGTAAAGAAGGACAAATAATCATGGATTTTAGTACGATTTCTCCTGCTTTAGCAGTAAGTTTATCAAACAAAGCACAAGAAAAGGGAATTTATTATTATGATATGCCAGTGAGTGGTGGACCAGCAGGTGTAAGAAATGCAGCTTTATCTATCATGATTGGTGCAACTCAAGAGGAAACAGAAAAGAGTAATTTGATGCCTTATTTAGAAACAATTGGTAAAACGTTCCATTTTATTGGTGGTAGAGGAAATGGGCAAGCCATTAAAATTATTAATAACTATATGGCTTTTGCAACACAAGTAATCAATGGAGAAGCTCTAGCAATGGCTGATGCTTTAGGAATTGATGAAGATACTTTCTATAATGTTGTAACAACAAGTTCAGGTAATAATATGATTTTAAAAGGAAAAATGAATAAGGTTAAAGAAAAAGATTATCAACCAGGTTTTGCTTTGGATTTAGTTGTCAAAGATCTTGAACTTGCAAGAGATTGTTGTAATGATTTACAAATGCCAAACTTTACTTTAAATACAGGATTACAATGTATCGTTTAGCACAAAGAAAAGGTTGTGGCGCATTGGATTCATCAAGTGTGATTCAAGTTATTAGAGATTTAAATAAAAAAGGTGAATAATGATATTTAAAGAAGTATTTAGACTATAAGTTTGAATACTTCTTTTTTTATATTCAATAATTAAATAATAAGTTAAATTAATTATAGTTTAAAATTATTAGTAAAATAACTAATAAAAAATAAATATTAGTAAAATAACTTATAAATGTTGAAGGCGTGATAGGTTTATATTATACTAGGACTATATATGAGGAGGTATGAAAATGTTTTTTTTATTTGATTATAGTCCATATATTGCCATTATAGGAGATGTCAAAAACTCAAGGAATATTAAAGAACGAAAAGAATTTCAAAATAAATTAAATGAAATATTAAATGAAATTAATAAAATATATTCTGATTCAATAGCTTCTAATTTTACAATTACTTTAGGAGATGAATTTCAAGGATTATTATATTCTGGAAAAAATGTTATGAATATAATTCAATATATAAAAAAAGAGTCGTATCCTGTAAAAATAAGATTTGGCGTTGGGATTGGAGCAATTACTACTGATATTGATTCAAATATATCTATTGGTGCGGATGGACCTGGATATTATAAAGCAAGAGATAGCATAGAACAGTTGAAAATATTAGAAAAGAAAAAAGAAAGTGAATATGGTGATATACAAATTAAAATAGATGGAGATAACAATTTTCAAGAATTATCTTTGAATTCTATTTTAAAATTAATGTATTGTATAGAAAAAGAATGGACTAAAAAGCAAAGGGAAGTTGTGTATTATGTTTTATTTGAAAAGCAAAATCAAACTGAAACAGCACGTTACTTTAATGTTACACAATCAAATATCCAACAAATTTTATCTAAAACTCATTTTTATGCGTATAGAGATGCATTTAATTCTGTTAATAAAATATTAAGTGAGGTAAAACGGAATGTTAAGTTATAAAGAAATATTTATAGTATTGTTGCTTACACATGTTTTGTCTGATTTTTATTTTCAAAATGAATTCATGGCAATAAAAAAGAAAACGAATGTGAAATATGTATGGATTCATAGTATAGTTTATGGAATAGGAACTTGGATTATATTGAATCTTATTTTTAGAAATATTGAAAGTAAATTTATATGGGTAATTATACTTTCACATCTAGTGATTGATGTATCAAAATATTATTTAGAAAAAAGAGAGTTAATAAAAAATATCAAAAATATATTTTTACAATAGATCAAATTATTCATATATCTATATTAATAGTAGTTGCTTACTTTATGGTTGAATCTGGAAAAGTTTATAAATATAATCCAATGGTTTTGAATGTATTAAATACTATAGGTATTTCAATCAGTTTTTTAATTGTTTTATTTGTTCAAATTTTGCTTATACATAAACCTACTAATATATTCATAATGAATATTCTACAACCTTATAAACCTATTGCTAAAGAAAAGAATAGTGAGAATACAAAAAAAGCCGGAAGAATGATAGGTACTATTGAAAGAATAATTATGTTATTTTTCTTATTAATTAGGCAATATTCTTCGGTTGGATTGGTTTTGACTGCAAAATCAATAGCTAGGTATAATAAAATTTCAGAGGATAAGGAATTTGCGGAGTATTATTTATTGGGGACATTATTAAGTACTATCTGTGTTTTAATGATTTCTATAATTTAGAATACACAATAAAATTAAAGAAGTATTTATAACTAAAAAGTTTGAATACTTCTTTTTCTTTTATGATAACGCTATAATGTTATTGTATGAAAGAGGTGTACTTATAATGAAAATCAAACAACAAAAACAAGTAAAATCATATTTAATCGAAGAATTTGGTCCAAATAAAGGAAATGAAATATTTGATAAACAAGAAAAAGAACTTTATAAAATTATTGAAAATACAAAAGATAAAACAGAAAGTCAAATGAAAACACTCATTCAAACAATTCTACCACGAATTGCTTTATATAAAGTCTTATTGAATGAAGAATTTTCAAAAGAAGATGTCTATCAATATATGAGAAAATATATGATTGATAAAATTGCAATAAAGAAACATGTATCTACCGCTAAAATGGAATTAGTGCCTGGGTTTTATAAAATTTATAGTTCTATCTTTTTAAAAATCATGCGTACAACAGATTTACAAGAAAATACCCAAAGCTATGGTAAAAATCATTATGATGTTACTATTACTAAATGTTTATGGCATACAGCATGCAAGGAAAATGGCTGTGAAGAGTTATGCCGTTTATTCTGTGATGTAGATGATGTGACTTATGGTGGTCTTAAAAAGATTGGATTTACGCGTACAAAAACTTTAGGTTATGGCGGAGATTGTTGTGATTTTCATTTCTTTAAGAAATAGATGAGGTGATTTTATGGATTTAAAAAATATTGAATTCATTGAAAAAAATAAACCAGCGACTGATGAAGATATTCATTTAGTAAATAATCAAATAAAGGGTATATTGCCAGATGTCTATAAAGAATTTTTAAAAATAACAAATGGTGCGGTATTAAATGAATATGTTTTTTATAGTACAAAAGAGATTATAGAAATGTACAAATGTCATGATTTTTCTAATAATATGCCAGAATATATAAGTATTGGTAATGATAATGGAGATTGGGAACTCGTTATAAAGGCAACAAAAGATGCTACATTGTGTGGCTTTTTAGATGTAGGATCGATAGGTATTTCTGATCCTGATGAATGGTTTGATTTTAGATTATGGATAAATGAGGGATGTAAGACGTTTGAGGAAGATGATGATAGTGATTTAGGGAAAGTATATATTATAAAATTACCAAAAGAAAAATTAAAATTTTTAGCTGAAACTAAAAGAATATTTTCTTTAAATATAAGTACGGGTCTTCTTTATAAAAAGGTCAATAATCTACCTTATGTAATAATGGAAGATGTTTATAGTTCAAAAGCGGATACATATATTGAACAAACATCTTTTCCAGAATGTTATGAATTTAGAAATGATTAAAAGAAGTATTTATATAAAAATCTAAATACTTCTTTTTCTTTTATAAAAAGAAGAGAATGTTTATAATATAAACAAAAATAAGAAGTTATGGAGGATTTATGAAAGTATTATGTTTTGGATCCGCTAATTTGGATCATGTATATAAAGTCAATCATTTTACAGCACCAGGAGAAACACAAGGATGTCTTGAATATGCAGTTAAATGTGGTGGAAAAGGTGTTAATCAAGCAATTGCAATGTCTCTTGCAGGAAATGAAACGTATTTTGCAGGAATTATTGGAAATGATGGCACTTTATTAAAAGATGCGCTTGTAGAAAAGAATGTGAATATTGATTATTTAAAAATTTCAAATAAGCCAACAGGACATGCTATTATTGAAGTTGACCAAAGTGGTCAAAATCATATTCTTTTATATGGTGGAACAAATAAAGAGATTGATTTTGAATATATTGATGAGGTTTTATCTCATTTTTCAAAGGGTGATGTGATTGTTTTACAAAATGAAATCAATAATGTACCTTATATTATTGATCGCTGTTATGAAAAAGAAATGAAGATTTTTTTCAATGCAGCTCCTTATGATGAATCAATTCAAAATTATCCAATTGAAAAAGTAACATGGCTTGTAGTCAATGAAACAGAAGGTGCTGCTTTAAGCGGTGAAGAAAATTATGAAAAGATTCTACAAGTGTTAAAACAAAAATATCCACATACAAATATTCTTTTTACAATGGGAAAAGATGGAAGCAGAGTTTTAACAAACAATGAAGATGTCAAAGTAGAAGCAATGAAAGTTAATGCGATAGATACAACAGGTGCAGGAGATACTTATATTGGTTATTTTGTAAAAGGAATTCTTGAAGGATTCTCTTTAGTTGAATCAGCAAACTTAGCAACAAAAGCAAGTGCAATTGCGGTGACAAGATTTGGTGCAGTTGACTCAATTCCAAGTTATGATGAAGTAAAATAAAGAATGTTAATATGCGTTGCTTGAAGCAACAACTATTTTTATATAAGATGTGTTTATCTTAATAAAGGAGGATAGAGGAATGTTTGCTGAAAACCTAAAGAAAATAAGAAAAGATAAAGGTTATACGCAAGAAACACTCGCTGAAAAATTGAATGTTGTTAGACAGACTGTTAGTAAATGGGAAAAGGGGCTTTCATTGCCTGATGTAGATATGCTTTCTAAAATAGTAAACGTATTAGAAACAGATGTGAATATTCTTCTTGATGGTCAAATTACAACAACAGATCAAAGTGAGATTGTTAAACAATTAGCTAAAATAAATGAACAACTAACAATAAAAAATAGACGTTATAGAAAAATAATGAAGACAATAGCTATCATTTTATTGATAATCGTTATTTTTGGTATTTTATTAGTCATCCTAAATATGGGAACTTTTATAAGTATTTCTAATAGTGAAGCGACAACAACTGTAGAAACAATGATTAAAGAAGTGGTCAGATAAAAATCTAATACTTCTTTTTTTTAATAAATATGATATACTATATTTAACATTTAAGTTAAATGTTAAATGATAATGAGGTGATAAAGATGGCAATGCAAAATACGCTACATGCTTTAGCGGATCCAACAAGACGAGAAATACTTAATTTATTGAAACAATCAAGAATGTCTGCGGGTGATATTGTTAAGCATTTTTCCATTTCGGGAGCTGCTATTTCAAGACATCTATTGGTTTTAAAAGAAGCGGGTTTGATTCGAGATGAGCGAGAAGGAAAGTTTATTTATTATGAACTTAATGCAACAGTGCTTGAGGAAATTATGTTGTGGATCAGTGAGTTAAAAGGAGATACTAAAAATGATTAAACAAAATAAAAAAATGATAATATTAACATCTATTGTGACATTGCTTCCTATAGTTATTGGATTACTTTTATGGAATCAACTACCACAATCAATTGCTACACATTTTAATTTTAATGGTCAACCAAATGGTTATTCTTCTAAAAATTTTACCGTATTTGTCTTACCATTGATTTTACTGATTAGTCATCTTTTTTGCGTGATAGGAACAAGTATTGATCCAAAGTCTAAGAATATTAATAAGAAGATATTTTCAATCGTATTATGGATCAGTCCGTTGATTTCATTGCTTGTTTGTAGTTGTATATATGGTTATGCATTAGGTTATATCACAAATATTAGTTTTCTTACAGAATTGATGATAGGGGTATTGTTTATTGTTTTAGGTAATTATATACCTACAGTCAAACCAAATTATACAGTAGGAATTCGTACTTCGTGGGCATTAGATGATCCAGACAATTGGTATCATACACACCGTTTTGGTGGAAAATGCATGGTTATTGGTGGTATTCTTCTTATTGTTTTATCACCATTTATGAATTTATTTATTTTCTTTATTTTTGTTTTTATTCCGGTACTTTTGCCAATTATTTATTCGTATTTATATTTTCGAAAGAAAAGTGTTTAAAAGGAGTCTTCTGATTTTGTAAGACGTTTAAATACTTCTTTTTCTTTTAGAGAAAGTTTATAATGTGGATAAATAAGAAATGAGGAAAGAAAATGAATTTATTTGATATGGATGAAGATATAAGACAACTACCACTTGCTAGTAGAATGCGCCCTGTAAGTATAGATGAAATTGTAGGCCAACAACATATTATTGGAAAAGATAAATTACTCTATCGTGCTATTAAAGCAGATCGTTTAGGTTCTATTATTTTATATGGACCTCCAGGGGTTGGAAAAACAACGATTGCGAGAGTTATTGCTAATACAACAAATTCACATTTTTGTAAATTAAATGCGACGAATGCAGGAATTAAAGATGTGGAAAAGATAATAGAAGAAGCTAAATTTAATCAAAATGCTTATCATAAAGGAACGATTTTATTTATCGATGAAATTCATCGTTTTAATAAAACACAACAAGATTATCTTCTTCCTTATGTAGAAGATGGCATTGTTATTCTCATTGGAGCCACTACCGAAAATCCATATTTTGAAGTCAATAATGCCTTACTTTCAAGATGCCGTATCTTTGAATTAAAACCTTTAGAAAAACAAGATTTGATCAGTTTAATTGATAGAACGCTTACTGATCAAAAACGTGGTTTAGGAAATGAAAAAATCATAATTGATGAAGATGCTAAAAACTTTTTAGCTGACATGGCTAGTGGTGATGCAAGAAGTGTTTTAAATGCCTTAGAACTTGCTTATCTTACTACAGATAAAAACAAAGAAGGAAAAATTCACATCAGTCTTGAAGTCGCAGAAGAATGTATTCAAAAAAAAGCAATTCGCTATGATAAAAGTGGCGATAATCATTATGATGCGATTTCTGCTTTTATTGAATCTATGAAACATACAGAACCTGATGCAACTTTATATTATCTTGCTAGAATGTTGATTGCTGGAGAAGATGTCAAATATATTGCAAGAAGAATATGTGTATGTGCAAGTGAAGATATTGGTCTTGCTAATTCAAGAGCTTTAGAAGTAGCAACAAGTGCCTTTTTGGCAGTAGAAAGAATAGGAATGCCCGAAGCGGCTAAGATCTTAGCTCATGCAGCACTTTATGTTTGTTGTTCTCCTAAATCAGATACGGTATCTCGAGGAATCACACAGGCAATGGCAGATGCCAAGCAAACAACCCAAGTCCCTATCCCTCCTTTTTTACAAGATGCAAGTTATAAAAATGCCCAAAAGCTTGGTAGAGGTGTTGGTCTAGATAATATTCATGCTTTTAAAAATCATTATTCGGGTAAAAAATGTATGCCAGAGGAATTATCAAATAGACATTATTTTCAATTGGCACAAATGGGAAATGAAAAGAGTATTCAAAAGTTTTTAGATTATTTAAATAAAAATAGAAATAATTAAATGAAAAAAGTAAAGATTGGCAATCTTTACTTTTTAAATACTTTCTTTAAAGTTTCTACCAATTGGTAGAATTGTAGAATCTTTTAAAATCAATTCTTTTGCTTTGATTTCTTTGATAAAGTTTTTATTAATAACAAATGATTTATGAATTTGAATAAAATTATTAGAATCAATTTCTTTAATAAAAGAAGATAAGTTTTTTCTTTCAATAAAGTCACCATTATCATGATGAATAATAAGTTTATGATTCATTGATTCTACATACATGATTTGAGCAAGTCTTAATTCAAAAGACATTTGTTTGTTTTTATAATGATAAGTCTTAAATCTTGAAAATATTTGTTGATGAATGGCTTCTGATTTGGAATAAAGACTATTTTCTAAATCATCATTTTCAAAGTATAAATGTACCCCTAAGGTTAAACATTCATTGAGTAAATGAAAATCTTTAGGGCCAATAATATAAATCAAAGTTTCTGGATATTTATTGATTTGATGGATTTTATCTAAATCATTAAGTGAATTGATTTCAATAAAATAGATATCATCATAAGATGCTGGATTGAATTTTTCTAAATAGTAATCTTTTGCTGCAAAATATTTTTTGATTATCTCAAAATAATAATCTTGTACATGACAGGCGATACGAATCATTTTCTATCACCAGCTATCTTTTCTAAATAATAAGCTAAAGGCTCTTTTTTATCTAATTGATCAAGAATATGATAACGATCTTTAAAGATAATTCCTTTTTCTTTTAAAAATTCAATTGCATCTATTACTTCTTTTCTTTTCCTTGTAACAATGGGTTGAAAAGAAAAAGAAGATCCATCTTTCATTAATACTTTAAAAATAACATTATAACCATTAGTGCCATAAAAAAGCATCGGAACTGCTTCATAAGTAACTTGGATACACATGATTTTATCCAGCTTTATTTTCATTTGATAATCTATATTTCTTGTAAAAAGACTATGAAAAAAAGCACGAGATTTTTCTACTACACTGTCATAAAAAGTGTATTTAAGATAATGTTCATCAACTTCCCAAATATTTTTACAAAATGCCATGCTTGGAAGATAAATAAAGATAATTAAAAAAATAAGAAAAAATCCGCAAATATTCATTGCTTGAAAGGGACTAAAAAGTATTAAAAAAATAGCCCAAGCAATAATTAAAGCTGAATAAATAAAACTTGATTTATAGTTGGGTTTGCCTACTTTATATTTCATGCTATTCCCTCCTTTAACTGTATTGTATCATAAGTTATTTCGTTAAAGATGTTGTTTGTGTCATTTCTAGGTTGTTGGTGTCACTTTTATTGTAAGGTGTGATGGAAAGTTTATGATGAAGTTAGGAGGTGGAAGCAATGAAGGTTTTTTCACTAGCTACGTTAACATTAAAAAGAAATAAAAAACAATATATGATTTATGGACTCACACTTATTTTTGCAATTGTCATTCATTTGATCTTTTCAGAATTTATCAACAATCCCTATTTAATAGAAGCAGATAGGGCTAGAGGAATAGATGATCCTCTTGGAGCAGATATACCATTATCAATGGGATTACCATTTTTAATTCTTTTATTTTGTTGGTTTATGATTATTTATGCCAGCCAATATAATTTCAATAAAAAACATCAAGAATTTGGTATTTTATTTACTTGTGGTTTTAACTTATTAGATTTTATTAAATATACACTTATTCAAATGGGAATCGTCTTTATCTTTGTTTTACCGATTTCATTTATTTTAGGTGTTCTTAGCTTATTTTTCATTCATTCAAAGATATATCCTTATCTACAAATCAATCATTCAATTTATACCATTATGCCAAGTACCTTTTTTACAACGATTTCAGCTTTAGGTGTATTAGTTGTTATTGTGATCATCTTTTTAATAGGGCAACTTCATAAAAGTGATATCTATACTTTGATTAATGATGAAAATAAGGTACAAGCTATTCACTTTGTAAGTTTTAAAAAAATGATGATGTATTTACTTATTTATTTGATAGGATTTTGTTCAATTATAACGGTTGAAGGAAATTTAATAAATTATATTCCACCAACAGCTTTAGGTGTTGGTGGAATGTATGGATTATATAAGTATTTATTACCACAAATCTTTTTAAAAAATAAAAAGAATTTAAAAGGAAAACAAATATATATTTGTTTATCACATGTGGGATTGATGATTAAATCAACAGCTTCTTTAATAGGATTACTTACATTATTAATAACAGTTTTATTACCTGTTTTAGCGTCACAAAATATGAAAAGTAATGAATTTGTGACAGGAATGATCAGTTATTTGTTTATTGTATCAATGGTGATTATTTCTATTTTATATAAGATGAATATGGAAAAGAAAACAAAGATGAAAGAGTTCACTATTTTAAATAAAGTAGGTTATGTTTATCGTGATTTAAAAAGAATGCTTTTGAAAGAAAATATGCTTTATTTTATGTGTGTTCTCGTTATTCCTTTACCTTATTTAATATTTATTGCTAGACAGTTTATTTTAATGAATTCAATGATGTTAACTTTCTATAGTGGGTTGTTTATTTACTATGTAGTGACTTTATTGATTTGTCTTTTATTAAATTATCATGTAGGGAAAATACAATTATTAAAAGGAGAATAATAGTTATGGAAACAGTTTTACAAGCAAAAAATATGACAAAGATTTATGGTATGGGAAGTAAACAACCATTTACAGCTTTAAAAAATATCGATTTAGAAATTAAAACAGGAGAATTTATTGTTGTAATGGGAGCTTCGGGTTCTGGTAAATCAACTTTAGTGAATAATATTTCAACAATAGATATTCCTACTAATGGGAGTTTGTATATTTTAAATCAAGAAGTGAAACAAATGTCTGAAAATCAATTAGGAAAATTTAAATATCAATATTTAGGTTTTGTTTTTCAAAATTATAATTTATTAAATTCTTTAACAGTTTATGAAAATATTATGATTCCTTTAAAACTCATTGGAGAAGATAAAAAAATCATTGATAAAAAAGTACATCAAATAACAAAAGAATTAAACATTGAATCATTATTAAATAAATATCCTCATGAATGCTCTGGTGGACAACAACAAAGAGTCGCTATTGCAAGAGCATTAATTGGAAATCCTAAAATCATTATTGCAGATGAACCAACAGGAAACTTAGATAGTCAAAATTCACATGAAATATTATCTATCTTTAAAAAGATGAATGAAAATCATATTACGATCATTATGGTAAGCCATGATCCATTGATTGCTTCTTATTCTTCAAGACTTCTTTATTTAAAAGATGGTAAAATTGAAAAAGAATTATTTAAAGGAGATAAGACTCAACAAGAATATTTTAAAGAAATTGTTAGTATTAATTCAAAAGAAATGCAAAAGATGTTGGGTTAAGATATAATAAAAGGATGATTTATATGGGTTTTAATATTTATATTTTTATCATTGCTGTTATTATTGTAGGTCTTTATTTTTATATGAATAAAAATAAAGAAAAGAAACATGAAGAAAAAAGATATGATTTGATTGTTATCTTTAAGGAAGGAAAATATACAGATATTAGAAATAATGAATCTCTTAACCAACTAGCAAACTGGAGTTATTATTCTAAAAAAGGATTTAGAGGTTTTTGTTTACAAACAAAAGAAGAGTTAGAAAGAACGATTATTCAAGAACTAGCTTTAGAAAAAGATGATTTTGAAGTGATTAATGGAGATCCAGGATTGTATGTACCTTCATAGAAAAGATTACTTGTTTGTATAATTTGTACAAACAAGTTTTTTTATGAAAAACTTGATTTTTATTAAAGGACAGGTGTAAGCTTTTGAAGAATTAATAATAAAGGATGAAGGAAAATGAATGTTAATGAAATAAGAGAAAAAAGTAGAAGTGTTATTGGACCTTATTGTAAGTCATGTCCAGTATGTAATGGAAAAGCTTGTTCGAATAAAATCCCTGGACCAGGATCTAAAGGAACAGGAACAGTAGCTATTAAAAATTATGAGGCTTGGCAAAAGATAGAAGTTAAAATGGATACTCTTGCTGAAAATAAAGAAATTGATACAACTTTTGAAATGTTTGGAAAAACATTTAAGTATCCTATTTTTGCTGGACCGGTAGGGGCAGTAAGTCAACATTATAGTGATTTATATAATGATAATACGTTTAATGAAATTTATGTACGTGCTTGTGCAAAAAGTGGGATTGCTGCTTTTACAGGGGATGGTTTAAATGAAGAAATCATGATGCATGCAACACATTATATTAAAGAAAATAATGGTATCGGTGTTCCAACAATTAAACCTTGGGATAAAGAAACATGTTTTAAAAAATTAGAGTTGGCAAAAGCTTCAAAGGCTTTTGCGATAGCAATGGATGTTGATGCTGCCGGACTTCCTTTTTTACAAGGAAGAATACCTCCAGCAGGTAGAAAAAGTGTTGCTGAACTTAAAGAAATCATTGATTATGCTAAAGTTCCTTTTATTGTTAAAGGAATTATGTCAGTAGAAGGTGCTAAAAAAGCCGTTGATGCAGGAGCAAAAGCAATTGTTGTTTCTAATCATGGAGGTAGAGTTTTAGATGGAACACCTGCTACAGCTACTGTTTTAGAAGAAATTGCTGATCAATTTAAAGGACAAGTTAAAATTATTGTTGATGGTGGTATTCGTAGTGGTTTAGATGTTTTTAAAGCTATTGCTTTAGGTGCAGATGCAGTCATTATAGCAAGACCATTTGTTAATATGATTTATGGTAATGGTGAACAAGGTGTAGAAGCATATGTTCAACAATTAGGTCAAGAATTAGAAAATACGATGATGATGACAGGTGTTTCTTCTTTAAAAGAAATTTCTAAAAAGAATATTTATAAATAGAAGTCTTTGTGAAAAAACTATAGACTTCTTTTTTATTATAATAATAATTGTTGTTTATGAATTATTATCGTGATAATATATAGATATGAATTATTATCATAATAATAAGGAAACGAGGAAGAAAAAAGTATGTACAAAAGTTTAGAACCTTATGCAAAGTTAGTTGATTTTTTAAGTGCTGCATTAGGTGACAATTGTGAAATAGCTTTACATGATTTAACATCTAAAGATCAAGAAATCGTAGCTATTTCAAATAACCCAATTTCAGGAAGAGAAGTTGGTGCGAAGTTATCAAATTTATCATTACATTATCTAGAAGAAAAACAATATTTAGATCATGATTATGTTATGAACTATAAAACAGTAGGAAATGATGGTAAATTAATGAGAGCGGCAACTTATTTTATTAAAGAAGAAGGCCGTGAAATGCCAGTTGGTATGTTATGTATTAATGTTAATATTTCTGATTTAGAATATTTAACTTCTACAATTAAAAAGATTTTAGGAATTAAAGAAGAAAAAGATATCGAATTTAAAATGGATAACCCAGTTGAAATCTTATCATCACCATTAGATGAAATGATTGATATGTATATTAAAGAATGTTTAGAAAAGATGGGATTCCCAAGTTATTTCTTAGCTGAAAGATTAAATGTTGATGAAAAGATCAAGGTTGTAAAATATTTACAAGAAAAAGGGACATTTAAGGTAAAAGGTGCTATTGTATTAGTGGCTGAAAAATTAGCGGTATCTGAACCAACTGTATATCGTTATTTAAAGAAAAATGTTTAAAGGAGAAAATGAATGAGTGATTTAGTTTATGTAAGTGGACATAGAAATCCAGATACAGATAGTATTTGTTCAGCAATTGCTTATAGTTATTTATTAAATGCAACAAATAAATATAATGCAGTTCCTGTACGTTTAGGAGAAATTAATAGAGAAACTGAATATGTTTTAAAACGTTTTGGAGTAGAACATCCAGTTTTACTTAAAACTGTTAAACAAAAGGTAGAAGATTTAAATTATGATAAAGTAACTGTTTTTTCTAAAGATTTAACTTTGAAAACTGCATGGTTTTTATTAAAACAACAAAATTTAAAATCTGCTCCTATTTTAGATGAACATGGTCAATTATTAGGGCTTTTATCTACATCTAATATTATTGAAGGATATATGGATCAATGGGATAGTGAAGTTTTAAAGAAAGCTAAAACTCCTGTTGAAAATGTTATTGATACATTAGAAGCTAATGTAATTTATTTAAATGAAACATTAAAAGTTGTTGAAGGTGATATTCACATTGCAGCAATGTCAGGTAGTGAAGCTAAAAAACGTATTCATGAAAATGATGTTGTGATTGTAGGTGGAGATAGAAGTGACGATTTAGAAGAACTTATTTCAGTTAAACCATCTTTAATTGTATTAACTGGTTCTTTAACTGCTGATGAAAATGTTGTAAAAAAATGTGAAGAACAAGGAATTTCAATGATTTCTACACCATTTAATACTTATCAAACATCTCAACAAATTGTTCAAGCAATTCCTGTTGAATATGTCATGATCAAAGGAGATATTAAAACTTTCTCTACAGATGATACTTTAGATTATATGAAAGAAGTTATGTCTGAAACAAGATATCGTGGATATCCAGTTATTGATTTAAATAATCGTTGTGTAGGAAGTATTTCTCGTTTTGCTTTATTAAAAGGATTAAGAAAAAAAGTTATTTTAGTAGACCACAATGAAAGAGGCCAATCTATTCCTGGTATTGAAGAAGCTGATATTTTAGAAATCGTCGATCACCACAGAGTGGCTGATATTCAAACAGTAGGACCATTATTATTTAGAGGAGAACCATTAGGTTCAACAGCTACAATTGTAACTAAAATGTTTGATGAATTAGATGTTGAAATGCCAAGTCATATTGCTGGTTTATTATTAGGTGCGGTTGTTTCTGATACATTATTATTCAAATCACCAACTTGTACACCAGTTGATACTAAGATTGCTAAGAAACTAGCTGAAATTGCAGGTGTTGATATTCAAGAATTTGCAATGGAAATGTTTAAAGCAGGAACTTCTTTAGTTGGTAAAACTGTAGATGAAATCTTTAACCAAGACTTCAAAAAATTCAGTTTTGATAACTTACAAGTAGGGGTTGCTCAAGTAAACTCAATGGATATTGAAGGATTCTTACCATACAAAAAAGATATGTTAGATTATATGAATAAATTTGCTGAAGATAATAATTTAGAATTCACATTATTATTACTTACAGATATTATCAACGCTAATAGTGAAATCTTTGTTGGTGGACCACGTCCTGAATTAGTAGAAAAAGCATTTAATGTTCAATTAACAGAACGTCAAGGAACATTAGCTGGTGTTATTTCTCGTAAAAAACAAGTAGTTCCAGCAATTACTGCTGTTATGAGTGAATAAGATGAGATTAGATAAATTTTTAAAAGTATCAAGAATTATTAAAAGACGTACTTTATCAAAAGAAATTTCTCAAAGTGAACGTGTTAAAGTCAATGGTAAAGTGGCTAAACCTTCAACAAAGTTAAATGTTGGAGATTTGATTGAAATTGAATTTGGAAGAACGATATTAACAGTTAAAGTTAAACTTCTTAAGGAACATGTTTTAAAAGATGAAAGTACAATGCTTTATGATATTGTTGATGAAAAAAGAAAAGAAGTAAATGAATAAGAGAATGTCATGAACATTCTCTTTTTTTCATATGATGTAGAGGAGGGATATTATGGATAATCAAATACATTTTGAACAAACACCTTATCATCACGTGTATTTAAAAGATCGTAAGACATTAGAACTTACAGGTATCAAAAAAATTGAAAGCTTTGATTCTTTAGAATTTTTAATTGAAACATCTTTAGGATATTTAAATATTAAAGGTAGCGATTTAGCACTTGTACGTTTTGATCAAGAGAAAAAAGAGGTCAGTATTAAAGGAAATATTGATGCGATTTCTTACTTATCGAATAAAAGAACAACAAAGAGTAAAGATAGTGTTTTAAATAAATTATTGAAATAATGGATTTAATTACACAAATACAAGGAATAGGGTATTCTTTTGTATACGGGATTATCTTTACCTTTGTATATCATTTTATTTATAGTCATCTCATCAAAATTAAAATCAAATTTATTTATTTTTTTATGCAAGGTTGCTTTGGTATTGTTTTTGCTGCAATCTATTTTATAGGTTTATTAAAAATCAATGAGGGTATTTTAAGAGCGTATTTTTTAGTGAGTGTTTTAGCAGGATATGTTGTTTATCAAAATTTGATGCACGAAAAAATGTATATCGTGATTGTCAAAATAAATCAAAAATTAACACGACTATTTAAACCTGTGCGCTTTGTTTTTTTGAAGTTTAATGTTATAATAAGGTCTATAAAAAAGAGGGTGAAAAGATGACAAAAAAAAGACTAAAAAAAGTGTATAGACCAATGGCTTATATTTTTATTGGATGCTTTTTAATATACATCTTATTATCTCAAGCCATGTCTGTTTTTTCAAGAACAGCAGAAATTGATAAACTCAAAAAAGAAGTCGCAATAGTAAAAAAAGAAAAGAAAGATTTACAAAATGAAGTAAGTCTTTTAAATGATGATGATTATGTGACACGTTATGCAAGAGAAAACTATGTTTTCACAAAAGATGGGGAACAAGTTGTCATCTTACCAGATATAGATCAAGAAAAATAAGCAGAGATTGCTTATTTTTGTTTTAGGAGATTTTTTATGATTCTTAAAGAAGAAATGTATATTCGTTCATTAAAGAGAAAAAGACGTATTGATATTTATGTACCTGATGATTATCAAGTAGCTAAAAAAAGATATCCTGTGTTAATGATCAATGATGGTCAAAATGCTTTTTTTGATGAACAATCTTATATAGGAAAAAGTTGGGGTTTTTTAGAAAGTGTACAGAAACTGAAATTAGATGTGATTTTAGTAGCTATCTACTGTAATTTTGAACCTCTAAAAAGAGAAGATGAATATGGTCCTTGGGTCATGAATCAAGAATTATCAAGAGAATATGATACTCATAGACTCGTAGGAGGAGAAGGAAATGCTTATGTTACTTTTTTGACAACGCAATTAAAACCTTATCTAGATCAAAACTTCCCTACTAAAATAGATGATTATGGTATTGTAGGAAGTTCAATGGGAGCTTTGATTTCATTTTATGCTTTTTTAAAATATCCAACGATTTTTAAAAAATGTGCTATTCTTTCAACAGCTTTTTGGATTTATGAAGAAGAGTTTGTAAAGTTATTGAAAGTTAGTTCAATAAGTCATAATATGTTGTATATGGATGTTGGTGGTCAAGAAGAAGATGAAAGATATATTCCAAGTAATGTTCATTTAAAGGAATGTATTGAAGAAAAAATTGATCATTTTCAGTATCATTTCTTTCCAGAGGGAAGACATAGTGAATATGATTGGTCACAAAGAGTGCCACTTTTTTTAAAGATGTTTTATAAAGGAGAATAAGTATGTATCGTTTAATGTTTTCAGATTTAGATGAAACTTTATTAGTGAATCATCATGTACCAAAAATGAATCAAGAAGCTATTTTAAAAGCAAGAGAACAAGGTTTAAAGTTTGTTCCTTGTACTGGAAGAGCTTTTAATATGATTCCAGATATTTTAAAAGAAATAGGTACATATGATAAAGCTGGAGAATACTCACTTTGTTTTAATGGAGGTCTTATTGTTGAAAATAAAGATAATAAAGTTCTTCATTTTAAAGGATTAGAATTTAAACAAGCAAAGGAAATATTTGAAAATGCAAGAAATTTAGATGTTTGTGTTTTAGTTTTTACTTTAGATTGTTGTTATATTTTTCATGCAGATGAAGATGAAATTCAAAGAAAAATTGCACAAAAAGCAAAATTTAAAGTAATCGAAGATTATGATATTGATTTTCTAAAGGATGAAAAAATAGCAAAGATTTTATATGAAAAAAGAGATATGGATTATTTAAAACAACTCTCTAAAAAATTACCTGAAAGTATTCAAGAAACATGTAGTATTGCATTTTCTAGTGGGCGTTATTTAGAAATGAATACCAAAGGTGTTGATAAAGGTTATGGTATGCGTTGGTTAGTAAATTATCTAGGGTACGATATGGATGAAACGATTGGTATTGGAGATAATTATAATGATGTAGAAATGATTAAAACAGCTAAACTTGGTTGTGCAGTGGCTTGTGCAAGTGATGATATTAAAGAACTTGCTCAATATGTAACACAAAAAGATTATGATGAAGGGGCTGTTAAAGAAGTTATTGAAAAGTTTGTGTTAGGAGAAAATAATGAATAGATTTAAGACAATTGTTGAAATAGAATCACAAAAAGAATATTATCAAAAACTACATCAAGTTATTGAAAAAGAATATGAAACCAAAACGATTTATCCACCTAAAAAACAAATCTTTAGAGCTCTTAATTTATGTGACTTTGATGATGTAAAGGTTGTTATTTTAGGACAAGATCCTTACCATGAACCTCATCAAGCCAATGGACTTGCCTTTTCAGTTACTAAAGATGTGCGTATACCACCAAGTCTTGTGAATATTTATAAAGAAATTCATGATGATTTAGGACTTCCTATTCCTAACCATGGTGATTTAACTTATTGGGCTAAACAAGGTGTTTTGTTACTTAATAATGTTTTGACTGTTGAAAGAGGAAAAGCAAATTCTCATAAGGGATTAGGTTGGGAAACTTTTACATTGAATGTTGTACGTTATTTAAATGAAAGAGAAAAGCCCCTTGTTTTTATTCTTTGGGGAAAGAATGCAATCGAAAAGAAAAAATATATTGATTCTAGACATTTAGTACTTACAAGTGTGCATCCTTCACCACTTTCAGCGTATAGAGGTTTCTTTGGTTCAAGACCATTTTCTAAAACAAATGAGTTTTTAATTAAAAATGGAATGACACCTATTGATTGGAGTATTCCTAATGTTTAAAACAATTGATGAAGCTTTGAATTTTATTGAATCACAAAGAATGAAACGTTCTTTTAAAGAGTTTCAAGAAATTATAAAAAGGTATCATATACCTGTTGATTTAAAAAATGTTATTCATGTAGCAGGAACAAATGGAAAAGGATCAACAGTGACTTTTATTAAAGATTTGCTGGTAAAACAAGGCTATCATGTAGGAACATTTACGTCACCTTATATTATTAAACATAATGAAAGAATTTCGGTAGATGGAAAACCTATTTCTGATGAAGAATTGTTACGATTAGTCAATGATTTATATCCAATAATAGAAAAAGAACATCTTTCGATGTTTGAAATAGATACAATAATCATGCTTTATTATTTTCATGAATTAGATTTAGATTATCATGTGATTGAATGTGGAATTGGTGGTTTGAATGATAAGACAAATGTCATTCAAAGTCAGGTAGCTGTTATTAGTAATATTGGTTATGATCATCAATTTATGTTAGGAGATACTTTGTTAGAAATAGCCAGTCATAAAGTAGGAATTGTTAAAGAAGGGGTTCCTTTATTTACAACTGAACAAAATAAAGAAATATTAGATTATTTTAAAGACTATTGTATAAAACATCAAAGTACTTTTTATCCTTTACAAGTAGAAAAACAATATCAGTATCCTTATCATCTACATTTTCATCAAAAAGAATATGTATTACATTTACCAACATATCAAGTAAGTAATTTAACGCTTGCTTTAAATGTTGTTGATTATCTTTGTGATTTAAATGATGAAAATATTCAAACGGTAATCAATGATTTTAAATGGCCTTGTCGTTTTGAACAATTTGGACATCTTTATTTAGATGGTGCTCATAATATCAGTGGAATAGAAGCGTTGATTCAAACAATCAAAGAAAGAAAATTAGAAGATGTTGGAATTGTTTTTAGTGCTTTGATGGATAAAGATTGTCAAAAGATGTTAGATATGTTGAAAGAATTTGATGTTGTGATTGCTGATTTTGATGATGAAAGAAGTCAAGGGGGACATATTCCCTATCAAAAAGCTATTGAAATAATGAAGACTAAACATCAAAATGTTGTTATAACAGGGTCATTACATTTTGTATCAACAGTGCGAAAATATGTAATAAGTGCGTAAGCACTTATTTTACTTTATATTGATAATCTAAAGGCTCATCAAATTCTGCCCATAATAAATAAACAAGTAATAACATTACTGTTTTACCAGTATCAGTTACGATAATAAAATGATCTCTACCAGCTTGTTGCAATGTTCCTGTATAAATCTTATCATTCCATGTTTTAGAACCAGTATAGCTAAAATAGAATGTTCCTTTTTTACCAACGTTAACACGTAAGATGTTTTCAACATATGTTTGTTCTACGGGTTGAGTAGGGGGAACAGTTTGTTGTCTGATGAGATTTTCATTATCATCTTCTTTTACTAAGTAAGGGTTTAAATCATCAAAATAATCCATAGAGACCTCCTATAAGTCACAATTATCTTTTAATCCTGGGTTATAAAAACAATGTTTTTTATATCTTCCAGATAATCTTCCATAAAATGTTTCTGGACAATCAATATTTGTTCCAGGATTTTTAAACCATAAGGCGTTCGTGGCGGGTTCATTTCGATAGCCATTAATACATCTTAAGGCAATGTCTTTTTCATTTTGACTCACAGGTTCATTAAATAGCGGTTGTCCTACTCCAGCAAATTGATTTGTCTGATAGACAACTTCACTAATAGTTCTGACATTTCTAAAAATGTCACAATTTGCGACAACACGATTGACAACGACATTTCCTACAAGGAGCATGCCTTCTTCGCCCTCTCCTAAAGCTTCAGATTTTATCAATCTCGCCAATAATTCGACTTCTTTTTCGGTATATGAAATTCGAGCCATGTTTTCACCTCAAAATAATTTATGATTATCCTTTAAATTTATGTCAAAAAAGGAGTACAATAATATTACCCTAAGTATTTGATCTATTATTGCTTAAAAACTTAAATAATTCCGTGAATTATAAAGTGAAATATGATAAGATAAAGATGTAGATTAAAGCGCTTACATTTTGTATAGGAGGAGTTAAAAATGGGAAAAGAAATTGTCGCTATGATTTTAGCTGGAGGGCGTGGAACACGTTTAAAAGAACTTACAGCAAAAGTCGCAAAACCGGCAGTTCACTTTGGGGGGAAATATCGTATCATCGACTTTCCACTAAGTAACTGCGCAAATTCAGGTATTGATATCGTAGGTGTACTTACACAATATGAATCAGTTTTACTTGGAACTTATGTTGGAGCTGGAACTAAATGGGGATTAGATGGAGCTAATTCTTTGGCTGCTATTTTACCAGCACGTGAAAGAGACGAAGTAGGAGCCACTTGGTATGCAGGTACTGCAGATGCCATTTATCAAAACTTAGATTTCTTAGATCGTTATGATCCAGAATATGTTTTGATTTTATCAGGAGATCATATTTATAAAATGGAATACGATCAAATGTTAAAAGCTCATAAACAACGTGGTGCAGATGCTACAATTGCAGTATTAAATGTATCACTTAAAGAAGCAAGTCGTTTTGGTATTATGAATGCTCATGAAGATGGAACTATTTATGAATTCGAAGAAAAACCAGAACATCCAAAATCAACTCTTGCATCTATGGGTATTTATATCTTTACTTATAAACAATTACGTAAATATCTAGTGGCTGACGCAAAAGATAAAGATAGTAAACATGACTTTGGTATGAATATCATTCCAGCAATGTTAAATGATAATAAAAAGCTTTATGCTTGGGAATTTGATGGATATTGGAAAGACGTTGGTACTGTAGATAGTTTATGGGAAGCTAACATGGATTTACTTAAAGATAAAGATTTAGATTTATATAATATCAAAAAAGATTGGAAAATCTATACTGAAGACACTTTAGGAAAACCTCAAATTATCGGTGAAAAAGCAGAAGTTAAAAACTCTCTTGTTACTCAAGGATGTATGGTTAACGGAACTGTTGAAGGATCTGTTTTATTCAATAATGTCAATGTTGGAGAAGGCGCAAAAGTTGTTGACTCTGTATTGATGCCTGGTGTTCTTGTAGAAGAAGGGGCAGAAATCTATAAAGCCATTATTGATGAAAATGTAGTTGTTAAAGCTGGAACTGTCATTAATTCAGAAGCTAAAGAAGTTGAATTAGTGAGCGATAATAGTAGATAAGAGGGGGAAGTAAAGATGGCAAAAGTTATTGGTTTAGTAAACTTACATTCAGATATAGAATTTACGGGATTAACAGAAAGAAGACCAGTGGCCTCTGTAAGCTTCCTTGGTCGTTATGGGATTATTGACTTTGTTTTATCAAATATGTCAAATTCTAAAATAGATGCAATTGGGGTTATGATTCAAAAGAAACCACGTTCTTTATTTAAACATTTAGGAAATGGTAATTCTTGGAATTTTAACCAAAAAGCTGGTGGTGTTTCATTACTTTATAATGAAAAATACGCTAATGATCCTAAATACAATCATGATATTAACAATTTAGTTGAAAATATTCATTTCTTAGAAACAAGTAATGCAGATTATGTTGTGATTGCACCTGCGCATATCGTTACTACAATGGATTATAATGATGTGATTACAGCTCATGAAAAATCAGGAGCAACAATCACAATGACTTATCGTAAAGCAAAAGATGCAGATGTTGCTTGGGTTGGTTGTGATGTTTTAGAAATAGATAAAGATGGTTTATTAACTGGTAAAACAATTAATAAAGGTACAAGAAAAAGACAAAATATTTCATTAGAAACTTATGTAATCAATAGAAAAGAATTATTAGAAATCATGAAAAAAGCACATAAGATTTCTGCTTTCTATGATTTAAAAGATATTCTAGGATATTTATGTGATGAAAAACAAATTCATACTTATGAATATAAAGGATATGCTAGATGCTTAGATTCTACAGAAGCATACTTCAAATATTCATTGGAAATGTTAGATATTGATATTTCATCACGTGTATTTAAATCAAATTGGCCAATTTATACAAATACAAACGACACACCTCCAACAAAATATTTAGCAAACGCTAATGTTAAAAAATCATTCGTAGCTAATGGTGCAGTAATTGATGGAACTGTTGAAAATAGTATTCTTGGACGTGAAGTTACAATTGGGAAAGGTGCAGTTATTAAAAACTGTGTTATCTTCTCTGGATCTAAGATTGCTCCTGGAGCAGTATTAGAAAATGTAATTATTGATAAACGTGCAAAAGTAGAAAAGAAATTAGAATTAAAAGGAACAGAAACAAGCCCACTTTATATTAAAGAAGGAGACCGTGTTTAATGAGAGTTATGTATGTTGCCAGTGAAGCGACTCCTTTTATCAAATCGGGTGGTTTAGCTGACGTTATTGGTTCATTACCAAAAGAAACAGCAAAAAAAGATGTTGAAAGTATTGTTGTTATTCCTAAATATAAAGATATGAAATTTGTAGATCAAATTGAATATGTAACAAATTTTGATATCTATATGGGATGGAGAAAACGCTATTGTGGTATATTTAAAGCTGAAGTAGATGGTGTAACTTTCTATTTCATTGATAATGAACAATATTTTGGTAGACCAGGATTATATGGTTATGATGATGATTATGAAAGATTTGCATTCTTTGATTTTGCGGTTCTAGAATTAATTAGTCATTTAAATATTAAACCTGATGTTT
>OLOD01000445.1_pt1 | contig 32828 bp, 31 predicted proteins | sample 1671921 | NCBI WGS metagenome assembly OLOD01 (sample SAMEA3136626, study PRJEB25190) | human gut metagenome | biome: human gut; feature: human-associated habitat; material: faeces | place: Austria | collected 2013
GATGGACTCGGTGAGCGTCAAGACCACCCACCGCGAGAAACTCGCGGAGAAAGGCATAATATTCTGCTCTATTTCCGAAGCGGTCAAGGACTATCCCGACCTCGTAAAAAAATATCTCGGTTCAGTGGTCAGCTACCGCGACAACTTTTTCGCTGCCCTCAACTCGGCCGTGTTCTCCGACGGATCGTTTGTCTACATCCCCAAAGGAGTACGCTGCCCGATGGAGCTTTCGACCTATTTCCGCATCAACGCGGCTGGAACAGGCCAGTTTGAACGTACCCTGATTGTGGCCGACGACGATGCCTATGTGAGCTATCTCGAAGGTTGCACCGCACCGATGCGTGACGAAAACCAGCTCCATGCCGCTATCGTCGAAATCGTGGTGGAAGACCGCGCGGAAGTTAAATACTCGACCGTACAGAACTGGTATGCAGGCGACGCAGAAGGTCGCGGAGGTATCTACAACTTTGTGACCAAACGCGGACTCTGCCGTGGCGACCACTCGAAACTTTCGTGGACACAGGTAGAGACCGGTTCGGCAATCACATGGAAATATCCCTCGTGTGTGCTCAAAGGCGACTACTCACGCGGTGAATTTTACTCCGTGGCAGTCACAAAGAACTATCAGCAGGCCGACACCGGCACAAAAATGATACATATCGGCAAAAATTCCACCTCGACCATAGTTTCGAAGGGTATCTCAGCAGGTCATTCACAGAACTCCTACAGAGGTCTGGTCAAAGTGGCCAAGGATGCCGACGGATGCCGAAACTACACTCAATGCGACTCACTGCTGATGGGCAGCAAATGTGGCGCGCACACCTTCCCCTACATCGACGTGCTCAACGACACTGCCATTGTCGAACATGAGGCCACGACTTCGAAAATATCAGAAGACCAGCTCTTCTACTGCAATCAGCGAGGAATACCGACCGAAGAAGCCATAGCGCTTATTGTCAACGGCTATGCGAAAGAAGTGATGAACAAACTTCCGATGGAGTTTGCAGTCGAGGCACAGAACCTGCTCCAGATAACACTTGAAGGCTCTGTCGGATGATGACTGAAAAGCAAACGACCGATATCAAAGCCACAGACAACGCCCGGCAAATCCGCCCGGCGCTCTATCTCATACCCTCGACCATGAGCGACGCGCCGGTGAGCGACGTAATCCCCGACGGCAATATCGCGATAATCCGTGGCATCAGGCATTTCGTGGTTGAAAACGTCCGCACTGTCAGACGTTTCCTCAAGCGCTGTGACCGCAACATCGACATCGACACTCTAAGCTTCACCGTGCTCGACGAGCATACACGGCCGGAAGAAATACCCGCCATGCTCAGTCCTATTGCCGAAGGCCATCCCGTCGGTGTGATTTCCGAAGCCGGCTGTCCGGCTATCGCAGATCCGGGAGCCGACCTCGTGGCAATAGCCCAGACGAAAGGCTATGAGACAATACCGCTCGTCGGCCCATCGAGCATTATTCTCTCGCTTATGGGCTCAGGCTTCAACGGACAGAGTTTCGCCTTTGTCGGCTACCTGCCACACGAATCCAAAGCCCGCACGGCACGACTGCGCGAACTCGAACAACGGATACGCCGGGAGGGACAGACGCAGATTTTCATTGAGCCCCCCTATCGCAACAACCGCCTCATCGCCGAGCTTGCCTCAACCCTGCCGCCGGGGCTTAAACTCTGTGTCGCATCCGACATCACCGGCCCGCAGCAGAGCATCGTGACTCTACCGCTGTCAAAATGGGCAAAGCGGAAGTATGACTACGACAAGATTCCGACGATATTCCTGCTGAATTCGTAGAGGGCTTATCTGATTGTCGGATGTCAGACAATCCGAAATAAAGAATACCACAACCACATAACACCCATATACTACTCATTGGCTAAATCACGCAAAATAACAGGCAGACGTATGCCAGGCCTTTTCGATCCGTTTGACGACAACACTATCGAAAACGGAGATTTCCGCATTATTCCCGACAAAAAGATGGAGGAAATAACGCGGGAAATCAGGCGTGAACAATCGGCAGGTGTGAGCTCATGAAATATACCTTTTCTTCCGCCCTTGGCAGCCAATGAAAAGGTATATTTCATGAGCTTCGGAAGCGGAAGTTCCGGCAACTGTTCCTATATCGGAGACAGCCAGAGCGGATTTCTAATCGACGCCGGCGTGGAAATCGCAAAAGTGGTCGAAAGCCTCCGCCGCAACGGCATCTCGATGGACAGGGTCAAAGGGATATGCCTCACGCATGATCATGGCGACCACATCCGCGATGTCTACGGCCTTCTGCGACGCTACCGTCATCTTCGGGTCTACTGCACGCCAAAGACACTCAACGGCATCCTGCGCCGACACAATGTGTCGCGACGTATCAAGGACTATCATGCCCCTATCTACAAGGAATTCCCATTCCGTATAGGCAATTTCGAGATAACGGCGTTTGAAGTGATGCACGACGGCGCAGACAATTCAGGCTATTTCATCACCCACGGCGACATCCGCTTTGCCATCGCGACCGACCTCGGCTGCATCAGCGAACGTGTGAACCACTACATGCGCCAAGCGACACATATCGTCATCGAGGCCAACTATGACCTCCAGATGCTACGCGAAGGCCGCTACCCCGAATATCTCAAAGCCCGCATCGAGGCAGCCAACGGACATCTCGACAACCGGGTGACCGCCAGTTTTCTCGCCGACATCTACACGCCTGAACTGCGCAATGTGTTCCTCTGTCATCTATCTCTCGACAACAACACTCCACACAAGGCTATCGACGCAGTTGAAAGGGCGCTCACGGCCGCCGGTGTCAGATATTTCGGCAACGGATTCAACTGTCTCAATGACGCAGACGCACCCGAGCCACGCATCCACCTCGCCGCCCTGCCTCGCTTTGAAGCCTCACCGCTCTATCCCTTGGAAATTTAGATCATAACCATCCGCCACACTATGATAACACCTGCCGAATTTTACAAATCTCTTCCGGGCGACATCCCGCGATTATTCTCCGAATGGGGACAGTTTCTCTACAACGACGTGGAATTCAACATGCCCGACAGCCCTCTGCATGCAAAAGGCCATTGCGAACGGGTGTTGTTCCATGCGCTCTACATGGGTAACCGCGAGATGGGCGGACAGGACTCCGAAGCACTTGAGATACTCGCGCATGCAGCGGTGTTTCATGACACCCGCCGGCTTGATGAATATCTGGACACTGGTCACGGTGCACGCGCATCGGTCTACTATGAGAATTTCTGCCGGAAACCGGACTGCGATATCACATTTCATCCCGAAGCAGCCTATCTGATGCGCTATCACGACCTCGATGACAAAGTCGGAATCGAAGCCATCCGCAAGGCATTCCCGAAAAATCATGAACGGGTCGAAAAACTCTATGCGATATTCAAGGATGCCGACGCACTTGACCGCTGGAGGCTCGGACGATGGGGACTTGATGAAAAATATCTCCGAACTCCGTCATCACACCTTTTGGTCGAGACCGCGCGCCGTCTGGTAAACGAAACCATGTCGCCCGAAGTCCTTGACCACTACGACAGACTTGTCGACAGCATAATGCGCAATAAGAACAAAAATAACGCTTAACAGACAGAAACAGAAAAAACGACGTGGCAGCTGTTGAAATGTCCAATAGCTGCCACGTCGTTTTTTTACATTAAAATATCTTTTACAGGAACAGACACGCGTCGCCATATGACAGAAAGCGGAAACGCGGATCGTCAAGGGCGTAATCATAGATTGAACGCCAGTCAGGGCTGCCCGGACTGCTTTGCAGGAACGCCGATACGAGAAGCAGGAGTGTGGAACGCGGCTGATGGAAGTTTGTCACCATTCCTTTGACCACTTTATACCGATAGCCCGGAGCTATCATCAATCGGGTCGAAGCGACAAAGACAGACTCACCTGTTTCATCAAGATGCTTCAATATGGCCTTCATCGCGTCAGATACCGACAGTTGGGGATGGGACTGGTCGTAGGGATACCACTGCGGAAGCACATCTGCCGGCAATCCTTGCGCGAGACGGCATCCGAGATGATAGAGACTTTCAAGAGTGCGTACCGAAGTCGTCCCGACGGCAATCACCCGACGTGAGGTTTCGGCAAGCTCGGCAATCAGCTCTCGGCCGACAGCTATGAACTCGCTGTGCATGTCATGTTCGCCTATAACATCGGATTTCACCGGCTGAAACGTACCAGCGCCGACATGGAGCGTCAGCTCACGGCGAGGAATCCCGCGACGGTCTATGCCGGAAAGCACCTCAGGCGTGAAATGCAGTCCGGCCGTCGGAGCGGCGACCGACCCGTCGATATGAGAGAACACCGTCTGATAGTCGCGCGAGTCACTCTCCTCGGTCGAACGGTTGAGATAGGGAGGAATCGGAATCTCGCCTACGGCCGAGATTATGCGCGAGAATGTGACAGCCTCATTGTCCCATGAAAACTCGACGACCGACGTGTTGCCTTCGCGCGCGATACGGGTGGCCATAAGTGTCAGCTCCTCACCGTCAATCACGAGAGGCATGCGCAGAGATTCGTTTTTCCAGCGCTTGGAGTTGCCGACAAAACATGTCCACGAACAGCGCCCGGTCGATGCAAAGCTACAGGCGTAGTCAGCGGGAACTGACGGTTCGAGACAGAAAATCTCAATCAACGCACCGTCCGAAGCCTCTCCCTTGCGGAAGCGCAGACGTGCGTTTATTACACGGGTATTGTTATAGACCAGCATTGAGTCGGCAGGCAGCAGCTCAGGCAACTCGCTGAAAATGCGGGTCGACACATTGCCGTCGCCATCCTTCACGAGCAACAGACAGGCGTCACGCACGGCAAGCGGGTGCTTGGCAATGCGTTCGTCGGGAAGAGGATAATCGAATTTATCTATTCGTATGTCGCGGATATTCATACATCAAGTTCTATAAGATCGGCTATAGCCTTATGGGGATCGTCAGCACCAAACACATAGCTTCCGGCAACCAGCACGTCAGCCCCGGCTTCAATGAGGGCGGGCGCTGTGGCGAGGTTGACACCACCGTCAATCTCGATGACTGTTTCCGAGCCTGTCTCCTCGATGAGAGCACGCAGCTCGCGCACCTTACGGAGAGTGTTTGGGATGAAGCTCTGACCGCCGAATCCCGGGTTCACGCTCATGAGAAGCACCATGTCAAGTTCACGGATTATATCGCGCAGGAACATGACCGGCGTGGCCGGATTAAGAGTAACGGCCGGACGCATGCCGGCATCACGGATTGTATGGATGACACGGTCGAGATGAGTGCATGCCTCCCAGTGCACATTCATTATCTCAGCACCGGCGTCACGCACCCGGTCGACATAACGACCCGGCTCGGCCACCATCATGTGGACATCCAGCGGCTTCTCGGCAATGGTACTTATCGCCTTGATGACCGGGAAACCGATAGTGATGTTGGGAACAAACATTCCATCCATCACATCAATGTGTATCATGGACGCACGACTCGTGTTGACCATGCTGACAGCTTCGCCGAGACGGGCGAAATCCGCTGAAAGAAGAGAAGGAGCAACTTGTATCATATCAACTCTTGATGTGCACTATAGATTAATTAATAAGAAAAAACTGGTAGAAGGAAGAGAAATCAGACTGTCGGAGTCTGTTTGCGGGGTTTGAAGGCATTCCACAGGATGACACCTACGCAGATGATACCGATGCCGAGACCTATATATGTAAGGTAGTCGTTATATTCCTCGACTTTGGCATAGAGCTGGTCCTGCGGAACCATTTTCCCGAGCCAGTAGCCGAGAGCGCCAAGCACAACATTCCATGTAAGCGCTCCAAGCCCTGTAAAAATTATGAACTTGCCGACATTCATACGGGCGAGTCCGGCCGGGATTGAAATCAGCTGACGCACTGCGGGAATCAGACGGCCGATAAAGGTCGAGGCAGCCCCGTGTTTATCGAAATATTCCTCGGCATGGCGCACCTTGGCTTCATCTATCAGACAGGCATGACCGAAACGGCTGTTGGCAAACTTATAGACAATCGGACGTCCGATCCACACGGAAAGATAGTAGTTGATGAGCGCACCGATAATCGCACCGACAGTCGCAAGACCGACAACGGCAAAGATATCGACATCCCCTTTGGTGCATGCGAGATATGCAGCCGGAGGGACTATGACTTCCGAAGGGAATGGGATGAATGAGCTCTCGACAATCATAAATCCGAGCACAAGAAGATAGACAGTCGTCGGGTCGGCGACCAAAAACTTCGCCATGATTCCGGCAGGATCAAAGATTGCCAGAAGAGGGAGTAAATCAAACATTTTCTAAAAATTATATGTGTGAGTAACGCAAATAAGACATCTGAAGCAGATGATAAAAATAAATCACACTGCTATAATGAAGAAGAACCGCAAAGGGTTCACAATGCAAAATTACATATTTAATAAGTAATAACAATGGCTACCGATTAATCAGTAGCCATTTGTCTGCAAATTTGATTATTGCCGACTGTCTCAGTTCCTGCTATCGGACTTCACGAACCAACAACCACTCATATCAGTCCCGCACGGATGAAAAGCTGCCGGTAGGCATCGGCCTTGGCCTCCACCGCAAGCGGATAGGCCCGCGATGTCGACGGCATGCGCGTGATTTCAAGCTCTCGCCCGTCAGCTTCCCATTTTACGTCGACCCATTCTCCGATTTTAGGGAGAGACGACGATGTGAGCATCGCGACCACGCTTGCCGCTTTCTCGCCGGTGGTGGCAATAAAGCGGCATTCCGGCATCTCGGCAAGCAATGCTCCGAGATTGACAGGCTCAACGATGTCAAGAAATTTGTCGGAAGCGTTGTCTTTGAGCCTTCTGACAGCAGCTCCGGTGTCGTGGAGGGCAATCCCCTTTTCGGTCAGAAACTTTCTGATGGATGCCTCGTCAAACGTCCCGTCGGACAGACGGAAATGATTCACATCGTCATAGAAAATTATTCCCATGATGCGCCAGAAGTCATTGGTCTTGTTGGGATAATAGAACTCCATTGACCATCGCAGAGGCTTCGGAGGGAAAGTGCCCATGATCAACACCCGCGCATCGTGCGGGATAAATGGCGGAAAGGGATGCCGCTCAACAGGTATATTGTCAGTCATAACAGCTCGGATGAGTTAAGTCGGAGAGAATTTAGTGAAGGAGTTTTGCTGCGAGCGCGCCGGCAGCATCGCGGCATTGCTGCAGCTGAACGGCGGTTGCAGCCTGTTTGAACGCGATGGGTTCGGCTGCATTGACAGCACCGATGCTTTCGATATATGAGTTCATTGCTCCGACTGCCTTCTGCCCCCATGTGCAGGAGCCGATCAGAAGCACATCACGGTTTTTCACTCCGCGAGTGGCAATAGCCTCCATCACGTTGCGCACAGGCGGGAAAAGGGTATCGGAATATGTCGGAGCGGCAATCACCAGACCGCGATGTCTGAAAATATCGCTCAACATGAAGCTCAGGTCAGAGACCGAGGCATTGTGAACGTCTATCTCCCGGATTCCGGCTTCGGCAAGAGCTTCGGCTGCGGTCTCGGCCATCAGCTCGGTGTTGCCATACATCGAACCATAAATAACCGTGACACCATTGTCGAGCGGTTCATAAAGACTGAGCCGGTCATAAAGCCCGACAACTTCTGCAATCCTGTCACGCCACACCGGACCATGGGTGGTACAGATTGTACGGACATTCACATTGTCAAACTTTCTCAACGCTTTCTGCACGAACAAGCCGTATTTGCCAACTATGTTGCTGTAATAGCGGACCATCTCGGGGAAATAGCGTGACGTGTCCATGTCGCTGTCGACCACAGCTCCTGCAAGAGCGCCGAAACAGCCGAAAGCATCACCGGAAAACAATGTTTCCTCTTCGACAAAATAGGTCATCATTGTCTCAGGCCAGTGGACCATCGGAGTCAGTGTAAACCTTAGGTTCACATCCGCGCCAAGCGACAGTGTGTCACCGTCCTTGACAGCAAGAGTCTTGTCAGCCACACCATAAAAACCATTGACCATCGCAAGAGTCTGGGCATTACCGACGATGACGATATCAGGATAGGCATCACGCAGCATTTTTATCGCGCCCGAATGATCAGGCTCCATGTGGTTTATGATGAGATAATCTGGCTTGCGATCACCGATAATGTCACGGATATGCTCAATCTGACGGAGGGCATAGCACGCTTCTACCCCATCGACTATCGCAGTCTTGTCAGCACCGGTGATAAGATACGAGTTATAGCTGACTCCATAAGGGAGAGGCCACATGGCCTCGAAGCGGGATGTCGTGCGGTCGTTTACACCTATATAATGTATGTGGTCTGAAATTCTGGAAACTTTCATCTGTCCAATCGCTTTTACAAGAAAAAATATTGTGTGTGTATTAACTGTAGATAAATAGTAAAGGCCACGGCAATGAGATGTAACCGCAGCCTTTATTCCTATAAAATTCTTCCGCAGGAAAGATATATTCCCGTAAAAGAGAAGTCTTATTCCTTGATACGCTCTACGTAAGAACCGTCGCGGGTATCGACACGCACCTTATCGCCGATGTTGCAGAAAAGGGGCACACGGATTTCAGCACCAGTCTCAAGAGTAGCGGGCTTAAGTGTGTTGGTTGCGGTGTCACCCTTGATGCCGGGTTCGGTATAAGTGATTTCAAGCACGACGCTGGTAGGCATCTCACAGGTAAGGATAGTTTCGGAAGCTGCGTGAACCATAGCTTCGCAGATGTCACCTTCCTTGAGGAACTGAACACCGTCGATGCTCTCGCCGGGAAGCGCTACCTGCTCGAAAGTTTCGGTGTGCATGAAGTTGTAGCCCATATCGTCACGGTAGAGATACTGGTAGGGACGACGCTCGATGCGCACTTCGTTAACCTTCACGCCAGAGTTCCAAGTCTTGTCGAGGACACGGCCTGTCTTGACGTTTTTAAGCTTTGTGCGGACGAAAGCAGGGCCTTTGCCGGGCTTTACGTGGAGGAATTCAACAATAAAGAAGTAGTTGCCGTCGATATCGAGGCACATACCGTTTTTAAAGTCTGCAGTAGTTGCCATGTGTTGTAGATGGTGTTGTTTTGATTAAGCGTAAAAAATTTTAAGGGGTGGGCCGGAAGGTTACTTGCCGCATCCGTCACAACCGCAAGAGCTGTCGCCGCAGTCTGAGTCACCGCATCCGCCGCCGCAACATCCGCCGCCACAGGTGGGGTGAAGTTCTTCGGGCTTAGCGTCGCGGACAGTGACAACCTTGCCTTTGAAGCAGAGGTCCTTGCCCACAAGAGGATGATTGAAGTCCATGACCACATGGTCGGGTGTGACTTCAAGCACCTTGCCGGTGATGCGGAATCCGTCGCCTGTCATCATTGGGATATAGGCGTCCTTCTTGATAGTCTCGGCATCAAACTTTCCGTCGACCATAAAGATGTCTTTGTCAAGACGGGCCACATCGTCGGGATTATAGGGGAAACCCTCTCCGGCAGCTACGGGAACGTCAAATGTCTGACCGGGTTCAAGTCCTTCGAGCGCACGCTCAAGCGGGAGAATGAGACCTTTTGTCACTCCAAAGATAAAACGTTCGGGCTCTTCGTCGACAACGTTGTGGACAAGAGTTTCGGTCCCGTCGGGAGCGACTTCATAGAGATCATAGCTTATTTCGACATATTTGCCGGGGAGAATCTTTTCCATAATTATTTTAAGTTTTTGTTTAGTCGGTTGAGAACTGAATCTATAAAACTCCTTACTCAGTCACTCCGGCCAGTTCAGGGTCAATCATGATACGTCCGCAGTATTCACAGACGATGATTTTCTTGTGCATCTTGATTTCCATCTGCTTCTGCGGGGGAATGCGGTTGAAGCATCCGCCACAGGCGTTACGCTGGATGTAGACAACGCCGAGACCGTTGCGGGCATTCTTGCGGATACGCTTGAAAGCTGTGAGTGTGCGTGTGTCGATCTTAGGTTCGATTTCCTTTGCGTTAAGACGCAGACGCTCTTCGTCTTTCTTGGTCTCTGACACGATTTCTTCAAGCTGGTGGCGCTTGTCGACAAGGATGTGGTTGCGGTCGGAAAGCGATTCCTCAGCCGCAGCGATGTCAGCGGTCTTGTTTTCAATCTCGCGGGCATACTGGTTGATGCGCTTTTCCGAGAGCTGGATTTCGAGAGTCTGGAATTCTATCTCCTTTGATAACAAATCAAACTCACGATTGTTGCGCACATTGTCAAGCTGCTGCTTGTAGGTCGCGATCTGAGCCTGAGCCTGCTCGATGTTGTTTTTCTCCTTGGCCGACTTGAGGCGCAAGTCCTCGATTTCGGCATGGAACTTATCGATGCGGGTGTGGAGACCTTCGATGTGGTCTTCGAGGTCACGCACTTCCTCCGGGAGCTCGCCGCGGATGGTCTTGATGCGGTCAATCTCGGAAAGGATAGTCTGGAGCTCGTAGAGGGCGCGGAGGCGCTGCTCAACTGACAATGACTGTTCGGATTTATTTTGGTCTATCGCCATATATGTATATATGTAGAATTTTTATAATTCTTCTTTCAGACGTAGCACACCGGATTGTGTTCGGCGTGCGATTGCCGGACTGCAAAGGTAGGAAATTTTTCTGAAATTATGGCCGAAAAAATTGACTTAGTGCAGATTTCGCTTTCAAAATGCCCGGTATCGACCATAAGAATAGCCCTTCCGTGGTCGACGAAGTCGTGATAGCGGGTGTCGGAAGTTATATATGCGTCAGCTCCGGCTGCAATCGCATCGCCGATGAACTCGCCGCCCGAACCGCTGCAAAGAGCCACGCGCCTGATTTCTTTCAGACCTGACGGACCTTCGGAACGGCGCACGACCGGCGCTCCGTAGACCTCTTTGACACGGGCGATAAACCCGTCGACCGACATCGGCGACGGATATTCCCCGACTATGCCAAGGCCGGTATCAGTGCTTCCCGGCTGAGGCGAAAGCACGCGAATTGACTCAAGACCGAGCATGACACCGAGCTTGCGCGATACACCGTGGCTCGCGGAATCGAGCGCGGTGTGCGACGAATAGACGGCTATCCCGGCCTTTATAGCAGAAATCACCGCGCGCTCCACGGGGGAAGCGCCGGTGATCTGTCTGAGTCCTTTGAATATCAACGGATGATGCGAGACAATCAGATTGCACCCTTCGGCCTCCGCCTCGGCCACCACATCGGGGGTGACATCGAGACAGAGCATAGCGCCGGTGCATGGCGCGTCGGGCGATAGCGGACAGAGCTGCCAGCCTGTATTGTCCCACTTCTCCTGAAGACCCGGAGATGCGAAGTCTTCAATGCAGCCGACTATTTCGGCAAGCGTCACGGATTGCTTCGCGCTCATGGTCGTGGGTTATTTCTTTTCGTCGGAAAGATCGATGCGGATGTTTAGCTCTTCGAGCTGAGATTCGTCGATGGCCGACGGGGCATCAATCATCATATCGCGTCCTGAATTGTTCTTCGGGAATGCAATCACGTCGCGGATCGAATCGAGTCCGGCAAGGATGCTGACGAAACGGTCGAATCCGAAGGCAAGACCTCCGTGGGGGGGCGCACCAAACTTGAAGGCGTTCATCAGGAAGCCGAACTTATATTGTGCGTCCTCCTCGGTGAGACCGAGCAGACGGAACATCTTGTCCTGAAGTTCAGCCTCGTGGATACGGATTGAACCGCCGCCCAGCTCGTTGCCGTTGACAACCATGTCGTAGGCAGTCGCACGCACAGCGCCGGTATCGCTGTCAAGCAGATGTATATCTTCGGGGTTCGGAGAGGTGAAGGGATGGTGCATCGCATAGTAGCGCTGAGTCTCTTCGTCCCATTCGAAGAGGGGGAAGTCAATGACCCAGAGACACGAGAACTTCTGCGGGTCACGGAGTCCGAGACGTGAACCCATCTCAAGACGGAGTTCGCAGAGCTGCTTGCGGGTCTTCATTGTCGGGCCGGCAAGAATCAGTATAAGGTCACCTGCCTTTGCGCCGCAACGGTCGGCCCATGCGCGGAGTTCGTCCTCGGTGTAGAATTTCGATACTGACGATTTAATCGAGCCGTCGGCCTCTACCTTGACCCACATCATGCCTTTGGCTCCAATCTGCGGACGTTTGACGAAATCGGTCAGCTGGTCGAGCTGCTTGCGGGTGTAGTCGGCACAGCCGGGTGCTACGATAGCGCCGACATACTCGGCATCATCAAGCACGGCGAAGCCCTTGCCTCCGGTGAGATCCTTGATTTCGACAAACTCCATGCCGAAGCGGGTGTCGGGCTTGTCAGAACCATAGAGACGCATAGCGTCGGCCCATGTCATGCGAGGGAACGGATCGGTGAAATCAATATCCTTGACATATTTGAAAATATGCTTTACAAGTCCTTCGAACATATTGAGCACATCTTCCTGATCGACAAACGACATCTCGCAGTCAATCTGGGTGAACTCAGGCTGACGGTCGGCGCGAAGGTCTTCGTCGCGGAAACATTTCACGATCTGGAAGTAACGGTCGAAACCGCTGACCATCAGAAGCTGCTTGAAGGTCTGAGGCGACTGTGGAAGAGCGTAGAACTCGCCGGGATTCATGCGCGAGGGAACAACAAAGTCGCGCGCACCTTCGGGAGTAGACTTGATGAGCACCGGGGTCTCCACCTCAAGGAAGCCCTTGGAGTCGAGATAGCGACGGATTTCAAAAGCCATGCGGTGGCGGAGTTCGAGATTCGCACGCACGCAGTTGCGACGGAGGTCGAGATAGCGGTATTTCATGCGGAGGTCATCGCCGCCGTCAGTGTCGTCCTCGATTGTGAAGGGGGGCACTTCGCTGCGGTTGAGCACCTTCAGCTCCGATGCGATGATTTCGATGTCGCCTGTCGGGAGATTCGGGTTCTTGCTGGTGCGCTCGGCAACCTTGCCTTTGACCTGAACCACAAACTCACGTCCGAGATGATTGGCTGCCTCACAGAGAGCAGCATCATTTTCGATGTTAAACACCACCTGAGTAATACCGTAGCGGTCACGCACGTCTACAAAGGTCATACCACCCATCTTGCGGGCGCGCTGCACCCAGCCGGCGAGGGTCACTTCCTGACCCGCATCGCTGAGTCGGAGTTCGCCGCATGTTTTCGTTCTATACATAGCAGAACTGGTTCTATTTAGATATATTTAATCCGGATTGGTTAATTTTTCAAGCACACGATAGGCAACAGCCTGAAGCCAACGGCACTTCAACGTGCAAAATTACAAAGAATCAGATAGAAAATCAAAAAAAATCATTCCACCGATAAAATTTAGACCGTCAGCCTGATATTGGCTACAAATTCAACGTTTTCATGTCTAAAAGCCACAATCGGGATAAATTTATTGAATATTATAGGTAATTTTGCAGCCGGAATACTTTTTAGAATAACTCACGCCTTATGTCAATCATGGACAAGAAGCAGATTATCAGCGCAGATGATATATTCAGGAGGTACTACAGACCGTTGTGCCTCTACGCGCTCCGCTATCTCCGCAGTCCTGAAAATTCAGAAGACGTGGTGCAGGACTGCCTGACTGATTTCCTCGAACGGAGAGACGGCGGTCATGATGTGGCTGACGTGAAGTCATATCTTTTCATGATGGTGAGAAACCGCAGCCTTGATATGCTTCGACGGGCCAGCCTCATCGACAGTTCGGCGACCGACGAGGAATTCGATGATATAATCGATGAAGATGACCGCGAGGAAGCGGCCTTTATTGAAGCTCGGCTATGGACAGCCATCGACTCACTGCCGGAAAAATGTCGCGAAGTGCTGCTGATGAGCAAGCGCGACGGACTCAAATATGAAGAAATTGCCGAAGAGATGGGTATTTCGGTCAATACCGTGAAAAATCAGATAAGCAAAGCACTTAAAGCACTCAAAGAGGGCTGCCATCGGGTCTACATGTTCTTTTTCGGTTAACCGGCACAAGAAAAAACGGCAAAAGAAATCTAATTTACAACAACTTACAATATTTATTCAATTTTTTTCATTTTTGCGTAGTAGTTTTTCAGCATTTCTCTGTCATAGGGTAAAACAACAGTGTAAAATATGGACAGAGAAAACAGACATCTTAGATTTGTACTCAGGTATTACGCTCCCGGACGTTTCGACACCAAAAGCGCTCTGCGAGCCTATCGCGCAGACCATCCGGCCGGATTCAGATTACTGAACCGCTTCACTATAGGCATAGCGGCATCCGTGGCGGTATGTATAGCCTTAGGCTACCACGTTTTCAATTCAGGCCGCGAAGCCATGACACGACTCTATGCCTATGACAATACCGTCAGCTACACACTCCCTGACAGCTCAGTCGTGACACTTTTCCCTCATTCTTCTCTCTCATATCACTCAGAAAGTTTCGGTGACGACTCAAGACAGGTCGAAATGACAGGAAAAGTCGAATTCCGTGTGACAAAAAATCCCGAAGCGCCTTTTGTCGCAAACGCAACCTACGTAACTGTGACCGTGCTCGGCACTCAGTTCACGGTCGACGAACTTAATCCCGATTCAATCGGCGTGTCGGTGACATCGGGCAAAGTCAGGTTTACCGCAAAGGATGGAAACGAAGGCATAATCCTTACCAAAGGCATGCACGCCTGTCTGCTCGCAGGCGCTGATGCTCCTGAAATCATAGAGACCACTCAGACCGGCGGCACACCGGCAACGCATAAATTTGTGTTTGACAACACTCCGCTCCCCGACGTGCTCAAGAGGCTATCGGCTCATTTCAATGTCAGTCTGACATGTAGCTCGACAGGCAAGGTACTCACAGCCGAATTCGAGACAGACAATCTCGACGAAATCATCATGCTCATTGAAAAATCACTTGACGTAAAAATTGAAAAAGAAACAAAATGACACGCATCCTGTCACTCATCATATTGTCCGCACTACTTCTCACACAGCAGATTAACGGAGAACCCGTTAAAGACCCGACCACTTCAACCCTGCGTCAAAAAATCGAGGATGTCAAGACGCGCCACGGTGTGAAATTCGTATATGATTCATCACTCCTCCTCGACATACCATACAGAGGAAAAAAGCTCGACGGTCTGACCCTTGACAAAAGCCTTGCGGAATTATTCCGCAACACCGGGCTGCGCTGGGAGAAAAACGGCGACTACGTTATCATAATGCCTGCTAAAAAATACACACTCAGCGGCTATGTCACCGAACCCGACGGAGAGACCGTCATCAACGCTACCGTCCTCGACATAACCAGCGGAGCAGGCACGCTGACCAACGAACACGGATTTTTCAGCCTAACCCTCCCTGAAGGCCATCATTCGGTCAGTTTCTCATCAATCGGCAATTCCGACCGCGTCGAGGACATAATGCTCAGCGGAAACAAGACTCTCAGCGTAGTCCTCTCGCCCGGCAACGAACTTGAGGAAGTGGTGGTCACTGCCGACCTCAACTCACCGCTCCACACAACCCAGACGGGCAAAATCTCACTCACGGCCAAAGACCTCAACCGCGAATACGCGCTGCTAAGCTCCCCCGATGTCGTCAAAACCCTACAGACGCTCTCGGGAGTAGCAGCCGGAACAGAAATAACATCCGGGCTGTATGTCCATGGCGGTGACAACGACCAGAATCTTTTCATGCTCGACGGCACACCGCTCTATCAGGTCAACCACCTCGGCGGCCTCTTCTCTTCGTTCAACACCGATGTCATCAAGAACATCGACTTCTATAAAAGCGGATTTCCGGCCCGCTACGGAGGACGCCTGTCATCCGTGGTCGATGTGCGCACCAAGGACGGCAACATGAACGAATATCACGGCTCGTTCAGCGTCGGACTTCTCGACGGCCGCCTCCAAATCGAAGGACCGATTGTCAGAAACCGCACCTCGTTCAACATCGGCCTGCGACGCACTTGGCTCGACCTCATCACAATCCCCGCGTTCGCAATCTACAATAAAAACCAAAAGGGCGAAAATACCGACATCCGCTATGCCTTTCACGATTTCAACGCAAAAGTGACCCATATCTTCTCGCCTCGCAGCCGCGCTGACATAAGTTTCTTTTCCGGCAACGATACATTCAGGGCAAAAGACACTTACGAAGACCTCTACCAATACCGTCAAGACGAGTATAGCAAAATAAACCTCCAATGGGGCAACATGACTGCTGCAATGAACTGGAAATACCAGTTCTCGCCAAAACTCTACTCCGTTTTCACGGCGATATATACATACAACAAGTCGCGACAGGGCTATATCGACAACTACTACACATATACCCTCGACAGCACAATCATCGGAATCACACATGTCGAGAACCACAGCCGTTCGACCATCAACGATTTCGGCGCCCGCATGGAACTCGACTACCGTCTAAACCAGACACACCACATCCGCACGGGAGCAAACTACCTCATGCACTTCTTCAAGCCACAGAGTTTCGCACAGAACAATTTTTCAGGCAACGGTACAGACATGGATACGACAGCCCGCAACATCCACCACACAATGCGCGGACATGAGCTTTCGGTCTATGCCGAAGACAACATCGCCCTCGGCGAAAGATGGAGAGTCAACGCCGGGATACACTGCACACTGTTCAATATCCCTTACAAGACCTACGGCACACTCGAACCGCGCCTTGCAGTCCGCTATCAGGCATCGGACCGTGTCACGCTAAAGGCATCATACACAAAGATGAGCCAATACATGCACCAGCTTTCAAACTCCTATCTCAATCTTCCGACCGACTACTGGGTCCCTTCGACAGCTAAAATAGCCCCCTCGCGCTCACAGCAATATGCGGCGGGAGTCTACCTGATGCTACCGCGCAACATACGTCTGAGCGCCGAAGGATTCTACAAGACGATGGAAAACCTGATTGAATATGACGGCGGCAACTCCCTTACCCCGCCTTTCGAGAACTGGGATTCCCGCATCCGACGCGGACGCGGACGCGCCTACGGCATGGAAATCGAAGGCGGCTACGGCAACGAGCGGCTGAGCATAAGCGGATCATACACCCTGTCGTGGAACGAACGCAATTTTCCCGGATTCCACTCCGGATGGTATCCCGATAAATTCGACAACAGGCACAAACTCAATATCAACCTAAGCTACAAAATCACCAACCGGATCGATGCCTATGCAGCATGGTCGTTCCACAGCGGAAACCGCATGACAGTCCCGCAACAGGTTGCCTTAGCACCGACAATCCCTGTGCCCGGAGGGGCAGGTCACGAATACTATGAGATCTCAGATCCGAATTATATATGGGTATACGAGAAACCCAACAATATATCGCTTGCGGCCTACCACCGTCTCGACCTCGGCATCAATTTCCGACGGACGACAAAAAAGGGCAATGAACGGATATGGAACATCAGCGTCTACAACGCTTATTGCCGCATGAATCCTTTCACCGCTAAAATCGTAGTGATGCCCGACGGTACATACCGTGGCAAAGCGACTGCCATCTTCCCGATTCTCCCCTCGTTCAGCTACACATATAAATTCTAAGGATAAAGAAATGAAACCCTTCCACCTATTATTATATATCGCGGCCTCACTCCCGATTGGCTGCAACTCGCACTTTGAAATCGAGGGACTGCAGGCCGAAGAGAAATTAGTGGTCTACTGTATGCCGACAGCCGGCTATGACACCACTGTAATCCAACTGTCAAAAACCGTCCCGCTCAACTCGGCAGGGCTTCCACCGGAAGGAATCCCTGACGCAGATATCGAATTTGCCGTAAACGGAGAGAGCCAGAAAGTATGCTGGTCAGAGTCGGGGACAGGAAGCATGGTTCCCGACAAAAGCTACTACGTAGTCAAAAAACTTTCCACAGGCGACAGAATTGACATCGCTGCAAGTTCCGGCAGACTTCCAACGGTCAGATCAAGCTCCGTCGTCCCCGACGGATTCAGACTGCATAAGGTGGTCTTGGCCGAGTCATCCACAGATGCCGGCTACGACCGTCAAATCCGCATAACATTCTCCGATGACCCACAGACTGAAGACTACTACGGTGTAAGAGTCATGAAAAAAGCACATCATACATATACCTATTTCGACTGGGCAGAAGACAGATGGGTAGAAAATACAAGGACAGGCGTGTATCTCCCGCTTGTCGATGTATCCGGCGAGCCGTTGCTCAACAATAAAATCGGACTTGACGCGACATTAGACTTCGACTATAATTACTATCAGGACCTCTACATCTGGAACGACGACATGATTTCAGGAAAAGAATATACGCTCAAGATAAATGTAGAACTTGAATACAACGATGAAAAAGACAACTTCTCTTCGACATACAATTATAAAGTATGTCTCTACCGCCTGTCGCCTGAACTCTATAAATTCCTGAAATCACTCAACGACATCAGCAACAACGAGCTCGGACAGAACGGCCTCGCACCCATACGCAGCCACTATTCCAACATCACTGACGGCTTCGGCTTCTTAGGAGCTGCCAGCCTCTATGAGACCCCATGGCTCGACAATCCCGACAGTGGTGAAACAGAGGTCTGGACACCTGCCGGATAGGCTTGACCGACAATCATAAACCTCTACAATCAATATTCATTCCAATTTTAATTTAAAACTCTCCACTCAAATGATGAGAACCAACTTTTCAACAGTCATCATCGCAATGCTGTCAGCATTCATCCTCCTCACCTCATGTGACAACGACGACGAATACACGCCGGTCAATGCCACGTCTCAGTCCTGCCGGATACTTATGGAATGTATTAATTCCGACGGCCGCAACCTTGTCGACGACAACGGATTTGTGAAAAATATAACCATCGAGGGAAACTCCTCTCACTCGACAATCAAATTTGACGTGCAGACCGTCAATGGCAGGAAATATCTCGCCTTCGACGCAGACCTTCCGGACCGGAAAGCAATGGAGTGGAACTCCGGGCGCAGCGAAGCCACCGGAATATCGAAAGTGACCGTCAGATTCAACAAGCAGAAGACCGAACTCCGCTGCATGATGAAACTGAAAGCCAACCGTCCGCCGGTCACTACAGGCGGATCAATCGTCCTTGAAGAAGTCAGCTGTAACAACCGTTCATATCGTCGAGCCGGCTCAAACGTGACAGTCTCGCTCCACTTCGACAGAAATGGCAAATTTAACTGACCGAATGAAAAAAGAAATGTCCATACGCAGACGCAACCTCACACTCGCCCTCATCCTGACAGCCATTGCGGCAATCGGACTGGGCGCGTGCGCACGCACAACATTCTCCCTGCCATACGGCGACAGACCGGCGACCATCAGCGTCACGCGGCCTATCGGGAATAAGTGAGACAGAGAAACAGCCGAATATCACCAGAGAGAGGCAAGCTCCAAGTGACGCTGTTCGGCCTTAAAATCAAAATTCAGAGAAGCGTTGAAAACGTCCGGCACATTACCCGATACGCCATGCAGACCGGACACCACCGAATCTTTTATGGCATTGGTCTGGTTCTTTGCCATATACGCAGACCGTCCGCGCGATGACGACACATCAGCTCCTCCTGACGGCAACATGGCGCAGATCGAACCCACTAATGAAAGAAAAATAAAACATGTAAGTGATATTGCTTGCTTATCCATAATTTGATTTTAGACGGCCCTCCGGCCTGTGATTTTCATTGGAAACGGTGCAGGGGTACACCCTTCACCGTTTCTTTTTTATCTTGTGGTTTGTAGCTTATACAATAACAGTTTGCCGCTCGACGCAGACAATCTTTAATGATAACACTCTTTATCATATTTTTGTTTAATTGATGTTAGCTTTTTTCGTCCGTCACCTGCTTGGGGGGTTACAATCTGTGCTCTTCCAATGATTATCATAACTAAGTATCCTTTACCAAGAATCTGTTAATACGATATAGCGACATTTCATTTTTAAGATTCACTTAACCAATTTTAGACAACGCTTTAACATTTTTATCCCGATTTCTTTGTTATTTCCACAAAAGGCCGTAAATTTGCCTTAATCACAATTCTAAAATTACTGACAGGAACTATCCTTTCATTAAAGTAGTGAACAAAGCTGATACCGATGCTTACGGCCATCCCGAAAGCTGAAAAACAAAAAAATTAACCCCTAAAAATATATGGAAAACGAACAATTATTGAAAGAAGTCACCGCTAAAGCACAGGTATGGCTCGGTGACGGTTATGACGAAGAAACCCGCACAGAAGTAAAACGTATGCTCGATGCCGACGACAAGACCGAGCTAATCGAAAGTTTCTACAAAGATCTCGAATTCGGTACAGGCGGTCTCCGTGGCATCATGGGAGCCGGCACTAACCGCATGAATATCTACACTGTCGGCGCTGCCACTCAGGGTCTCGCCAACTATCTTAAGGAAAACTTCAAGGATCTTCCTGAAATAAGCGTTGCCGTAGGCCACGACGTGCGCAACAACTCACGCAAGTTCGCTGAAATCGTAGCCGACATCTTCTCGGCCAACGGAATCAAGGTATATCTTTTCGACAGCTTCCGTCCGACCCCCGAACTCTCGTTCGCCATCCGTCATTTCGGTTGCCAGAGCGGTGTCAACATCACTGCTTCACACAACCCGAAAATCTACAACGGATATAAGGCTTATTGGGAAGACGGCGCTCAGATCATCGCCCCCCACGATGTCAACATCATCAACCACGTAAACAAAATCAAACGCGAGGACATCAAGTTTGACGGCGACAAGTCTAAAATCCAGATTATCGGCGCTGATGTCGACAAGGTTTATCTTGAAAAAATCAAGGGACTCTCGCTCAGCCCCGATGTCATCGAACGCCACAAGGACCTCAAGATCGTCTATACTCCGATCCACGGCACAGGTGTCGAGCTTATCCCCGACTCACTCCGCAACTTCGGCTTCACCAACATCATCCACGTACCCGAGCAGGATATCCCCAGCGGTGAATTCCCCACTGTCGAATCGCCCAACCCCGAAGTTCCCTCGGCAATGGCTATGGCCATCGCGAAAGCCAAGGAAGTCAACGCCGACATCGTTATGGCATCTGACCCTGACGCCGACCGAATCGGCTGTGTGATCCGCGACAACAGCGGCGAATACGTGCTCCTTAACGGCAACCAGATTGTGATGATTCTTCTCAACTACATCATCACCCGCAACAAGGAACTCGGTCTGCTCAAGGGCAACGAATTCGCAGTCAAGACCATCGTGACCACCGAAACCATCAAGGCTATCTGCGATGCCATGAACGTGCGTCTCTTCGACTGCTACACCGGCTTCAAGTGGATTGCAGCCGTGATGCGCGACAACGAAGATGTGCTCCGCTACCTCGGAGGCGGTGAAGAAAGCTACGGTTTCCTCGCCGAGACCTTCGTCCGCGACAAGGACGCAGTATCAGCCTGCTCGCTCATGGCCGAGGCATGCGCATGGGCAAAGGACAAGGGCATGGACTTCCAGGCCATGCTTGCCGACATCTACAAGACCTATGGTTTCAGCCTCGAGGTAGGCGTGTCGGTGGTACGTCCCGGCAAGAGCGGTGCTGAAGAAATTCAGGCTCTCATGAAGCAGTTCCGCGAGAACCCGCCGAAGTCTCTCGCAGGAAGCCCCGTGACCGTCATCAAGGACTATGGCAGTCTCGACATCATCTACACCGACGGCAAGCCCAACGAAAAACTCGACTTCCCCTGCACTTCAAACGTGCTTCAGTATTTCACCGAAGACGGATCGAAGGTTTCTGTACGTCCTTCAGGAACAGAACCCAAAATCAAGTTCTATATGGAAGTCAAAGTTCCGATGGAAAAACCCGAAGACTACGACAAGTGCGGCAAGCTCGCCGAAGCTAAGGTCGAAGCCCTCAAAAAAGACCTCGGTATCGCATAAAAGCTCCTTAAGTAATTTATATACTTAAAAATATAAAGAAATCCATCAGCAACCAATGATGTGTGGTTGCCGATGGATTTTTATCTACAGTCTGTAGCAATCATTTTGAACGACGGTCATTGATAAAAAATTTGTAATTTTGTGGTGGATATGACTACTACAGACTCTACGATGCTCGAAAATATTGTCTCTGCCGTCAGCGGAGTGCTGACCGACTATGTTATGGTTACCGTCCTTCTTGCGGTAGCTCTGTTTTTCACAATCTCCACCCGAGGGGTGCAGTTCAGGATGGTCGGCGAGATGTGCCGCCTGCTCGTGCGTTCAGGCAAGCGCGACAACGACCGCCGTGCCAACGACGCTCCGGCCCACGGCTCGATCAGTTCGTTTCAGGCATTCGCCCTGTCCATCGCCTCGCGCGTCGGGACGGGCAACCTTGCTGGTGTCGGAACAGCCATAGCCCTCGGCGGACCGGGCGCGGTGTTCTGGATGTGGGTCATAGCCCTACTCGGAGCTGCGAGCGCGTTTGTCGAGTCGACCCTCGCGCAGCTCTTCAAGGTCAAGGGCGAGAAATCGTTTATGGGAGGGCCGGCCTACTACATACTTAAAGGTCTCCACAAGCGCTGGTGGGCGGTAACCTTTGCCGTGCTCATCACCCTCACCTTCGGTTTCGCATTCAACTCAGTGCAGTCCAACACCATCGCCGACGCTCTAAATTCCTCCTTCTCAATTCCCCGCGAACTGACCGCATGGACGCTCTGCATCCTGACCCTCATCGTCATCTGGGGCGGTGTGCAGCGAGTGTCGCGTTTCAGCGAAATCGTTGTTCCCTTTATGGCTGTAGCCTATATTATTCTGGCTGTCATAATAATTGCCCTTAACATCACCCACTTCCCCGCCGTCATGGCCATGATTGTCAAAAACGCATTCGGATTTGACGAAGCTCTGGGCGGAAGCATCGGCGCAGCCATGATCATGGGTATCAAGCGCGGGCTTTTCAGCAATGAAGCGGGCGAAGGCTCGACTCCAAACGCTGCAGCGACCGCATCGGTCAGCCACCCTGTGAAACAGGGACTCATACAGACACTCGGTGTCTACACCGACCCCCTCCTCGTCTGCACCGCCACCGCATTCATCATTCTTTGCAGCGGTATTTTCATGGACGGTCACGACGGCATCGTGCTCACACAGCATGCCATAGATGCCGGGCTCCGTACCGGCTCAAACATCGGCTCGACATTTGTCAGCATCGCGATATTTTTCTTTGCCTTCACAAGCATAATAGCCAACTATTACTACGGAGAGACCAACATCCGATTCATCCGTAACAACGACACCCTGATAAATATCTACCGTCTGCTCGTCGGAGGCATCGTCTATGCCGGAGCGGTCATGTCGCTCGATCTCGTGTGGGGATTTGCTGACATCACCATGGCGCTCATGACCCTCTGCAACCTCGCAGCCATCGTCATGCTCGGCAAATATGCCATCCGTCTGCTCAACGACTACCGCGCTCAGCGCCGCCGCGGCCTCGACCCCGTCTACCACTCATCCACCATCCCCGAAATCGCCCCCGAGACCGAGTGCTGGGAGTGAACGGGCCAGAATCAGAAATAATATTTCACAGAGACCTTTACTCTGTTTGCAAACAATTCTGAGGAGCTGACCGGACAAAATCCGACACCGCAGGAAAGATTCACCGGTTTCCATACATCATCCATATCATCCGCCAAGCCGTCAGGCACATTCGAAGCTTGATTGCTGAAAAAATAAGAAAGCTCAATTCCGGCCAACGGAGCGATATTCAACAGGTCGTCTATCTCAAACAAATAGCCACCGGTCAGAGACGTTGAGACAGAACACCGGGTCAGATTCATCTCACTGCCAAACTCATCGCCTGTTTTCAGCTTCATACCATCAACATCAAACGACACACACGGCTCGAAGTACCAGTTTGACAGCCAAGAGATATTGCATACGCCTCCGATTCCGCCTCCATAGCTGATTGTCACATCCTTTGACGTCCAGCCTCCAGGGATGTTAATGTTGAACGACGGTTTGACTCCCCATCTGACCATTCTCCCAGTCTGTACGTCATCGCTCTCCCACGCTTTCCCGGCAAAAGGGAGCAGAAGCAAAATATAAAACAGTATATAACGCATATATCTATCGAATAATTACGGCAAGACTTAGTCCTTCCAACCGTATATCGCCGTGCAAAGTCATTGTTGCGCCCTATTATACCAATAGTTTGTACTATAAGCCGCTGTTGAAAGTGCTGAATAAACGACACCCTTTTGCAAATCTGTTATTTGAGAATCTTTTTCTATCAATTCAATATATCTATTTATCAAATATCCTACATCTTCTGAATCCTCAACCAATCCCATATTTTCTGAACTTTTTAATATTGGTTGTTCATTACTTGAACATGAAATAATCAATAAAAAATAGCCAATCCTATGATAATAAATAAAATTTGTCTCATACCTTTATTTCTTAAAAGTTAGTAATTTCGCCCAGTCCGCTGATACTAGGAACTGCATATTCGAACAACCCGCTCTCATAAAACTTATTGGCAATTTCAATTGAGTTCCCTTTTGATTCATTGGTACAAACCAATTCATGACAATTAATAAAATCATCAACCCCGACAATGACTACATTATATTTTCTTGCTAATTTCTCAACTTGTTTGGAGTCTGAAACGGATTTTAATTTGGCGAAAAACAAAAAGCCGGGAGTCAGCTCCCTTCCGTCGCTCAATCGTATATAACAAGACATACAATATATAGTATAGGGTCGGACAGACTCCAATTTACGGTAATCGCCTTCAATTATAGCTGTTTTATAGTCACTTAGCAATAATTGTGCTTCTTCAGAAGGAGAATCAAAATAGGACAATAGGTTTCCTTTCATAACTTTCGTAAGCGATAATCCATTCTTTGACAGTTCGGCTTTCAGTTTATATTCATCTGATGTCCGATAGGCTACATAGGATTTATTTTCAATCGGTTTGATTGAGACTTTTTCATCTCCATCCCAATAATATGTATCACTCCTAAATTCTTCTTTCTCGCAGGAAGAACATAATATCATCATTAAAAACATAGATGATATTAAAACCAATAATCTGTTTTTTTCCATTTTTTGATAATTTAGGTTTATAGTCAATAAGTTGATTTTGCGTCAAGTTACAAATATTTTATCAATGCACAACTTACACTAATATATTTTAATAATATTTAACAAATCTATCCAAATAAATATTGTTTTGATTTACACTTCTATACATCGGCATATACCGTTGTCGCGGTTATATGCGTATTCTTTGATTCTGCCATCTAATGGTCTATCGCTCCTCGACTATACCCGAAATCGCCTCTGAAACCGAGTGCTGGGACTAAGAGGCTGTTTAAAGAGAAATAACGGCTTAATTAAGTCAAAAAGATTTAAAGCAACTTAATCCTATTACCGTTATTATGCTCGTGGATGGTGCTTTTTCACAGCATGTCAGGACGATGACCATGATTGCGGCGACACCTACTTCTGGTCTATGGGCAGAAAATCTGCTCTTCAAACCGTAAAAGACAAAATCCTTGTGGTCTATAAAGCCGATAATGAAGAAAAGCTAAAAGAAGAGCTGGCGAAAAACGGTTTATCGCTTACCAATATCACATTGGACTATACCCTGATACATTTGGATGAAGTATCCGAAACAGACCGGCAACTTCTATCTGACAGCAAAAAAAGCGACAATCGAAGCAGATTTTCGGAAAATCAAATCAGCCCTTCCCTGTGTAGTAGGTTGGTCATACTATTACAGATGGTTAGAGGAAGACCGCGAGCTTATACCAAGTATTGTTATTTCACTAAGATTGAAAAACGAAAAGGACCGGACGAAATTAGAAAAACTTGCCGAGAAAAGAAATGTGCATTTTATCGGGTCAGGAAGTTTTGACACTTTGGAGTTCGTATGCACAAAGGACTCTAAATGCAATCCACTTGAAATGGCCAATATATTCTACGAAAGTGGATTGTGTGAATTTTCCGCTCCGCGTTTTGGAGGGCTTGGACAGTTTGATTAAAGAAGTAAGCAATGATTACTGAATAATCATCACTACGACTAAACTGCAAAACTAATATTCATACGAACAACGGTTTAACAATAAACGGACAGTGCCCGATAAATAGTTTATCGGGCACTGTCCGTTTATTGACATCAATATTTTACTCCTCCGTAGCGGCAAACTCCATGAGGTAGGCTTTGATGAAAGCATCGAGGTCGCCGTCCATGACTCCGTTGACGTCGGAAGTCTGATAGTTGGTGCGGTGGTCCTTCACACGTCGGTCGTCAAACACGTAGCTGCGTATCTGCGAACCCCATTCGATTTTCATCTTGCCGGCCTCGATCTTGGCCTGCTCCTGAAGACGGTGTTGCAGCTCTTTGTCGTAGAGTATCGAGCGGAGCTGACGCATGGCGTTCTCCTTGTTCTTGGGCTGGTCGCGCGTCTCGGTGTTCTCGATAAGGATTTCTTCCTGCTCGCCGGTGTAGGGGTCGGTGAACTGGTAGCGCAGACGCACACCCGACTCGACCTTGTTGACGTTCTGGCCGCCCGCGCCACCCGAACGGAACGTGTCCCACGAAAGGAGCGCCGGATCAACCTTGACCTCTATGGTATCGTCGACAAGCGGTGTTACGAACACCGATGCAAACGAAGTCATGCGCTTGCCCTGAGCATTGTAGGGCGACACGCGCACGAGGCGGTGCACACCGTTCTCGCTCTTGAGATAGCCATAGGCAAAATCGCCCTCGACGTTGATGGTACATGACTTGATGCCGGCCTCGTCGCCTTCGAGAAGGTTGGCAATCGAAGTCTTGTAGCCGTGGCTCTCACACCAGCGCAGATACATGCGCATGAGCATCGAGGCCCAGTCCTGACTCTCCGTGCCGCCGGCACCGGAGTTGATTTTGAGCACTACGCCAAGCTTATCCTCCTCGCGGCGGAGCATGTTGCGCAGCTCAAGATTCTCGATTTTGGTGATGGCATCGGCATAGAGCGCATCGATTTCGCTTTCCTCCACGAGTCCTTCCTTGAGGAAATCCCATGCGAGCTGAAGCTCGTTGACAGTCTTGTCAATCTCCTCATAGCCGTCGATCCACGCCTGAATGTCCTTGATTTTTTTCATCTGTGCCTGCGCTTCCTTGGGATGCTCCCAAAAGTCGGGCACATGAGTGCGGAGTTCTTCCTCCTCTACCTGAATTTTCTTGCTGTCGATGTCAAAGATACCTCCTCAGCGCCAGCTTGCGCTCAAAAGTCTCTTTTAATTGTTCCTGAGTAATCATTATGTGTTACGGATGAAACTTGGTTAAAAAATCTAAGCAATTCTTCAAAAAATCAAATCCGAAAAATCACTTACGTAGTTATCTCGGCTACAAATTTACGCATTATTTACTAATTTTGCAGCATGCAATGGTTTTCAGACATATTTATGAGCCACTCGGCGCTTCAGGCTGTGATTATAATCTCAATAATAATCGCGGTCGGACTCGCTCTCGGCAAAATCCGTGTGTGGGGCATCTCGCTCGGTGTGACATTCGTGTTTTTCGCAGGAATCCTTGCCGGACACATCGGACTGTCGATTGACCCGACAATCCTGCACTACACCGAAAACCTCGGCCTCGTACTGTTTGTCTATGAACTCGGACTGAAAGTCGGTCCGGGATTTTTCAGCTCTTTCCGCAAGGGTGGCATGCAGCTCAACCTTCTCGGACTCGGAGTGATTGTCATCGGAACACTCATGGCGGTGCTGTTCAGCATCTTCCTCGGAGTGCCCATCGGCGAGGCGACTGGTCTGCTCTGCGGAGCGACGACCAACACCCCGGCTCTCGGTGCGGCACAGCAGGCACTCGAACAGCTCGGACGCTCGGCCAACGGTGCTGCCCTCAGCTGCGCAGTCACCTATCCACTCGGTGTCGTCGGCGTGATTCTCGCCATAATAGCCCTGCGCAAGGTACTCATCAGGCCGGGAACACCGCTCTCGTCTGAACCCGAAGAGACCGACTCTACGTTCATTGCAGAGTTCAAAATCTGCAATCCGGCCATCTACGACATGAGCGTCAGGGAAATCACATCGCTGACAAAGACTAAATTCGTAATCTCCCGCCTGTGGAGAAACGAGGCTGTGCTCGTCCCCGATTCCAGCACTATTCTCCACAAGGACGACCATCTTCTTGTCATCACCACCCAGACCGACTGTCCGAAACTCAAAGTCCTTTTCGGCAAACAGGAGGCCCGCGACTGGAACAAGAAAGACATCGACTGGAATTCTATCGACAACCAGCTCATTTCGCGACGCATCATTGTCAGCCGTCCGTCGATCAACGGAAAGAAACTCGGCTCGCTGCGTCTCCGCAACCAGTATCACATCAACATCAGCCGCATAACCCGCAGCGGCCTACACCTCGTGGCAACCCCCGAACTGATTCTGCAGCTCGGCGATACGCTCACCGTAGTCGGAAGCGCCGCCGACATCGAAAAAGTAGAGCAGACACTCGGCAACTCGGCCATAAAGCTCAAAGATCCGAATCTCGGAGCAATCTTCATCGGCATCGTGCTCGGTCTGGTACTCGGCTCGATTCCTATCGCAATCCCGGGCATATCGACACCAATCAAGCTCGGTCTGGCCGGAGGTCCGATCATCGTCGGCATTCTCATCGGTCGTTTCGGGCCGCAGTTCCGTCTCGTCACCTACACCACGCGCAGTGCCAACCTCATGCTGCGCGGCATCGGCCTCTCGCTCTATCTCGCCTGTCTCGGCCTCGACGCAGGCGCACAGTTCCTCGACACCATCATGCGTTCCGAAGGTCTGATGTGGATAGGTCTCGGCTTCCTAATCACAATAATCCCCGTCCTGATCATGGGAGCGGTGGCCATGAAACTCTTCCGCCTCGACTTCGGCCTGACCTGCGGAATGCTCTGCGGAAGCATGGCAAATCCGATGGCCTTGAACTATGCCAACGACATCATACCCGGAGATTTCGCAACCGTAAGCTATGCCACAGTCTACCCGATGTCGATGTTCTGCCGAGTTATAATCGCCCAGTTGATAATACTTTTCTTTATATAAAGATACTCACACAATTACTACTACCGAAAAGTCGAAATAAGAGATACAAAAATTCATAAATCACAAAAATGACAGCCTATAATACTTGTTATTTTTGTGATTTATGAATTTTTGTATCCTCTATTTTCAAAGTATGGATTAGAAAATTGATTCGTGTGTATAGGTGGTGAGAAGTTCGAGGGCTTTCATGCCCATGACGGAATTTCCTTTTTCATTCAGACGCGGGCTCCATGTCGCCACCGAGTAACGAGCCGGATAGACAGCCCCTATGCCACCTCCGACACCACTCTTGCCGGGAAGCCCGACGAGATATGAGTATTCACCGGCATCGTTGTAGAAACCGCATGTCTGCATGACGGCATTTATCCTCTTGACCTGCGAGGATGTCAGGCGCACATTGCCGAACGCAAAATCCGACTTACGGTCGGCAAACGGCAGGAAAGCACGCGAGAGCTGACGGCAACTCATCTCGACCGAACACTGAAGGAAATAGAAACGCAACACCTCCTCGATGTCATTCTCCAGATTACCATAGTATTTCAGCATATTTGCAATGGCCGCGTTGATATAGCCCTTCTCGCGCTCCGAGGCAGCCACATCACGGTCATAACCCACCGTATCGTCCCCCGCTATATCGCGCACGAAAGCAATATAATCGGCCTCCGGGTTGCCAAGCGCCGACATAAGCACGTCGGCAAGCACGATAGCCCCGGCGTTGATGAAAGGATTACGCGGTATGCCCCTGTCAAGTTCAAGCTGTATCAGAGAGTTGAAAGCCGCACCCGAAGGCTCTTTCCCGACTCTTTCCCAAAGCTTCTCGCCCATGAGCGATAGAGCCATTGAAAGAGAAAAGACCTTTGTGACACTCTGAATTGAAAAACGTTCGTCCACATCTCCACGTTCGAAAAACTGACCGTCGACCGTAGTTATACAGATTCCGAAACGGTCGGGATTGACTTTTGCAAGCGCCGGGATATAATCGGCTTGCCGACCTACAGAGCGAAGAGGCTCAATCCCTCCGGCAATCTTCTCTAATACTTCCTCGTAGTTCATAGAACAAAGAGCGTGTAAAAAACATTGTCAATATGTCACTTCCCACAGATAGAGCGCATGGCCCGGCATCGAAGTCCCTGCGGCACAGCGGTCACGCTTGGCAATAACTTCGGCAAACTGGCTCACCGACATCTTTCCGCGGCCCACTTCCACAAGCGTGCCGACCACCGCCCTCACCATATTGCGGAGAAAACGGTCGGCCGTGATGACAAATACCCATCCGTCATCGCCGATCCTCTCCCACCGCGCCTTGGTGACACGGCAGATATTGGTCTTGGCATCGGTGTGAAGCTTGGCGAACGAAGTGAAATCAGCCGTTTCGAGCAATATCGCCGCAGCTTCATTCATCTTCCCGAAATCCAGTCCTTCAGGAGCTTTCCAGCTCAACGGATAGAAGAAGGGCGACTTCGACGTGACGGCATAGTAGTGATAGGTGCGCGACGTAGCGTCAAAACGCGCATGCTTGTCAGGCTCGACCTCATAGATTTCCTCAATGGCGATGTCCTTCCCGACAATAGCATTCAGATTCCTGACGAGCTTTGCCGGATCTGTCAATGGAGAATCGACATCAAAATGAGCCACCATCATGCGGGCGTTGACCCCGGTGTCCGTACGTCCTGCCCCGACAATTTTCATGTCGCGGCGCATGACAGTCGACAGTGCAGCCTCGATTACGGACTGCACTGTCACCTCTCCGGGCTGGCACTGCCAGCCGGGGAAGGGAGCGCCACGGTAGGCCAGACGCATGAAATATCTCGTCTGTCCCACTGCGGTCAATCTTTTTCTATATAGGTGTAACCGTAGAGTCCCGAACGGTAGTTGCTCAGGAATTCACGTCCCTCGTCGGGAGTAATCTTTCCGGCCTTCATTGAAGCTGTCACCCAAGCCTCGACATTGCGCACAAGCTTCTTGGGATTGAACTGCACATAGTCAAGCACATCGGCCACCGTCTCGCCGTCTATTATACGGTCGATCTCATAACGGTCCTTGTAGACGGAGATATGCACCGCATTCGTGTCGCCGAAGAGGTTGTGCATGTCACCGAGAATTTCCTGATAAGCACCGACGAGAAACACTCCAAGGTAATAGGGTTCTGAAGCCTTGACCGGATGGACAGGGAGCGAGTTGGCCACACCGCCGTGGGTCGATATGAAGTTGGAAATCTTGCCGTCGCTGTCGCATGTGATGTCCTGAAGCGTACATGTACGGGTAGGCTTCTCATCAAGGCGCGACAAAGGAATAATCGGGAACACCTGATCGATGGCCCATGAGTCGGTGAGCGACTGGAAGAGCGAGAAGTTACAGAAATATTTGTCAGGAACCATCTTGGTCACCTTGCGCAGTTCTTCAGGCGCATGCTTCATGCCTGAGGCTATGTCGCCGACCTCACGGGCTATGCTCCAGAAAAGCTCCTCGATCTGGGCGCGTGTGCGGAGATCGAGCATACCGAGGCTGAACAGGTCGAGAGCCTCCTCGCGGATCTGGAGTGCATCGTGCCAGCTTTCAAGAAGCCGCTGCTGGTCAAGCTTGTCCCAGATTACATAAAGCTCCTTGGCGAGTTCGTGGTCAGTCTCTTCAATATCTTTCGAATCCTTCCATATCGGAAGCTGAGTGGTCTCAAGCACCTCGAACACCAGCACAGAGTGATGGGCGGTCAGCGAACGTCCGCTCTCGTTGATGATGTTGGGTTGCTTTATTCCGTTTTTGACACATGCGTCAACGATAGTCGACACAGCGTCGTTGGCATACTCCTGAATGCTGTAGTTCATCGAACTACCCGACGCGGAATTGCGTGTGCCGTCATAGTCAACGCCAAGACCGCCGCCTATATCCATGAAATCTATGTCAAAACCCATCTGTGTGAGCTGGACATAGAACTGTGCGGCTTCACGGATGGCTGTCTTTATACGGCGGATTTTGGTAATTTGGCTTCCTATATGGAAATGAATGAGCTTCAGACAATTTTTCATCTTGTTGCGCTCCATATAGTCAAGCGCCTCAAGGAGCTCCGACGAATTGAGACCGAATTTCGACACATCGCCGCCGCTCGTCTCCCACTTGCCCGAACCTGACGAAGCGAGCTTGATGCGGATACCGACGTTAGGCTCTATGTCCATGCGCTTCGCCACCTCGGAAATGATGCGGAGTTCGTTGAGCTTTTCCACCACTATATATATACGGCGTCCCATCTTCTGGGCAAGAAGTGCAAGCTCTATATATGTCTGGTCCTTATATCCGTTGCAGATTATAAGGGCGTTTTCCTTTATATTCGTGGCAAGCACCGCATGGAGCTCGGGCTTTGAGCCGGCTTCAAGGCCGATGTTGAATTTCTCACCGTGAGTGACAATCTCCTCGACTACCGGACGCATCTGATTCACCTTGATAGGGTATATCATATAGTTCTTGGCCTCGTAGCTATACTGCTCCGACGCATTGCGGAAACAATTGGAAATCTTCTCGATACGATTGTCGAGAATATCGGGAAAACGAAGCAGCACAGGCGCGCTGATATCGCGTACCTGAAGCTCGTCGATAACTTCCTTGAGGTCTACCGAGGCATAGCCGGCACGCGGTGTCACCACCATATGCCCGCGCTCATTGACCGAAAAATAGTTGCGGCCCCATCCGGGGATATTATACAGCTCCTCGCTGTCTTCGATGCGCCACTTTCTCATGTGCCGTATATATAAATGTGTGTTTTGCGTTAAATGTAAACGCAAATATACAACTTTTTTCCCAATAAAAACGTTCAGGCCGACCGGGCATTTTCCCGG
>OLOD01000455.1_pt1 | contig 32458 bp, 28 predicted proteins | sample 1671921 | NCBI WGS metagenome assembly OLOD01 (sample SAMEA3136626, study PRJEB25190) | human gut metagenome | biome: human gut; feature: human-associated habitat; material: faeces | place: Austria | collected 2013
TTGGGCTCAATTTTAATAAATCCTGGTAAATAACATTCATTGTCATATTCAAAAACAATTCGTGTTTTTGGCATTGTATCTGGTTTAGGTGGATCTTTTTTATTTAATCCAGTAGGTGAAAATAGATAAAAATTATCTTCGTAAAAATTATTAAATTTATTTTTTATAAATATAGAAACAGATTTATAAAAATAGTTTGTGCTATTTCCTATTCGTAAATAACATATATCTTTATCTTCAAATGAGATGTTATTTAGAAAATCTATTATTTGTGATCGACCTTCAAAATCATGATCTTTAAAATAATTAAAATCATCTTTTATAAAGTATTTTTTATCATCATTTATAACGGCTCTATAATAATTTCGGCAAGCAATAATAATATTTCTTTTAGAAAAGAAGAGTCTTAAAGTTTTAATTTTATCATTATCTTTATATTTGTTTAAAAAGATAGATTTTTTATTCTCATCTATGAAAAATAAATCACTTTCTTTTTCTTGTAAATTATCAATACATTCATATTTATTAAATTCGGGTGAGTTCTTTACCATATTCAATCTTTTACTATCACATAAAATCATTGATTCAAAATATATATCTTCACAACAAATACAAGAGGAAAAGAATTTAAAAGCTTCATCAAATTCATGACCAAATATAGAAGATAATAAATTGTTTTCAAATTTTTTTGATAATGATGTATTATAAGAATTTAAAAATTTATTTACAGCAGCTTCATTATCTTTTAATAAATTATAAATAATAGCATTCATAATAGCCCCTTTTATGCTACTACCTGGTATATAAGGCTTTCCTAATGTTTTTATTTGTTCTATTACATCTAGAGAGAATGGTTTAAATTTGTAAAATACAAAATATTGAGGTTTTAAACATGAATAGTTTACATGTTTATTAAAAAGTTGAATAATTTCTCTTTTTCCATTGTTACTAGGATTATTTAATTTTAAATCTAACAATTTTTGAGATGGAATAAACTGTAATAAATCCTCTATCTTATAGTAATTAAAATGGTCATTTTTATCAGGATGATATGAAAAACAGGCGTTTTTATTTCCTGAAGATATATGAACAGGTGTTAATATAGATATTTTATAAGACATATTTAAAACCTCCTATATGATATAACCGATACCGTAATAATATAATGGTTTATTATCAATATTAAATGAAAGTAATTCTCCTATCCATTCTTTATTTTGCAAAACATTTAAATAACTTCCCTCATTAAATAAATTTAATCTATGTGTTATTTTATTTACATATGTTTTGGAAGGGTGATATTGTCTGGAAATAATTTGATAATTAGATGATTTTAAATCAACAGTTTCATCCAAAATAGATTGAGAAAGTAAAAGTTTATTTTTTGAATTATTATTTCTTTTCACTTCTTCTATAGAAAGTAATTCAAAACTATTTTTTCCTACAGAATGTCTAGATCCAAAACCAAAATAATGAGAATAAGAAAATATTTTTTTAACATTTTCTATATTATTTGTTTTAACAAGAATATAGAATAAACCATTGGTATATATTGTGTTATCGTAGTACAAAGCATTATTATCACTATCAGACACATAGTAATCTTTTTTTCTAACATGTGTGTTAAGTTGAGATATTTGTTCGAAATGACCATTATCATTTTTTTCTAAAAGACAATAGTTTTCAATTTTTAATTTTTTAGAAAGAATATCATTTCTTAATAAATCAAAATTTTGATTCACTATGTAATTTTGATAAACAGAATCAGTAACGTAATTTATCTTTTTATAAGACTTCAATGTTTGTAAATAAGATAATTGATCAATGCTTTTTTCTTTTAAAATATGTTACCGATGGTCCATTATAATATATTTTATATCAAATATATTATAATGGACCATCGGTAACATATTTAGTGGAAACATTGATGAGTGTATAAATAAAGGATTATTATCAAAGGATTTAATATAATTATTAAATGCTTCTTCACCTTGAGTATTTAATATAATATTACAAACAGCTCCGAAAATTGTTTGAGCAGATGGTAATTTAGAAATTGTAGAAATTGGTTTGAAAATTAATTTATATTCCTTCATTATCAACCAACTCTTTCATTTCTATTTTCACGCGCCCATATCCTCTTGAACCACTACCACCAATGTAATTGAAGTTAAGGAGTTCTACACCTATTTTTAAATAATTATAAAGTTGTTGGTAATTATCGTCATCGAATTCAAGTAAATCAATATATCCTATAAATTTACTGCCAGCAGGAACTCTTTCGATAAATCGAGGAGCATCAGCAGTTCCTTTAAATCTGTTAATTTTATTTTCTGCTTTAATTTCTGTATATGTATGATTACCTAAAAATGTTTCAAGTTTATTTTTGCTTTCTTTAGTTAGAGTGGCATCTCTGAAAATAGCTCTTGTCATTTGTGGTACATCATTTTGATTGGGTTCAAATAAACTTAGCAATTGTTTATGTTCAGCAACAGGTTCTAGCTTTTCATCATGAAAAGTGCTATATTTAAATTCTAAAAGTGAACGAATTTTTCCTTTTAATGTACTCCCTGGAATGTATGGTTCACCTGTTAAAGGATTTTTTATAACTTGTGAATCGGCTCCACCAATATCAAATGTATCATCTCCTCCAGTTATATGCATTCCTGATAATAATTCAATATCTAATTGTATTCTATGTGTTCTTTTTAGCATGTTTATTTCCTCCAATTAACGACTTTTTTTACATTTATGATATGCAATAATACTAGTGAACAGTTGATCTAGTATTTCGATATCTTCTTTTGATTGAATTGAGTTTTCATTGATATGTTCATAAACAAAATCATATAAAACTCCAATTTTAGAATCTCTTCCTGCGTTATATGCAGTTAATGGAACGATATAATAAAGTTTATTTCTTGCTTCTTTGAATTTTTCATCATCAGAAGGATTTCTTTTCACAATAGCTACAGCCTCTTTTAAAACATTTAATATTTTTCTCAATTGATGAGGTGGAATATCTCCCATTTTGTCAGCAATTTTATATGCTATTCCTGTATCAAGAAATATTTCAGCAGGATCAGTATATTTTTTTGATAGTGGAATAGATATTTTTTCAGGCATTTTAGTTTCTTTTTTTTGTGATTTACGATTATAAGTCATTTAATTAACCTCCCTTGTAAATAGAATAATGAGTTTCATGATGGTGACTTGTTTAGAAAGAGCATCTTCATTTTTTAATGTTACTAAATCTTGTAATATTTCTTTTCTTAGATTTTGATAATCATCATTAATTTGCCTATATAGTGCATATTGAATAATAGGAATAATAGAGAAATATTCATTTAAATTCTTTCCATCCATATGAGACATGATATTGTAAAATCCTGTACGTGATAGAGGATTTTTACTATCATTAATATAATTTCTATATGTTTCTATTTTTGTTAGTGTTTGAGAAAACTCTTCAAAAGAAAGAGTACTATCCATAATTGTAACTGAATTCTTTGATGTATAATTATTTTTTTTAAATGATTTAGAACTTTCTAATGATTTATCGGCCATTTGAATTCCAAAACGAATAGGCTTTTTAGGATTTTGAATATGAATTCCTGCAGAAAGTGTAATATTAGGGTTTTGAACGAAATCTTTAAATTCATTATGAATTCTATTTGTGAGTTGTAATATTCCATATATTGGTCCTAAAATTACAAGATCATCTCCACCTGCATAATTTATATAAAAAATATTTTCATATTTTATTTGTAATTCTTTACTTAAATCGATACATATTTGTTTTAACTTATATCCAAAAAAGAATTCTATAAAACGGCTTAGAGTTAAATATTTTGATAAAGATCTTTGTAATGTTGTATTTTCATTTTTTCCTTGTTTGAGACCAAAGGAAAATATTGCACCAAGATTATCAACATCCATCTTTAAAACACCTAATTTTTGATCGCCATATGTTTTATCTAATGCTTGTGAAATTTCTTCAAAAGAAAGAATTTTATCATTTTCTTTTGGGACAAGATTGGCAACAAGTTTTACATTTCCTTCATTGAAATGGTTGACAGCATCTATATAATAAAATTCTTGTTTGTTGATAAATTCATGTGGAAGATCTTCAAAAAAGTATATTTTAATAAATCCAAGATCCATAAAAGAATCTTTATCAGTTGTTGTTGAATAAAATATTGTGAATTTATCATGTTTAGTATAGAAGTCAGAAATATTTATAATATCTATACAATTTTTACATTTATGGTTTTCACTTACATAATGTTGCCCGCATAATTCACAGATTTCTTTATCTTCAAGTGGTTCAACACAAAAATTATCATCGATAATTGGACGATATTTTTTTAATTTTGCTTCCTCTAATTTTGATTTTAAAGCAAGTGCTTTTTCGGTTTTGAAATTACTTAATTCAAATTTATCTAGTTCTTCTATAGCATATACAACAGATAAAGAAGTATTGAATCTTTTATACAGTTCTTTTGTTATATTATTAAATTCTTCATTAACAATTTTTTCAGTGTTTTCTAAATATGGTAATAAAAGTAATGCTCCACCACCGGTATTAAAAATAATATTTGCTTGTGATAACTTAAATTTATTTAAAATTGTATATGTGATAGCGTTTGTAATCAATGATACAAATGCTGAACGACCTCTTAATGATTTAGAAATACTTGTTTTAGTATCTGCACCTTCGGTTATTTGGTAGATGAATTTTTGAATACCGGACACATCAAATTCTAACATATAAAATCTTTGAGAATTATTTTGTGCTAAACAGCTTGCAATGGCAGTTGTTAATTTTAAATGATCAAATAAGCTCACAGTTTGATTATTGGTTTCATAGGTGGATGATGGTGTTAGTGTTGTATATTTGTACAATAATGAATACATACGATGAAATTTATATGGAGTAGGTTTTCCTATTAATAAATTATCTAAATTAACATCGTTGGTAAACTGCTCAAATAGTGTTTGGTATTCGTCGATACTCTCAATAGTATTTTTTTCCACCAAATTTTTTGAGGGATTTAAGCAATGGTCAATACTACTTAATTTAAATTTTGAATTATAAATTTCTTTCCCAAAATCAATATTTCCCATAATTGATGATAAACGCGATGTAATATATTGATATCTCGTTTTTTTATGATTATCTTCATAATCAAAATTTTCATCATTTCTATCAATTTCAGAAGCAATTCTATCAGCGTTGCGGATAATACTATCAAATATAGAATCGTCGTTAATATGGTGTGCACTAGACGCTTTTTCTAATTGCCCATTTAATTGTAAATAATCATGAAAGAATTTTGCAGTATATCCACTATGAATGTGTGTATGATAACCATTATTATGTATAGGCGTGCAATCCATTTCTTGTGAGTTAAGCAAAGAACTATTAGTAGTTCTTTGATAAAATTTTCCTATATCATGTAATAAGGCTGCATAAGCTATTTCTAAATTTCTATTTTCCATATTAGCCCTCCTTTATAAATTTTTCTACGCTGTTAATACAGTTTAAAATAGTTTGATTAACATTTATTTTTTGATCTATTCTTCCTCCATGATTAATAACATTTCTAATTTTTAAATAAAACGTATTTATATTTTCTTTATCTAAAAAGGAAACGTCTTTGGAAAGATTAATATTTTCTTCACGAATTTTAGTAATATAATCTTTATAGTGGAAATTTTGATTGCGATTACGAATATCTAGATAGAATAATAAATCGGTAGATAGATCATAGAAATCAGATTCTTTACAGATTTTATTTAATAAATTTTCTTTAAATGAAATAGCTTCTGGAAAATAAGAATAATGAACAAGTTCTTCTCTAATTAATTGATCAGTAAAAGTAATAGCAATTTGTAAGGAATTGTGATCCAATAATAGTTTAATGAATTTTATTTTTTTAATAGTATCATTTTTTTCAGCATAAACATTTTTTAATTTAGATTGAATATTTTTTAAATAAGGACTAAGTAATATATATTTATTTTCTTCTTTGAGTATTGATTGACAGAAATCATAAATTTGAGATATGGAGTAAACACAATTATCAAATTCACAATAATCTATCATATGATTAAATCGATTAATTCCCTTTATTAAATTGTTTATTTTCTTATCTTCAAAATCTGTTAGATAAGTATCGGATATTTTTAAAAATTGATCAAATGTCATTAATGCAGAAGCAATTTTTGAGTTTTGATATTGATTTATTAAATCAATAATTGTTCCCTCGTTTGTATCTCGATTATAATTCCCGTAAAATAAATGTTTTAGTTTATTATTTGTAGAGACTTCTAAGTAGTTAGAAACCATAGTTACAGATATAGGTATATTTCGGAAACTATGTGTAACATCTATAATAAAATCATCATTTAATACTGCACTCATTTTTTGTAAAATTTCTTCGATTTTCACAAATTCATTTATTTTTATAAATTTTATATCCAAATCAAATTTAGTTTTTATTTCGTTGCTAATATTAGTTCCACCTAGCTTATAAGATTTTTCTGTACAAAATACATAAACTTCATTTATATCAGAATAATATTTTTCGATAATTGCACTTTGTACATATTTAGAAGCATAGATTTCATCTTTGTTATTTTCAAAAAAGTATAATGCTTCTTCATATCCGCTAGGTAGTGTACCAACGCCTAAAAAGGTAAAATATTGCATAATAACAGCCTCCTTAAATAAAATTATATCATATGAAGAGATAATGTTGAAAACGTTTTCTAAGTTGAAATCACACTGGTTAAATTATAAAAATACATGGGCTGTTATTATTGATAATCGTAAAAGTCAATGCTATAATGTTGATGAAATTCAAAAACATTAGATATCACAAAATGAAAAGGCTAGAGTGGCACCTCTAACCTTTTCTTGTTTTTTAGCGTGAACATTTAACACGAGGCTAGTTATCGTTTGAAAAATCTGTCTAACCATTTGCATATGTAATAAGTCATTACGCCTGCCACGACAGAACAAACTAAATTCAAAAACATTGTGATATCACCTCCTTTCAAGGAGGGTCCGATAACACTTTTATTATATCAAGGTCTTCTACTTGATTTGTCTCAAATTTGTTTCAAATTTAAGAAGTGATATAATAGAAATACACAGGAGGATTATATATATGAGAAAAGATTTAGGAGATAAAATGCAATTTATGCCTTTACCTGTTTTAATGCTTGCAACATATGATCAAGATGGTAAGGCCAATGTCATGAATGCTGCGTGGGGTGGCGTTTATGATTATAATCAAGTTTATGTATCGCTTTCTAAACATAAAACAACAGATAATTTAGAATTAAAGAAAGCTTTTTCTTTATCTTTTGCGACAAAGAAAACAGAAAAGATTTCTGATTATTTTGGTGTTGTTTCTGGAAATAAAGAAGATAAGATTGAAAAAAGCGGTGTGCATGTAACACCTTCAAAACATGTAGATGCACCAATTATTGAAGAATATCCACTTACTTTAGAATGTACTGTTGAATCTTTTGAAGATGGAAACTTAATTGGAAATGTTGTGAATGTTTCTATTGATGAAGATTATTTAGATGAAAATGGTAAGATAGATGTAGATAAAATGGAAATTATTGCTTTTGATATGGTCAATAATACGTATCGTGTTTTAGGAGAAAATGTTGGTAAAGCTTTCAAAGATGGTTTTGATTTATAAAAAATAGTGCATCGTTTGATGCACTATTTGTAGTTATGGTAGTAACGCTCTGGTAAAGGAGCGTGTTTTTTATAGTTTTGAATAAATAAAGGAAGATAAATAAGAGATTCTTTTAATGCTTGTTGGTAAATTTTATCAAGAATATCATTATATTTTTCCATTTCTTTATTATGATGGTAATTAATAATCAAACCTTGAAGTTTATGAAAATTGAATGTGAGATGGAAACATCCATAAATAAGTCCTCTTTTTAAAAAGCTAGGTGCTTTTAATAAATGATCAATTCTTTTTAATCCTTTAAGAGCTTTTTCAATATCTAAATAAGATAGTTCAGGAAAAAAGGATTGAATAGTACATATTTCTTTTTCTTTAAAGCGAATATGTTCATAGATTTCTTTATGTAATGGATCTTGATGGTTTCTTTTTAAAAGAAGACGGTCATAATCGGATTCTATTTCAAAATGATCCATATTTGTGTTTTTAATCATCTTTTTAATATAAGGATGCATTTGACTATCTAATAAATAATGACAAATAAAACCAAGAATATAAGCAAGTTGTGCTTCACTTTGAATAATATCTTGTGCCTTTTCAAAGAAAACATTGGCTTTTTCTTGATGCATCTTTCTTGCTATTTTATTCCATCTTTCATAAAAGAAAATATCTGGACCATGAAGACCAATTAAAAAACAATTTTCATTTCTAAGTAATAAATCTTTAATATTTTGATCATCTAGATGTTTATAAACATCTTTACCAAAACAATAATGCGTATATCCAGCAGGCATTAGAGAAGTTCCTTATATTGATCTTCTTTAAAACCAACAAGAACTTTATCTTCTGTTTCTAATATAGGTCTTTTTACAAGCATTCCATTTGTAGAAAGTAGTTCTAATTGTTCATCTTCACTTAAAGTAGGTAAAACATCTTTTAAATGTTTTTCTTTATAAAGATTACCTGATGTATTAAAGAATCTTTTAAGTGGTAAACCACTTTTTAAATAAAGTGCTTTTAATTCATCTTTACTTAGTTTTTCTTCGACAATATGTCTTTCATCAAATTCTATTTGATGATCAGTTAAGAACTTTTTAGCTTTTTTACATGTAGAACATTTTGGATAACAAATAAATAACATAGATATCCCTCCTTATGTTCATCATATCAAAATTATTTCTAAATGAAAAATAATAAGGCTTATTATTGTATACTATTTAAAGATGTGATAAAATCTATTCAAATAAAGATAGAGGCGCAAGATGTTATGAGATTATTATTATTTGATGCAACAAGGTAATGAAGGAGGAGCACTTGCCGAAAGATTGTATCTATTGCATGAGGTATAATCTTGGGTGTCTAGGGAAGACCTATTCAACTGTCATTATCTAAAGGTAATGGGGAGCTATCATTGATAACGAATTTTTTTGTTGCAATGATACTCATTGCAATTTTTTATTTGTCACTTTTTATAAGAGGATGAATAAAATATAGGGAGGAAATTATGAACGATATTATTGAAGCCATAAGTTGTGAAAGAGAAATCATTCAACTTAAGTTATTAAATGTACCAAAACATCCTAAAATGATTGCGAAAATCTTTTCTATATTAAAAGATGAAGAAATTAATGTAGATATGATTTCACAAGTTACTGTTGATGATTTTGTACAAATTGAAATTACTTTAGATCAAGTATTCCAATTAAAACTTAATCAAGCAATCATGAAATTAAAAGATGAATTTAAACAAATTCAAATTTATCAAATTAGAAAATACGCTAAAGTTGCTGTTGGGGGAAAATTGGTGGAAACAACACCAGGTTTAGCAGCTGAAGTATTTGATGTCTTAGGACAAGCTAATATTCATTTTTATCAAATTACAACAAGTAAAAGAACTATTTCTTTAGTTATTGATAAAGAAAATTTAGATCAAGCAATTCAATTATTAAAAGAAAGATTTCATATCGAGGAGGATAAATAAATATGACAATTTTTGAAGGAAGTGCAGTAGCACTTGTATTACCAATGTTTGATAATGGAGACATTGATTTTGAAGGATTTAAAAAACAAGTTCAAAGAATGATCGATGGTGGTGTACAAGCATTACTTGTTAATGGAACAACAGGTGAAACAGCTACTATTACGATTGAAGATGAATTTAAATTATTAGATATGACACTAGAACTTGCGAAAGGAACTGGTGTTAAAGTTATTTGTGGAGCTGGTTCAAATGATACACAAACAGCTTTAAAGAAAGCACGTTACGCTAAAGAAAAAGGAGCAGATGCGATTCTTGTCGTAACACCTTACTACAATAAAACAAGTCAAAGAGGTTTAATTCAACATTATACAACAATTGCTGATGCAGTTGATATTCCAATGATTTTATATAATGTACCAGGAAGAACTGGATTAAATATTTCGGTTGATACTGTTGTAGAACTTGCTAAACATAAAAATATTCAAGCAATGAAAGATGCTACAGATAACATTGCTTATGCTATGGAAGTATTAGCTAAAACAGCTGATTTAGACTTTGATTTATATTCAGGATGTGATGATAATATTCTTCCATTTATGGCAGCTGGAGGAAAAGGAGTTATTTCTGTTACTTCTAACTTATATCCAGAAGCGGTAGAAAAATTAACACAATTAATTTTAAAAGGAAATATTAAAGAAGCACAACCATTAGCTTATGCTTTAGATCCTATTTCACGTTTATTATTTATTGATGTAAACCCAATTATGCCTAAAGCAGCTCTTGCTAAAATGGGTGTTTGTGGAGAACATTTAAGATTACCATTAATTACAACAACTGATGAAAATAAAAAAGCATTATTTGATGCAATGGATGAATTTGAAAAATTGGGGTATTAAGATGAAAGTATTATTATATGGATATGGTTTGATGGGTAAAAAAGTTGCTCATCAATTAAGAGAAAAAGAAGGTTTTGATTTAATTGGTGTTGTTTCTTATGAATTTGATGAAAAAGCACCAGAAGCAATGTATAGTAATTTAACAGAAGTTCAAGATCGTGCGGATGTGATTATTGATTTTTCACATCCAAACAATCTTGATGATATTTTAGCTTATGCTAAAAAGAATAAAACAAAAGTTGTTTTCGCAACAACTGGTTTTTCTAAGGAACAATTAGATAAGATTGAAGAAGCTTCTAAAGAAATAGCTATCTTCCAATCTTATAATACAAGCTTTGGAATTCAAATGGTGACTAAAATCTTAAGACAAGTTGCTAAAGAATTCTATGATAATGGTTATGATATTGAAATCTTAGAAAAACATCATAATCAAAAAATTGATGCACCATCAGGTACAGCAAAACTTTTATATGAAGTGATGGAAGATGAAATCAAAGAAACAACACCTGTTTATGATCGTAGTTCACTTCATGAAAAAAGAAAAAAAGAAGAAATTGGGATTCAAGCACTTCGTGGTGGAACAATTTTTGGTGAACATGAAATTATGTTTGCTGGGTTAGATGAAATTATTGAAATTAAACATACAGCTTTATCTAAAGATGTCTTTGTTCAAGGTGCTTTAGCTGCAGCAAAAGCTTTGCAAGATAAAGAAACTGGTTTATTTACATTAAAAACACTTTATTAGGGAGATAAGAAATGGTTTTACAAACTGAATTTGCACAAATTAAGGGAAACGATTTATACATAGATGATGTGAAAGCAACTGATTTAGTAAAACAATATGGAACACCACTCTATGTTATGTCAGAAGGACATATTAGAAAACAATTTAATACATTAAAAACAAAAATGATTGATAAATATGAAAATACATTACCACTATTTGCTTCAAAATCATTTTCATGTAAAGCAATCTATAAATTAGCTATGGAATATGGAGTTGGAATCGACTGCGTCAGTGCAGGAGAAATCTCTGTTGCTTTAAAAGCAGGATTTGATCCTAAAAAGATTTATTTCCATGGAAATAACAAATTACCTTCAGAAATTCAATATGCATTAGAAAACGGTGTAGAAAACTTCGTTATTGATAATTTCTATGAAATTGAACTTGTTGAAGAAATTGCTTCAAAATTAAATGTTATGGTCAATGGTTTGGTCAGAATCACACCAGGTGTTTATGCTGGTGGACATGATTATATTCGTGTAGGAGCTAAAGATACAAAATTTGGTTTTTCAAGTCATGATAATACATATTTAAAAGCAATTAAAAAAGTTATTGATGCACCACATATCAATTTCGATGGAATTCATTGTCACGTAGGAAGTCAAATTGAAGAAATTCAAGCTTATGTACTTGCGATGAATAAATTCGTAGATATCGCTTATGAAATTTATGATATCTTTGGAATTGTTATTAATAAATTAAATGCTGGTGGTGGTTTTGGTATTCAATATACAGCAAGTGATCATCCGCTAGAATTCGATGATGTTGTTTCTACAATCATGGATATCATCTATAAAGGTTTCGATAAAAGAGATATGAAACGACCAATGGTTTTAGTAGAACCAGGACGTTATTGTGTAGGTAATGCCGGTATTACTTTATATACAGTTGGTTCTTATAAATATATTAGAGATATTAGAGATTATATTAGTGTCGATGGTGGAATGACAGATAACATTCGTTCATCATTATACAACGCTAAATATGATGCTGTTATCGCAAACAAAGCAGGACAAGAAGCAGATCATTTAGTAACAGTTGCTGGTAAAAACTGTGAATCTGGAGATATTTTGATTAAAGATATTATGTTACAAGATCCTCAACCAGGAGATATTCTTGCAATGTTCTCTACAGGAGCTTATCATTATTCAATGTCTTCTAACTACAACCAATTACCAAAACCTGCTGTTGTCTTTACATACCAAGGTCATTCTAAAGAAGTTATTCGTAGACAAACTTTTGATGACTTAGTAGCATATGATGTAGATTAATATATAAACATACCCCAAAGTTGAGTGTTCAACTTTGGGGTTTTTAATTTGAAATTGATCAATAAAATTTTTTTGTTTTATAGAATGAATATTAATAAATGTGAAAAAATATAATTATAAATTTTATATTGAAAATCAATGAAATAAATACTATACAATGGTAAAATAGGGTATCTAATATATAAACTTTTTTGAGGAAAGGAGCTTTAAAGATGATAATAAAAAATATTACTAATCAATACCTTATTGAAAGTGAAGAAAATCAGTATTTTGATCGTAAAAGTGCAAGAATAAAACCTGTAGATATTCTTAGACATATAGTTGCTTTCGCAAATGCAAACGGTGGAGTTTTAGTTGTTGGGATAGAAGATAATGGAGAAATTACTGGTTTTGATTGCATGAATGCGCATAAAGTAAATGAATTTTTAGAAGCACCTTATTTAATTGATGGAAATGTAAAAATTAATTATGAAGAAAGGTTAATAGAAAATAAAAAAATTCTTTTATTTGAAATAGAACCAAGCGAAAATTATGTAATAAAAACCAAAGATTCTAAAGTGTATTTAAGAGTAGGCGATAAATCAAAACTATTAAATCATGAACAAATAATTCAATTAGAATATGATAAAGGTGAGAGAAGATTTGAAGACTTAGTAGTAGAAGAATCTACATTTGAAGATGTTGATATCGAATTACTTTCTAAATATAAAGAAATTTTAAACACCAATTTATCTTTAGAAGAAATTCTTGAAGCAAGAGCTCTTATGAAAAAAGGACATTTAACTTATGCTGGGATATTACTCTTTGGGAAATTTCCTACAAAATATTTACCTAATGCACGTGTTAGATTATTAAAATTTGAAGGAAATAAAATGGAAACAGGGAAAAGATTAAATATTATTAAAGAAATCAATTATGAAAACGCAATTCCTAGAATTATAGAAGATATAAAGCGAGAAATGCATTCTCAATTAAGAGATTTTCAATATTTAGCAGAAGATGGGGTATTTAAAACAATTCCAGAATATCCTGAATTTCCTTGGTTTGAAGGAATTGTTAATGCAATAACACATAGAAATTATTCATTACAAGGTGATTGCATTAGAATTTCATTATATGATGATCATTTAGAAATTTTTAGTCCAGGGAAATTACCAAATATAGTAACACTTGAAAATATGAAATATACAAGATATTCTAGAAATCCTCGAATTGCAAGAGTGTTAACAGAATTTGGATATGTTAAAGAATTAAATGAAGGAGTAAAACGTATATACGATGAAATGCAAGAATCATTTTTAAAAGATCCAATATACACAGAACCTAATTCATCATCAGTTTTATTAACTTTAGAAAATAGTATTGTTTCTCGAAAAGCAAGAATAGAAGAGAATAGGAATATTACTTTTGACCCAACCACGCTACCAGAAAAACAACTGTTGGTTTATGGTATTATATCTAGTCATCCAGGATTAAATGCAAAACAAATTTCAGAAATATTAACATTAAAAAAGAGTAGCATTGAAACAGCTATTAAAGGATTAAGAAAAAAAGAAATAATTGAATATGAAGGAACGACCAGAAATGGTGGGTATATTATAAAAAAATAATTTTATAATATACCCGAGATGACCACCGAGATGACCACCGAGATGACCACCGAGGTGAAAAATTTTGTTAAAGGGAATACAAATAAGTGTTCTCTTTTTTATATATTTATAACTTAATACATTGTAAAATATATGTAATAAATTGTTCAAGGAGATTCTTTTATGAATATTACGGGTTATAACTTAGAAACATTGAGGGAGAAAATAAGAAATTTACAAGAAGAAAATAATAAATTAAAAGAATTGCTAAAAAAATCAAATATAGTATTTGATGAAAATATGAATACTATAACAAATGATATAACTGAATACAATGAAGATCAGGGTGCTTGTATAAAAGATCAATACATTACAAGTAAAATGGCTGCAATTTTTTTAACTATATTTCAAGGTAGAAGAGATGTTTATGCATTAAGAGGTTCACGAGGAGGTTATTTTCCGCAATGTATTAATCGATGGAATAATGTTTGTCCTAAACAAAATAACATAAAAATATCATGTACAGATTGTCAACATAAGCAATGGAAAGAATTAAACAGAGATATTGGATTAAACCATTTACTTGGTTATAAAGATAATTGTACAGATGTAATAGGCATTTATCCTCTTTTAGAAAATGACACGTGTAAGTTTATTGTTTTTGACTTTGATAATCATGATGAAGAAAATATAGATAATAGTGATTGGAAAGATGAAGTGAATGCTTTAAGAAAAATTTGTGAAGAAAATAATATTGATATTTTAATAGAACGCTCTCGTTCTGGAAATGGGGCACATGCTTGGATAATATTTACAGAATTTATACCAGCATCTTTAGCAAGAGATTTTGGCTATCTACTAATAGAAAAAGGAGCAGCATCAATTAACTTAAAATCATTTAGATATTATGATCGGATGTTTCCTACACAAGATCATAGTCAAGGACTGGGTAACGTTATAGCACTTCCATTACAAGGAAAAGCGTTGAAAAATGGTAATAGTGCTTTTGTTGATGAAAACTGGAATGCTTATTATGATCAATGGTTGGTTCTTAATAAATTTAATAGATTAACAAAAAATGATATTGAAAGATATACTGAAAAGTGGAAGATTGAATTGGCAGAAGATAAAGGGTTATTGATAAATCCTAATCGAGAAGCAAGGGTTAAGCCATGGAAAAAAGATGAGTTCTTTTATAAAGAAGACGTTGTAGAAAAAATGACAATTGTACTTGCAGATGGTATTTATATAGATACTTTGAATTTAAAACCTAGGATTCAAAATCAAATAAGAAGTTTAGTTGCTTTTGATAATCCAATATTTTATAAGAATAATAGATTAGGTTATTCAAATTGGAATCAACCTATGGTTGTTTATATGGGGAGAGATGTCAATGACTATATTAAAATTCCTAGGGGATTAATGGAAAAGATTATCGAAAAATGTTCACAGGCTGATATTTTATATGAGATTGTTGATAAAAGAGAACGAGGAAAACCAATTGATGTAGAATTTAGAGGACAATTAAAAGACAATCAAGTTATAGCAGAAAAAGAATTATTAAAATATGATAATGGTATTTTAAATGCAACAACAGCTTTTGGGAAAACGGTTGTTGCGAGCCATATTATTTCAAAAAGAAAAGTAAGTACATTGATTATTATGCAAAGCGTCAATTTAATTAATCAATGGGTAGAAGAATTACACAAATTTTTAGACATAAACGAAGAATTACCAACTTATCAAACCAAAACAGGAAAAATAAAAACAAGAGCTGATGTGATAGGAGTTCTTTATGGAAATAAAAATACATTAACAGGGATAATAGATGTTGTATCTGTTAATTCAATTTATGATAAAAATGGAAAAAGTAAGTTAAAAGATTCCTATGGTATGGTGATTGTTGATGAATGTCATCATGGAGCGTCAGCCGTATTTGAAAGTGTACTAAATAAGGTAAATTCAAAATATGTTTATGGTGTTTCAGCTAATGATAAGAGAATTGATCGATTAGAAAAGAAAGTATACATGTTAATAGGACCTATAAGGCATCAATTTACAAGTAAACAAAGAATAGAACAACAAAATATAGATCATTATGTTTATCCACGTTTTACCCGTGTTATTAATTTAGGGGATAGTAAACAAGATATAAATAGTGCTTATTCATTAATAGCAAAAAGTACAATAAGAAATGAAATGATTATTTCAGATATAAAAGAATGTATTAAAAATAAAAGAACACCCATTGTTTTAACTCGTTATAAAGAACATGCAAAATATTTATATGATGTTTTGAAGAAAGATGTGCTAGATAATACTTTTTTGATTTATGGTGATAACACACAAAAGAAAAATGAAGAAGTAAGAAAACAATTGTTAGAAATAAATCAAAATGAATCATTTATTTTAGTTGCTACTTCACAATCTGTAGGTGAAGGGTTTAATGTTCCAAGATTAGATACACTCTTTATTACAACACCAGTTTCAGGAGAACCATTAGTAGAACAATTTTTAGGAAGAATAAATAGAGATTATAAATTTAAAGAAAGTGCTATTGTATATGATTATGTAGATTTACATATTAGCTTTTTTAATAATATGTATAAAAAGAGATTACGAGCTTATAGAAAAATAGGATTTGATGTTATTACAAATGTAGTAAACAATAAACAAGAAGTTCATCATATTTATAATTATAATGATTACTTTGAGATATTTGCGCAAGATATTCATGAAGCAAATAAAGAAATAATTGTATGTAGTCCACAATTAGATGAAAAGAAAATATTTGAATTTATTGATTTAGTAAAAAACAAACAAGAAAAAGGAATTACAGTAATAGTCATTACAAAAAATCCGAATGATTTACAATTTGATAACCCTGATTATGCAAATTATCTTATATATCATTTAAAACAAGCAGGTATAATTGTTGAATTATATGAAAATTTAGATAATCATTATGCTCTTATTGATCAAGAAATTGTATGGCATGGAGGAATTAATTTGTTAGGTAGACCTGATATATACGATAACTTAATTAGGTTAAAGTCAGTTGATGTTGCAACAGAGTTATTAATGTTAGATAAACATGAATAAGAGGGAATATTTAACTTATTTTCCCTCTCTACTTTATCTTGTTATCATTTTAATCCAAGTGTTACTACCAAATTCAATTTCGTCTTCATAATCATCAAAGTCATTATAATAAAATAAATCGTATTCTTTATTAGATGATGTATGTAGATAACCGTAAGTATAATTTTCCATATCTAATTGAAGAAATACAGTATAGTTAGAAAGATTCATTTGTTTAAGAAGTAATTGGATTTCTTCTTCATCTTTATTAGTAGATAAACAATGTATTTGATCATCTTTCAAATGAAATGGATTATTTTGATAATAGGGTTTGATTTGTATTTTTAATGTATTCATATGACACCTCAAAAATATTATAAGATATTTTTCATTTATTGAAAGTCATTTGAAAATAAAACAAAACAAAGTATAGTGTAATTGAGGTGAGTGAAATGAGACGATTTGAAAGAGAAGTAGTCGATTATAAACTAATAGAAGCTATGCTTCAAGAAATGAATATTATTAATGTGGGAATGAATGATGAAGATGGTTTTCCTTATGTTGTACCAATGAGTTTTGGGTTTGAAATGACAGATACGCATTTAAATGTGTATACACATTTTATGAAAGTAGGGAAAAAAGTTGAATTATTAAAGAAAGATCCAAGAGTATGTATTGAATTTAGTATCTTTAATGATTTTCCTGATAAGAAATATAAAGGACATTATCATGATTATCGTAGTGTGATTGCTAAAGGGAAAATGAAGATGTTAGATTATAAAGATGATCCGGAAACATGGGAAAAGGGATATAATTTGCTTTATACATGCAATAATCGTGCTATTAAACCATTGAGTGAAAGAAAAGTTATTCCAGGGATGTATATTGGTGTTATTGAATGTGATTTAAAAGATGTGACTGCAAAATCAGAGTTTCCACTTAGAAGTGTAGAAGATGTTCCATTTTTAAATGTTTATGAACAAGAAGATGATGAAGTACCATTTGATATTTCTGATATTATTGCTGATAGAAAAGCAAGAAAAGATAATAGCTAGGAGATGAAAAGTCTCCTTTTATTTTTAAGCAAAAGAAACAAAATGTCTAAATTTATGTGAAAAAATAATCATTTTTTCAACAAATGTTTTCTAAACAATACATTAATAAATTTATTAATGTATAATTAATCTATAATGTACTTTTGGCTAAAAAGAGTAGAAGGAGAAGGAAATATAAATGAGTATGAAAAAATATGAGGGGTGGAATGCTAACCATAAGCATGATAACCCTCCAAGAGAGAAAATCGTTAAATTAGGAAGAAAGATTACAGATGTTGCCGGACATATTTTCGGTGGTGTCAAAGTTGAAGATCCTGAATATTGGGGATTGGCTGAAATCGTTAGTGATGAAATGGCAGATATCGCTTTAGCAATGAAAAAGCGTACTCCTTATACATTTAAAGAAATGTGTGATTTATGTAAGGTTTTAAAAGATCAAGAAGAACATTTCCAAAAAACTTTAGATGAAATGAGTTATTTAGGATTGTTAGAATATGATTATGGTTATCATTATGACCATCATGGACGCACAGCACCACAAAGTGAAAGAAGATATATTCTTCCAATGTTTGTACCTGGAAGTGCTGAATTATTTAATATGGAAGAATTACCAGATCGTTCAAATCCTCGTCTAGAAGATCATCCTGATGTCGCCGCATTTTTTGAACGTATGACTTACATTCCTCTTGCTGGAATTACACAAATGGTTCCACCTGGAGGTGCAGGAGTAGGAATGCATGTAATTCCAGTAGAAAAAGCAATTTCAATGGAAAATGAAGCTATTGATATTGAAAAACTTTCTTACTGGTTAGAAAAATATGAAGGTAAAATTGGTGTAGGAAGATGTTCTTGTCGTGCTTCAAGAAAAGCCATTGATGATGGATGTGCTGATGATGATTTTGGTTGGTGTATTGGTGTTGGTGACTTTGCGGATTATTGTAGAGAAACAGGTAAAGGACATGATATTACTAAAGAAGAAGCTTTAGCTATTTTAAAACGTGCTGAAGATAATGGTTTTGTTCATCAAATTACAAATATTGATGGAGAAAATAAGATTTTTGGTATTTGTAACTGTAATGTGGAAATTTGTAATGCCTTAAGAACATCACAATTATTTAATACTCCAAATATGTCACGTTCTGCTTATGTTGCTCATGTAGAAAAAGATAAATGTGTGGCTTGTGGAAGATGTGTGGAATATTGTCCAGCAGGAGCTGTACGTTTAGGACAAAAATTATGTAAGAAAGATGGTACAGAGGTCCAATATCCAAAACAAGAATTACCTGATGCTGTTAAATGGGGACCAGAAAAATATGATTTCAATTATCGTGATAATAATAGAATTAATACCCATGAAACAGGAACTGCTCCTTGTAAAAGTGCTTGTCCTGCACACATTGCAGTTCAAGGATATATTAAAATGGCCTCTCAAGGAAGATACAAAGATGCTTTGGCTTTAATTAAAAAACAAAATCCATTCCCAGCAGTATGTGGAGCGGTATGTAATAGAAGATGTGAAGATGCTTGTACACGTGGTAAAATTGATGAAGCTTTATCAATCGATGCCATTAAAAGATTTATTGCCAAACAAGATTTAAATGCTGATACAAGATATATTCCACCGGTTGTTATTCCAGCAAGTATTCATATGGATCATTTTGATGAAAAGATTGCGATTATTGGTGGTGGACCTGCTGGTTTAACAGCAGCTTTCTATCTTGCACAAACAGGATATCGTCCTACTGTTTTTGAAAAGAACGAACATCCAGGAGGAATGTTACGTTATGGTATTCCATCTTATAAATTAGAAAAAGATGTTCTAGATGCTGAAATAGATGTCGCAAAAGAAATGGGTGTAGAAATCAAAACAGGAATTGAAGTAGGAAAAGATGTAACAATTCAACAATTAAGAGAACAAGGGTATCAAGCTTTCTATATTGCAATTGGTTGCAGTGCAGGTAGCTTACCTGATATTAAAAATATAAATTCACAAGGTGTAATGACAGCAATTGATTATTTACATGAATCTAACTGTGGAGATACACCATTTGATGGTAAAGTCGTTGTCGTTGGTGGTGGAAATGTAGCTATCGATGCTTCTCGTGTTTCATCAAGAAATAAAGCAAGTCAAGTACATCAATTTTGTCTAGAACAAGAAGTAGATATGCCAGCTTCTAATGAAGAAATTACAGAAGCAAGAGAAGATGGTGTAACTATTCATTGTGGATGGGGACCTCAAGAAATAATTGAAACAAATGGTAAAGTAAGTGCTATTGTTTTCAAAAAATGTGTTTCCGTATTTAATGATGAAGGTAAATTTGCGCCAGTTTATGATGAAAATACAACAGTTACAGTTAATTGTGAACGTGTGATTTTTGCCATCGGTCAACGTAGTGTTTGGGGAGATTTATTAAAAGGTGAAGATGTGAAGTTTAATGGACCAGCCATTGAATTAAATAAAGTCACTTTCCAATCAAGTGTTGAAGATATCTTTGCAGGTGGAGATGTTTATACAGGACCTAAATTTGCTATTGATGCCATTGCTCAAGGAAAGATTGCTGCTGAATCATTACATCGTTATGTTCATCATGGACATATGGAAACAGGACGTAATCGTTGGGAATTTAAACCACTTGATACAGATGATATTTTAGTGGAAAGTTATGATCGAGGACCTAAACAAGTAGAAGGTATTAATTCAAAAGTAACTGATAAGTTTAAAGATAATGTTTTAGCACTTACAGAAGAACAAATCAAAAAAGAAACATCAAGATGTTTAGGTTGTGGTGCAACAATTGTTGATGCTAATAAATGTATTGGTTGTGGTATTTGTACAACAAAATGTGATTTTGATGCCATTAAATTACATCGAGATCATCCAGAATGTTCAACAATGACAGTAGCTGAAGATAAGTTTAAAGCAATTATTCCTTATCAATTAAAACGTGTAAAGAATATTATTTTAAAGAAAAAGGTAGAACATTAAAATGCATGAATTAGGTGTAACATTTTATGTTGTAAGAGATGTAAAAAAAGTTGCTGAAGAAAACAATGTTAAAAAAATAGATTATGTGACACTAGAAATTGGAGAAGTTTCTGGTGTCATTCATGATCAATTAGTAGATTGTTGGAACTGGGCAAGAAAAAAAGAAGCTGTGACAGAACATGCTAAAATCTATATTGAAACATTAGAAGCGATTACTTATTGTGAAGATTGTCATGGACAATATAGAACAATAGATTATGGCAAGACATGTCCATATTGTCATAGTAAACATACTTATTTACTCAAAGGAAATGAGTTTAATATTAAGGAGATTGGTATTTATGAAGATAGTGGAACTTAAACAAAATGTCTTTAAAGAAAATGAAATCACTGCAGATAAAATACGTGATGAATTTAAAAAACAAGGAAAATTAATGATCAATGTGATGTCTTCACCAGGATCAGGAAAAACCACAACCCTTCTTCGTACCATTGAAAGATTAAAAGATACTTGTCGTGTAGGTGTTATGGAATGTGACATTGATGCCAGTGTTGATGCACAAACCATTGAAGAAGGGGGCGCTAAAGCCATTCAACTTCATACGGGTGGAATGTGTCATATGGATGCAGCAATGACACAACAAGGTTTAAATGAGATGGGAGTAGAAGATGTTGATCTTATCTTTATTGAAAATGTGGGAAATCTTGTATGTCCAGCAGAATTTGATACCGGTGCAGGAATCAATATAACGATTTTATCAGTTCCTGAAGGGGATGATAAACCTGCAAAATATCCTCTTGTTTATACCGTATCAGATGTTGTTTTAATTAATAAAGTAGATGCTTTAGCAGTCTTTGATTTTGATAAAGAGTTGGTTGAAAAAAGAATTCATACTTTAAATCCAAAAGCACAAATCTTTTATATTTCCGCTAAAAAAGATGAAGGATTTGAATCTTGGATCAATTATTTAAAAGAAAAAATGAGAGAATGGGAGGAAAAATAGATGACCAAAGTAAGAGTTATAGAAGTCCATGAAAATGTCTTTAACGCTAACAATCTAGCAGCTGATGAACTTCGAGAAAGAATGTCAAAGAAAAAAGTAACCATGCTTAATGTGATGTCTTCACCAGGTTCTGGAAAAACAACCCTTCTTTCAGATGTCATCAATAGAATTAAAGACCAATATAAAATAGGTGTTATGGATGTTGATATTGAAACTTCTCTTGATGCACAAAAAGTAGCGGATAAAACAGGAGTCCCTTCTATTCAAATTCATAATGGAGGTTTATGTCATATTGATGCAGAAATGACAACAAAAGCAATTGATGAATTTGGGGTCGATGATTTTGATCTTCTTTTTCTAGAAAATATAGGAAATCTTGTATGTCCGGCAGAATTTGATACGGGGGCCCATAAAAATCTTATGATTTTATCGGTTCCTGAAGGAGACGATAAACCATTAAAGTATCCTTTAATGTTTAGTGTTTGTGATCTTGTTTTGATTTCTAAAATAGATACATTAGATTATTTTGATTTTGATATTGAAAAAGCAAAAGAAAATATCAAAAACTTAAATTCAAACGCAAAGATTATTTGTGTCAGCGCTAAAAGTGGTGAAGGCATGGATGAGTTTGTAGATTGGCTTAAAGGAACAATAAATAACTAAAAAGCAGTGATGAAATGAAGTCATTTCATCAACTGCTTTTTTTAATTTCTTCATTGAGTATTTCTAAAAAGACTTCAATAGCTTTAGGAAAAACTTTATATTTTTTCCAAACAAGATGACTCCTTAAAGTAAGAGGAGGATTTAAAGGTTTAAAACAAATAGGACTATCATTTGATTCATTATAAAGATGCTTTAATGTTAAAACATAACCAACATTTTCTTCACACATAAGTTTAGCGTTATAAAATAAATTATAAGTTGCTACGACATTTAAAGCTCTTTGATTACCACCAAGCCAACCACCGATACCATTTTTAACCATTTCTTGATTAGAAATAATCATTGGTTTATCTAATAAGTCTTTTGGAGAAATAGTTTCAAAATGTGCAAGCTCACTGTCTTTTTTCATTAAAATCCCCCATGTATCAAGAGTCGGTAATTTAAGATAATCATACTTTGATAAATCGGCAGGATCAGTGACAATTCCTAAATCAAAAATACCTTGATCAAGCTTTTCTTCAACATATTGAGCATTTCCACTATAAATATGAAACCTAATATCAGGATGGTGTTGTTGAGTTTTACCAATAGCTTTCATCACAATACGATTTGCTTCACTTTCGCTACAACCAAGATAAATATCACCACTAATATATTTATTAATATTCTTTAAATAAGAATCTGTACGATCTACTAAACTAATAATTTGATTTGCTTGTTCCTTAAATAATCTGCCTTCTTCTGTTAAAGATAAAGATCGGGTTGTACGATTAAATAATGTTATCTGATATTCTTCTTCTAAATCTTTTATTTGTTTAGAAAGGGCTGGTTGAGAAATATTCAATACTTTGGCTGCTTTAGAGAAACTTTGTTCTTGGGCAACAGTGATAAAGTATTTTAAGACACGTATTTCCATAAAATCACCTCAACAAAAGTATAGCATTATTTATAAATAAAAGTAATAAATATATATAATATATAAGTATTTGTAATTATAAATAAAGAACTATACAATACAATTGAAATAAAAAGGAGGATTTTTATGAACGCATTATCAACATTATTCCCTGTATTTTTTATGATTCTATTAGGTATGATTGCTCGTATTAAAGGCTTTATTAGTCCTGAACAAAAAGAAGGAGCCAATCATATTGTCTTTAATGTATTATTTCCAATACTTATTTTTAATGTTTTATTTACCGCAAAGATAGAATCATCGGCGATTCTTATCGTGCTTTATGTTTTAATTGCCTTTACACTTGCCTTGGTTTTAGGTAAATGTATTACTAAGTTTACAGGTAAAAAAGTGGGACATATATCTCCTTATTTACTGACAACATGTGAAGGAGGGAATGTTGCTTTACCTCTTTATACTTCTATTGTAGCAGTTGCTTATGCCAGTAATACAGTTATTTTTGATATTGCTGGAACAGTGATTGCCTTTATTATAATTCCTGTTTTAGTTGCAAAACAAACCTCAGGTAATACCAGTACTAAAGAATTATTAAAGACGATTTTTACGAATTCTTTTGTAATTGCAGTGATGTTGGGATTAGTTTTAAATCTTTTGGGTGTCTATGATATGTTAAGTCAAACAGCTTTTATTGACGTTTATACAAATACAATTCAACAAGCAACAGCTCCTATTGTTAGTCTTATTTTATTGATTATTGGTTATAACTTAAAAATCAATAAAGATACCTTAGGATCATTATTAAAACTTGTAGGAGTAAGAATTGCCTTCTATATCCTTGTTATTGTAGGATTCTTTGTCTTCTTCCCACATTTAATGGCAGATAAGATCTATATGATGGCTGTTCTCATTTATTTTATGTGTCCAACTGGATTTGCAATGCCAATGTTGATCTCACCACTTAATAAAAGTGAAGAAGATGAAGACTTTACAGCTGCTTTCATTTCATTATTTATGGTAATTACACTGATTGTTTATATATGTGTGGTTTTATTTATTGCATAGAATGAAAAATTAATACATAAGTCATAAAAATATTTTATAATAAAGATAATTTAAGGAGGAAGATCAATGAAATTTAGTAAAGATTTTTATTGGGGTGGCGCAGTTGCTGCCAATCAATGTGAAGGTGCTTGGAACGTAGATGGAAGAGGAATGGCACGTACAGATGTAACAACTGGTGGAACTGTTAATACACCACGTATGGTTACTTTTATTGATAAAGATGGTCATAAACAAAAATTACCTAACCATGGATTTAAATTACCAGAAGGAGCTCATTTTGCAGTATTCGATGATGAACTTTATCCAAACCATGATGGTATTGATTTCTATCATCATTATAAAGAAGACATTGCTTTACTTAAAAAAATGGGATTTAAGATGTTTAGATTATCAATCTCTTGGTCAAGAATTTATCCAACAGGTGAAGAAGATAAACCAAATCAAGCAGGTTTAGATTTCTATCGTAATGTATTTACAGAACTTAGAAATGCAGGTATTGAACCACTTGTATCTATTTGGCATTTTGATACACCACTTGCTTTAGAAGAAAAATATGGAGATTGGTTAGATCGTAAATATATTGCCCTTTATGAAAAATACGTAACAACAATCTTTAATGAATACAAAGGACTTGTTAAATACTGGTTAACATTCAATGAAATCAATAATACAATCAATTTCTTACCAGATGATGCTAGTGATGAAGCTTATCAAGAAGCTTATCAACATTTACATTATCAATTTGTCGCAAGTGCAAGAGCAGTACAAATTGGACATGAAATTGATCCTGAAAATAAAATTGGATGTATGATTTGTGGTATTACTTATTATCCATTAACATCTGATCCAGAAGATATCTTATTCAATCGTTCTAAATGGGAAAAAGGAATCTTCTATTGTGGAGATGTTCAATGTAAAGGTAAATATCCAACATTTACAAAACGTTTATGGAAAGAACATAATGTTCAATTAGATATCACTGAACAAGATTTAGAAGAACTTAAAAAAGGTACAGTAGATATGTATACTTTCTCTTATTACATGTCTCAAGCTGTTACTACTCATAAAAATGATGATACAGTAAGTGGAAATATGTCATTTGGTGTACGTAATCCATACTTAGAATATTCTGATTGGGGATGGGCACTTGATCCTAAAGGATTAAGATATTATCTTGAAATGATTTATGATCGTTATGAAAAACCATTAATGGTTGTAGAAAATGGTTTAGGTGCTTATGATACTGTAGAAGAAGATGGAAGTATTCATGATAATTATCGTATTGAATACTATCGTGCACATATTGAAGAAATGGCTACAGCTATTGAAAATGGTGTAGATCTTATTGGTTATACAACTTGGGGATGTATCGACTTAGTTTCTGCAGGTACTGGAGAAATGAGAAAACGTTATGGTTTCATTTATGTTGATAAACATGATGATGGAACTGGAACAATGGCAAGAAGTAAAAAAGATTCTTTCTATTGGTATAAAAAAGTCATTGCTTCTCAAGGTGAAGATTTAGACTAATATTCTAATTATAAAATAACCTCTGCCTATATATGACAGAGGTTATTTTTTCGATAGTTGTTCATTTCTATTTTGAATGGTATCATTTAATTTTGCTAATTGAAAATAAATAAGTGCTAATAGAATAATAATCATTCCAAAAATCCAATTAGCATAAAATGTAAAACATCCCACTACGATTGAAACGACTGTTATAAAATATGGAATAATCATTGAAGCTCTCTTTTTTTTGTTTATATCTACATTATAACATGTCCATAAATGAAAGGATATGTATCTATTTACTTAAGAATTGTTTTAATCAACTGCATCATAATTTCTTTATCTTCAGGCCTTGAACTCGCTACTAAGATTGTAAGTGTTGCAAGGGCATCGTTATTAATTCTTTCCATGCCATTTTTATAAAGAGCGTTATTCATGTTTAAAAAGTATAAAAAGATGGTTGCTCCAATTCTTTTATTGCCATCAATAAAACTATGATTTTTAACAATAAAATAAAGTAAAGCACTGGCTTTATCTTCTAAAGTTGGATATAAATCAACATCTCCAAAACTTTGATAAATCGTTGAAATACTGCTTCTAAAAGAATCATCTTTTTCAATAGAAAATAAATCCCCTTTATTATCAAACATAGTATTATGTATAAGCTTCATACATTCATCATAGTGGAGAACATAGGTATCTTTTTGACCTTGAGGAACTTCTAATTGATGATGATCATAATCATCAAGAATCTTAAATCCTCTTTGATAAGCTTTTAGAAATTCTAACATAGAAGTACTACTTGGAAGTTTACCACCAGCATTTCTATATTGATCAAGCATTTTTGTGACATAATCAATATCTTGGAAATGACGGTCATTAACAACATATCCTTTTATGAGATATTTCTTTAATATACCATTAGCCCATTTTCTAAAAAGTACACCTCTTTTAGATTTAACGCGATATCCTATGCTTATAATCATATCTAAATTATAATATTCAATATCGCGGGTTACTTGTCTATCACCTTCTTTTTTAACTGTCGCAAATTTTGCGACAGTTGAAGAATCTAGTTCTTCTTTTAGTGCATTGTTGATATGTTTCCCTATTGTTTTAATATCTCTATCAAATAATAGAGATAATTGTTCACGATTCAACCACACTGTTTCACCATTAGAAGAAACATTGACATCTAATACAAAATTATCATCTTTGAACTGCACAACTTCATTTTTTTCAATCAAATCAATCATAAAAATACCATCCTTTCCTTTTGTTTCTTTAAACGATTGTAACATGGTATTTTTAGGTTGTCATTAGACAGATTGTCCAGTGGTATTAAGCATTATAAAAAACACTACGAGATGTAGTGTTTTAAGATAAATTTTTAATTATTATGTTTTAGATTTTATGATGACCGAAGACTTCATTATGTATATCTTCCATTTCATAATCAATATCAGTAATACTTTTAGCACAATCAGATAAACGCTTACGAATATCATCAGAAATTTCTTTATCGTTTTTATAACGTAAATGATGTTCCAATGTTGCCCAAAAGTCCATCGCAATAGTACGAATTTGTATTTCTACAGGAACCATCTTTTTTTCATTTGCTAGGTAAACAGGAACTTCTACGACAAGATGTAAACTACGATAACCATTTTCTTTAGGGTTTTTAATATAGTCTTTGATTTTTAATAAGTGAATATCATCTTGTCTTAAAAGCAAATCAGACATACGATAAATATCTTTAATATAATGACAAATAACACGTACCCCTGCAATATCTTCGATATTTCCTTTGATTGAAGAAACATCTACAGGAAGATTTCTTCTTTTCATTTTTTCAACAACACTATGTGGTGATTTTAAACGCCATTCCATATGATGAATAGGATTATGATCAAAACGATGATGAAACTCATCATCTAAGATTTCTAATTTTGTTCTTACTTCTTTAATACCTGCCAGATACATTTGTTCAACATTGACATATTCATGATAAAAATCTAAATGATCTTTCGCAAAGAAAAAATCATTCATTTCACTATTAATTTCTTTTTGCATTATATGACTCATAAAAAAATACACTCCTTATGTTTATTTTTATTATAAATGAACATAATGAACTTGAGGTGAAGTTTATGAAAAAAATCATTATTTTTCTTTTAATTATAATGAATCTAACAAGTGTTTATGCAGTCAATGAAACTCCAAGATATAAAATCATTGGAGCATCTTATCAACAAGAAGATATAGAAGAAATGTACAAAGTAAAAGATCAGTTAATTTTAAGTTATAAAAAATGGGTCAAGGGTGTTGATGATGTTTATCAGGTTTTAGCAGATCATCAAGATGATTTTAATGCGAAGTATTATAATGGACTTTATACGATTGTATTAGGAGAAGGTAAGGGTAAATCTTTAGAAGGAAAGTTACAAGTTTCTTATTGTACATCAAGTAAAGAAATTAAAAAGAAATCATGGTTGATTCAGATGTTTTCTTAATAGTGTGTACTAATAATTATTAAGTTTGTACATACTATTATAAGGAAAGAGGTGAAGCCATTGTTGAAAGAGTTTGATGAACAAGCACAGAAGGCAATTGTAGTAGCAGAAAGTTTATCTTTTGATTTTGGTCATCAAAATGTTGGAAGTGAACATTTATTGCTTTCATTATTGAAGATTCATGATAATCAATTAAAAAGATTATTACAAAAATATAATGTAACTGATGAAGTTGTAGAAGAAGATATAAAAAGGTTGTTTGGCACAAATGATGATCAACCTTTTTATATGGAATATAGTCAAAGTGTGAAAAGGATATTAGAAAGAAGTATTGAATATGCTCAAGATAAAAATCAAGATCAGGTGACTTTGAATATTTTAATTATTTCTTTATTAAAAGAAAAAGAATCTGTGGCTTATGAAATATTACAAAAATATCATGTGGATGTAGAAGAAATTATTTATTTATTACAAGAAAAATCAGCTTTTGAAACACCATTGGATCAAATACCAACACTTGTAAATATCAATAAAAAAGTAAAAACTAAAAAGTATAAAATAGTAGGTAGAGAAAATGAAATAGATCAGGTATGTACTATTTTATCTAAAAAAGAAAAAAATAATGTTTTAATTATTGGTGAAGCAGGTGTTGGTAAGTCAGCGTTAGTTGAAAAGCTTGCAATGATGATCAATCAAGGAAAAGTTGTTGATTCTTTAAAGAATAAGATTATTTATGAGCTTTCTTTATCTTCGCTTGTTGCGGGGACAAAATACCGTGGTGAATTTGAAGAGAAGTTTAAAAAGATTATTGATAAGGTAAAAGATTTGGATAATGTGATTATTTTTATTGATGAAATTCATAATGTTATTGGAGCAGGTGGTGCTGAAGGGGCGATTGATGCATCTAATATTTTAAAGCCGTATCTTGCTAGAAAAGATATGACGGTTATTGGAGCAACGACTATTGATGAATATTACAAACATTTTGAAAAAGATCATGCTATGAATAGAAGATTTTCTATTGTTACTTTAAAAGAAAATACGAAAGAGGAAACGTTAGAAATATTAAAAGGGATAAAAGGTTATTATGAAAGTTATCATCAAATTAAAATAGAGAATACACTTTTAAAAGAATTGATAGAATTAGTTGATTGTCATATAAAAAATAGAACATATCCTGATAAAGCTATTGATATTTTAGATTTATCATGTGTTAAAGCAAAATTCTATCATGAAAAAGAACTTACAAAGAATAGAGTTATTGAAACAATTGAAAAGTATTTAAATATTACAATTCATCATCAAATGGATTATCAAAAATTAGAAAAACAATTAAATAAAACTATTTTAGGTCAAGAAAAAGCAATCCATCAAATTGTTGAAACATTTCAACATAAACAATTACCTGTCTCCTTTTTTATTTATGGACCAACAAGCTGTGGTAAAACAACAACTGCAAAATCTTTAGCGAAATACCTTAATTATCATTATTTAAAATTAGATATGAATCAATATCAAGAAAGTCATTCTCTTTATAAACTTCTAGAAACATATCATGAAAAACCAAGTCTTCTTTTATCAACTTTGCAAAGTTATCCACATACTGTTTTATTAATAGATCATATTGATCAAGCATGTGAAGAAATTATTCATTTGTTTTCACAAATTTTAGATGATGGCTATTATGAAGATCAAGCTAAAAGAAAAATCAGTTTTGAAAATGTTATTTTTATAATGAGTCAAACATGTCTTTCACGTTGTTGTATGGGATTTAAAAAGAATAGACAGACTAAATATTTAAAGCATGAATTGTTTGATAAGGTTGATCAAATCATTGAATATCAAGCTTTATCAAAAGAAATTGTAGAAAAGATTATTCATTTACATGAACATATTTCTCTTGAAAAAATACACAATTTATTAAAAGAAGAACATGTTCCTATTAATCTATCTAAAATGATGAAACAAATTAAACAAATGTCCTAAATAAGGGCATTTTTTGTATTTTATTTACACTGATTTTTATAAAATAATAATACTTTGAAAATAAAATACATTTCCTCTAACAACTATGGTTTCATGATATAATGACAGTATAATAATCATGAAAATAATGGAGGAAGAAAAGATGACTATTAAATTACCTAAAGATTTCTTTTTTGGTGCAGCAATGTCAGGACCTCAAACAGAAGGTGCCTGGAATGTAGGTGGAAGATTACGTTCTTATTGGGATATGTATTCTGATCAAGAAATTAATGCTTTCTTTAATAATGTGGGATCATATGTTGGAAATGATATGTACCATAAATATGAAGAAGATATTAAATTATTAAAAAGTTTAAACTTTAAATCATTTAGAACTTCTATGCAATGGACTCGTTTGTTAGACCAAGATGGTAAATTAAATCCAGAAGGTGCTGCTTGGTATCATAAATTAATTGATTGTGCAAATGAAAATGGAATTGATATTTTTATGAATATGTATCATTTTGATATGCCTGAATATTTAGTAAAACGTGGTGGATGGCAAAATAGAGAAGTTGTTGAAGCTTATGCCAACTTTGTAAAGATTGCAATGGAAGAATTTGGAGATAAAGTAAAATATTGGTTTACTTTCAATGAACCTATTGTAGAACCAGAACAACAATTCTTACATGGTGTTTGGTATCCATATCAAAAAGATTTTAAACAATCAATTAATGTACAATATAATATTACATTAGCTCACTGTCTTGCAGTAGCAAACTTTAGAAAATTAAAAGCAGAAGGTAAACTTTGTGAAGGTGCTAAAATTGGTATGATCAACTGTTTTGCTCCACCTTATACAAAAGAAAATCCATCTCCTGAAGATTTAGAAGCCGTACGTATGACTGATGGATTACACAATAGATGGTGGTTAGACGTTGTTGCTCATGGACATTTACCACAAGATGTTTTAGATACTGTAGAAAACGATTGGAAAGTAGAAATTAATCGTCGACCAGGTGATGAAGCCATCTTAGCTCAAGGTAAAGTAGATTGGTTAGGATTTAACTATTATCAACCAACACGTGTACAAGCGCCTGATAGTAAGTTTGATGAAAATGGTTTACCATGTATTTCTAAACCTTATATTTGGCCTGAAAGAAAAATGAATGTTTATCGTGGATGGGAAATTTATCCAAAGGGAATTTATGACTTTGGTATGAAAATTAAAAAAGAATGTCCTGATTTACCTTTCTTTATTTCTGAAAATGGAATGGGTGTTGAAGGTGAAGAAAAATATATGGATGAAAATGGAACAGTTCAAGATGATTATCGTATTGAATTCGTTAGAGATCATTTAGAATGGATTGCTAAAGCTATTGAAGATGGTGCTAACTGTTTAGGATATCATTATTGGGGTGTTATTGATAACTGGTCATGGATCAATGCCTTTAAAAATAGATAC
>OLOD01000456.1_pt1 | contig 32417 bp, 19 predicted proteins | sample 1671921 | NCBI WGS metagenome assembly OLOD01 (sample SAMEA3136626, study PRJEB25190) | human gut metagenome | biome: human gut; feature: human-associated habitat; material: faeces | place: Austria | collected 2013
TTCCGTCCAGGCACAGCGGCAGGTCAATCAAAGCACGCTGGATTCCACGTTGAAAAATGCAGAGCTGACACCGGAGCAGCGTCAGCTTATGGAAGAGGTATTTCAGCGGACGATGTTCAGCTACCGGCAAGGTCAGCTGGATCAGATCCGCGCCGAATTGTTGGCTCATCCCGGTTATCAAGCGTGGCAGGCGCTGGGACCGGACACGATTTGGAAACGCTGGTTTCAGGTGTTGTTAACGAATGAAGAACAAGGCCCGGGCAATCATATCCATGTGGAATATTGAAGCATTGTGGAAAATTCGATAAAATAATACTGGCACTTTTAATTATGAGTAAAGCCGAAAAATTCAAGCGAAGGTCCCGGAGGAGAAAATTAAAATGGCGTCTTTGGAACAGGAAATCGAAGCCGTTCGTGAACAGCTGGACCGGCAGGTCTCGCTGAAGTCCCGCTTGGAGCGGATGAAAGCGCAGCAGGCGAAGCTGAATTGGGAAGTCGGGCTGCGGAAAGAACGCTGGCATCAGGAAGAACAGGATATTGATCAGCTCGAAGCCTTCAGCTGGTCTGCTTTGTGGGCGCGTCTGAATGGACAGCTGGAAGAAAAGCTGACGGAGCAGCGCCGGGAAGCGCTGACGGGAAACCAGAAAGCGCTGGTAACTGAAGAGACTGTACAGAAGCTTGCAAATCTGGAAGCAAAGATTGCTGAGCTGACGGATGATGCAGAGGCAGCTGCAGAGGTGGAGCAGGAAATTGTATCTCTTCCATCTGCAGAAGAGCTTACATTGGAAGATGCTCCGGCTGTAAAAACTGCGAATGCGCATTATGAAGCGCTGACGGATGAACAGAAATCCTTGATTTCTGCAGACATTGTAGAAAAGTTACAGAAGGCCGTGGAACAGATGGCAATACTTGAAGAGCAGGCGGCCGATCAGGCGGCGGCGGACGCCGTGACAGAGCAGATCAACAGCCTGCCGGCGGCAGACACGCTGACGCTTGCGGATAAAGCGGCAGTGGAGGCGGCCCGCGAGGCCTATGAAGCGCTGACGGACGCGCAGAAGCAGTATGTAACTGAAGAAACGATGGCTGTCCTGGAAAAATGCGAGAACAGGATTCAGGAGCTGGAGAGTGCTGAGAATCCGGATGGGCCGGATGTAACGCCGACCCCGACTCCAGATGAAGAGGTGACACTGACATACCAGAATTATCCGATATCTGTGACCGGAAAGGGCCTGAGCGGCTGGGAACTGAGACTGGAAGCCCTGACAGCTTTTGACAGTGATGTAAAGCTGATGCAGAAGGAAATTACCTCGAAGGAAGCCCTGATTCGCCTGTACAGTGCGGCTCTCTATAAGGATGGACAGGAAGTTCAGCCGGAGGGAGAGATCACCCTGAATATCCAGGTGGGCGAAAAATACAACGGAAAGACTTTGAAGGTTCTGCATGTGGCAGATGGCAAAGTAGAAACGCTGACTGGGACAGTAACAGAAGGGGTTCTGAAAGTGACGGTGAGCACGCTGGGCAAGTTCGGCACAGTTGTGGACGCGTCTACAGTAAGCACTGGAGACACAGGAAACGGATCCGGCAGCGGTACAGGTTCTTCCACAGCTGGAGGCGCGGCGGGAACAGGAAGTGTCCAGACCGGTGATGAAACGGATCTGCTGCCGTATGTTTCGGCGCTGATTCTGGCGGTGGGCGCAGGCATTGTCCTCGCAGTGTTCAGCAGAAAAAGAAGCACGGCGGAAAAATAAAAAAACAGAAAAACAGTCAGAAGCCTCTGCCCGGATTCTGTCCGGGCGGGGGCTAAAAGGCTTTTACAGCAGGAGGTTGTAGATATGGCAGAAAACAGAGGACCGGCAGAATGGAGAGATAAGCTATGAAATATAAAGTATGCAGCATGCTGCTGGCGGCTGCCATGGCTTTTCCCTGTGGCCGGTTTCCGCCAGGGCCGATGCTCTGGAGACCGGCGGGGACTTCCGGGAAGGAATCATTCCGGCCCGCGTATTTCAGAATCTCCGGTCAACGGGAGAAGAGGGTGTCCCAAAAGTCATGAAATGACTTGAGGGGTTGCCCTCTTGCTTTCCGTAAAAAAGTGTAAAAAAATAGAGAACGGTTACCACGCCGTTCTCCATTTCCACCTTATTATGTGATATAATAAGGTATGCCTACATTTAAAGATTATACTATGGATCAATTACAATTACCACTGTCTTTTGAAGATTTCATTCCTGAAAATCATCTTGTGCGGGTCGTAAATACAGTTGTGGAATGTTTGGATTTAAAACCACTCTACGACAGATACAAAGAAGGCGGATGCCCGGCGTATCACCCTAAGATGATGCTGAAAGTTATGATCTATTCATTCTCCCAGAAAACATACTCTTCTCGCCAGATAGCGAAATCTCTTCGGGAAAACATCAACTTTATGTGGATCGCAGGCGGAAACAAACCAGACTTTCGGACGATAAACCGCTTTCGCCTGGATATGAAGGATGTTATAGAAGATGTGTTCTATGAAGTCGTCAAACTTTTGATTGAAAAAAAATACATAAAGTTGCAGAATTACTTTTTGGATGGTACGAAAATAGAAGCCAATGCCAATAAGTATACTTTTGTATGGAATAAAGCGGTAGGCAACTATGACCGCAAACTGGATGAAAAGATAAAGAACCACCTTCGTGAAATAGACCGCATTGTGGCAGAGGAAAATGAGATTTATTTAGAGGATGATTTGGAAGAAACGGGCGTAAACAGCCGCATTACGACAGGGCAGGTGGAAGGTGTTGTGAAAAGCATAGATAAAAAGCTTGCCAAAAATCCTATGGATAAAAAATTAAAGAAAAAAGCGAAGGAATTCAAAAAAGATATCCTTCCAAGAAAACAAAAATATGAAGAGGCCTTTGCTATATTTGAAGGACGCAACAGTTATTCCAAAACAGACCATGATGCCACCTTCATGCGTATGAAAGAGGACGCCATGCTTAACGGGCAGCTAAAACCGGGCTATAACGTACAAATCGGCACTGAAAACAGATATATTGTAGGCTTTACCATCCATCCAAATCCAACGGACACCAAAACCATGATCCCCCACTTAAAACATTTAGAAAAAAGATTAGGGCGATTACCGGAAAACATCGTTGCAGATGCAGGCTATGGCAGCGAAGAGAATTATGAATATCTGGAAGAAAAGAATCTGGGCAGCTATGTGAAATATAACAAGTTTCATTGGGAAAAGAAAAAGAAAAACAGAGAGAATCCGTATCTGACAGATAACTTACCCTATATAGCGGAAACAGATCGCTTTGTCTGCCGCAACGGAAAGCAGTTGTTACATATTGGAAACCGGAAATATGTGACGGAAGCCGGGTATGAAACCAGAAGGGATTATTACCAATGCGAGGATTGTACTGGTTGTCCATATGCAACGGAATGCAAGAACACAGATAAAAATCGTACAATCATGGTATCCCACCGGCTAAATGAACTAAAAAGGAAAGCAAATGCAAACCTTTGCTCCAAAAGAGGACATAAGCTTCGTTCACAAAGAGTTGTGGAAGTGGAACAGGTCTTCGGCAGGATCAAAGGTTGTTGGTCATTCCGACGATTTCATTTACGTGGAGCAGACAAAGTTAAAATTGAATGGGGACTGTTGGCAATTGCCCATAATATCGCAAAAATGGCACTGGAAGGATAAGAAACCAGTGCCATTTTTAATGGAAATCGTTATTTTAAAGAAAGAGAAGAAGGATGCCCCTCTCTATGTCTGACTTTATAAATCATAGTTTTGGGACACCCTCATTCTTAAATTATTTTTTTACCAGTAGGAGTTTTACAAAAACTGGCTGAATTCTACTTTTTCTTTATTTGGTCCTTCGATTGTGAAGAAGCGTACTCCATTTTCCCAGAATGGAAGAAAATGAATCGTATCGGAAGTTGTATTCAGTCCGTTTTCGTTAATATAGTCATAAATTTCTTCGATATTTTTGACATCGATAGCTACGTGGTCAATCGCACCGGATTCTAATTTAGCTGATTTATTTTCATAAGTTTCTATGACAAGAGTTCCTAATTTTAAGAAAGCAACACGTTCATTGGCTTCTTCGTTTACAGTTTCAAATGCAGTTTCAAATCCAAGTTTGTGATAAAAAGCAATTGTTGTTTCAATGTCGTTTGTAGGAATTCCAATGTGCTGGATTCCGGTAGAGTAAGTTGTTAAATCCATGTTTTATTCCTTCTTTCTTATATTGAATAGTTTTGTTTATTTGTCGAATATCCGCTTGACTCGTTTTTCGACTTCGCTTAAATCAGGCATTGCGGGGATTGCCCCTTTCTTCTCAACGTATAAACTTGCTACAGCATTGCCGAATCGTGCAAAGTTGTCCAACTCGTTCAAGGAAAGTTCTTCCGGTCGTTTTCCGACCTGATTGATTTGATATAAGAATCCACCCCAGAAGGAATCTCCGGCACCATTGGTGTCAATAACATGGCTCTTAAAACCAGCGACCTGCCGTCCTCCTTCTTTTTTTTTTTTTTAATACTTTTCTTTTTACTTACGCTTATTACTTAACTGTAAGTTAAGTATATAATAAGAGGAAAAATATGTCTATTGACATAAAAAACAATTTTTTAAAACTCATTTTGGTTAAAATGCACATAAAATATTCTTGTTTGCGTTTCATAGTATACTGTATTAAAATGGAACTATGACTGAAAAGTATGGAAAAGCAAGGAGGACAAAATGAGCGAACGAGGCGTTACTACGATTACATTAAAACAGATTAATAAAGAAAAGGTATATCAATATATTTATCGTACGAAACAGACTTCAAAACTTCAGATTGTGCAGGATTTAAAGATGGGTCTGTCTACTGTCAGTCAAAATTTAAATGTGCTTGAAGAAGAAGGTCTGATTCAAAGAGATGGCTATTTCGAATCAACGGGTGGAAGAAAGGCACAGGTGATTCAGATTGTATCAGATGTCCGGATTTCAATAGGAATTGGAATTTTAAAAAAAATGTTTCATATTGTTGCAATTGATTTATATGGAAAGGTGATTGCAAAAGACACCATTGAGCTGGATTATAGCGATACAGAAGAATATTATGAAAAGGTAGTAAATAAAATAGATGAATTTATAGAAGAATACAAATATCAGAAAGAAAGAATTCTTGGTGTCTCGATTGCAACTCAGGGAATTATTTCTCCGGATGGTTCCGGAGTCATGTATGGTACGATTATGAATAATGTGAAGATGCGTCTGTCTGATTTTTCTTCTAAGCTGCCTTATCCATGCCGTCTGGTACATGATTCAAAAGCGGCTGCTTATCTGGAATTATGGAATCATTCGGAACTCGACAGTGCAGTGGTGTTTTTATTAAATCGCAACCTTGGTGGAGCGATTATTACAAATCGAAAGGTGCATGAAGGAAGTTTCATGCATAGCGGAGTGATTGAACACATTTGCATTAATTCAGATGGACCGCTGTGTTATTGTGGAAACCGTGGCTGCCTGGAAACCTATTGTTCCGCAAATTCACTGTCTGAAATTGCAGGAATGTCAATAAAGGAATTTTTTGAAAAACTAAGAGAAAATAAAGAGGAAAATATAAAGCAAATCTGGAAAGAGTATTTAAAACATCTGGCATTTGCCATGAGAAATCTGAATCTGGTCGTTGACGGACCGATTATTATCAGTGGGTATCTGGCACCCTATTTTATGGAGAATGATTTGAATTATCTATTAAAACAGATCAATTCATCGCTTCCGTTTGAGTTTCCAAAAGAAAATCTAATAGTTGGGACAAATGGACAGTACACTCCGGCAATCGGTGCGGCTCTTTTCTATGTGAAAAAGTTTATTGATGGAATTGCTCCGATGATTTAACTTTCCGGTGACCGAGATGATAATCACGACGACAGGATTTGTTGCATATAAAAAGTCTGATATTGCTAAAAGAAAGTTTCAAACTTGCTTTACAAAAATGGAAAAATAAAGTATAATTACAGAAAATAAATAAGTTTTAAAACGGTCCTTGACGAAATAATGAAAACAGAAAAAATGATTTAAGATAGGTTAAAAGGTAAGCTCGGTGAGAAACCGGCGCAGTTTCCCCTACTGTAACACAGATGTTGTGAAGCCAGAAAACTGCCGTTTTGTGAATTTAAATTTATTTTCGGGAAAAGAAAGTAAATTTATTTTTGTGTATGTGAATAAACATTTTAAATATGTGACAGCAACTCTGGCATGCGAAAAGTAAAGAAAGAAATTTCCCGTGATCTGGGAGATTTCTTTTTCTTTACCAATTTAGCTTGATGAAAAGGAAAAGAATGGATAAGACAATGGGACAAATATTAACGTGGAAAGCAAAAGAAAAAAATGTTTTTACCAGAGCACAGGGAAAGAAAGTACGGGAAAAAGAACTGGTACTGGCTTCGGATTGCAGAAAGATAGAAGATGAAGCACTGATGAATAACGTAAAAATTAAAAGAGTACAGATTCCTTCATCGGTAACAGAAGTCGGAAAACAGAGCTTTGCAAATTGTACAGCTTTAAATGAACTGTGTTTTGATAACATAGAAAGAATTAAGCAGGAAGCATTTTCGTGTTGCATCAGAGTTCGGAAAGCAGAATTTTCCAAAAAACTGCAGTACATTGGAAAAGGTGCTTTTTTTCGGTGTAAGAAACTGGAAACAGCAACTTTTCCTGAAAGTGTAACGTGTGTGTATCTTGCGGAAGAGGTATTTTATGGATGTGAAAGTCTGAAGGAAATTAAGATTCCAAAGTCTGTCCAGGAAATTAAAAGTCGTGCCTTTTATAAATGTTTAAATCTTGAAAAGGTAGAATTTCCATTGGCACTTCGGAAGATTGGTTCTCAGGCATTTTATCAAACAGCATTAAAAGAACTGGAACTTCCGGATGGACTGCGTGAGATTGGAGACAGTGCATTTTTAAAATGTAACAATCTGGAATCCGTGAAAATTCCAGAAAGTGTGAAGCGGATAGGAAAATGGGCATTTCATGGATGTCATCGTCTGAAAGTAGTTGAGATTGCTCATGAACCGGAATTTATCGGAGACTGGATTGTAAACAAAAGTACGGTGATACGGTGCAGAAAAGACAGCAAAGTAGAAGCATACTGTAAAAAGTTTGAATTTGCAGTAGAATACATAGAGTGAAAAATACTGCGGATAGTTATGAATTATTTCATTATAACACAGTAGACACAAGGATAAATGAAGACCTTTCCTGATGGGAAGGTCTTTTTTTATATAACGCAAAAGAAATAATGCACTCTCAAAGCGCATAAAAAGAAGGAGGAAACAAAATGAAACAGAGAAAGAACAATCGATTTCTGGCAATGCTGATGGCGATGTTAATGATTGTATCAACTGTTGCAACGGGTTGGTATCCGGTTGTTGCAAAAGCAGATACAAACACAGGCATTACCTTAACTGTAATCGGCGATACCGGAAATCACAGTAAAAATCTGGATGAACATACCGGATATGTGTATTGGTTAAAAGACCAGCCGCTTAATATTGATGTAAACAGTCTGGAAAGTTATTATGTGGCTGAAAACTGTAAAGACCAGATTAAGGCTGCATTAAAAGAAGCAAAGATTGACTATCATTTTTCAGATGAAGGCAGCTGCTTCCCAGATGATATGAAAAATAAGGACGGAGTTGACTTACAGAGTGACTGGAGTAAAGGATACTGGTCTGTTATCGTTCAGTACTCAGATGGCTCTTTTAATTCCAATGGATGGAGTAGTTATGATGGAGCTGCCCAGCTTCAGGATGGATGCCGTCTGATTTATTACTGGTCAGACAATCCGACAAATGACTGTCGTCTGACCACAGATGATTCCTGGAATACCCAGCTTAACTATGATACGGATGCGGTAACAGGACTTCGTTTTTCAACAGAGGAACAGCCAGATGCTGCATTAACAGAAATCGAAACAGAAGTTGGTTCGGATATCGATTTACTGACAAGTTTTACAGCACCGGCCCAGACAACCGTATCAAAAGCATTAAACTGGACTTCCAGTAATCAGGATGTTGCAACGGTTACAGCATCTGAAACAGGTGCAGTCGTAACTCCAAAATCAGCAGGAACAACTACCGTTAAAGCTTCTATGGTTAATACCTTAGGAGACACCGTTGAAGCATCTTGCGATGTAAAAGTTACTTCAAACGGTACAACCGTAACAGATCTTTCCTTTGCGGAGGGAACTGAAATTTCCATGGCTCCGGGTGCGGTAAAAACTCTGACACCGGCTTATACACCGGAACTGGAAAAAGGTGAAACGGCACCGGCTTTAACATGGGAATCTTCTGATAAAGAAGTTGCTGAGGTAAACGCACAGAATGGCGAAATTACAGCCAAAACTCCAGGTACTACTGTAATCAAAGCTTCCTTTACCAATAATAAAGGTACAGTAGTCAGTGCAGAGTGCAAAGTAACAGTAGAACAGATTGCAGTGACAAAAATTGCTCTGGACAAAGAAAGCCTGAGTTTAAAAGAAGATGCAGAAAGCAAATTAAATGTAACATTTGAACCTGCAAATGCAACAGAAGATTTAGATGTTAAATGGGAATCGGATGATAAAAATGTAGCAACCGTAACAGGTGAAGGCAAGAGCGCAACTGTAAAAGCAGTTGGAGCAGGAAGTGCTACAATTACTGTAACAGCAGGAACATTCAAAGCAAGTTGTGAAGTAACAGTAAATGCTGCACAGCCAATGATAAAAGAGTTTGTATTTGCATCCGATAAAAACGGTGAAAATGTTTATGCGATGCAGTCTGAATTAGATGCAAAGACAAAAGAATGTACCGTTGTAGTACCGGAAACGGTAAATACATTTTATTTAAAACCGGTTTTAAGTGATGATGCAGAAGTTAATACAATTACTGCAAACTACAAAAACTATAACTATACAAAAGATTTAACAAAAGCTATGCCGGCAAATGAATTTACACAGTTTAGCGGTGTAAATCGTGTGCTTCAGTCTGACATTGAAGCAAGAGAAATGTCAATTGATGTAACTTCAAAAACCGGTAAAACAGAAACTTATAAAGTTCATATTATTCGTGAGACGACCCTTTCCGGTTTAAATGTCACAAAAGCAGATGGAACAAAAGTGACATTAGATCCGGTTTTCAATGCAAGAAAAAAAGAATATACGATTGTTGTTCCTAAGACATTAGAAAGCGTAGTATTTAAAGCAACTGCAAGAACCGCTGCCAATTCTGAAATTAAAGTAAACGGAAAGACAGCAGAAAACGGTGAATACACACTTGCCTTAACCGGAGACGATGCAAAAGTAGTTACAGAAATTGAGGTAGGAAATGAAAATACTGTTGCGGGCAAGTATACAGTTTCTATCTTAAGAGAAGAACCTGTTACGATTACTTTTGAAACAGAACCGAAAGATGCAATTATCACAGTTATTGACAAAGATAAAATTAAAGCAGGCGGAGAAGACGGCATTTATAAAGTTCTTCCGGGAACTTATACCTATACGGTATCTAAGACCGGTTATGTAACAAAACATGAAGAGATTACAGTAGAGAAAGACACTGTTATCAAAGCTTCTCTGGAAAAAGCGCAGAGCAGCAACTTAAAAGATTTAGACTGTGACTGGGCTGGATTTAGAAAAGATGGAAGTAATCAGGCTGTAACAAGTGCAAAGACAGCAGCTACGCCGGAAACAGCATTCCAGAAATGGGAAAAGAAAGTCGGAGAAGGGTTCAGCAACTGGGCAGTCAGCTCTCCGATTATCGTAGACAACAATCTTTACTGCTATGCAGGAAAACAGCTTCTTAAAATTAACAAAGAAAATGGTGAAATTATTGCAAGTGCAGAAATGGCCGGAAACAGCAGTTTTGGAATCAACCCTCCATGCTACGGTGGCGGAATGATTTTTGTCGGACTTGCAGGTGGAGCAGTACAGGCATTTAATGCAGAAACTCTGGAATCCTTATGGGTATTTAAAGATACACTTGGAGGACAGCCAAACTGTACGATTCAGTATTCTGATGGATATATTTATACAGGATTCTGGAACAGTGAAACAAAAGATGCAAACTTCGTATGTGTTTCTGCAACAGATGAAGACCCAGGTAATCCGACAGAAACAAAATATGCAACCTGGACTTATGCCGTACAGGGTGGATTCTATTGGGCAGGTGCTTATGTAACTGATAAATACGCAATCGTTGGAAGTGATGATGGAGAATCTGATTCAACAAGTGATTCTTCTTATGTATACTGCTTTGATAAGCTGACTGGTGAAGTAGTTCAGAAAGTCGGTCCACATCATGGCGATATCCGTTCAGATATCTCCTATTATGACGGAAGAATTTATTTTACATCAAAAGGTGGATATCTGTATTCCTATAACCTGAAGGAAGACGGAACAATTGATACAGAAAATCTGATCGAGCCAATCGAAATCGGAAAAATGAGCACAAGTACTCCGGCAATCGCAAATGGTCGCTGTTATGTAGGTTCTTCTTACGGTTCAAATTTCAGTGGAACTTATGGAATCTCAGTTGTAGATATTAATGAGGAAACAGGTGCAATGAGTCTTGAATATGTAGTATACACAGATGCTTATCCTCAGACTTCAGGTGTTGTATCAACAGGTTACAAAGGATATAACTATGTATACTTTGCAACAAACGGACCAAGCGGAAATCTCTGGGTGGTAAAAGATGCTCCTGGCATGACAGAACCGGATGAAGGAAGTCAGGTTCTGTATACACCAGAGCATAAACAATACTGCCTCTCCAGCGTAGCTGTGGACAAAGATGGTACCATTTACTTCAAGAATGACTCTGCTTACATGATTGCAGTTGGAAATTCCGCAATTGATACAGACAAACTTCAGGATTTAATTGAAACAGCAAAAGCAACAGATGCTTCCAAATACACAGATGAGTCTTACAATGCATTACAGGATGTGATTGCAGAAGCAGAAGCGGTAGCAGAAAATCCAGAATCCAAAGAACAGGTTGCCGAAATGACTGAAAAACTTCAGTCAGCAATAGATGGACTGGTTGTTAAAACAGGCTGGCAGACCATCGACGGTAAGAAATATTACTACAAAGAAGATGGTACACAGGCAACTTACTGGTATAAAGTAGATGGAAACTACTACTGGTTTGGAACTGACGGAATCATGAAGACATACTGGCAGAAAGTTTATAACAAGTATTACTGGCTTGGAAGCGACGGAGCAATGAGAACCGGTTGGCAGACTGTTTACGGCAAGAAATACTATCTTGGAAATGCCAATGATGGAGCAATGAAGACAGGCTGGCAGACCGTTGATGGCAAAAAATACTATCTTGGAAATGCAAGCGATGGAGCAATGAAGACAGGCTGGCAGACGATCGATGGCAAGAAATATTATCTTGGAAACGATGGCGCAATGAAGACTTACTGGCAGTCAGTAGATGGTAAATACTACTGGTTTGGAACGGACGGCGTTATGAAAACATACTGGCAGAAAGTTTACAACAAGTATTACTGGCTTGGAAGCGACGGAGCAATGAGAACCGGCTGGCAGAAAGTTTATGGAAAATATTACTGGCTGGGTCATTCCAATGATGGAGCAATGAAGACCGGCTGGCAGACCATCTACGGAAAGAAATATTACTTCGGTGGAGCAAATGATGGTGTTATGAAAACCGGATGGCAGAAGATTGGCGGAAACTGGTACTACTTTGGCGGAGCCAATGATGGTGCTATGAAAACCAATACATGGATTGGAAACTACTATGTAAACGCATCCGGTGTACGCACAAGAAGCAGATAATTAGTGTACGGACAGGCTAACATTTGATAGAAAATCAATGTGTTACAAAAAAACAGTACAGTAATAAACAGTAATAAAACAAAGGAAGAGCAGACCCTGGCGACAGGGGTCTGTTCTTCTCTATATAAAAAGAGCAGGTAGAAGATATGAATTTACGGAATTTCTGGAAAAAAATAAAAAAACCATTTATGACCGTAGCAGCAGTGATTTTGGTTCTGCTGCTTTTTGTCGTATCTGTGACACAGAATCAGGCAGCACCGGAAAATCCTATGGAAAAAGAAAATGCAGACCCATCCCGTATGTATGTGACCTCCTCCAGTCTGGCCATGGATGAGTCACTTCTGGACAGTGTGGAGAATGCCAATATCAATACGGGAAATCAAGAGAATCAAGAAGAACAGGAAGAGGAGCAACAAGAAGAACAAGACGAAGAAAATCAGGACGAGGAGCAGCAAGAAGAACAACAGCAGGAAGAAAATCAAGAAGAGAATTCGGATAACTCTACAGAAACACAGGAACAGCAGACTTCTGAGGAACAGCAGCAGGTTTCACAGACTCCTCTTGACAGCAATTCGGAGCAACTTGACAGCTTGCTTCCAATTGTAAAAAAAGATAAAACAAAAAATAATTCCGGTACAGGACCATCCGGCGGTGACAGTCAAAATGGAGGAAATGGAAATTCCGGAAATAGTGGTCAGGGAACAGGTGGCAATGGCAACGGAAAAGGAGACGGCGACGGGGACAGCCAGAAAGATGGAAAACAGATTGTGGTAGCACCGGAAAATTCTGAAGCGTATTTTACGACAAGTTTGAAAAACGAAGTTGTAACGGAAGCAGAATATCCATTTTCAATTACGTATCATTCCAAACTTTCTGTGATTAGTACTGTAGTTGACATAAATGGGAATCAGCAGAATTATAACGGAAGCATTACTCTTTCTGAAGGTGAAAATAAAGTTACAGTTTATGTGACATTTCGTGATAAATGGAGCAATATCCGAGTTTCTTCTCCAACCTATACGATTTATTACAATCCATCTAATCAGATTTTGATTATTGCCGATGAGTTAAAAGCATTAGATGGACAGACAGTGCAGGAACAACAGCTTGATTTTACCGCTTATGCCTTAAAAGGAACAGAGCGGGTAAAATTAGTCATCCGAAGAAATAGTGAAAAAGCCCTAAAATCGACCGATGGAGATACCGCTTATACAGAAACTTTAAGTGAAGGAAAGAATGTATTTACATTAATTGCGGGAACCGGAACAGCAACGGTATCAGAGAATTATACAATTTACTATGATTCTCAAAAACAGGCGGACGATTTTACTTTGACGCTTGAGGGTGAAAAAAATTCGAGTACGATTACCCCGCAGATGAGCGGAGGTTATCAGACGTTTCGATATGAAAATAATACAAATAGTTTTCGTTTCCGTTTCAATCACAGTCAGATTACCGGAAAAGAAGAAATTACAAGTGTGGTTTGCGGGGACAGCAGAGGTGGAACATACTCGCCGTCTGCCAATTCAAATGGCTGGTATACCATTTCTCTGTATGCAGACAGGGAGACACCGATTGCGGTTGGATTTATTGATTCCAATGGAAATTCAGGCAGTTATACCTGGAATATCGAATTTAACCGAACCGGTGAGACACCATCCAATATGGCACCGGTTGTGGAACATAATTTAAAATCGGAATACAACACCGAATATGTGGATTTGAATGTTTCGGCAAAAGAAGTCAGTGGTGGCGGTGGTGTATTAAGTGCAGACAACATGCACATTTACGTCAATGGAGAAGAAGTAGAATATCGTGGCCGTTCCGGAACTGCTTATGAATATCTCCTGCATCTTCAGCAAGGCGAAAATGAAGTTGTCATTTCCGTAAAAGATAATCAGCAGTATGAGACGACGAAGACCTATACGGTACTTTATAATCCGTCTCAGATTACCGTTACCTTCCAGTTAGAAGCCGGAACGGTCGGTCTTGGAATGTTGATTCCACGTCATGAAGTAACAATAGATGGAAACACCACGCTGGCACAGCTAGTCGAACAACAGCTTGCTGAATATAATTTCACTTCTATGATTACAGGCAGTGTGGACAACAGTTATTATCTTGCCGGAATCAAAAAGCCGGGAATGACAAATGGTCTTCATGTACCGGATGAGTTGAAACAGATGATTATTGAGGACGGAATGGGCTGGACCGGAAGCTATCAGACCGATGCCTTATGGGAAAAAGATTTTGCACAATGGTCAGGCTGGATGGTCTGCGTCAATAATTATTACGTCGGAACAGGAATGGCAAGCAGAAATCTTTCTGATGGAGACGAAATCCGTGTCCGTTACACCCTGGCAGGCGGAAAGGATATCGGGCAGTATGGAAATGAAGGTGTATACGGAAATGTTCAGGGTAATTATGGCAAAGAATGGTAAAAGAAACAGAAAAATAAAGAATCGGGAAAAGAGAGGCAGGAATAGATGAATACAAAAACAGAAGAAATTCTGAAAGAATTAAATAAAATTATCGTGGGAAAAGAAGCGGTGCTGGAAAAGACATTGATGGCAATTTTATCAAGGGGTCATATTTTATTGGATGACGTTCCCGGAGTGGGAAAGACCACGCTGGCACTTGCATGCTCTAAAGTATTAGGTCTGGATTATCATCGAATCCAGTTTACACCGGATGTTGTGCCGTCCGACATCATTGGATTTTCAATGTATAATAAAGAAAGTGGAACATTTGAATATAAGCCAGGTGTGGTTATGACAAATCTTTTGCTTGCGGATGAAATTAACCGTACTTCCAGTAAGACGCAGTCTGCGCTTCTGGAAGTTATGGAGGAAGGACAGGTGACAGTAGATGGAGAGACGCATGAATTGCCAAAACCGTTTGTGGTACTTGCAACCCAGAATCCGGTTGGTTCTGCAGGAACTCAGCTGCTGCCACAGGCACAGTTAGACCGTTTTATGATTCGTATGGAAATGGGATATCCGGATTTTCAAAGTCAGGTCAATATCCTGCGTGACCGTCAGACAGAGAATCCACTCGATAAGGCAGAGCAGGTGACATCAACCGATGAAATTTTAGAAATGCAGGATGAAGTCACACAGATTTACATTGAAGATAAAATTTTAGAATATGTTACCTCTCTGGCAATGAATACCAGAGAACAGGAGATGATTCGCTTAGGAGTCAGTCCTCGAGGTGCACTTGCGGTGACCAGACTTGCCAAGGCAAGAGCTTATGTACAGGGAAGAGATTATGTTACCCCGGAAGATGTGCAGAAAGTCTTTTTGGACGTCTGTGCGCATCGTATCATTTTAAATCCAAAGGCGAAAATTGCAGCACTTTCGGCTTCGGATGTTTTAATAGAAGTTTTAAAACAGACAAAATCGCCGGATAATGGTCGATAGGAGAGACTATGGCAAAATCAAGGATTCTATGGGGACTCGAACTGATTTTATGCGTGATGTTTTATGTATTTACAGATAGTTATGCAGGGCTGTGGCTGTTGGCAATTTCATTGGTGCTTCCGATTGTTGAGATGATAGGGGCAGAGATTTGTGCAAAAAAACTTTTCGGAACTTTAGGCATAGACAATCTGGGTGAAAAACAAAAAGACATGACAGCCATGTTAAAGATTAAGAATACAGGTTTGTTCCCCTTTGACAGAATAATTGCAAAGATAAAATGCGAAAACCTGCTGACAGGAGAGGTAGAAGAGTATGAGATTTTAGCTTCTGCTCCCGCAAAAACAGAAACACTTCAGCAGTTACAATTAAAAAGCAGGCACTGCGGAAAACTTTGTCTGAGCTTAGAAGGATTTTTGGTAATGGATTATTTTGGACTTAGAAAAACAAAAATTCCAGCAGATTCTGAAAAAATGACATTGATTACTCCGAATACTTTTGGACTTCAGGTGGAAGTGGTTTATGGGGAAAATGCAGTGCTGGATGCCGAAGAATATTCCATGAGCAAAGCCGGATTTGACCCAAGTGAAACATTTGCAGTCAGAGAATATCGTGCAGGTGACCACATTCATCAGATACATTGGAAACTTTCAGAAAAATTAGATGGATTAATCGTAAGAGATTATGGACTCCCGGTGCAGAATACCATTTTACTTTTACTAGAGACCGGATATCCGGAAAAAAGCGAAGAATTTCCATCGCAGATGGAAAAGCTGGTAGAATGTCTGGTATCGGTTTCACAGGAAATGTGCGAACAGCAGATTGTACATAGTATTGGCTGGTATAACCATAAAGAGCAGACTTACAGCAGTGCGGAAATTGACAGTCTGGAAGAATTTACAATGATACTTCCGGAACTTCTTTCAGCGGTTCCGGGAGAAGATGGAACTTCGGTTCTCGGTCATTACATGGAACAGAGAGAACAGTGTGAGTTTGCACATCTGGTGCTATTCACTCCGTATCTGACGGCAGATGCCTCGGCTTTGGCAGAACGGTGTCTGGTGACGGAAGTGATTTGTGAGAAAGAGCCGAGAGGTGAATTTACGGAGGAAGGGGCGCATGTGATTTCCGTATCGACAGAAAATGCCGAAGCGGAACTCTCATATCTTGAAATATAGGTGGAAAATTCCGCAAGCAAGAGAAAAAATTATAGGTGGTTCGATTCATGAAAAAAAATCAAAAAAACAGTACAGGAATTATGCTTGTTGCTGTACAGACAGAAAAAAATCAAAAACAAAAAAGAATAGAAAATTTCATAGACGGACTGCTGGTGTGGATATTTGCAATGTTGACAGGCATCGCCGTCTGCAACATGTTTGGAATAAAGGTAAATGCACTGCCTGCCATTGCAGGAATTGTGTTTGCGGTGTATCTTTCTTTTGAAGCTGAGTGGAAAGGAAAACTGAAAAAATATGCACTGCTTGCAGAAGTTTTGCTGCTGATACTGGTGCTTCTCCTCTTTCATAAAACGATACTGGATGGATGGAATCTGTTTTTAAACCAGATTTTAGATGAAATCAAACAGCACCTTCCTTATATTTATCCGCAGTATCCGGTATCAGATGGAGGTCTGTCAGACAAGTGGAAACTTTCGGTTACGATGGCGGTATTGGTTGTGGTTATCGAAAAGATAAGTACCGTATTTATCAAGATGGAAAACCGGTGGATAACCGGTCTGATTGGACTTATGTGGATAACTTTACAGATTGTGCTCGGATTTGGTCCATCGTTTGTTTTCAATGTTGTATTTTCAGGTGCATTGTTATTGATATGGTTTCGGATGCATCGAAAAGAGGAAACCGGAAGCAAAGAAAGTGCCTTAAAAATAGAAAGTGCCTGTTTTACAGCAGGTATGATTTTGTTTGCAACACTTATTTTCATGCTGCTTGTGCCCGAAAAAGAATACTCCAAAAATGAAACAGTCAGCAAGTTAGAAGCTTCGATAAAAGAAAAAATAGAAGATTGGCGGTATGGTGGAAGTTATGATGCGATGCCAAAAGGAGATTTTGAAGGACTTTCTTCTTTGAAATTAAAAGATGATGCGGTGCTTGAAGTGACAATGAGCGACCCACAGTCTTATTATTTAAGAGGATACACCGGCAGTGTTTACAATAAACATGGCTGGGAAACAACCGATAAAAAAGTACTTTATAACGCTTCGGATTTATTTTACTGGTTGCATCAGGATGGATTTTTCGGACAGGAAACCTTACCGCTTGCATCTTTAGCTTTAGATGAGACGACAAAAGAAGAACCGGAAAATACTGTCACCATAAAAAACTTAAAAGAGAACAGCCGTTATCTGTACACACCTTATGAACTTACCGGAACAATACCTGATAAAAATCGAATCGGAGATGAAGGTGTTATTGCAAAAGGCTTAAAGGGACAGCGAAAATATACTTATACGGCACTGGAAAATCAGATTAAAAAATATCCGTCTCTTACCGCAAAACTTGCAGATACAGAAAATCTGGATGAAGAGGGAAAAGCGTACAGTGAAAAAGAAGCATTTTATAATCAATATGTCTATGAGACCAATTTGGAACTTCCAGAGTCTGTTGAGACAGAATTAAAAGAGATACTTGGAGAGTATACCCTTGCAAATGGCAGTACTCATTTTGATTATACAAAGGCGAAACAGAATATTTTATATGTGTTGAGTTCCCGCTGTACTTACAGTGAAGAAATCAAAAAAGAAACCGGAGATTTGGATTTTTTAACGAATTTTCTTGAAAATACCAAAAAAGGTTATTCTGTGCATTATGCGACAGCGGCAGCATTGATGTTCCGGTATTATAAAATTCCGGCAAGATATGTCGAGGGGTATGTGATTACACCGGACGATGTCAAAAGTATGAAAGCCGGAGAGTCTTATACCGTAGATGGAACGCATGCACATGCATGGGTGGAATATTATCAGGATGGAGTTGGCTGGCTTCCATTTGAATCGACTCCTTCCTATCTTGGAATTATGGAGACTGCAGAAGATTATCAGGATATCTCGGGAATTACTTCGGGTATCGGAGCAGATGACGAGCAGGAACAGCAGGATGAACAGGATAATCTTGAAGACGAAGAACAACCGGAAGAAGAGGAAGATGAGATTGACTGGATTTTGATACTGGAAATGCTTCTTGGTATCTTGATTGTACTGATTACCTTGTTTTTGATTTTAATTATTGTAAAAATCATCCGTGAGCGGATTCGCTGTCAGAAGATAAAAAAATTATTTGACAGTGAAGATTATAATCAGGCAGTCAATGCATTGTTTGAATATACCATGAATATTTTAGCAGTCTTTGGTTTGAAAGTGCGAAATGCTTCTTTGTATCGTTATGGAAGTCAGATAGAAAGCTTGTTTGATGAAGAAATGAAAATAGAATATACCAAGGTGGTAGATATCAGACAGGAAGCCGTTTACAGCAGCCACAGCATAGCAAAAGAACAGAGAGATTTTGTTATGGAATTTAAGAATAAGGTCTGGGAAAAAGTTTACAAAGAAGCAGGATGGCTGGAACGATTCCAGTTGAAATTTATTTATTTCCTGTAAGGTGGAATCAAAATGAAAAAGAAAAGTTATGGAAAGAAACTGCTGGCATGGGTACTTGCCCTGGCAGTTAGTATGACTCTGGTTCCTGTCATGGGACAAAGAGAAGTACAGGCGGCAAAAATTATGAATGCCTGGGATGGAGAGACAACCGAAGTTCCAAAAACCGATGAAAATGGAACGTATCAGATTTCAAACGGAGCAGAGCTTGCGTGGTTTGCAAAGAAAGTAAATGACGGCGCAAGTTCGATAAACGGAGAACTGACGGATAAAATTTATCTGGGTGATGGAACGTCTCAAAATAAATGGCTGATGATTGGCGATACTGCTGAACATGCTTATAAAGGAACATTTAACGGAAATGGCTATACGGTATACTTTTTAGATGCCGAGATTTCAGAAGAAAATCCAGACGTGCGTTATGCCGGATTATTTGGTGTCATTGATGGCGGAACCATTTCCAATGTAAAAGTATCCGGAGAAGTTCATAATAATTATGCGGCTTATAAGACCGAGGGAAAGTATGAAAAACTCTATATCGGAAGCGGAGGAATTGCCGGTTATTTAAAAAGCGGAACCATATCCGGCTGTACCAACTATACGGAAACCACGATGGCAGGAGAAGCCCTTCGTCGTAATGCAGGTGGAATTGTCGGAATCTGTTCCGGAACAGTCAGACGTTGTGTCAATAATGGAACGCTTTCTACCAAGGTAAGATTTGCACAGCATAACATCGGTGGAATTGCCGGAATGGAAGTCGGACCAAATGCAGTCATTCGTTACTGCGAAAATAAAGAAGCAGTGCAGGGGTATTATTCGGTTGGAGGAATTGCCGGAGGAGTCTATCAGGGCGCAGCGGTGCAGAATTGTTATAATAAAGCAAAAATCATCGGAGTGGATACGATTGGAGGAATTGCCGGTGGTGTCAATGAAAGCAGTGTCTATGCAGATGGAACGGTAAAAGAATGTCTGATTCAAAATGTTTACAATCAGGGAGAACTTGGAGGATTGGTTTCCTATACAGGAACGATTGTCGGAGGAATCGTCGGTAAACTGGGTTATACCGATACCAAAGAAGAAGAGAATCCGGCACAGCCAGTCATTAAAAATGCCTATAACATTGCAGTCTATACGAATAAAACCTTTGAATACAGAGGCGCAATTATCGGTATTTTTAAAAGTGGAAAAATCGGACGCGTGTATGCACTTCGAGCTGATTCTTCCTACAATCTGGATTTATACTCTTTTAAAGAAGATAAAACGACAGAAATTATTGACGAGACGGGTCTTTATATCGAAAAAACAATGAAAAGCCAGAAAATGATAACGAAACTTGGTTCTGCTTTTATTAAAGCAAGTATTTTTGATGCGGGAGGCGGGTATCCTAAACTGGCTTTTGAGGAACAGACGACGGATTTAAAGAGCAAAATTGATTCTGCAATTGAAGAATTACAGGGCTGGCAAAGCGAGGAAAATAAGAAGAAATATGGAACAACTTATATTTTAATCGAACAGACAGTGGAAAATTATTTAGAGAAAATTGATTCGGTTGTGACTCAGGATGATTTGGACAGCGTCATGAAAGAGGCAAGAGAAGCACTTCAAAAAATCAAACCTGGTTCGGAAGTCGATTCCAAATTGTTAGAGGCAAGAAATAATGCAATTTTAGAGCTTGCACAGTATCAGGAAGAACTCTTACAGGGCAGTGAAAAATGGAGTGAGGAACAGATTGCCGAGCTAAAACAGACAGAAGAACAATTTGAAGATGAAATCGAAAATGCCCTGACCATTGCCGACGTCGAAGCGTTATTAAAAACTGCGAAAGACCGTTTGAATGAATTGTCCATCGAGTATACCGAAAGTGCAAAGTTAGGAGAAATCAAAGCGTCTGCAATCGAAGAACTGAAAAATTATGCTTCGGATGTTACGGTTGATGAAACCTGGAAAAATAAAATCGAAACGGCAAAAGCAGACGGAGAAAAACAGATTCAGTCAGCGAAAACCAGCAAAGAAGTCGCTTCTGCCCTTGCTGAGGCAAAGAAACAAATTGATGAGATTTTAAATAATATTCCGCAGGAAGGTGCATGGGACGGAAAGAGCACAAAAGAACCGAAATTTGCAGAAGGATACTATCAGATTTCAAACGGTGCAGAACTTGCGTGGTTTGCACAACTGGTAAATTCCGGCGTAACAGGGGCGAAAGCAAATGCACAACTGTGCGATGACATCAATCTTGGAAATCACAACTGGACACCAATCGGAAGCAGTTCTAAAATTCCATACACCGGAAGTTTTGATGGACAGGATCATGTTGTGCGTGGGCTTAGAATCGAAAGTGGCGACACATACGCTGGTCTGTTTGGTATCGTATATGGCGATGAAAAGCAAAGCATTGAAAATCTTATTGTAAAGGGAAGCATTGAATGTAGTAAAAAAATTGCTTATGCCGGTGGAATTGTGGCATACATGCACGGAAAAAATGAAAGTCAGCGAAATTATATCCGAAACTGTCACAGTGAAGTACAGATTCAGGTGAAAAATGCAAAACGTCACCGTTCAGCAGTCGGAGGAATTGTCGGTTATGCAGATAAGATGTGGGTGAACCAGTGCTCAAATAAAGGAAATGTCAGTCTGGAAAGTGCCGGAGGAATCCAGTTCTATGCCGGAGGAATTATTGGAGATATGGCAAATTCTGTCAGTGTTCGCCAGAGTGTCAACCGTGGCAGTGTTGAAGCAGAGTTTTGTGCAGGCGGACTGGTTGGACGTATGAGTGGAAGTAATGGCGCAGTGACATCCAACTATAATACCGGAGATGTACTGGCAAATTCTTATGCCGGCGGTCTGATTGGTGTTATGACCGGTGCCTCAGGCGGTTCACAGATTTCCTGTTGCTATAACATTGGAGATGTGAACCTGAATATCAGTGGAAAATGTATCGGGGCACTCTTTGGAGCAATGTTAGATGGAACCTATACGAATCTGACGGCGCTCAAAAATCCGGCAAATGCCTCCCTTCCGTTAGTTGGTTTATTAAACGGAAGTGCAAGTACCGGAGAATATCTGGAAGCCGATCAGATGAAAACAGAAAGTTTCTTAAATGCACTGCTTGCATCGGGAAATCATTTTATCAAAGATTATATGAACGCACAGGATGGATTTCCGATTTTAAAATGGGAATTAAATCTCGAAGAGTTCCGTGCAGGGGCAGTCAAAGATTTACAGACTTTTGTAAAAGCAGAGGAATATACAGAAGAAAACTGGGTACAGGTATCGGCTCTGATAGCAGAAGGCGTCGAAAAATTACAGTCTGCAAAGAATATGGATGAAATGAATGAAATTCTGACAGACAGTAAGCAGAAGATTTATGAAATCGAAACTTTAAAAGAAGCCGAACAAAAACAGTTAGAATCAGCCATTGCATCGGCGATTGAAGAATTGCAGAATTATGCGGATGAAACTGCATATCGTGAAGCGGAAAAAATCCAGCTTGAAACTTATGTTTCCGATGGAGTGAAATATCTGCATCAGGCAGACAGTGTTGAAAAAGTAAATCAGATACTTGCCGATGTGAAATCCAGAATTGACCGTCTTGAGACAGATGAGCAGAAAACCCAGAAAGAAAATCAGGAGAAAATTTCTGCGGTAGAAGCTTATATTAATCAGATAGGAACGGTCAATTTAGAGAGCAAGACTTACATTAATGTTGCAAGAAGTGCTTATGACGAATTATCAGACGAATTAAAAGCAAAGGTCAGCAATTATGATGTGTTAGAATCAGCCGAAAAAGAATATGCCCGCCTATTAGAAGAAAGTGAAGTGGATGAAGCTGATAAAAAGGCAGCATCAGCAGTGGATGAGCTGATAAATAAACTTGAACCTGTGACAATAGACAAAAAAGATGCGATTTTACAGGCAAGAAAAGCTTATGATACGCTCACAAAAAAACAGCAGAGCCTTGTGGCACATCCCGAATATCTGAATCGTGCGGAACAGACTTATGATAAGTTAAAGGCACAGGAAGTTTCCGCTGAAATCTCTGCGATTTTGACCGGAACAATTACCTTAAACAGTAAAGATGCCATCTATAAGGCACAGCAGTTATACGATGCCTTAACGGACAATCAAAAGAAATTAGTGACAAATTATAAGCAGCTTCAAAATGCAAAAGCGACGTATCAGAACCTGATTTTAGCGAGTCCGGTCATCGAATTAATTAAAAATATCGGAGAAGTGACGCTTGAAAAAGGCGGCGCGATTACCCGTGCAATCGAAGCGTATAATGCACTCACCGCAGAACAGCAGGAATTAGTCAGCAATTATTCAGTGTTGGAAGAGGCTTATCAGAACTATTCTGATTTGCTGGCTGCTCATCAGGTCAGCACAAAGATTTCTCAAATCGGAGTGGTGACAAAAGAGAGTGGTTCTCTGCTTGGGCAAATTCGAAATGCTTACAACAATTTAAGTGACAGACAAAAATCACTGGTGAAAAATTATAGCGATTTGGAAAAGGCAGAATCCGCTTATCAGGGCTTAAACAAGAGTGATGAAACCAGCCAGATAAAAAATACTGCGGCAGCAGGAGAAACAGCTAATTCCCATGCAGGTGCGCATGAGAGTGGATATGCGAAACAAAATGGAAGCTCTAATGCAACTGGATCAGGAAATGCAGCAGAAAAATCAGGTAATGCTAAGAACGGAGAACAGGCACAGGAAAAGAAAACCGAGGAGACCGCAAAAGAGAATCAAGAGGCGAAGGCAGAGGAAGCAGAAAATGCGGATGGAGAAGAAACTTCGGCAGAAAATGAAACTGCACTTTTGTCAGGAGAAGAAGGAGATGCCGGTGTAAGCATGCAGAATGGAGAAGAAAACACGGCAAAAGGCAGTGCACCGGCAGCACAAAATTACAGGGTAGTAAAGATTTTATGTGCGGTGCTTGGTGTACTTGTGATTCTGGTGCTTGCAGGTATTGGATTCATGGTAATTGGCTCAAAGAAACGAAAGAAAATTTTATTGAAGTATTGATAAATAGTATGTGTAAAATAAAAAGAGGAACTTATTTATGAAAAAATCAATGTTTACTCTGCTTATGACAGGAGTGCTGTTTGTAGGAGGGGCAGTACCGGTACAGGCAGATAGCGAGAAGTATCAGGTGGATGAAATTAAGTCCATTCAGGATGGAATTGTTTCCTGGGAAAAAGACCAGATGGGAATTGATGGGAAAAATCTTCTGGATGGCGTAGTACTGGAGAGTGCGGGAACTTCAGCAGGAGACTGGCTTGCATTTACAGTCAGCAGAATGGAACAGCCGGATAATCAAAATGGTTATCTTAGTGCACTGCAGGAACAGATAGAAACACTGTATGAAGATGATATTACAAAAACAGTGGAAGAGCAGCACATGAATCCGACAGATTTTTACCGGGAAATTTTGACAATAAATGCCTGTGGGGGAGATGCCCTTGCTTTTGGCACAGATAAAGATAAAAAAGAAATCAATCTGGTAGAAGATGGGATTTTTGACTGTGTGTTTGAAAATCAAGATCCTGGAGTACAGGGCGCAAATGGTTATATCTGGGCCCTGCTTGCATTAGACAGTAAAGATTATGAAGAACCGGAAGGGGCTGTCTGGAATCGTGAAAAATTAGTGGATGCGATTCTGGAAAAAGAGCAGGAAGATGGAGGATTTTCACTTTCCACAGATGGAGATTCCGATGTGGATATCACAGCAATGGCACTCACAGCACTTGCTCCATACAAAGATGAGGGAAAGGTAAGCAGTGCAATTGAAAATGGATTTTCCTGGCTTTCCAGTCAGCAGCAGGCAGATGGAGCAATGCCATCTATGGGTGTAGAAAGTGTAGAAAGTACAGACTGGACGCTGATTGCAGTATGCAGTAATGACATCAATCCATTAGAAGATGCCCGTTTCTTAAAAGAGGAAAACAGTCTGTTAGACGGAATCTTACAGTTTCGGACAGAGAATGGAGGAATGGCTCATTCTCTGGCAGAAAATGAAAATGCACCAGATGCGATGGCAGGATATCAGACGCTTTATGCGCTTGAAAGTTATAAAAGATATCAGCAGGGAGAAAATACCCTGTTTGATTTAACAGATGCGCAGAGTGTAGATAACAGTGCACCACAGCAGGAGACTTCTAAGCTGGGACAGATGGCGGGAATCCTGATTGCGCTGGCTGTGCTTATCCTGATTGTGGTTGTTGTGCTTGTAATCCGAAACAGTCATAATAATAAAAAACAAAAAGAAGTAAAATTAAAAAAAGTGCAGGAAGCAGAAGAACAAGATGACTGGAATTAAATTCAAAAACAGCTATGAAATTGCCAAATTGGAGAAAATAAAAGGTATTATCTGAAAACTGCACAAAAATAAATCGACGAAACTATAAAATATGTTCAAAAATACTCTTGTATTTTAAATAAAAAAAGAGTAAAACATAACATAAATTAAGAAAAGGAAATGCAGTGAAAGGGATACATCACAAAAGAGAGCTGGAATCCAGAGAGCCGTTGGTAGGTGTGAAACGGTAGAAAGTGTTTTGTGACATCACCCTAGAGCATCCCGCTGAAATGAAAGCTTTGAGAGATTAAATGTATTGAAAAGCTTTGAAAACTTTGAAAGTAGGCAGGGACGTGGGCTTCACGTTACAGAAGAGACTGTTAAAAAAGACAGTGGTAAGAGATTGTAGTTAGCGATAGGTACAATAATACAAAGTGGTACCACGGAAAGAAAATTCCGCCTTTGTTATCCGAGAGGATAGCAAGGGCGTTTTTTTATAGATAAATTTATTTCTATTTTCAAAACTTGGTAAAAAATAAATTTAAGAGAAGAGGGAAAGAGCTATGAGTGGAATCTTAATGATGGTAATCGCCATTGTAGTACTCGGAGGTGCATATCTCCTGTATGGCCGTTATCTTCAAAACAAATGGGGCATCGACCCAAACGCAAAAACTCCTGCTTACGAAATGGAAGATGGAGTTGACTATGTGCCGGCGGACACAAACGTAGTATTTGGACATCAGTTCGCATCTATCGCAGGTGCAGGTCCAATCAATGGACCGATTCAGGCAGCAATCTTTGGATGGCTTCCGGTATTGCTTTGGATTCTAATTGGTGGCGTATTCTTTGGTGCTGTTCAGGATTTCGCATCCATGTACGCATCTGTAAAAAATAAAGGTCGTACAATTGGTTATATCATCGAAGAATATATTGGAAAATTAGGTAAAAAGTTATTCCTGTTATTCTGCTGGTTATTCTGTATTCTGGTTGTTGCGGCATTTGCCGATGTTGTAGCCGGAACATTTAACGGATTTGCAGCAAACGAAGCCGGAGAAGTAACAAAAGTAGTAGCTAACGGTGCAGTTGCAACCACTTCTATGTTATTTATCTTAGAAGCGGTCGGCCTGGGAATGTTCTTAAAATATACAAGATTTAATAAATGGATAAATACAGCAGTTGCTATCTTATTATTAGTAGTAGCAATCGCATTGGGATTAAATTTCCCGATGTACTTAAGCCTTGGAACATGGCACATCATCATCTTTGTATATATCATGATTGCCAGTGTTGCTCCGGTATGGGCACTGCTTCAGCCACGAGATTACTTAAACAGCTACCTGTTAATCTTCATGATTGTCGGTGCGGTTGTTGGTGTGTTTGTAGCAAATCCATCCTGTAACCTTGCAGCATTTACAAGCTTTAACGTAGACGGACAGTACATGTTCCCAATCTTATTTGTAACAATTGCCTGTGGTGCGGTTTCCGGTTTCCATTCACTGGTCTCTTCCGGTACTGCTTCCAAACAGATTAAAAATGAAAAAAATATGCTTCCGGTATCCTTCGGAGCAATGTTAATGGAAAGTATGCTTGCAGTTATCGCCTTAATCGCAGTTGCCTCTTTTGCAAAAGGAGAAGCAGCAGCACAGGGACTGACAACTCAGCCTCAGATTTTCGCAGGTGCAATCGCAAACTTCCTTTCCGCAATCGGTCTGCCACACTCCTTGGTATTTACTTTGATTAATCTGGCAGTATCTGCATTTGCATTAACTTCACTGGACTCTGTAGCCAGAGTTGGTCGTCTGTCCTTCCAGGAATTCTTCCTTGATGCCGATGTAGATGAAGAGAATATGAGCCCATTCTTAAAATTTGTGACAAACAAATATTTTGCAACTATCATTACACTGGTACTTGCCTACCTTCTGACAAAAGTAGGATATGCAGAAATCTGGCCGTTGTTTGGTTCAGCAAACCAGCTGTTATCTGTACTGGCACTGGTAGCCTGCGCAGTATTCTTAAAGAAAACCAAGCGTCAGGGCTGGATGCTCTGGGTACCAATGGTATTTATGATGGCAGTTACCTTTACCGCACTTGGAATGACAATTGTAAAGCTTTCCAAAGCATTTGTAACAACAGGTCTGGATCTTGGAAATTCTTTACAGCTGATATTTGCAGTATTACTGTTAATACTGGGTGTGCTGGTTGCAATCCAGGGTATTAAGAAGCTTTTGGAAAAACCGGAAACTGAAAAGAAAGCAGAACGGGTATAATAAGAATAACCCCGTCACAAAATAAGTCCCCAACGCAGTACATTTTACAGACTGCGTAGGGGACTGTTTTTTTACTTATTGCCTGTTATTGATTTTTTTGTTGAAGTACAGAAAGAAAATTACATTAAGCAAAATGCCTACCAGTGTGGAGGCAGGTGCTGCCAGACCGATTTTTGTCAGGCTGGCAGCAGGCTGAATGCTCATATAATATGACATTGGAAGACGCACCAGAAGTGTCTGGAACAATCCCTGAAACATAACCCACAAGGTCTGATTATTTCCGTTAAAATAACCAACCATACTAAACATAATTGCTGTTAAAATTGTTTCAGGTGCGAAGCCCTTCAGATACTCAAAGCCTTTCTGGATAACTGCTGCATCAGTTGAGAACAGGCTGGCAAGTATATCACCCTTCAATAGAATCAGAACAAAAACCAGACATCCGAATAGCAGTCCGACTCCGATTCCGGTGAACATAGAATGCTTTGCACGCTTTGGCTTTCCTGCGCCTACGTTCTGGGAAACGAAGGATGCCATGGACTGCATCAGTGCGCTTGGAATCAGCATGGCAAAGTTTACAATTTTGCAGGCAACCCCATATCCGGAGGAGGCTTCCAGCCCCAATCTGTTTACAAATGCACAAAGTGCCAGGAAGGACATCTGGGTAAGAAATTCCTGGAGAGCCAGAGGCAGTCCGATTCCCAGAAAACGTTTACATTGGGAATTAAAACATAAGTCGGATTTTTTGATGGAAAAGGGAAGCTTCTTTTTCAGCAGGATGACGATCGCACATACTACACTGACCGCCTGTGCGAAAACGGTTGCGAGAGCTGCGCCGGCGGCATCCAGATGAAGCCCTGCAACCAGAAATAAATCTCCGAAAATATTTACAATACAGGCTACCAGAACGAATAAAAGCGGCGATTTACTGTCACCAAGCCCGCGGAAAATAGCAGAAAGCAGGTTATAGGCAACAATGAAGAAAATACCGCTTCCACAGATTCTTACATAGCTTGTGGTAAGTGAAACAGCCTCCTCAGGAGCCTGCATAAGCACGGAAATAGGGTGGGCGAAAGCAATCATTACAATAAAAAGTATGGCAGAAATGACAGCAAAAACAACTGCAGCACCGCCAATAACAGAGCCAATCCGTTCCGGCTTTTTTTCGCCAAGATAGCGGGCTATGAGGACTGTGATTCCCATAGCAAACTGTGTTACCACAAAAGTCACAAGGTTCAATACCTGACTGCCGGTAGAAACAGCAGACAGTCCGGATGTAGAGCCGAAGCGTCCAACTACCAGAAGGTCTACTGCACCATATGCTGCCTGCAGTATAAGGGCACCAAGAATCGGCAGCATAAAAAGGGCAAGCTTTTTCAGAATGCTTCCCTGTGTAAAATCATTTTTTTCATTTGTCAAGGTCAATTCTCCTTTCACACATAATCTTATAAAATTTCTCCATGGTCCGGATGGTACATAGAATGTCCTCCTCTGGAATACTGTCTACATAACCGGATAGAATAGTAAAGTACTGTTTGTTGTACTTCTCTGAAAGGGCTTTTCCGGCTTCTGTAACAGTCAGATAGGTAATCCGGCCGTCCTCTGCAGATGCAAGCTTTTTCACATAGCCTTTGGCTTCCATGTCCTTCACTGTACGGGTTACACCGGGACGTGGGAGGGAAAGAGCGTCACTTACATCGGATATCTTCACTCGAATACCCTGTTTTTCCAGTTTTTCAATGATATCCAGATATTGAATAAAAGAAGATGCAACTCCATCTGGCAGAGGCGGCAGCATATCCCGGATTCGCTTGCCCTGATAACAGGCATCCATCATCCGCTTGATAAGTTCAATGTCCATAGGTCTTTCTCCTTACAAAAAAATAATTACCACAGTTAATTAACGATGGTAATTATAATAAGAGGATAAAATTTTGTCAAGAAAAATGTGTAATTACATGCTTGGGCGAAATTTACTGGGACTCATTCCTAATCCGTGTTTTGTTTTAACTTGATTTTAAACAGTCAAACTGAATGGATAAATTCCTTCACATAAAATAATAATCCGCCAGTGCATATACATTTCCCTCTTCCAACGCCGCCGTCACAAAACGGTTCTCCATCCGGTGAATCGCGTCGTATTCTGCCTGTTCATAATAACCGGAAATCAGACAGCGCATGCCAAGCGTATTTTGCAGTCCGTGCTGTACTTTCTGATACCATTCCATTTTCTCTGCCGGATCTTTTGTGAGTCTTGAACAGACCAGATTGTAATAGGCATACTGTTTTTCATCCATGCAGTCTTCTAACTGCACTAAAGTGCTGACATTTTCATTCAAAAAATTCTGTATGTCATTTCCATCCGCTTCTTTTTTCATCAAACTTTCGATAAAGCTCTCATCTACTTCTTTCCACGCGCTCTCACTGTAATAAATTGCGGACACCAGTCTGATATCGATTGTAAGCGGTGACATCAAAAGCCTGTCCCATTTTCCGGCAAGTTTTTTCCATACCGTTTCATTTTCCAGCCCATATTGCAGATTGTAAAAAAAATCATCCATCTGTTTCCTGCTCTCAGTAAGAAACGCAGAATCTGTCTCATAATTGATTTCAAGCCTTGCAAAAAGCTGCTTTAAAATTGCCATATCCGGCTCCGCCGATCCACGCTCGATTTTACTTAAATACGAAACCACACAGATGCCATAGCAGACTTCTTTCTGCCCCTTTCCCTGTCTGATCCGCTCCGCGCGCAAAATCATCCCTGCCGGATTTTTTTCTTTTCTATTCATGCTTATTTTCCAAATTTTTGTCTCTGTGAACTATCTATTGTCTTTATAAAGCCCATTGGATTTTTCTGTTATAAAATTGCCTCTTAAATCGGCGCAAGCAGGTACTCACACAAAATCTGATATAATTTTTGCGGTTCAACCGGTTTTGCAATATGTGCATTCATGCCCGCTTCCTTGCATTTTCTCACATCTTCCAGCGTATCGTCTGCACTCAATGCTATGATCGGAATGATCTGCGCATCCGGCTTTGCAACCTTCCTTATCGCTCTCGCCGCAACAAAACCGTTCATGTTTGGCATCTGGATATCCATCAGTATCGCATCAAAATGATAGGGTTCTTCCGCTTTAAACTGCTCTAATGCCGCTTTTCCATCCTGCGCACTGATCACATTTACCGCCACATGCTCTAAGATACGCCTGCTGATCTCAACATCAAGTGGATGATCCTCCACAAGCAGAACCCTCTTTCCCCGCAGGATGTTCTGTATCTCCTCCGCGGAACGGTGTGCCACTTCGATCTCCGGCTGTATCTCCGCAATCTCAATCTCAAGATGGACTTTTATCTCCGTACCTTTCTGCGGCTCGCTTTTTACCGTGATCGTTCCGCCCATCAGATCAACGATGCTTCTCACGATCGCAAGTCCGAGTCCCGCTCCGTTTCCCGGTTCACCCTGATTCACGCTCTCCTGCGTAAATGGCTGGAAGAGAATCTGCTGAAACTCTTCGCTCATTCCCATTCCGTTGTCGGACACCACATAGTCGGCACAAAATTGATTGTTGTGCGTGGCATAATTACAGATGCGGAATGTGACCTCCCCGCCCTCCGGTGTAAACTTCACCGCGTTGGAGAGCAGATTAAAAAATATCTGGAAAAACCGCACCGGATCAACCATCATATTAATGTTGATCTCCTCATGCGGCATATGAAATCGGATCCATTTGCGCTCACACATCGGCTCCATCATATTTTCCACTTCATTTAAAAATTCCGTAAACGAATACGGCTTGGGATGAAGATGGAACTTTCCGTTTTCGATCTTAGACATATCCACCAGATCATTCAAAAGTCCCATCAGAAATTCACTCGCGCCGCGTATCCGGTTTAAGCACTCTTCCATCCGCTCCGGATGTTCCGTCTCTTCAAGTCCTAACGCCGTTGCCCCCACGATCACGTTCATCGGTGTCTTGATCTCGTGACTGATGCGCGACAAAAACTCTGTTTTTACTTCTGCAACTTCCTCTTTCGCTGCATCCCTCTGCACCTGCATGCGCCGCAGACGCACCGTGTCAAACAAAAACAATCCCACAAGTGCCGCGATCAGTACTGCGATCAACATTGTCTGTTCCATAACAAAAACCCCCAGTGGTTTCTACTCTTCATAAATGACTGCCTGTTTTCCGGCAATCTTATAAGGATAATTTTACCATAGGGGTTTGGTGGGGTGCAACTGGATTAGGGGGAGAAATCACTTTAACTTTCTGTTGCAGATACACTTGTCAAATGTTTGAAATATGATTTATTTTCATTCTTTTCCAAGCACTCCCAGCACTTTGTGCAGCAGCCGGTACAACTCATCAGCATCTTCTTTCTCCAGACACACGCAGCAGCCCATTTTTTTTGGCACCAGAACGGCATCCTCTTTCAGCTTTTCGCCGAGTTCTGTGATCGTCACATTTAACACACGCTCATCCTCACTGTCCCTTGCGCGTACAAGATAGCCTTTCTGCTCAAGCTTTTTCAGGACAGGCGTGAGTGTGCCAGAATCCAGATATAAAAGTGCTCCCATATCTTTCACGCTGATCTGTCTGTGTTCCCAGAGCACCATCATCGCGATATACTGCGTGTATGTCAGGTCAAGCTCATCTAAAAAAGGCTTGTACTTGCGCACGATCTCTTTGGAACAGGCGTAAAGTGGAAAACACAACTGGTTTTCCAGTTTTAATGCATCATATTTATCTGGCATGATAATCCTCATTTCTACCGGTACACCGTTCTGCAATCCAGATTATTCCCAGACGATGTACCAGTTCACAGTCAGCTCTTTCTAATTCAGATGTTCCTCGATAAAGCTGCGCATTGCGTCTTTCGGCTGGAATCCAACCGTTCTTGCCACTTCCACGCCATCTTTTAACACGATGACTGCCGGGATGCTGACAATGCGGTACTCCTGTGCAAGTCCCATGTTTTCATCGGAATCTGCGTTGTAAAACT
>OLOD01000457.1_pt1 | contig 32411 bp, 35 predicted proteins | sample 1671921 | NCBI WGS metagenome assembly OLOD01 (sample SAMEA3136626, study PRJEB25190) | human gut metagenome | biome: human gut; feature: human-associated habitat; material: faeces | place: Austria | collected 2013
TTGTTATTGCTGCATATCCTACTGCTACTAGCAAGATTGCAACTAATAGTATTCCTCCTACTATTTTAGTGTTTCTTCTCATGTTTTTCCTCCTTCTTTTGACTTGTTATTCAAATGGATGCTTTTTGATAACTGAACTTTTTCTTTTCTATTTATAACTTATCATTTTGTGTATTTCTTGTCAATACTTTTTGTTTATTTTATTGTTTTGTGTTTAATATTACTAATTTCAATTTATACGGTCACATACACAATTGTTTTATATAAATTATTTAGAATATTAAATAGTAACAAAATTATAATGAATATTTTCTTGAGTTAATATATCTTTTTCTCTATGACTACAAGTAAATATTATTATTTGTCTATCATTAAACTCATTAACTAAATAATTTAATATATTTTTTAATCTTTCATCATCATAATAAGCAAATGACTCATCCAAAATTATTGGCACTTTTTCATTTGATATTTCATCTAACATTGCTAATCTTAATGATAAATATAATTGGTCAATTGTTCCTGTGCTTAATCTTTCTGCTGATATATAATTTCCATTATTTAATTCAACTATTAATCCTTGCTCATCATTAAAAGTTAATTTTTTGTATTTTTCGTCTGTTATTTCCGTAATATTTTCTGATAATTTTTTTGTAAAAATTGGGCTTATATTATTTTTCATATTTTCATATGCTTTTGCTAATAATATTTTTACTAATTCTATACTTTCATTATTTTTTCTTAATTCAGAATATTGTTCTTGTAATGAATATTGCACTTCTTCTAATACTGATAAATTTTCTAATTGTGGTTCAATATTTTCTTTTTGTAAATCCAATTTATTTTTTTCTATTTTTAAATTATTTATTTCCATTTCTGTTAAATTAATTTCACTATTAATATTTTCTTTTTTAAATAAATAATTAATTTCATTTTTTTCTATATTTTTTTCATATTTATTTATTATTTTGTTTTTTTCCAAATTATTTAGGAAATTATTCTCTATTTTTATTTTATTTATTTCATTTAATAAATTATTAATATTTTCTTGATATATTTTTTGACTATTTTCCAAATTGTTTTTTTCTAAGTTTATTTCTTCTATATTATTTTTTTGATTTTTTTCTATTATTTTTATTTTTTTATTTAATTTATTTTTTTGTAAAAAATAAAATATCAAATATGTTGGTACCGTAAGTAAAAAAATATATTTTATTATTATGTTGTTATTTATTTTTGAAATAAAAATAATCCATAAAATATTAAATAATAAAATAATTAATAAAAATAAATTTAATTTTTTATTTAATTTATTTCTTTTATATTTTTCATTAATATTTTTTATTTCATTTTTTTCTATATTTATTTTTTTATTTATTTTTTCTAAATTAGAATTTATTATATTTAATTTGTTTTTATTTTCTTCAATAATATTTTCTTTTATTTTTATTTTTTCATTTTCAATATTGTTTTTTTCATTTTTATTTTTTATTTCTTTTAATAAGTTGATTTTATTTTCGTTTTTTTCTAATTTATTTTTTATTTTATTTTTTTCTTCTTCAATTTCATATTGAATATTTTCGTATTTTTTTAATTCATTTATTTTATTATTATTTATTTCAATATTTTTTTGAATAATATTTATTGGTTTTTCTCTGCTTCTTTCCGTACCTATTTTTTCTAATTGCATTTTATTTAATTTTTCTATTGCTTTTTTATATGAAATATTATCTTCTCCTGTTTCTAATAAATTAGATATTTTTTGTATTAATATATTTTGTGTATTTTTTTCTATTTTAATTTCTTGTTGCATTGCAATAGATGTTGCTAATAACATTTCTTCATTTATTTGTGTTTGCTCAACAAAAAATTCACTTCCTTTATTTTTATCAATATTAAATTCTTTTAAAATGTCTTCACCATTTTCATTATATATATTTGGATTTTTTTTATTAAATTCTCTATATATTTCATATTTATTTTTATTATCTAATTCATATGTTAATTTTCCAGAATATTCTTCAGAGTCCCATGGTTTATATTTTTCAAAATCTGAAATATCTTTTCCTTTTTTATTTTTTGAGGCTCCATAAAAAATATTTAAAATAAATTTTAATAATGTTGATTTTCCACTTTCATTTTTTCCATAAATAATATTTAAATTATTTTCTAAATTTATTTCTTTATTTTTTAATTTTCCATATGAATTTATTTTTATTTTATTTATTTTCAAATAAATCCCCCCATTATTATTCTAATATTTCCATTCCAATTTCTAATGCATTTGCTATTATTTCTTCATTATAATTTTCTTTTTTTATTTCTTCTAATATTTCCTTTGCAAATAATCCTCTTAAAGAATTTTCTTTTGCAATTTCTTCTATATTATAATTAGGTTTTGTTTTATTTTTTATTTTTATTATTTTTTTATTTAATTCATATTTATATAAATCATAGATATTTATTTCAAAATTTCTTTTTCCGATTAATATTATTTTATATAATTTATTTTCTTCTATTTTTATTTCATTTATTTTTTCAATTAATTCTTCAATAGAATTTATTTCTGTACAATTTATTTCTTTTTCTACATATTCAGTTTCATCTAATTTAATAAATTCTAATTTATTTTCATTTTTAGTAATTTTTCCAACTACCATTCCGTGTTCTCCTAATTCGTCAAACCCTAATGATATTGTTGAACCTGGATAGATAATTTTTTTATTTGGTTCAAAATTTGTTTTATGAATATGTCCTAATGCCACATAATTAAATCCTTTATTTTCTAATATTTTTTCATTCATGGAATTATATTGCATTTCTTCTAAATTCGCACCATTTAATGTTCCATGTATTATTAATATATTTATTTTTTCTGGATTTTTTATTTCTATATTTTCTATTCCTGAATTTGTACAATAAAAATCATCAAATCCATATCCATATATATCTGCAACTTCTGTTTCTATTTTTTGAATATTTGAATTAAATATATATACATTTTTATTCCAATTAAAATTATTATAATATGATTTTTTTAAAATTGGATCATGATTTCCTGGTGTTATAAATATTTTCGTATTTTCTATTTCTTTAAATAAATTATTTATATATTCTATTGTTGATCTTCTTATATATTTATGCTCATATAAATCTCCCGCTATAAATAAATATTCTATTTTATTTTCTTTTATATATTCAATTATTTTTTTGAATATTTTTCTTTGTTCTAATCTTCTTTGTTCCCCTAAATTTCCTTTGTCTGATAATGTTGCAAATGGAGAATCAAAATGCATATCTGCTATATGTACAAATTTCATATTTATTTCTTCCTTTCTTTTTTCTTGTTTTATTATTTTATATTATTTTATTTTTTTTTGCAATACTTTTACGAATATTTTTTCGTTTTTGCACACCTGAGATCGCTTTTTTTCCGTGCAATTTTGCACACTCGAGATCGCTTTTTTTCCGTGCAATTTTGCACACTCGAGATCGCTTTTTTTCTGTGAAAAATGCAACAAAAAAACTCATACAGTCTAAAACTATATGAGTTTTTGGTTATTATTAATCATCCATTGGTCCAAATAATTCATCAAATTTAGCTTCAAGTTCTCTTTGTAAATCATATGAGTCTTCATCATTTTCTTGTTGAACATTTGCAGTTTTTACATCTGATACAGGTGAAACATCTTCAAACATACTATCTAGCGATGATACTCCCTGTTTTTTCTCAACATTACTATTATTATTATTAATTGCTCCAACTGTAGCAAGTGGTTTCTCTTCTTTTTTAGCTGGTGTTTCATCAAATAAATCGTCTAAAGACTCAACTTTAAGATTCTCAGCTTGTTTCTCAGTTGTATCTTCTACCCAAGGATTATATGGATTGAATTTTCTCCATGTTCCTCTGTCAAGTTCTTCAATATCATTATGACTTACTTTTACTTTGTCTAGTGAATTTACCATATCTCTGTGTTTAAAATAATAAAATTTATTTGCTTTTACAGGTTTTATTCCTTTTTCAAAAATAATACATAAATCATTATCCATTCTTCTTAATTCATCTGGTGTCATCAACGCTCTTGCCATTACTTGATCTGATGTACTTTGACCTGTTCTAAAATATTGTTTGTCTCTACTTACTGATATACTATCTCTTTCAATTGTTTTTTCACCAAGTGCTTTTGAAAAATATTCAACTGTTTTATATGAGTTACTTCCTAAAAATAAATGTGTATCACAGTTACCTATTATTGTTTCATATGATTTTTCATATATTGCTTCTAATTGGTCTAAGTTCTGTAGTATTACACTAAATGAAATTTTTCTACTTCTTGATGTTGATATCTTTTTATCAAAATCAGGTATTTTTCCTATATTAGCAAACTCGTCTAATATAAAATATGTTGGTACCTTTAAAGCTCCTCCATTATCATCAGCATAATTATATAATTGCTGAATCATTTGTGAGAAGAATATTGTTAATAAAAAGTCATATGCTGTATGTGTATCTGATGATATTACATAAACTGCTGTCTTTTTGTTTCCTATTTCTTCAAAATCAATTGTATCTGTTGATGTTAGTTCTGCTATTTCTTTTGAATCAAATTTTCCTAATTTTGATTGCAATGTACTTAGTATTGAACTATATGTTTTTTCTGGTGCAATCTCTATAGATTTATAGTTCATTCTAGCAGGATGGTCATATGGTAATTTACTTATTAATTCTGTAAGCAAGTTACTTCCTCCATTTGAGTTTGCCGCTCTTACTAATTCTGCACAACTTGCTAAATTTTGTTCTTCCTCTGGTCTTGTTGCCATTAAATAATATATCAAAGCTTTTAATAACATTTCTGCCGAGTCATCCCAGAATGGGTCTGAACCTCCACCATCTGTTTTTTGTCCTTTTACAATTGTATTTGCAATAACGTCTACATCTATTTCTGATGTTATATGATGTAATGGATTATATCCATCACTGTTTTGTGGTTTTACTAAATTTAATACTTTTATTTCATATCCGTGTGATTTTAAATATCCTGCTGTTTTATCATATAATTCTCCTTTAGGGTCTGTAAATACATATGATCCTAATAGTTGACATGCATTAGGAATTGAATATGATGCTGATTTACCAGAACCAGAACCTCCGACTACTAGTACGTTTACGTTTCCTCTCTTATCTACTGGTAAATAGTTATTTTCTGCTAATACTATTCCTTTTTTATTATTCAAAACTGCATATTGCTCTCCATTTTTGCTCCAGTCACTTGAACCATGTTCAAAATCTGTATACTCGTTTTTAGGTGCAGATCTAGCAACTCCTACTATGAAAAATATTGCAAATATTATTGAAAATACAAAAAGGCATTTTAAATATGATGTTATATATCCATTATTTATTATTGTTCCTAATGCCTTAAATGGATTTTTCATTGAGTCTACAAATATTCCTATTTTTCCAAGTGAACTATCTGCTGGTGCTGGCATATTATATGCATTAACTAATGGCACAATTAATACTATGGCTATAAATAGCCATAGTATTCCAAATAGTATAAAATATTTTTTATTTTTTCTTATTGCTCCTTCTACCTTGTAGTTCATATATAAATCACCTTCTCTTTAGTTACAATTATATTCTAATGTGTAATATCTTCGCTCTTCTTTACTTTATTAGGATTTTTTCCAGGATATGCTTTTATAGATACATATTCACTAGTCTCGTTTATTATTTGTCCATTTTTTCTTAATGAACTTATTAAAGATATTGAAGGCTTAGCTCCATTTATCTTTGCATCTAATCCTTTTTCTTTGCTTTTTTTGCCACAAATGCAATAATCTAGTCTTACCTTATCATCTTTTCCTGCAGCACTTCCTATTTTTTTTCCATTTACTGTGCTATTTACCATAGTAAATTGCCCCTCCTTAAACTTTACCATCATCTCTTACTTCAAATGCAAAATAAGATTTATATGGCTTTAATTTGCATCTACCCTTTACTTTATCCTCATTTTCATCATAATAAAGTCTAGGTTTTAATTCTTCTGTAGTTTCAGGATCTATAACACATATGTCTCTTTTCATATTTGGTGTATAGTTAAATTCTTTAAATTCCTGTTCTTCTTCTGAATATAATGTATTAAACTTAAATGGTGTTGGTGTTTTTGATATCCTAACCTCGTCATCAATTAGTATTCCTGAGTTTATTACAACATTTTCTTTTCCGAATGATAATATTACTAATTGATTTCCATTTGGTTGTGGCTCGTCAACATAAAAGGTTTTTCTACGATTTTCTCCTCTTATTTCCTCTGTGAAATCTAATCTTTCAACAGTATACTTGGGATAATCTTTTAAAAATTCCTTTTTTGTTTTGTTTATTTGATAAATTACTGTATTTACTCCTTTTGGATCTGTTATGCTAAAATGTTTTCCTTGTAACATCTCCATGTATATTTACACCTCATTCCTATGATTTAATCCATAGCTTATCTTATGTTTACGAACTCACATACTTAATTATACCCTGTTTAATGCCATTTGTCAATACTTTTGCTGATATTTCAGTGTTTTACAATATTTTATTATAAGTTCTAAACCCTTCTAGGATTAAATTTTGATATTTCTTTTAATTTTTTAAACATTTCTTTTTCTTCGTTTGTTAACTTTTCTGGAACTACAATTTTTATTTGTGCTATAAGATTTCCTCTATTACCATTCTGCATTTTATACCCTTTTTCTGGTATTGTTATAACTTCTCCTGATTGTATACCACTAGGAATTAACACTGCTGTTTTACTATCATCTATTGAATTGACTTTTGCTTTTGTTCCTAATGCCGCTTCCCATGGTGAAATTGGAATTGTAGTATATAAATCATATCCTTCTAATTTGTATTTTTTTCCATTTTCGATATTTATTTTTATATATAAATCCCCATTTTTTCCACCATTTTTTCCTTGTCTACCTTGTCCAATTAGCCTTATTTTTTCTCCATTTTGTATACCTTCTGGAACTTTTAATGTTATTGCTCTTGGTTTTCCCTCTAAATCATTTAACACAATTTTTTTCTCAGCGCCATAGAACCCATCTTCTATTGTTATATTTATTTCTGTTTCTATGTTTTCACCTTTTACTGGTGGTAGTTTGCTTTGAGCAATCTCTTCTTTTATATCACTATTTCCAAAAAACATTCCAAAAAATTCACTTGCTACTTCTCCTGATGTTTTTTGCTTGCTTTTTCTCTTTTTATACCCTATATTATAATTCCATGTTCTGTCATATTTTCTTTTCGTAGTTGGATTTGATAATATTCTATATGCTTCATTTACATCTTTTATTCTTTCTTCTGCTAGTTTATTTCCTACATTTACATCTGGATGATATTTCTTGGCTTGTTTTCTGTATGCTGTTTTTATTTGTTCCTCTGTTACTTTACTACTTTCTAGTTCTAATATTTTGTAATAATCTTTGAATTTCATTTGACGTCCTCCCAAAAATAATTGGTATCCGCATTATATCAATTTTTGAAAAAAAAATCTATACTTTTTGACAAATTTCAAAAAATTTCATTCCATTTGAAGCTTTTACTAAAACAACATCTCCTTTTTTTAATTCTTGGTTTAACTTTTCCACAATTTCTTCATTATTGTTCATAAAATATGTCTTAATATTACTATGCTTTTTTACTTCATCTATTATATATTTTGAGTTTTCACCTGCACAAATTAATATATCTATTTTATTTTTTACAACTTCTTCTCCTACTTTTCTATGCAATTCTTCTGTATATTCTCCTAATTCAAACATATCTCCTAAAACTGCAATTTTTCTTTTTCCTGTGTGTTTTGATAAAAATTCCAGACTTACTTTCATTGACTCAAAACTTGCATTATATGCATCATTTATAATCAATGCTCCATTATCTAGCTTTTTCATATCCATTCTTTTTTGTGTTAATTCAAAACTTGCAATTCCTTGCTTAATTTGTTCATATGATATTCCTAACACTTTTCCAACTGTCATCGCACATAATGCATTATATACAAAATGTGTTCCCCCTACTGGAACATGAATTTTTATTTTTTCTAAATCTGCTATTGCAGTAAAATCACTACTTTCTTCTTCCATCTTTATGTCTTTTGCTTCTATCTCGCTTTCATTTTCTAAGCCAAAAGTATGTATCTCAAATTTTCCTTTATTTTCCTGATACCAATTATGTAATAAATCATTATCATTATTAATAATGATTTTAGGAATTTTCATTCCTTCTAATATTTCTAATTTAGCTTTTAATATGTTTTCTCTTGAACCTAAATTTCCTATATGTGAAGTTCCAATGTTTGTTATTACTGCTAATGTTGGTTTTGCAATATTAGTTAAAAGACTTATTTCTCCAAAGTGGTTCATTCCCATTTCAACAACTAAAGCTTCGTGTTCTTTTAATTTTAGTATTGTTAATGGTAATCCAATATTATTATTATTATTTCCTTCTGTTTTTAAAGTCTTATATTTCATATTTACTACATTTGCAATTATATCTTTTGTACTTGTTTTTCCCACACTGCCTGTTATTGCTATAACTGGTATATTATATAAACACCTTTTATATTTAGCAATTTCATATAATGCTTTTAATGTATTTTCCACTTTTATAATTGTTTTATTTGAATATTTTTCCATTTCTTTTTTTCTTATTTCTATATTTTCAATAATTACCGCTTCTGCTCCATTATCTAATGCTTGTTTCCAAAACTTACTTCCATCAAATTTTTCTCCTTTTATTCCGATGTAAATATCTCCTTCTTTTATTGTTCTTGTATCTTTAGAAAACTCATTACATTCAAGCTCTTCTTTGCCTATAACTAATTCTCCATTTGTAACTCTCAATATATCTTTTATTTTCATTTTCATCTCATTCCTTCCTACTAATTTTTCTTATTATATTACTTATCAGGCTCTTTTGCAACAAAATAACCGGCACTAAACTTAAAAATTTAAGTTTAATACCGGTTTGTTGCTTATCTAAAAACTATTGATTTTCAACAGCTCTATTTGCAATTTCTATAGCTTTTGAAACTATACTTCCACATTTCTTAGATGATACATTTTCCCAACTTCCGCCATCTTGTTTTACTTGATCATATACACCTAATTCTTTTGCGATTTCTGTTCGTAAGTTTTCAGATATTAATTTGTTACTTCTAGACATTGTGAAGTCTCCTTTCAAATTTATCTGTATTACGGACCGTTTTTTGAAAAAGTTATTTGACTTTTTCACTATTATTGTATGCGTTTTTTCTTTTTTTATTTTTGAAATTTTTGTTAATTAAAAAATTTTAAAATTGCATTTATTAAAATTAAAATCAATAAAATTAGTGAAAATCTTATTAAAACATTTTCTTTTATTTTTTTATATATTAAATTTATTATTTTTTTCATATTATCATCCCTTATATTTATATTCACTATATTTATCTAATTTTTCAAATGTTGTTCTTTGGAATTCCTGTACAGTATTCTTTAATTTATTGTACTCTTGGTCACCTTGCATTTCATTTCTGATTTCTTTTATTAGTTTTCTCTCTTCTTTTTTATCTAGTTCTTGTTCTTTTACTTCCTGAATCCTTTTTTCATATTCTTCATTTAATTTTTTAAATTTCTTTTGCATAGCATCCATTGTCTTATTTCTACCCATAAATGTTTCTGCCCATTCCTCTTTCTTTTTATCTGTCAATTTTGTTGTATCTGTTCCAATTCTTTGTCCCATTGCCATAATTCCTATAGCTTCACTTGTATCTCTTGCAACTTCATTTTTCTTTAATTTTTCTGCAACTAGCATATCATCAAATGATTTTATTCCTGACTCCATATATTCATCTATTGTTTCATTTAAGAATTTCTTTAATTCTTTGTTGTCCCATCCCATTTCTTCTTTTATCTCTTCTCTTATTTCAAGATTATTCCTTATTTCTTTAGCTGTAATTTGATTTTTATAATCCTTGTATTCATCTCCATATCCTGCCTTTTTAAAAGATTCCATCATACCATCAACTCTATTTGCGTCCATGATATTTGATACACCTTTATATGCAGCTGCTCCAGCAATTCCTGCATTTCTTATTGACTTTTCTGGGCTTGCATCCATTGCCCCAAAAATAACTCCTGCTGTTCCAGCAGTTAATGCAGCCGCTCCACTTGCAATACTTCTTACTGGATTAAAATTCATAGCTCTATTAGCAATTCTCTGCCCTTTACTTTGTACATAATGTCTTGCCATTCCTTTTAGTCCTCTACCAATTTTTAATTTTGCTTTTTTTCTTTTCTTTCTTGTAACCTTATTTTTTGAAGTTATTACTTGTTTCTTCTTATTATCATCTTCATTTTTATCTTTTGATTTTTTTATTCTTGCCATTGCTTGAGCTATACGAGCCTCTGAGGCATCTCCACTATCATGCATTCCCTTAGAATCTTTTGTTTTTGAAAATTCTTTCCCTTCTTTCACATCTTCTTGTACATTTTCTTGTGCATCTTCTCCTAAACGCTTCTTATTTTTCTCATCTTTTTCTGTCTTATCACTAGCCAATTTTTCTTTGTCTTCTGCTCCTTCTATCTCTGTAAAACTTTCTCTTCCTTCTGGTTCTTTTATTCTTGAAATAGTCTCTTTTTCATTATCTCCTCTTCCAATTCCTGCAGTTGTCTTATTATCATGAATTTGAGGCGGCTTCCTTCCAAACAGTTTTTGCATTGAGGACATCGCCAACCCTGTACCAACAGCACCGCTTAGCACTCCTGGTGTAGTAGCTTTCTCGAATCCAAACATACTTCTTAATATTTTTTCTGCTGGTGCCATAAATCCCATGACAACGAGAACATATATTGGACTTTTACTTGCTAGTGTCATTGCGCTTCCCACAAATACTGTAAATAATATTAAATGAAATGGTTGTATTGCTAAATTAAATAAATATTCTCTAAGCCACATATTAAATCCTTGAGCTTGTCCGTCACGGAATTTATCAATCGAATATGTTAAAACAACAATTGGTGCTATTAAAATTAAAAATGCTATATATACAACCCTTCTTAAATATATCCACAAAAATCTAATCATGTACAATGTTAACATTACATATATTAACTGCCATCCTACGGTTACATATCTTTCATTTCCTTCCTTGTCTAAGAGTTGTGCTTTTATTCTTGCTTGTGACATGAAATTATCTACTGGAAATCTTACTGTCTTTTGTCCATCTCCATCTATATAAATCATATTATAATCGGAATCTCCTCCTGATGTTGAGTTACTTTCTCCTGACCAGAATTTTTTCCAACGGCCTTTAGCTTGTTGAACTTTTTCTTTAATCCAACTTGGTCTATCATCTGAATCCACAATATTTTCTTTAACATAATCATATACTTTATCATCTTTTATATCAAAATATTCTACAGATTCATCGCCTGTCACATTTGAAAGCAATATTGTAAATTCATCTACTAGTTCCATTGAAAATATCATAATATACTGTATTACAAATAATAAGCAAAATGAGACACCCCAATCGAATAACATTTTTTTATATTTTGATTTATCTTCTGCAATACTCGTCACTACAATTCTTAGTCCTATATATATTAGTTCTATTAAAAATAACACTATTACTACCGTTCTTATCGTATAATACCATTTTGCTATAGTTTGATGCAAATCCTGAGCTATATTTATATTTCCTCCCATATCACCATCCGCAGAATCTTGCGTATCTTCGTTCGAAAAAAAGTTAACACTAAACATGTCTATTTTATTTTGAATTATATTTTCTGGCGATATCGCTATAAAAGGAAGTTGAAAAGTATTTGTTAACATTGATGAAACAATTGTTGAAGTTACTAAATATGTTTTTATAACTGTTCCTATACTCATAACAACTGTACTTCCGACAACTGCAATAGTTGCTACAACTCCTGTAACTGGAGCAAATATTACTGCTAAAATAACTGAACCTGCCAATACTGCCAATCCAGCAAATACTCCTACTGCAATTGACCAGAATTCACCTGTTCTATTTACCTCAACTATTGCATCTGCATCAATTCCAAACACTACTTTTTGTACAATGTCTACTGCCGCATCACTCAATGTAACAAAAAGTTCCATAATTGGAGTTAATAATTTTCCGCCTATACTTTTAACCACATTTCCAGATAATCCATATACATTACTTGGAAAAATTGCATTTATAGCAATTACTATGACTATTACTATACTTATTACTTTTATTTTTTTCTTCATATTAGCGTCCTTTCTTACATTTATTTGATTGTATATATCTTTATTTTACAACCAAACAATTGTAAAAGTCAATACATTTTTTTAAATGTATATATAATGTAAGAAATATTTTAAATTTTAATTAAAAATAAAGAAATGGATACACTACTATATCGGAGGAATATATGTATTTAAAACGTTTAAAAGATTTGAGAGAAGATAAAGATTTATTGCAAAAAGATATTGCAGATTTATTATCAATCAAACAACAACAATATAGTTTATACGAAACTGGAAAAAGGGATTTGCCTTTAGAATTGGCAATAATATTATCTGATTTTTATAATACTTCCATTGATTATATTGTTGGAAAAACAAATATTAAGCAACCATATAAAAAATAGTGAATTAGAACTATCTAATTCACTATTTTTTATTCTGTAAACGTACCATTTTCTGTGTTAGTAACAATTAAAATATCTTCTTCTTCTCCAGTTTCTGCATTGATATAAGCAATAAAATCCATATCATCAATTTTGCCTTTAAACTCATAGCAAAATTTTTCAGTTTTCCATTCCGTAGGGATTATAGCTAATTTTTCACTAGTAATTTGAGCCTTATTGGTCAATTTTGTTCTAGCATCTTCAATAGAAATTTTTGTTGTAGGAATATTTCTTTCATAATGACAATTCAAATACCCTGTTGTTTCTAAACCTATAATCTCACCATCATCAAGCGCTATTTTTACTTTTATTAAATCAGGATATATTATTACATTATTTTGATTATATGCATAATTAACGGTTATAAAACCATTTTCTTTTAAATAATAAGTTTCTTGCATATTTCCAAATCCTTTATTAGCAAGATATTCCTTTCCTTTTTGAACAGCTTCTTGTTCAGGAATATTCTCCTCTGAAACCTCCCTGTTATAATTTAAGAATACAACATGTCCTCCTTTTTTAGATACTGATAATCCTATAGTTTTATCACTATTTGTAATAATTTCGAATCTATAAACCGGAATATTACCATTTTCAACATAGCCATTATTTTTTGTATTTTTAATTATATCCTTTCCTATAAATTCTTCTGCTATTTTTTTAGCCGCTTCTTCATCAATATCATCTCCTGTTAATCCCTTTTTTTCAGCACTTGTTATATGTTCTGAAAAAGCACCATCATAAATTAATCCAGTAAATTCATGAAAATTCTCTTCTACAACATCAAAAGTACTAACCTCACTTATATCAGCTCCCTCTTTATTTTTCATTAAATCTGACCATTTTATAGTTCCATTATTTAGTTCATCAGCCATTTCGTTTAATGTGTTTGACAAATCATTGCAGTAATTATATAATTCTTTAATTTTTTCTATATCTTCGTCAGTCAATTCATTTCCCTCAATATTTTTTCTTGATAAAAAATAACTATATTCACTAACTTGATTTAAGAATTTTTCTGTATTTTCTAGTTCCTGACTTTCTATTGGCAACATTCCCAAATATGACTGAGCCATATTGGCCTCTCTCCACACTTGTGTTAAAATTTCAGCACCATGTTCAGCTGATTTTGATATCATAGCTTTTGCTAAATATGTTTTTACATTTTGCACATATTCAACAACTTGATAAAAAGCCATATTATAATCATTTTCTTTAGTTGTTGCATATGCCTTTTTCTGATTCAAAAGATTATATCCTAATATTACCGCTGTAATTACTGCTATCACCGTAAAAAAAATCCAAATTTTACTTTTTTTCATTATTAACCTCCCTTAATATTTTGTTTTTTTTTCCAAAAAATATACAAATTATTTTTACTTTATGATAAAATAAACAAAAAATATCTTGAGGAGATTAATCATGAGAAAAATAATGATTTTTTATGCATCATATGGTGGTGGCCATTTAAGTGCTGCTCGTTCCATAAAAGAAAATATTGAAGCAAATTATAAAGATGTTGAAGTAATGCTTGTTGATTGCATGTATTACGTTAATAAATTTTTTGATAAAGTAACAACAACAGCATATTCTGAAATGGCAAAAAAAATTCCTCAAACCTGGGGGAAAGTATATTGGCATGCGCAAAGTGGCCCAATTGCTCAAATAAGTACAACTTCAAATAAGCTTTTATCAAAAAAACTAAATACCTTATTAAAAAACTTTAACCCAGAATTAATAATTTCAACACACCCTTTTGCATCCACAATGTGTGCATATTTAAAAAAACAAGGAAAATTAAATGCAAAAATTGCAACTGTATTAACAGATTATGCACCACATGACCAATGGATTGTTTTTAATGAATATGTTGATTATTATTTTGTATCACATGAAGGAATGAAAATGCAATTACACGAAAAGGGAATTCCTAAAGAAAAGATTTATGCAACAGGTATTCCTTTATCAAATAAATTTTTATTAAAATATGATAAATCACAAATTTTACAAAGTTTTGGTTTATCTCCAAATAAAAAAACAGTTTTATTTTTTGGTGGAGGAGAATTTGGTTTAGGTAAAACTCAAACATTTAATATTTTTAAATCATTTGTGGAATGTCCTGAAAATATCCAAATTGTAGCTATCTCTGGCAAAAATCAGAAAATGAAAGAAAGTTTTGAAAATTTAGTTACTGACCTCGGAAAACAGGACTCCGTAAAAATTTTGGAATTCACTGATAAGGTTCCTCAATTAATGAGTATTTCCGATTTGGTTGTTACAAAACCAGGAGGGCTTACAACCACAGAAAGTTTAGCTTCTGGCTTACCTATTGTTGTTATTAATCCTATTCCAGGTCAAGAAGAAGAAAATGCTGCTTATTTAGAAAAAAATAAAGTTGCAATCTGGATAAAAAAAGGAGATAATATTAAAAAAATTCTTAACGAATTATTTTATAATCCTGATAAAATGCAAGAAATGAAAATTCGTGCAAGACTTATTTCAAAAAAGAATTCAACTAAAGACATTTGTAAAATATTATTAGGTTAATTTTATAAAAAGTCACCTCACTATATTATACAGAATATAATATAAAGAGGTGGCTTTTATGAATTATAATAATTGTTCTGGTAATAATTTAATAGCATTAGCAAGTTCTCTTGCTGTAGTTATTGGAAACGAATATGATACAAATGAATTAAGCATTTTAGCTGCTTTTTTCACTGCTTTTGGAGACAATCTTGCACTTATCGCTGCTACCAGATAATTAATTTATATTTCTCTTCTACCTTCAAGTGCTTTTGTTAGCGTAATTTCATCTGTATATTCCAAGTCTCCACCTACTGGTATTCCATGTGCTATTCTTGTAACTTTTATTCCAAGTGGTTTTATTAATTTAGATAAATACATTGCTGTGGCTTCGCCTTCAACCCTAGGATTTGTTGCAAGTATTACTTCTTTAACTTGTCCATCCATAAGACGTGCAAGTAATTCTTTTATTTTTATATCATCAGGGCCAACACCATTCATTGGAGAAATTGAACCATGTAATACATGGTAAACTCCTCTGAATTCATGTGTTTTTTCCATTGCAACAATATCTCTTACATCTTCAACCACACATATTTCTGATTGATCTCTTTTTGGATTCGAACAAATTGGGCAAGGATCAGTATCTGATATATTATAACATTTACTACAATATTTTAAATTTTTCTTTGCATTTACAATAGAAGAAATAAAGTCATTTGTTTCTTCTTCAGAAGCATTTAAAATATAAAATGCCAATCTCGCTGCTGTTTTATTTCCTATACTTGGTAATTTTTCAAAACTTTGTATTAATTTTTCTATTGATGGTGAATACATTGACATTGTTCTTTCTCCTACATTAAACCTGGTATATTATATTTTCCCATTGAAGCTGTTTGGGCATCATCAACTTGTTTAAATGCTTGGTTTAAGCAAGTAACAATTAAGTCTTGTAGCATTTCTACATCATCTGGGTCTACGATTTCTTTTTGTAAACTTAAGCTTAATATTTGTTTTTGTCCATTTACTTTTGCTGTTATAGCTCCTCCTCCAGCAGACGCTTCAAATTCTTTTTCTGCAAGTTCAGATTGTGTTTTTTCCAAATCTGCTTGCATTTTTTTTGCTTCTTTCATTAAATTATTGATGTTCATTCCACCAAATCCTCCCATTCCTGGGAATCCTCCTCTTTTTGACATTTTAATTTCCTCCTTAATTTTATTATTATTCTATAATATCAAATGGTATATCAAATTTATTTGCAAAGTTTGACAACTCACTTTCTTCTGACGCTTCACCAGAATCTTGTGGTTTTGTATCAATATATTTTATCTGCATTGTTTTGCCACATGCAATTGAAACTTGGTTTGATATTTCTATTTTATTTTCTGGTTTTTCTAAAACTGTTTTTCCAAATGGTGTTATTCCTTTAGGGAATTCAATTCCAACAGTCATATCATCAATTTCAACCGCATTTGTATTTAATAAATTAGTATATAACATTATTCTTCCACTTTGTTTAAAATTATTTACAACTTGTTGCCAATATTGTGCAGGCTTTTTATCTTTGCCAATTCCTGCTATTGCACTTGTATTAGTACTTGCATTTGTTATTTTTTTTTGTGTTGCTTGAGTTTGTGGTCTAGCAACTCCGCCACCAGCTCTTAAATAATTTTCTATTTTTTCTAGTCTTGCATAAATTTCTTGAGTATTTATATTACTGTTTCCATCAGATATTTGAGTATTTGAATTATTTTCACTTGAAGCTAATTCTTTATCACATAATCTGATTATTCCTGCCTCAAAAACAATCAATCTTTGTGTTGAACTTTTCATATCATTTTCTAATTTTGATAATTCATTAATCAAACTAATAGCTCTTTCTTTTGAAACTTCATCTGCCAATTTTTTCAAATTTTCAAAATCTGTTTCATTGTAAATTGTTAGCTTTTGGCCTGTTTTTACCATTAAAATATCTTTAATATATTTAATAACTTCCCATAATAAATTATTTAAATCTTTACCTTCATCTAAGACTTTTGTTATTGATTCCATAGCTTCATCTATATTATATTTTATTATTGCTTCTGTTATGCTATGTATATGAGTAATTTTAGGAATTCCAACTAATTCTTTTATTTTATCTTCATCTATATTGTTTTCCCCATCTTGCACACATCTTTCTAGAATTGATAATGCATCTCTCATTGCTCCTTCTGCCAATGAAGCAATTATATTTAGTGCTTGTTTTGTTATTTCAATATTACTTTCTTTACATACTATCTCTAATCTTTTAATAATATCCTCATTTGAAATTCTTTTAAAATCAAATCTTTGGCATCTTGAAAGTATTGTTGCTGGCAATTTTTGTGGTTCTGTTGTAGCTAAAATGAATTTTACATGTTCTGGTGGTTCTTCAAGTGTTTTTAATAATGCATTAAAAGCTCCTTGTGATAACATATGAACTTCGTCTATTATATATACTCTATATTTGGCTTTTGTTGGTAAAAAATTCACTTCTTCTCTTATAGAACGTATATCTTCTACACTATTATTTGACGCCGCATCCATTTCAACTATATCTGTTAATGAACCATTTAATGCAGCTTTACAAATTTCACATTCATTACATGGCTCTCCATCCTTCGGATTCAAGCAGTTTATTGCACGTGCTAAAACTTTTGCAGAAGTCGTTTTTCCTGTTCCTCTACCTCCATTAAATAAATATGCATGTCCTACTCTATTAGCCATTATTTGATTTCTTAATGTTCTTGTTATATGTTCTTGTCCCACCATTTCTTCAAATGTTTGTGGTCTAAATTTTCTATAAAGAGCTGTGTACCCCATTATCTCACATCCTTTATATATCCTATATTTTAAAAAATGGTGTGAATATCAATCTCTCTATGGAAAACAACTCCACATAAAAGTATCTACTTATTGCTGCTTCCTTCCGGACCTGACAAGGTTCATAGGCTTTTATTGAATTTGCTTTCCATACAGAGATCAATTTTCATACCATTATGTATTATATAATGTAATAATGAATTTTGCAAGTATTTTTGCTAATTTTCTATTCTTTTGAATATTATATTATTTAAATCTGTTTTATCTATCCCAACTGTTCCTTTTTCTATTATTTCATCTGTTGGTATATCAAAACTAATTGGTGCTTGATATTTTTTTCCACTATTTAGATTTATAATCATATCAAAACTTAGAGTTGTTTTTAAATCTTCTTCTGTAATATTAGTTAATTTTAATAGTTTTGCATGGTCTATTTCTTCTGCATCTTGAGAAACATATTGCGAAATATTATTTATTGCATATCTAAAAGCCATAATTCCACCTTGGTTTGATATTTTTTGTTCTTTTATATTTGACTCCATCTCACCTTTATATGTAATCCCTAACATTTCACTATCAGCTTGATTTATAAACATTCTTTTTTCATCTGTTACCGGTTTATAGAATTTTATTTTTCCTATATCTTTTTCTTTAATTGCTTTTATGTCTTTTAATTCTACTGAATCTATTATTTCTGTTTTTCCATATGCTGAATTTTTTTCAAGGTATATGTATATATCATTATTTTCATTAACATTAAAATTCCACTTTTCCTCTGTCCCTTGGTTCTCTACTCCTTCTACACTTTCAATTATCGAAATTTTGCTAATTTTGAATGGCATATTTGATTCTCCTTCAACTTGATATCTTAAAATTAGCATACCACCAACAGATAATATTGCAATAATTATTATAGTTATAATTACACTGTGAAAGATTTTCTGTTTTACATTTCTATACATTTTTTCCTCCTCGTTTTAATTCTCTCAATTCTTTAAAAAATTTTTTGAGAATTTCTTGGCATTCTGTTTTCATCACACCATTTTCTACTTCTACTTTATGATTAAATGTATAATCATTAAATAAATTTAACACAGAGCCCGCGGCTCCTGTCTTTTCATCCATTGCTCCTATATATACTTTTTTTATTCTTGAATTTATCATAGCTCCTGCACACATTGAACATGGTTCCAATGTTACATACATTTCACAATCTATTAGTCTCCATGATTCTAATTTTTTACTTGCTTTTTGTATCGCTAATATCTCTGCATGTTTTGTTGTGTCTGTTCTTGTTTCTTTTTGATTATGTGCTCTGGCTATTATTTTTCCGTCTTTTACTATTACAGCTCCTACTGGAACTTCTAATTTTTTGTATGCTTTTTCTGCTTCTTTTAATGCTTGTTTCATATAATGTTCTTTTTGTTCCATTTTATTCTTTCCTTTTTGGTGTTCCCAGAGGGACTCGTCGAGCCGCGTCGGGAAAATAGTCTACTAGACTATTTTCTATTCCTCCTTTTCGAGTCCCAATAGAAATATTTATATTTTGGTGTTCCCAGAGGGACTCGAACCCCCATCGGTCGCTTAGGAGGCGACTGCTCTATCCTGCTGAGCTATGAGAACATAAAAATCATATAACTATTATAATACACTGTCCTTAAAAAATCAATGTTTTCTAATAATTAATCAAAAATCAAAAAATCACTATATTTCTATAATGATTTTTTTTACTAGTTTAAATCTGTTGTATTAATTTCATCAATCAACCATGTATTTCCATTTTTTACAAGCTTGATTTCACTTTTTTTGTCTTCTTTATCTATCCAGTTTCCAGAAGCATCTGGTCCTGTTTGTTTTGTTTTTAAAGTTGCTGTTATTGAATTATCTGATACTTTTACATTTTCAAATCCATCTAATCCATTATATTCTCTAGAACCACCACCATTTGTTATGTAATATTTATTATTTTTCATTTCAATAACCATTGGTAAATTACTCTTTACTTCTGTAACAAAATTTTCTGTTCCATATTTTTGTATTGTCTCTTCAAAATTTGAAATTTCATTATTTGATTTTGTGTTAAAAATTTTATTTGGTTCTAAATAAATTTTTTCTACATTTTCAAATTTTTCTTTTAATAATTTTGTTGCTTCTTCATCACTTAATTTTGAAGAATTGTCTTCTGATTTTTCTTGTGTTTTATCAGTATTTATAGCATTTGAAACATTATCAATCTTTTCTTGCAAATCACTAACTGTATTTTCTAAATTATTTACATTTGCATTTAAACTATCAGCTTTGGCTGAAATTTTTTCTTTTTCACTTGACAATTTATTTATATAGATTGCCATCACACATATAGTAATTATTGCTAAAACAAATAAAACAGCTAATACTATATTTACTTTAGACCTTTTTTCCTCCATATTTTTCACCTCCTCTTTTGTTTTCAATTTTATTATATATTATCAATTATAATTTTTCAATATATTTCAAAAAAATTGCATATATGTTATAATATACTATATATTTTTAAGAAAGGATTAATCATATGCAACAAATATTAAGTAAAATGCGTCAAGCAATAGAAGAATATCAAATGATAGAAGAAGGAGACAAAATAGCTGTATGTTTATCTGGTGGAAAAGATTCCATAACATTATTAAATGCTCTTAAAGCTCTACAACGCTTTTATCCAAAACATTTCGATTTGATTGCAATTTCAGTAAACCCTGGATTTGAAAATTTTGACAGTGAATTATTACAAAAAAATTGTGATGAAATTGAGGTTCCATTATTTATCGAAAATAGTTCAATAAAAGAAATAGTTTTCGATGTAAGAAAAGAAAAAAATCCATGCTCATTATGTGCTAATTTACGTAGAGGCATAATAAACAGTGTAGCAATACGAGAAGGCTGTAATAAAATTGCACTTGGACATAATATGGATGACGTTTTAGAAACATTTTTATTAAATTTATTATATACTGGTAGTTTATCAACATTTGCTCCAAAAAGTTTTATGGATAGAACAAAAATAACTTTAATACGTCCTCTAATTTTTTTAAGTGAAAAAGACACACGTCATTTTGTAAAAAAATATAATAAATCTGTAATGCCAAAAGTTTGCCCAATGGATGAGCATACTAAAAGAGAAAATATGAAAGAACAAATATTTTTATGGCAAAAGGATATCCCTATGGTTAGAGCAAATTTATTTGGTGCAATTTCAAGAAATTTAGATGGTTGGAAAAAATGACTCCATATTAATATGGAGCCATTTTTTATTTTCTAATTTTCTTTAACTAATTTAACCATTGCTTCTTTTAAAAATTCTAATTCTTCTGTTGCATTTTCTGTCGAAGTACCTTTAACACCAAAATAAAGTTTAATTTTAGGTTCAGTACCTGATGGACGAACACAACACCATGAATTATTTTCCAATTGATAATATAAAACATTTGATTTTGGTAAGCCTGTCTTACTTTCTTCTCCTGTTATCATATTTTTAACATAGTCTCTATCAACATCTTTAAAACATAACACTTTATATTTACCAATTTGTTCTATATTTTTATTTCTCATTGCACTCATCATTTCTTTAATTTTCTCAGCACCCTCAGCACCTTCTAAAACTATTGAAACTTGATCTTCTTTGTAATATCCATATTTTTTATAAATATTATTCATTTGATCCCATAATGTGATTCCTTGTGCTCTATAATAAGCTGCTGCTTCACACAAAGACATAACAGCTGCAATTCCATCTTTATCTCTTGCATAATCACCTATTAAGCAACCATAACTTTCTTCAAAACCAAATACATATGTTTTATCATGATTTTCCTCTGCTTTTTTCATTACTGCACCAATATTTTTAAATCCTGTTAAAACCTCTATACATTCTAATCCATAATTTGCAGCAATAGCTTTAGCTAAATCTGATGAAACAATTGTTGTAATAAACATACCATTTTCAGGTAAAATATTTTTTTCTTTCATTTGTGAAATTCTATATTCCGCAATTAATAAAGCTGACATATTTCCTGTGTATGGCATATACTCACCAGTTTTTGCATCTTTAGCAAAAATACCTAATCTATCTGCATCTGGATCTGTTGCTAGAACAACATCAGCATCAACTTTTTCTGCTAATTCTAAAGCTAATTTAAATGCTTTCTTGTCTTCTGGATTTGGATAATCAACTGTTGGAAAATTTTCATCTGGCTTAGCTTGTTCTGGAACAACATAAACATTTTCAAATCCTAATTCTTTTAATAATCTTTCTGCAATTGTATTTCCTGTTCCATGTAATGGTGTATACACAATTTTTAATTCTTTACCTTGTTCTTTAATAATATCTGGATTTAATATTTTTCCTTTTAATGTCTCAATATATTTATCATCCATATCTTTTCCTATAATATTAAATAATCCAGATTTTATAGCCTCTTCTTTTTCCATTGTTTTTATTTCTTTAAAATCAGAAATTGCTCTAACTTTATTAATAATGTCTTTGTCTCTTGGTGCAACAATTTGAGAACCATCATCCCAGTAAACCTTATATCCGTTATACTTTGGAGGATTGTGGCTAGCCGTAATCATTATACCTGCTGTTGCTCCTAATTGTCTAACTGCAAATGATAGTTCTGGAACAGGTCTTAAACTTTCAAATAAGTATGTTTTTATCCCATTTGCATTTAAAATTAATGCTGTTTGTAAACTAAACTCATCTGATTTTCTTCTTGAATCATAACTAATTGCAACACCCTTATCTTGAGTCCCTTGTTCAATTATATAATTTGCTAACCCTTGTGTAGCTTTTCCAACAGTATATTTGTTCATTCTGTTAGTTCCCATTCCGATAACACCACGAAGTCCTGCAGTTCCAAATTCTAATTCTTTATAGAATCTATCTTTAATCTCTTCTTCATTATCTTTTATTGATAATAATTCTTCTCTTGTTTCCTCGTCAAAACTTTGATCTTCACACCATTTTTTATATTCTTCTTTATAGTTCATTTATATCATCCTTTCAAAAAATATTATACAGTAAGTTTTCCTACTAGGCAATTTTACATGCAAAACTAAAATGGCTACTGACGTTTTCACACCAGTAGCCTAACATTTATAATTGGTAAAATTTTCTATATAGCTCTCTTGCTGTTTCTGGACTATCTACACCTGATGCATTTTTTACAGGTGCAAATTCTTCTTCTCTCTTAACTCTCAAAATAGCCATATCATCTAATTCACCAAATGCATCAAATAAGAACGCCTCAAATTTATACGCATTTGGACCATCTGGTACAACTTTATTTCCATTTTTATCTATATATGTTGCCTTTTTAAATGCAGAATGATATGGTAATGGTTTTGTTCCCATTCTTTCTACTGCATCTATATTAAATAGATTACATAGAATATGTGATTCACCATATATCAATTCTCCTCTTTCATCTTTTGCTTCTGCCATTTCTTTTGGTATTTCTGTATATTCTACAACTGATGGTCTTCCGTTTTTCTTGCAAAAGACTCCAACTTTTTCTCCTGGATTTGACTTAACAACTGATTTTCCAGCTGCTGTTACATGTTTTTGAATTGCAATTCCCATAAGTACAGGGTCAACCATTTTTACTAAACAGTTATCAACTCCACCTATAAAAATCCATTCTACACCTAATTCTCTCATTTTTTTAGTCATTCCATTTTTTACAAGTGCTTCATATATTCCACCATGTCCATCTGCTGCTTCTTTAATTAATCCATTTTCTCCTATTAATATTTTTCCTTCTGTATCTACCATTGGTAGTTCTCCTTGTTTAAAGAAAAATATATTTTTATCTTTTTCATATCCGAAAAATCTATGCTTTGCAAAAAATTCTATAGTTTGGTCATTGTTTTCTTCACTTGTCATTATAAACCATGGAATTGTAACATCATATTTTTTTCCTTGTGTTTTTAATGAATCACTTAATAATTCAAAAAGTGATTTATGTGAATCTAAACCTATGTCAAATGTTCCTTTAGGTCCATTATGTCCAAGTCTTGTTCCTTGTCCTCCAGCCATTGTTACAGCAGCTAATTTTCCTGCTCTTATTGCTTTTTCACCAGTCTCTTGAAAACCTTTATAATATCCATTTAATTTATCTTTATCAAGATATTCAATTGGTGAAATTTTGCTATCTTGAACATCTATTTCCTTTCTAGTGTTGTTATACAAACTATTTATTAGCTCAAAATCTATATGTTGAATTTGGTCTAATAGTTGTTTTTGTTTTGTTTCATCTAACTTCTCATATTCATCTAATAAGTGTTCTTGAGAATATTTTTTTAGAGTCTTTTTAATAGCTTCTATATTTTCCTCCATATGTATACTTCCTTTCTTGCTACATTATATATATCCTACACTATTTTTTATTTTTTTTCAATACTTTATACTAAAACTTTTCATTTTTCATATTGTAATCCATTTGTATTTAAATTAAAATCATATTTATCAGCTACTTCACTCATATTATTACATATATCCTCAAATTTATAACAATCCACAATTGTTAAGTCTTCTATATTTTTTTGCATTATTCTCCTATTAGTATTTTCTATATAATCCTTATTTCCTATTATTATAACATTATCTTTGCTTTCTATATTATTTTCTTTTTTATTCCATCCCAATCTTAATATCTTTTCTTTATTTTCCTCTTTTAAATTTAGTTTTGACAATAATGTATTTAATGTTTCATTCATATCATATTCTGTTTCTATTACTACATTTTCTTTTTCTTCTATTTTACTATTTATAAACGGTACTAAAATCATTTCTAAATGATATTCACTCACATACGAGCTATATACCTTTTCTATTTTTTTATCTTTAACACCCATTATCTTCATCCCTTTCGATTGGTATATGGTAAATTTTACCATTTGTTTTTTTTATTGTCAAGCATTTTTATTGTAAATGTATATTTTATTTTTTTTGGTTAATAATTATTTTAAAGATATATTTTAACAAAATTGTTTTTAGGAGGATTCATATGAAAAATAAGTTAAAAAATTTTATTATATTAGCCATTTTATTGTTTTTATATACTTTCATCTGTGCACAAAATTACGTTTCTGCAGTATCTAATAATTTATCTCAGGCGGTTTTTAGATTACATGTGCTTGCTAATAGCAATAGTGAAGAAGATCAAAATTTAAAATACAAAGTAAGAGATGGACTTATCAAATACATGAACAATATTTGTTCAAACTGTTCTACCAAAGCTGAAGCAATTTCAATAGCGAACAAACATAAAAATGATTTTCAAGAAATTGCACAAAATATTGTAAAAGGAAATGGTTATGATTACCCTGTAAAAATAAATATTGGTAATTTTTATTTTCCAACAAAAAACTATGGTGATATTTCCTTGCCAGCAGGTCCTTATGATGCATTAAAAGTTGAAATTGGAGAAGCAAAAGGTCAAAACTGGTGGTGCGTAATGTTTCCATCATTATGTTTTATAGATATTTCTTCTGGTATTGTTAATGATGAAGCAAAGGAAAATCTTGAGGAAAACTTAGATAACGAATCTTATAATCTAATTTCAAACACATCTACTGAAACTACATTTAAATTCAAACTTGTTGAGTTCTTTGCTGATAAAAAATTATTTACTGCTAATAAATAAAAAACTGTTGTAATATTATTAATTTTGTGATATATTTCTTGTGATAATAATTTTAAGGAGGAATACTTTTGGAAAAACTAGTAATAACTGGAGGAACACCTTTAAAAGGAGAAGTAACAATTAGTGGTGCAAAAAATGCTGCCGTAGCTATTTTACCTGCAACACTTTTAATAGATGGAATATGCACAATCGAAAATCTTCCTAACATAAGTGATGTAAAAAAATGTTGCAAAATATTAGAAGGACTTGGTGCAAAAATAACATGGAATAAGTCAAACGAAATAACAATTGATACAAGAAATATAACAAAAACAGAAGCTTCCGAAGAATTAACAAGTAAATTTAGAGCATCTTATTATATTATAGGAAGTATGCTTGGACGTACAGGAAAAATATCTGTTGGAATGCCTGGTGGATGTAAATTAGGAGCTCGTCCTATTGATCAACATATAAAGGGCTTTGAAGCCTTAGGTGCTAAAGTAGAAGTTGCACAAGGGAAAATATTTGCCTCTACTTCAGAACTTGTTGGAAATTCTATATATATGGACGTAATATCTGTTGGAGCTACTATTAATGTAATGCTTGCTGCTGTTTTAGCAAAAGGGACAACCATAATTGATAATGCTGCCAAAGAACCTCATATAGTAGATGTAGCTAACTTTTTAAACACAATGGGTGCTGATATTCGTGGTGCAGGAACTGATGTAATAAAAATAAATGGTGTAGAAAAACTTAACGGAAACGGAACTTATTCAATTGTTCCAGACCAAATCGAAGCTGGAACTTTCATGTTGGCAGCTGTTGCCTCAAAAGGTGACATCTTAATAAAAAATTGTATAACCAAACATTTAGAAGCAATAACAGCAAAAATCCTAGAAGTTGGTGGACATGTTGAAGATTTTGGTGATGAAATAAGAGTTTGGTGTGATAAAAGACCATCAAAAGCAATTATTAAAACTCAACCATATCCAGGCTTCCCTACAGACTTGCAACCACAAATGGGAGTTGTTCTTTCAATTGCAGATGGTACAAGTAGAATAATAGAAAATATTTGGGAATCTAGATTCCAATATACTGAGGAATTAAATAAAATGGGAGCTAATATAACAGCTCAAGGAAAAACAGCCTTTTTTGAAGGTGTAGAAAAGCTTTCTGGTGCTCCTGTGTACTCTTCTGATTTGCGTGCTGGCGCAGCATTAATTGTTGCAGGTATTATAGCAGAAGGAAAAACCGAAATTTATAATCTAGAACACATAGACAGAGGCTATGAGAATATTGAAGAAAAATTCAGAAACCTAGGTGCTAAAATCGAAAGAATTAAAGAATAACAATAGAAAGAAGAATACATATGCTAAATTTTTGTAGTTTATATAGTGGAAGTAGTGGAAATAGTTTATTTGTAGAAACTGAAAATACAAAAATCTTAATTGATGCTGGAATGAGTTGTAAAAAAATAGAAGAGGGATTACAATCAATAGAAGTAGATCCCTCTTCTATTAATGCAATTTTAGTTACTCATGAACATGCAGACCATGTAAAAGGTCTTGGAACTTTATCAAAAAAATTCGATATTCCTGTTTTTTCAACCCAAAAAACTTTTGATGCAATGCCTGTTCAAACAGAAAAAATATCAGAAAAAAATATTAAATATTTTAATCCTTCTGAAAAATTCTGCATAAATGATTTAGAAATACTTCCTTTTAATATACCTCATGATGCAGCAAACCCTTGCGGCTTTAATATTATTAAAGATAATTCTCATCAATTAAGTATTGCAACAGATGTAGGACATATGACAAAATCTATTGTTGATAATCTAGAAGGTAGTGAATTTATTTTGCTAGAATCTAATTATGATACAGAAGTTTTAAGGTGCTGTGCATATCCATACAGTTTAAAATCACGTATTGCTAGTGATACTGGTCATTTATCTAATACAATGGCAGGAAAAACAATTTCTTATTTATTAAAGAATGGCAAGCTTTCTACTGCAATGCTTGGACATTTAAGTAAAGAAAGTAATTTTCCTGAGCTTGCATATCAAACCGTTGTAGATGAAATAATCTCTAATAATTCTGCAATTAACAATATGAATATATCTGTTGCTAGTAGAGATTGTCCTAGCAAATTAATTACTTTATAATATTTGTAAAGGGAATAAATTTAAATTAACAAAAAAGTAATGTTAGGTTTATAGGGGGCCTATCATATAAATATTATTGAAAACATTTAATTTATATTATTATTTTATTATTTTGAATTTCTGGGGGAAATCTTGAATTATTCCCTTTACAAGATTAAAAACTTTATTAAACAAAAAATTTGAATTAAATTATTTTATTTGCGTATTGACATTATGTTACATCATTTTTTTCCTATTGTCAATATAATTTTTCAAAAAAAGCAAAAAATCGTTCGACATAATTCGACATTTTATGCTTTTTTTATTTAAAACATAAACCTACAAATTAATAAAGAAACCATAATCCCCGTAAAATCAGCAGCCAATGCAGCAAATATAATCCCTCTTGTATTTTTTACTTTTACAGAACCAGTATATACGGCAATAGTGTATAATGTTGTCTCTGTAGACCCCATTATTACTGAAGCTAAAATTCCAATAAAAGAATCCACCCCATTATTTTTAATAATATCTGTTGCAATAGCCATTGAAGCACTACCCGAAATTGGTCTTAGTAATGCGAGTGGCACAACTTCACCTGGAAAATTTAAAAATGTTAATATTGGTGTAATAATTTTAATAATAAAATCCAAAATTCCAGAGCTTTTTAACATTCCAATAGAAACAAATAATCCAACTAATGTAGGAAATATTTTTAAACTAATTTCAACTCCTTCCGCTGCTCCTTTCAAAAAAATATCAAAAACATTTTTTCTTTCTTTTAGTGCTTCACTTATAATTATAAAAATTACCATTGGCATTGCAATTATAGAAATATAATTAATTATTTTCATATTTACCCTTCCTATTTTTTTCTAGTTATTTTAATAATAATTTTACAAAAAATAATAGCCATAAATGCAGCACATATAGTCGATATCCAAACAGGAAAAATTATTTTACTAGGATTTTGCGAACCAAGTGAACTTCTTATTGCAATAACTGTAGTTGGAATAATTTGCAGTGAAGCTGTATTAAGTACAATTAACATCATCATATTATCACTTAATGTATCTTTATTATTATTTTCTTTTTGTAATTCCTCCATTGCTTTTAACCCTAATGGAGTAGCAGCATTTCCTAATCCTAAAATATTTGCAATAATATTCATTACAATATTATTATATGCTTTATTTTTACTATCTAAATTTATAAAAATCCTTTTAATTATCGACCTAAATATTTTCGCTAAATTTTCAATAATATATGTATTAGAAGCAACTTCCATTATTCCACTCCAAAGGCAAGTTGTTCCAATTAATGTTAATGTTAAAGTAACTGCACTTTCCGTAGCATCAAAAATAGCTGAATTTAAATTATTCAAATTTCCGGAAAATATTGAATAAATAATTGATATTATTATAAAAATTGGCCATAATATATTTAGCATTTTTCTCCACCTTTATATTAATATATATTTTACGAATTATAAAATTATACTATTTTTATTTACAATATTTTGAAGTTTTGATTGACCAAATCCAATATATATGTTATTATATAAATGAATTGATTAAAATGTTTAAGGAGGACAAATATGAAATCTACAGGAATTGTAAGAAAAGTTGATGAATTAGGAAGAGTTGTTATACCAATAGAAATCAGAAATAAATTCGATATAGCAGAAAAAGATCCAATAGAAATTTACGTTGATGGTTCTTCAATTATTTTAAAAAAATACGAACCAAATTGTATCTTCTGTGGGAATTCAAAAAATCTAATCTCATATAAGGACAAATTAATTTGTTCAAAATGTGCTCAAAAACTTTCTTCTCTTGAAAACATAAATGAATAAAATAAAAAGATAGAAATTAATTATTTTTTCTATCTTTTTTTATTTAAATAAATTTCATGTAAATTTCATTTTTATTAACATTTCTATCTTTTGCAATTTTTTTGATAATTTCTTTTTTATCAAATCCTTGTTTCTCATAATATTTATAATGTTCTTCTAATGTTAAATTATTTAATTTATTTTCTTCCTCTGTTTTTTCTGTCGCACCTTCAATTATTAAAATCAGTTCTCCTTTAATATTATTAATATTTTCTATTAATTCATCAATATTACTTCTTATAAATTCTTCATGTATTTTTGTTAATTCCCTAGCTAAAACTATTTTTCTATTATTTAATATGTTTTTTAAATCAGTTAATGTATTTTTCATTTTGTGTGGTGCTTCATATATTATAATTGTTTTTTCTGATTTATTAATTTCATCTAATTTTTCTTTTCTTAATTTTTTATTTAATGGCAAAAAACCTAAAAAAGTAAATTCTTTTGTATTTAATCCAGATGCAATTAAAGCATTTACAAATGCACATGCTCCTGGTATAGGTATTACCTCGATTTTTTCTTCTATTGCCTTTTTTATTACTTCTTCTCCAGGGTCACAAATTCCTGGTGTTCCTGCATCAGATACTAATGCAATATTTTCTCCATTATTTAATTTCTCTATTAATCTATCACTTTTAGTTTCTTCATTATGTCTGTGATAACTTATTAATGGTTTAGATATTTCAAAATGATTTAATAATTTTAAAGTTTGTCTTGTATCTTCTGCTGCAATTAAATCAACATTTTTTAAAATATTTAATGCCCTTAATGTTATATCTTCTAAATTTCCAATTGGTGTTGCTACTATATATAATTTTCCTCTCATTTTATTTTCCTTTCACATTTTTATATATTTTATCATATTTTTTTTATTTTTTAAATACTTATTTTCACAATTTAAAATAAATTTTAATATAATATAGTAAAGTAAATTTAATAATTTTTACGCAATAGAAATTACTAAAAATTTATAATAATCCCTATATTTATTTTATAAAAATAAATATATAAAAAGAAAGTGATTTTATGAATAATTATTTTTATAGTAGAGCTCCTGCACCACCACCTCCTCATCCAGCTCCCCCTTGCCCTAAACCTAAGCTAAAGCCGAAACCACCACCAAAAAAGAAATTAAATTTTAAATCATTAAAAAAAGATACCTGTAAATCATTAAATGATGTTGAATGTTTTTTAAATAAATTTACAGACTCATTAAAATATTATAAAATAATAAAGTTATTAAAATAAAATTTATTTTTCTATATAAACAGTGTTGATCTAGCATTTTAAAGGTATAACAAAATTTTGTAGGGTTTTTCATTTTCTTGCTTTAACATAAGTAGGTTTTTTCAACATTAAAAGGGTTCCTTGTTATAATTATTTTGTCTAGATATAAGTATAAACAGAGAAGCCCTTATCAAAAATTTTATCATTAATTTATTAGATTTAAAACAAGAAGAGGTAGAGAACATTGAGACAGTAAGAAACTCAACCACAAATATTGTTATATGTACATCTTAATGGATAACCTTGCAGATGTCCTCAATGTCTTAAACTAACTTCTAAAGTAAAAGAATATAAAAAAAGAAAATATGTTTATCAAATCATAAATGCTACTGATACATATATTAATTACGAATTAAGAAGAATGATATGTCCTTACTGAAGGAAAACATTTAATGAACCAAATTCTTTTGATAAGAGTTATAGTTCTATTACAAATGTTACATTAATTTCTATATTAAATGATCTTAAACATTATACAGCTACTTACTCATCTATTGCCAAATGCTATAACGTTAGCCCTTCAACAGTAGTAAGAATATTTGATAATCATGTTCAATTAAAAAGACACCACTTACAAGAAATCATATGTATAGATGATTTCTATTTCGACAGACGTTCTAAATATAAATATGCATTTATGATTATGGGATTCAAAAACTAACTTATCCTAGATATCGTTGAATCTAGATGTGAAGAGAAACTTAATGATTATTTCTTCTCCATTCCTAAGAGTGAACGTGATAAAGTAAAATACATTTCTATGGATATGTATAATCATTACCGCACTTTAATGAGACTATATTTTCCTAAAACTATAATATGTATTGACAGTTTCCGTGTTTTAAAGAAGATTACAGTCTGTCTAAATTCAGTTAGAAAAAGGATATTAAGACGTTACAAAGATAGTCAAGAATACAAATTATTAAAATATAGATACGAACTGCTTTTAAAGAGTGGCGATAAAATAAATGATGAAAAGTACTTTTTTGATCGTACATTAGGTTATACAACTAGTGAAGCAGGAGTATTAGAATGTGTTCTTTCTATAAACAAGGAATTAAAAATGGCTTAAATTTAAAAGAAGATTATCGTGTATTTAATGATGTTAAAGAAAATGAATATAATGAAGAAGAATATCTAACGGATGTATTGAAGGAAAAAATAATTATGTAAAAAAGATTCTATCTAATGTAAATGGAATGACCAATTTTGACAGAGCTAGAAATAGAATTATGTATTCTCAGAATCTTTTAGATACGTATACAATTTCTATTAATAAAAAACAAATCAAGAAAAACAAAAACAAATAAAAAATGAAATAATACTATATCTAGACATTAAA
>OLOD01000461.1_pt1 | contig 32329 bp, 28 predicted proteins | sample 1671921 | NCBI WGS metagenome assembly OLOD01 (sample SAMEA3136626, study PRJEB25190) | human gut metagenome | biome: human gut; feature: human-associated habitat; material: faeces | place: Austria | collected 2013
TCGCCATATAACCGCCCACAATAACATATACACCGGTCAGCACCGCCATCACGACTACACAGATGCGGAAGTCAATATCAAATGCCATACCAAACAAATAGGAAAGACCATTATACACCGATGCGGTATACGGAATGAGGAAAATAAAGGCAATCATCGACGCTGCAACGCGAAGCGATTTACTGCCATAACGTTTTCCAAAGAAATCCGGCATGGTCATGGATTTCAAATGCTTTGTCATAATTCTTGTACGTCGTCCCAATACAACCCATGCAAGCAGAGAACCAAGCACTGCATTGCCAATTCCAATCCAAGTGGAAGCAAGTCCGTATTTGTAACCGAACTGTCCTGCATATCCTACAAATACAACCGCAGAGAAGTATGACGTACCATACGCAAATGCCGTAAGCCACGGGCCTACCGATCTCCCCCCTAACACATAACCGTCTACACTTGTCGCATGCTTTCTTGCATAGATGCCAACCGATACCATAATTGCAAAAAATATCACCAGCATCAATAATTTCATCGCCATAACCTTTCTCCTCTACTTTCCTCATTTCTTTTTTACTTGTTTTTGCTAATATACTTTAAAGCGTTACGCTTTAAAGTATTAAAGTTTGTAGTGTTAGAATAGCACGGATGATACCGTATGTCAATCTTATTTTGCAGAAATATAAAAGAAATATATAAAAGCCAAAAAACAGCTGCGATTCCTTTCTTACGGAATGCGCAGCTGCTCTTTAGCTTCTATTTCATCTTCTCCACTCTGTCCTGAATGGTCTTGTTAAAGTTCTCTACCTTTCTTTCATATGTAGAATTCATAAATTCAGACTTCAACATGAAATCTGCTGTTGCAAGATTGTTAGCTGTAGGGATATCGTAAAGAACGGCAATACGGGACAATGCTCTTACATCCGGATCGTGCGGCTGTGCCTCTAACGGATCCCACAAGAAGATCATAAAGTCGATCTGTCCTTCTACGATCTTCGCTCCGACCTGCTGATCTCCTCCAAGCGGGCCGCTGTTATATCCCTTTACCGGAAGCCCGGTCTTCTCTGCGATCAGACGTGCGGTTGTACCTGTACCGCATAAGAAATGACCTTTTAAGATTTCCTTATTCTTGTCGCACCATTCGATCAGTTCTTTTTTCTTACCATCATGGGCAACGAGTGCGATATGCTTTGCTTTTCCAATTTCAAATGTTACAAAATTATCGTTTAACATCTGTTGAATTCTCCTTCCGTTTTAACTCTCTTCGTTATCTTTATATATCAAACTTATATTTATAATAAAATGTATTTTATTATCTGTCAACTTTAAACTGAAATTTAAATTGTATTTTAGTTACAACAATTTGCCCATCACTTTCAGAACGTCTCAACGATTTCCTGCATCTGATCAAACTGTTCTTCCATCTCTTTTACAAGCCTGAACTGTGTTCTTGCCCGAACAAGATTGTGTTCCGGATAAGTTGTTTTGAAATATACATCGCCCTGGAGGAAGTCAGCAAGAAAACGCATGCCGCATTCCAGTGTCATAAGTCTCGCTCCCCACGGAAGACTGGCGTTCTCCGCCGGTGTCAGTACATCCTTCGCCATCTCCAGATACCCTTTCACGTAGATGCGGTAAAGCTCTATATCAAAGTGCACCTTGTTCAGATCCTTCTCATCTTCTTCCGCTGTCGATGCCCCGAACCGGATGGAATCACCAAAGTCATTTGCCGCAAGTCCCGGCATGATCGTGTCCAGATCGATGATGCACAGTCCCTCTCCTGTATTCTTATCAAACAAAATATTATTCAGCTTGGTATCGTTGTGCGTCACACGGAGCGGAAGTATTCCTTCCTCAAGCTGCTTCATAAGGACGCCGCAGTCATCCTCGCGTGCCAGCACAAACTCTATTTCTTCACGGCAAAGTCTTGCCCTGTTCTTCACATCTTTCCGCAGTGCGTCTTTGAAATCACGGAAACGCTTCACCGTATCGTGGAACTTCGGGATCGTCTCATAGAGACTCTCGGCCGGATAATCCCCCAGCTGCTTCAGAAAATGGCCAAAGCTGAGTGCCGACTGATAGAACTGTTCCGGTCTCTCCACCATCTGATAGCACACAGAATCCGGTACATAATGCAGGCAGCGCCATGGCTGTCCGTCCGCATCTTCAAAATAGCTCTCTCCTGATTTTGTCTTAATATAAGACAATGCCTCTCTGTCCAGATCTCCGCCTGCCTCACGGATCATACTGCGCAGATACTCCGTAACGCCGAATATATTCGCCATTACCTGATCCGGGTTCTTGAATACATTAATATTGATGCGCTGCAAAACATAGAGCGGCGTATCCTTTCCATCTGCGCCCGGCATATAGACTGCATAAGTCTCATTGATGTGGCCTTCTCCGAACGGCTTCACATAACTGCACTGCTGCCCGAAACCAAATGCGTACACGGCATCTTCCAGACTCCGGCTGTCCACGCCCTCGATCTTCCTTCTGGTTGAGAAGATCACTTCTCCTGCCTCCACTTTACATCCGCTCTCGATCGTACAGTCTGACTTTACAACACTCCCCAGTCCGACATGCGCTCCGGCACATACCACCGAATTGTGATCTACGATCGCCCCGCTGTTCACCAGCACCGCACGTCCGATCCGGGTATTGGTATTTACCACCGCTCTCTGCATCACAAAGCAGCCCGGCTCCAGCACCGCACTCGGACTTACAACTGCAGACGGATGTACGATTGCCGGTACCTCATACCCCTCTTCCAGCAATTTATCCGTCCAGTACAGACGCATCTTGTTATTTCCAAATGCTGCTACTGCCACCGGATACTCCTTATGCCTGATCTCATAATCACAGCACATTCCGATGACCGCTTCATCCTTCACCGCATCATCCAAAAATACAACCTTTTCATACCCCAGTGCCTGCGCAGTCTCCGCTACCATCCGGCCGAATCCGCCTGCACCGAGAATCAGCAAACTTTTCATTACGTATTTCCCCCAATTGTTTTTTATTGATCAGTTATACTATATCATATCATAGAAGTGGACCCGGAGATAGTTATTTTCACAAAAAGCTTCGGAGAATCACAGGTAGCAGGATTCTCCGAAGCTTCTTTGTATTTATATTTATATTGGAAAGGGGTTCCCTTTTAGGGACATATTTTAAAGATAGTTCAATCTTTCAAGGGTATTCAATACCATATGGCGTCCGGCATCCGTTCCGTCAATGATACGTCTCGCACGTACAGAATCACCAATGTTAAGGACTTCCACATCTTCACCTGTAAAAGCTTCCTGAATGTCATTCCAAATCGGGGCATTCGCTCTCATTCCGAGACATACGAAACCATAGTCAAACGGAAGTTCTTCTTCTTTTCCATCGTATTTTACGAGGAAGGAATGTGCATTTACTTTCTGCAGGGCTGTATTCGTCATCTGTCTTACATGATGTTTTTCCATGCATTCTTTCATACTTGATGTAGAAGATGCATCCAGTCCGTTTCCGATAACCGGCATCATTTCGATGATGGTTGTCTCTGCACCGCGTGGGGCAAAGAATTCAACAACATCAAGTCCTACCGCACCACCTCCGACAACAACAACCTTCTTGCCTGTCATGTCTTCCGGATAGTTCTTAACATCTGCGATCATATCTTTGATAGAATACACGCTGGCATCTTTCTTGCCAAGATTGTCATGCAGTCCTTCGATCGGTGGAAGGAGCGGTACCGAACCAGTCGCATTTACAACAAGATCCGGGTTGTATTTTTTAATCTCAGCGACCGTTGCATCTACTCCTGTTTTGATTGTCAGATTCGGAAGTTTTGATGCACGGTATTTCAGATAAGTCGGGAAATCCGCAAGTCTCTTCTTCGCAGGAATCTTAGAGATCTCTACCGACAGACCACCTGCTTCTTTCTCTTTCTCCAGTAACGTAACTTTACATCCAACTTCGGCAGCTGTACATGCAGCTTCCAGTCCGGCAGTTCCGGCACCTACAACTACGACATTACATGGTTTATTTACTTTCTTTTTTTTATAAGCTTCTCCGTTGATCAGATCCGGGTTGACCGTACAGCGAAGCGGTTTGTTGCCGCCGATACGGTTGCCGACACATCCGACGTTACAAGAGATACATTTACGGATATCACATACATCTCCGTACTGTGCTTTATTACACCAGTCAGGATCGGCGATCAGTCCACGTCCCATACCGATCAGATCAGCATCACCTCTGGCAAGGATGTCATCGGCGATCTTAGGATCACGGATATTTCCGATCGCGATCGTCGGCTTTCCGAATCTATCACGAACCGCCTTCGCCATGTATGAACGCCATCCATCTTCCAGATAGTTCGCATCGATCTGATACTGGATAGAAGCATTTAATCCGGCTGAAGTATCGAAGATATCTACTTCATCGTTCAGGTATTCCAGGTATTCCAGGCAATCTTCTACCGTATTACCACCTTCGACAAGCTCGTCTACACTAAGACGCAGAGAGATCGGAACTCTAGGTCCGACAGCCTTACGGACTTCATCAATGACCATACGGCAGAAACGGGCACGGTTCTCAGCAGATCCGCCAAATTCATCTGTACGGTCATTTGTAGTAGGCGATAAGAACTGGCTGATCAGATAAGAGTGCCCGGCATGGATCTCTACAACATCAAATCCGGCATTGACCGCTCTCTTTGCAGCGGTTCCATAATCTTTTGCAATGCTTGTGATCTCCTCTTTCGAAAGTCCGCGCGGAATCTCTCCACCGGCTTTTGATGGAAAACGCGACGCAGATACCGGCTGCATACCGATTCTGGAACTCATCGCAGACGCACCTGCATGATTGATCTGAATCCCCATCAGCGCACCCTGTCTGTGACAGGCTTCCGTTAATGTAAAAAGGCGTGGAATGTAACAGTCTTTGTCAAGACGCAGCTGTGTCGTTCCGTTTGATCCTTCCGGATATTTTACACAGACATTTTCAACCATGATAAGCCCTGTGCCGCCACGTGCACGCAGCTCATAATATTTGATATGTTCGTCGCTCAGTTCCCCATCATGTCCGGCGAAATCACTTCCCATAGGCATCATTACAACACGATTTTTGAGTGTCATACCTCTGATCGTAAGAGGGCTGAATACGTGTGGAAAATTGTTTTTCATAGTTTACTAACCTCCATAAAAATATGATTATATTTGTTTGCATTTCTTTATAATTTGATTATATGATTTTGTTAAATAAAAGACAAATTAGTATTTTTATGAAAGTTGATAGATTTTGTCTATGAATTTTAATCAAAAAAAATGTCCGTTGCGCCAGCAGATTATTCACTACCGGTACAGCGGCCATTTTTCTTAACTTTTTTATTCTTTCTGATTTTTTTCAGGTATTAATTTCCCGGCGATCAGACACAGGATGATCGTGATCACCATATCCGGCAATGTATTTCCTACCGGCATATCTACATTCATAAGAATTCTGTACACAACGAATCCAATCACCCAGATGATCATATTCGGCACATATACTGCCCGACTGCTCTTGTCTTGTTTTAACAGGAAAAAATCAGCAATCTGGATAGCGATCATCGGTGCAAATACAGAACCGATCAGATACAGGAAATCCGTTATATTATCCATCGGATATACAATTGCTGCGGCCGTTCCAATCACTGTCACAACGATAGCAACATGCTTTCCGTTCCATCTGCTTACAACCGTCTCACTGGAGATTCCAGCAGAGTATGCATCCAGGAAAGTGGTTGTAACTGTTGAAAATACAATGATCAGAAGTCCCAGGATGCCAAGACCTGCCTTTAACATGATCTGTGCAATGTCATACTCTCCGGTAATGATAGCAGCTCCCATTCCGATCACATACATCCAGCAGCTTACGATTCCATATGTAACCGCACTGACTGCAGTTGCTTTCACCGGCTCCTTCGCCTCTCTTGTGTAATCACTGATCAGTGGCAGCCACGATAATGGCATCGCAACCGCAAGCTCTACTGCCGCTCCAAATGTCATACTGTCGTCAGACGGTGTTCCCACCCCGCTTCCTGTAAATATCACCTTACACAGAATCAGTGTCAGGATAAATAATGCTGCCATCGCAACGGTATTGATCTTGCCCAGATTCGTAATTCCGATCACAATCCACAGAATGATCAATGCTCCAATCACCAGGCACCATATCCATCTGCCGGTATGCATCACACCGTCTGCTGCCAGTGCCCCGTCATAGATCATGATCGCAGTCCAGCCGACAAGCTGCAACACATTCAGGACCGCAAAAAGGATACTTCCCTTCTGTCCAAAGCTCATCTTTACAGTCTCCATTGCACTCTTTCTGACTTTACCGCCAATCACTCCTGCCAGGAACAGCATCAGACAACCAATGATGTGTCCTACTATGATTGCCGCCAGTCCTTTTCCCATGCCAAGCGGGGCCAGATATGTTCCGGTCAGGATCTCCGCGATTGAAACCCCTGCGCCGAACCAGATCAGACCGTTTTCAAATAAGCCGGTACGCTTCTCTTCCATAATGTTTATTCCTCCTCGTCTTCCTTTGTAGTCTTATATAATAGTCTTTTTCAAAGCCTGTTCCAGCAGCTGCATCTCATCATCACTTAGTTTCCACTCAAATACCTTACAGTTCTCTTCAATTTTATCGCGGCTCTGCGCTCCTATAATACAAGAAGAAATAAAAGGTCTCTGCAAGGTCCAATTCAATGCAATCTGCGACAATGGAACATTTCGTTCCACACTAATCTGATCCATTGTTCTTAAAAGAAGCATTACTTTTGAAAACAACGGTTCTTTAAAATATGGGTAAAACCGGTTTCGGTTATCATCCACACCATATTCTTTAAGTTCTCTGTATTTTCCGGTTAAAATGCCTCCTCCGAGTGTTCCATAAGTCATAACTCCCATTTCCTGAGCACAAGCCCACCGGATCAGCTGCTCCCATTTCTGATCTACCATAGAATACTGTGGCTGATATGCTTCTATAGCACAATATTTTTCTGCTTCTTCCATCTGTTCTTTTGTAAAATTCGATACTCCGATATGCAGAATCTTTCCTTGTTTTTTCAGTGTATTAAGCGCATCCATTGTCTCTTCCATCGGAACATTCGGATCCGGCCAGTGGACCAGATATACATCGATATAATCTGTCTTCAGATTACGGAGTGATTCTTCGCATTCCCGCATGATCTTATCTGCCGACCCGCAGCGTACATATTTTCCATTAATAAATTCATTTCCACACTTGGTAGCCAGGATTACTTCTTTCCTGACACCAAGTTTGTGCACAACTTCTCCGATATACTGTTCTGCCCTGCCTCCGTTGTAGGCAGGTGCCGTATCAATAAAATTGATTCCACAATCTACTGCTGCCTTGATCGCATCCATCCGGCTTTCGTCGGAATAAGAATCCCATCCGGCACCTCCGATTCCCCATGTACCAAGACACATCCTGGATACACGAAGTTGTGTCTTTCCAAATTCTGTATATTCCATTTTCTTCATCTCCGTTTCATTTTTCGCTCATTTTGTCAATCTATCATTTTTATATTTAGAATAATGATATCAGAAAACTTTTTATGACTCAAGAGCTGAATGCTTTCTTCCAAGCTTGCCCGTTCCCGTCTCCAACGACTGTCAATACCGCAGCGGAATCTCCGACTTTCTCACATGCACTTCCAGATTTCTGCTTCCAAAATAATGCCGCAATCCCTTAACCGCCAGATCACTCGTATTCTTCGTCCCAACGCAAACAGATTTTAAACAACTTATATCTCCAAGCTTCATTCTTATAAACGGAATAAATACTTCATCTTTTATCCGATATTCCACCGGAATACTATTTTCCGGCACTTGATGCTCTCTTTTATGTACACAGAGGAAGACCATGCGATATTCCTGCTCCTGTGCAAAACATTCCTTTTTGAAGAACATATTATACAACAGGCAGATCACTGAGATATGATCTACAAATAATTTAACATCCTCTTCTTCTGCGCTATCCAGATCATCCCAGCCATGAATGGTTTTATAATCTTCTCCATCCGATAACAGCAGCCGTTCTATGGTATCTTCCAGTAATTCAATCTGTTCATCATGATCATATATCACTTTTCCATCAAACAACATGCTATCATTCCCGCAATGTTCCAAAAATGTTTCCTTCAATTTTCCATATTCGAATTCCATGCAATATCCCATGAAATCCGAATACTCCGACCACATCAGCAGGCTGTCACCGCTTGTACAAAAGGAAATAACATAGCTGCCTTCTGCCAATCCGGATACAGTGTCTTCTTGCTCTTCTCTATAATATTTTCGCATTTGTTCCATCAACAGATCTTTCGCATACAAAAGTCTTCTTGGATTTCTCATATGCTTTTCCAGTATTTCCATGCAAATATCTGTTCCAATCGTAAATTCCGTGCTGTCATTCAAGAAATGACTCTCCGTCACCCAGAATTCACCGCCGGTTATGCCTTTTATCCCTGCTGCCGAAGTGTAATGGAATAACCGGTCGTTGTTATTTAGTTGTGGGATTTTGATGAAATCATCTATGTGTTTGTATTTAGACATGTTATGTTCCTCGCTTTTGTATTCTGCTGCTATACTATTATGGTATATTTTGTGCATTTAAAATACCACCCGGGACAGATAAAAAGCCACTAGTTCCCGTCCCCAATGGATTCAGGATCATAATATCCTGCTCTTTGAAAACATATCCGCCTAACCGCCTCATCACGCCCTGCAATATTTCTATCCACATCATGATTCCCGGCAACAATAAATAATCTATCAAGTCCTGTTCCCACTGCATCACAAAGATCAATTAAATACTGCGCTGCCTCATCAGTAAATTTATTCGGATCAGCGTTTGCCGTCCGAATATCTCCTGTACAAAAAACATAATCACAATGAATATTCTCATTCTTCAAATACTCAGGCAATGCTTCTCGCAATAAACTTGTGCTCATATCATCATTATTAAAATGTAAATCTGAAATATGCAGCCATCTAATCATACTTTCTTTATTTTCCCTTCTCTTGTTCATTTGACATATTATCTAAGCAATTCTTATAGAACTGTAATCTTTTTATAGTATCCTTATCTTCGATATTTTTAATATAATAAGTATCTATTTTCTCAGGTGAATTTTTATAATTTAAACTTGTATAGTCATATTTATTTTTTGGCTCTTGTATCTGTCTTACCAATTTTTCTATCTTATCCATCCGATCATTGACTGCCGTAAATAATTTCTTCGTTTCTGAGTCTTCAATTCCGTTTTCTATATTTTTCAGCATTGCTGCTTTTTGTAATGTTGATACAATCGGTCCATAATCCTCTCGACCGTAATCGATTCTTTCTACAAATTGCCCGATTTTCTTTCTTAACTCAGCCGCTCCTTTTGGATCATTTATGTAAAACAGTGTATTCTCATCAATAACATCAAAAGGAAGTCTTGTTCCTTCCTCTGCAATTACCAGTGCCAGTTTTCCAAAACTATATCTCATTCCAATTTCGAACATTACATTCGGATTTAATTGCGTCAGATTTGCTATTACCAGATCCGAATCATAAATATTTCTAATTACCCTGTCATTGATTGATCCCAATTCAAATTCTCTATGTGCTACACGAACTTCGTACTCCTCACCCAGCGCTGGTACAATTGCTTCATCAATGATTCCATCGATATGTCTTCTTATTTCTGATTTTTCGTCTCCGATTGGCGTTATGACAAAACATCTTTTTTTCCTTGTATCTTTAATATTTTCATCCATCATTCTTTTCCTCTTCTAAGCTGCTGCTCCATTAATTCTAATAGGTTCTTCATATTCATAATAATAACTTATCCAGTTTGGATCGCAATTAATGAAAACCGATTTTTCTCATTTCTTTTATAAATAAAATAACCTAGGCAAAATGCATCGATAAATGCCAGAAAACTCCCATAAAACGAAATAAGTTCTGCTTTTGTTTCATTTCATTTTATTTTTACCATTTCTTATTGATTTGTTAATTATACTATATATATCCTTTTTTCTCAACGAACTTTATCTTCGTTATCAACACTTAATAATATTGGACACCAGGGACACTCAAAAAGCCACTAATCCCCGTCCCCAATTGCTATTGACAAAACAACTTCTTGCCTCTATAATCTCAATCAAAGATGTTATCATACAATTCATACATGTTAAGTATGAATTTGATTCTACGCACATATTTTTATAGGAGGAACACACATGTCATATTTAGAACCATTTCAAAGCGTCGCTCTGTTTGAAAACACATTTCGACATCAGCTCAACAAAAAGACAGGAAAAATAGACGAACGTAAATTTGTTTTCGATAAACACTTCGGGGATGGCGAAGGCCAGCTTCCGGTTGCGCCGGACCGCTTCCGGCTGATCTAGATGCCAGGATGCCCGCACTCGAATAAAGCAATGATTACCTTACGCCTATTAGGACTTGACCGGGTGATCAGTGTCGGCGAATGTGGTGTTTTAAGAGATCCAAGAGGCTGGATATTTTCCGAAGACTTAGGCGGCGTTGATCCGGTTCTGAAAATTCATTATCTGGATGATGCATATCTGAAAGGCGACCCGGACTTTGTCGGAAGATCGACCATGCCGGCAATCGCTGATGTAACAACCGGAGCTATCGTACAGAATGAGGCGTGGGATATCCCAAAATATTTCGTCGTAGACTGGAAGAAATACCATAAAGAAAACGCTCCGGATCTTTATCCGAAAAAACTTCGTATAGAAATCGACGAACTCAGTGCATTTATCAATAAACGCATCAATGCATATGCCTGCGGATTTGCAAGATCCCAGGAAGCATTCGATGAAGGATATGTCAGTTATTTTGAAGCATTAGAAACGCTTGAAGAACGCCGGGTCACAAGAAGATTCATAAATGGCGATTATATCACGTTATCAGACATTCATCTGTATGTGGCACTGATTCGCTTTCATATTAATTATCATCTTGTATTTGGCGTGAATAAAAAGCGGCTGGAGGATTATCCGAACCTTTGGAATTATACGAGAGATATTTATCAGACAGAAGGCTTTTACGATTATACAAAATTAGAACTGATCAAGCGGCATTACCAGCAGTCTCCACATATGCGGGCAAAACTCGGGAATATCTATGGTCTGCTCGGAGCAGGACCGGATAACCGTCAACTTCTTTCACCGACAGGAAGAGAGAAATTATCTGCAGATCCCGAAAATAAATTTACCTACGAAAAAGAAGACCGTCCAATATATGCACATCAAAATGAAGCAGATGAAATTACATATCTGAAAGAAAATCTGCTGCTGCCGATTGAAAAAGCCGGTGCAGCTACTTTTCAAACGGATCTCGAACGATTCGCATATCAGGAAAAGAATGCTCTAACTGAAATTGACAAACGACTTTCCAAACGAAAATATTTGTTAGGCGATACGGTGGCGGAAGCAGATAAGCTACTCTACCAGACTTTGCTGCGGCATGATTATATTTACTACTATCTGTATAAATTGAATTTTGCGAAGAGTTTTAATTTTACAAATATTGCACGGTATGAAGCTGAGTTAAAACAGACACCGGACATTGCGGATTCGATTCAGATTGAGGATGAGAAGAGGAAGGCTTATCTGGGACTTGAGGATGCCTGGAATCCTTATCATCTTGTTTTTTGTGGACCTGAGGATGAAGTGTGGCAGTAATGGTTAGGCACAGGCGGCATAACCACAGCTTCCACTCGGGTAGTGCTCTTTTTGGTCTCTCGATAGATAAAACTGCTCTAAAAGATTAAAAAATTGCCCATTGCTATACTGCTTAGGATCAACTATGCCGTGTAACAGCGGGCAAAACTTAACTCCTATTTGTTTTGCGATGTGCTTCCCCGATGTTTATGAAATCAGAATACCACCCGGGACACAAAAAAAGCCACTAATCCCCGTCCCCAATGGCTATCCCTTCGGCATCGTCTCATCCCACGCCGTGAATAATTCCAACAGAAACTGCCTGTATAATTTTTCTATTCGTTCTCTTGCTTCTACGCTGCCATCGGTCTTCGTCCGATACAGATAATTAATCACCTTTCTGTCCAGACCACGGGTTACAATTTTTTCCACACACCTTTCTGGTCCCCATGCGTTCATATTGCATTCATCCATGAATTCTCTTATTGGTTTCTGATACTCCCAAGCCGGTACCACTGCATGAAGACATTGGATACCCAGCAATTGATCATATCCCATATGAAATTCAGCGATTTCTCTATATTCATCAAATGCAGGGATCTCAACACTGACTTCTGATTCTTCATAATGTCTAGAATGTTCGATCTGGTTCCAAAATCTTCTGTATATTTCCCATTTTTCTGCTTTCCCGGCACGAATTCCCTGACTGCCTTTTTCTGCTGCCTCAAGTCGGATATTCAATCCCTGCTTTCTCATTTCCGCACCTGTCACTGCATATCTACTCAATACCGGTATACAATCATAGGTCAATTCATTTTTCCCACCCATCACAATCACGTATTTTTCATCTATAAGTTCCTCCAATGAAGATGGACTTATCATGTCATATCGGAAAGCCCCGTAAATACTGTCTCTTACATATAAATTCCAGACATTTTTCTCCAAGTTGTTGATGTTCTGAGCTTTTGGAATATCGAGCAACAGATACAGATATGGCTGATCTAGTTCCAGAGACAGCAACGGATTATCGATATACGTTCCTCTGTAATCCCATTCTCTAAAGGCAACTGCAGAACCAGGGAACAATACAGCTTCTGTAGCCGGAACAATTCCTCTCGGTCTTCCGCTTGACCCTCTGTACATTCTAAGCATCATCAACACATTCTCCGAAGCATATTTTGTCTTTTTCCATTGACACATATTCGGAAATATTCTGCCGAATTCCTTTTTGAGCAGTTCACTCCATTTTTCTTCCTGCTCATTTATCCTTTGTGTTCTTAACACATATTGTATAATCATCTGTCCCCAGACACCACAATAGTGTTCTAATATTTCTATTATCTGATTGTCAAAATATGGCTGTAAAAAATATTTTGAACTAACGCGCCAGTCGGACTTCCATTTTTTTAACAGATAATCCAGAAAAACAAATGCCTTTATTTGCATTTTACACAACATTTCAACTGCATCCGGTGTCATCTCTTCCGTACTCAGGCTACGAATATCCATTTTCAGAACTTCATCCGTGAAGTTAAGACACATCAGATATGTTACAACTCTGACTTCCAATGTTCTTACCTGTCTCGAATCATTTGCCGGGAATATCAGCCGTTTCCGCCTGCACATTTCCTTCCATACATCATCATCCGTAATATTTCCCACATAATATTCTTCTGCAAGACTCTTCAGCCCTGTCCTATATGCATTTACTACCATATCCTGCCGTTGCTCTGCCATAAACTTCAGATAGCACTCTCTCGCATATCTGATAATTTCATTGACCGATATCTGAATCTGCTTTTTCGCCTCATAAGTAAGTGTCATTCTTGCAGCATCAATTACTGAACTTCCTTCACCCGCAAGAATATCCATATAAGCAATTTCCAGGAAATTTTCTTCTATATCGATACTATCTTCCACATGCATTCCCATGAAAGAAAGAGCATTGTACTGAGTGCATAAGTTATAAGATAAATTATCACTGACACCAGGCCCATATGATGGTATCCTGAGATTCAATAAACAATGTTTTTTCTTGTCATATATCACAATATAACGCCAATCATATCCAAAACAATATTCAAATCTCTCATTCACATCTGCCTGTCCCTTCAGACCCGCCTTCAATATTTCATCTGTATGATTGCTCAGTTCATTACACCACGTCGATGCCGTTAATGCTGGCAGCCTGTATTCCGCATTGTTAAAACAAACCGGTACAATTGGAGTTCTGCAATATTTTTCTATGTAATTGATTACAAGTTTTTCATATTCACTTCGATATTCCTTCAAATAAGAATCCGGCATTTCTCCAAAGCACTGTGCTTTCTGTGCCTGGGTCAAATGAAATGTAAAGGCAATCCGTGTCCCTCTTGAGCGAAATTTTTCCGATTTCTGACAGAACGCATAGCCATTCTTTTTACCGGAATACAACACCATCTCATTTGCCTGTGCTTCATGCTCTGATTTGGTATATATCTTCATCTCATCCGTAACCGTAAATACCGTATGCAGTCCTATACCAAATGCCCCTGTCGGTTTCAGCCATTCTGGCATAGTTTCAAATTCCTTTTTGTAATTTTTACGGTTCCGCCAGCTGTTCCCCGTCTTTAAAATATGCTCTTGGAACTCCTTTACGCTGATTCCAATCCCCGAATCCTCAATTGCGAAATCCACACTATCCGTCTCTTCATGATACTTTGCCATAATCTTAATTGCATATCTTTCAAAAATCCCCGGAAACAGTCTTTCCACCTGGAACGGTGAGATTTCATACATATATTCAGGAATCTTGTCCCCTATTTCCCGCCAGATCTGTATCTTTGATGCATCGATTGCATTCTGTATCAGCTCACGTAAGAAGATAAGCACCTCATTCTGATAAATACTGATATTCTCAATCAGAGAATATGCCTTTTCCTGAGAAAATGAAAATCTCAGATTCTGATTCCCTGAAGATATTTCCTGTCCATTGAGCAAAATCTGGTACTCAATCTCCGGTATCTTCCGGCTCCAATGCTTCGGAAATATCTTATTTACATTTAATTTAGCTTCATTAACTTCGCTCTCCATCCAGCTCTTCCAGTTCACGTGCTCCCGGATTGTCTGCTGATATACCTTCATGCATCTTGCTTCAAAGTACTCTTTATCATCACAAGCAGCTTCCTTCATCCAGTATACTGCACATTCCTGTTCGATCGCTTTTCTGTCAACATTGGCTATTACCTGTATCTTGTCAGCAGAAATATATAGCGTCTCCACAGAACAATGTTTGAAATAGTGCGCCAGATTATCATCCTGTAAAGTCCCAAAAGTTGCGATTCCAATCTTATTAAACCGGTCATTATCCAGATCACACAGATCACCCATACGAAGCAGCCATGCAATCAGCCTCGGATGAAACTCTTCTCCGGCAAATGTATCTACATCCACCAAATCGCTCAGCATATTTTCGAAACTACCTGTATGCGACATGGATATCTTATTGATCACTTTAATAATACGACCTGGAAGGAAAGAATCCTCCACACACAACAATTCCCCTATCTTATTCGCTCTGTCCGTCAGACTCTGAATCCGTATGCCATGCTGCGGGCGGAAATATTCCATCAATACAATCATAATCGCCTGTTTTATATCCAATTGCCAAGTTACAGACTCTTCAGCATTTTCTTCTTTGGCGTTCAGCAATAATTTTGCTGCCTTGCCGACTGGTGACTCATCTGACCGATATTCTTCCAGAAGCTCCTGGAATTCTTTTGTCATCCATATCTTCCGTACTTCTTCTTCCGTATACAACATCCCGATATCATGCATATACGCACACATCAATATAAGAAATGTATCTATTCCGCTCAGTTTCTTTATCCTGTCTTTGCCGAGAATATTCTCAATCGCCGATACAATATTCGCCGAATGCCAGGTATCGTGCGTACTATATGTAGGATACGTTGTTACCACTGACGATAAATATCTTGTCAGTTTTCTCTTCTGTAGATCATAGACACTTTCCAGACTGTGATTCGTATCGTGATGTCTGCTTACGTGGTGAAGGTGATCTTCTAGTGTGTATTTCTTTTTCATGGTTTCCTCCGTGGTTTTGTTTTCTTCATAGGCTTTTTCATAAACCACTTTTTTCTTCATTTTATTTTTACAGTTAATTTTATTTTATCATTTCTTTATATTATATTCAATGTACACCTTAATCTTATAACTTCTATTTTAACCTTCATTTTCTTTAATATTACACCATCAATACCACCCGGGGACAGAAAAAAAGCCACTAATCCCGTCCCCTATGGTTTTCATCATAATATACCCACAATGCATTATCTTGTTTCATTTATGACCTCCTGAATATCTTTATATGGTACTTGTGTAAAAATAGTCCTAAGTTCATCTGCAATTTCCAATGCCATTGCAATCTTCGTCAACGATATCAACGAAATCTGCCCTGATGCTTCAAATCTTTTAATCGAACCATAACTCACTCCACTCATCTGCGCTAATTTCTCCTGTGAAATAGAGCGGCGTTTTCTGATATTTCGAACTCGCCTGGCAAGCTTTTGATCTAGTTCTTCCGCTGTTTCCCATATAAGCTGCTCCATGTGTCCCCTCCTGTATTACTGCTAATATATTATCCAAAACCGTATCATTTTATACTTAATAGATAATATTTTATCCGTTTTTATTTTACCATTTTTCACTTGTAAACTCAAGAATTTTCGCCAAACGCAACGCCGACGAGAGCCAAAGTCACTGTTCACAGGGCAGGGGATATTTAATAATTGTACAAAAGGGCGACTATCTAGTTACCCAAAAACTAAGCACTTACGAAAAAAGCACAGAGCAAAACCGAATGTTTATTCTGTACTTTTAATTCTTATTTATTCAAAAAGCTCCGGCTCATTCTCAATCAAATCTTCTGCCAGATATTTTGCATCCATATTTTCTATTCCATAACTGTCGTTTGAAATTTGTTCAGCCAGTTTACTGGAATAATAAATAATCACTACCAACCTTTCCGTCATATTTATATTTAGATTTTACCTTAATTTCCAGTCCAAAATAGTCCTAAGCATCTCGGGCCGGAAATTTTACATCTTTTTAATTTCCCGAATCTGTTCTTCCGTCATATACATGTCATATCTGCTTGTCTGCAGAAAATAATCATCTTTTGTTACCAAACATGATTTATAACGGCTCTCGAATACATGTCCCCGATAAAGATATTTATGATTCATGTACGTTGCACATCTCTCAGATAAGAACTTCATAAATTTTCCAATTTCAATATCTGTTGTTTCCAATTAATAGATGAATATGATTCGTCATTAAACAGTATGCATGTAAAATACACTCATATTTTTTCAATCCGGATTTTAGGATTTCCAGAAAAACCTGATAATCCATCTCCTCTTCAAAAAGATCTTTTCTTCTTACTCCCCGATGCATAATATGGTACATTGCTCCCGGAAACCATTCTCTCTTTCTTCTCGCCACGCTTTCCCTTTCTCTCTATATTCTATATTTTATAATACTATCATTTATGATTGTTTCCAAGAAATAGCGAACTTCTGATCGCTACTCCTCGTCTTCACATATTCTGATCTCTATATGTTTCCCCGGCGTATTCGCATACTTCTCCAACATGATCAGGGTCGGCATACAGCTTGCTCTTTCAAATCTGGCAATATTCGATGCTCTTACTCCGGTTATATCTGCTATCTCCTGCTGCGTCTTCTTCTGACGGTATCTCTCCTCTACCAGTTCTTTGATTACCTGCTCCGAATCATTCTCTACCTTTTCCCGTATTGCTTCTGCATACGCTGCCAAACGCTTTTCTCTTAATTCTTTCTCCTCTTTATAGACCTTTATTGTATTATCCATATCTATTCACTCCATTAAACTTTTTGCTATTATATCATTCATGATACGTTAGTCAATATAGTCTAATGAGTTTATATATCTTTCATGGGGTCTGACCCCGAATATGTCTTTTCGTCCAGCCACAGGATGCCGTAAGCCATACCGAGAAAACGCTCGAACAGCTGGCCATCATTGAGCATCTGGGTAAAATAGAGATGCGGCGCAAATGGCAGATACCCGGCATCGATTAACAACCTGCAGGCTGTCTGTGCTTTTTCTACATTCCGCTTTCGCTCTGCCTCCGGGTTCTGTCCAGTCGGCCGATACGGCGAGCAGATATATACTTTTTTCATCTGTGTGCACTCCGGGGGCTTGTCGCCCCCTTACACTTAGTCAGGTTTGAGGGGTGGTATTATACCCCCATACCTTTACGAAGATTTTTGAGTGCCGCATCCAGATGCTTATGGACCATCGGCTGGGAACAGTTCATCTTCTTTGCCATCTCCGCCTGTGTCTGATCCGGGTCTTCATAGAAGGCATGCTGGATCACTTCTCTCTGTTTATCTGTCAGCTTCTTTTTTGCCTCTTCCAGCTTCCTGCACAGCTCCGCTTCCCGTTCTTCCGCTTCCTGCACATCCGTGAAATCCGGTGTGACTGCATTATTCTCCCAGTCCGTACCATCGTTGCTCAGTCTGAAATCGCTGTGGCTCTGTTCGCGGCTGTCGCTATTATGATCCAGACGGTGCGTACCAACAACATCCAGAGGCATTGCCCACGGGCCATTCATGTACTCCGTTTCCGGCACGATCATGATGAGGTGCTTCTGTCCGTCGCGGTCCGTCTTAACTCTGTGCTTGCATCCGGCCGTAACATTCAGACCGCCCTCATCGGCGTAAACACACGGGTATTCGATTTCTGTGCAGCAATCCACTGCATAAACCGTGGCATGTCCACTGCGGCTGTAGATAAACAGGCCGTTCTTATAAATAATGAAGTGTGCGCCGGCCACATCACCATCAAACACGATCTCCTCATTGGAGTTACGCAGCTCCTTGGCAGTCGGGAGCTTTGCCAGTTCCTTTGTGCTGCCGACAAGTTTCTTCAGTTCCTTAAAAGTTGTCTTATTATTGATTGTCATAATGAAATCTCCTTTTTCGCTGAAGCGCGGCGAAGGAGATTCCAAGAAAAGAACGGATTAGGTAGAGACTTTACCCAATCCGTCCTCGGAGCCTGTCTGATCGATGGCATGGCGAATTAAGGGTGGTCTCCACGGAGATGCTCGGATGGCTTGTCCATCTTTGCATCTTCCGTATGAAAATCATCCTTCGCCATTTGCGCTTTAAATTTCAGGCTCAGTTTATTTTGTTTTTCATCCAGCTTCTTTTGGGATGGCTGGCTTGCCACCCACGGGCTTTCGCTGACTGTCCTCTGCTATGTAATTCTCCACTAAGGTGCTCTTGCTCTTTGCATTTGCTGCTCCTCCTTTCTAACCTGCCAGATTTTCCGGGTAGTTTTATAACCATTTGGGAAAAAGTTTTTTGATGAACTCAGGATACCAGTTCTCCCATCTTCATTCGAGGACACCTGCAGTCCCAGAATTGCTCACCATGTAAGCCACAAAAACCAGTAATTTCTTCTCTTTTGGGGTTGTTTTGCCCCTTTAGCCGTAACCACCAGCAGTTTATTGTGGGACTGCTTCTGTCACATAAAAAGGAAAAATTTTCTTTTTTGTCACCTTGTCTGGTGCTATAATAAAAGAAAAGACCACATCGTTTAGATGCAGTCTTACTTTAACAAGACGGACACTTGAAGCACGATAGATTGACGCTTGAAGTCCCCTTACATATACTTGATTTTCACTTACAGGAGGATAAATGCATGGAATTATGCTTTGGAATCTATGCCAAGATACTAAAACTCTGCTGTCGAAGCAGTGTACATAACAAAACCCTTGTCGATGCTCTGGTGAAAACCATCGATCCTGATTCAAAATATATCGACAATGATACTTCTGTTTCTCGCCTAATGAACTGCACCGCCAGCTTTCCAGAAGTAACTGTTTCTGACAGCTATGGTCCGGTGCGCTCAACTGACGGTGCCATTACCAATATTGTCGCCCTCGCCAGAAACACAAATGTCCGAGAACTGACGCCCTTGTTTGAAGAATCCATTCTTCCTTTACTTGACACAGACAAAATCACCTATGCCCTGTCTGCACTTCAGTATGTTATTACCTTGGATGTTTCTCTTGCTTACACGCACAGAATGACCTTTGAACAATGTATGGGGCATGACTCTGTTTTCTCAGCACAGATGTCTGCTATTGAGCCTTCTTCATTCCTCGCCGGGCTGTTTCTCTATACCGTTCTAACTAACGAAAACAAAAACGCTGATATAAGTATCGTTGACTGGGGATTTATTGATTTGGCAAGCACAGACAAACAAATTCGGCTTCTTGACTGTCAAATGCCTGACAGTCTTTGCGTAGATGACTGCACCAATCTCTATTTAGATAAAGTATTGCATACCTACGATAAAATCAAAACTCTTCTGTACAGCGAAGCACCCATGCCATTTTATGACTTCTACGTTTGCAATAATATTTACAGATATGTTCCTATTTATAAGAACAACAAGCGATCCTACAAATGGGAAACCATTGACCATGTTACAATTGAAAAGCTCTCGGTTATCTCCTCTTGCATCATCCTTAGTGGAACGGGGGGGCTTGGAAAATCCATGATGATGCGTCATCTCTTCCTGGATGCTACCAAACGCTATACAGATACAGGCATTATCCCTTTTTTCATTCAGTTGAAAAACTATCGAGCCAGTTTTGCCGATTTGATTGACTTCATTATTTTTGAGATAAGTAGTTTATTTCCTGGAATCAGCCGTGAGCGCATGGTTGCCATTCTAGAATCAGGTAATGGGCTGTTCCTTTTTGATGGACTGGATGAAATCAGCCAGGAAACTGCCGTGAGTTTTCAGAGCGCATTGGATTCCTTCATCAATTTATACACTGATAATCAGTTCATTATTTCCTCTCGTCCATACGGCAACTTCTCTGCGTTCACCCGTTTTACCGTAGTAAATTTGAAATCCTTTAGCAAAGCTCAAAGTCTTGAACTAATTGACAAATTAGACTTCCGCTCTGATATGCCAGAAATCAAGTCAAAATTCCGCAAAGAGCTTGACATGCGCCTTTACTGGTCACACCGCGGCTTTTCTGATAATCCTCTTCTGCTTACCATAATGCTGATGACTTTTGAGGAGTTTGCAGAAGTCCCATCCAAAATGCACATTTTCTACCAAGAAGCCTACACGGTTCTTTCTAAGAAACATGATGCAAACAAAGGCGGATTTCGCCGTGCCTTGAGTACGGACATCACAACAGACCAATTTGCCGATGTTCTAGCTCGCTTTTGTGCGATAACATATAAGGATGAGAAATTTGAATTTTCGTGGGCAGAAATGGATCGCTATTTTTCTGATTTAAAGTGCAAATTTCCTCTCTCCTCGAAATCAACAGATGACTTCATTTTTGATGTTTGCTCCAACCTGTGTGTCATGTATTTGGAAAGCAATAGCTATAGTTTCATTCACCGCTCTTTCCAAGAATATTTCTGTGCTCGCTTTTTTGCACGCCAAAAGGATAAAAACCTTGAGCGGATTGGTTCTCTGTTTGAGCACAACAAACTTGCCAGACGTGGTGATCAGACTTTTCAGATGCTGTACGATATGATTCCTGAAAAAGTAACAGAGTTCATTCTAATTCCTTTTCTCCAGAAACTGATACAGAAATGCGATGAAGAAGAGGGCTATCATACCTTCCTCCGGGACATATATGGAACTATGACAGCCGGAGATGATTATGTAGTCGACCAAGGAGACTGTTCGACTGGTTCCGTTCTCTATCAATTTATCATCGAGACATTTGATATTTCCCACGAAAGATATATTGACGCTGATTTGATAGATGGCACCGATCTATTAGCAGAAACCCAGTATTATAGTTTGAGTGATGATGATGAGTATGACGATGAAATTGTCGAAGAATCAGATATTCCATCTGACTTTATTGGGTCTCAAGAGGAAGCCGGAAAAGTTTACGAGCTTGATTGGGATGAAATCTTCGATGACCCTACGTATTATGAAGATTTAATTCATAGTATAGACCGCATTACATTTCCATTGAATCTGGAGTATGAAAACATCCGCTCCCTATGTCAAAGTCTGGTCGAAAGTATTACTCACGATGACGATGAAGATTTATTTGACATCCTAGATTAAATAAAAAAAGAGCGAGATACTTTTTTTACGGTACCTCGGTCTCCCTTACCGCTGCTCTCCTCGGAACAGCGGTTTTTCATTATGTTGTTTCAAAATATCTTCGCATCTGCTCACAGTCAGGTTCTCAGCATTCAGCAGAAATTGCCGATACAGAAAATCCTGCTCTGTCGAACGCAGTTTTATGCCGGCCGCCCCCAGAATCTCCATCGAAATAAAGTATGGCACCTTCAAAGCCACACAGATTCCTACCACATGGGCAACCGATGGTCGATCCTGATTCAGATAATTTACAAGGGCTTTACTGTCTACACCCAATTCAAATGACAGATTTTCCTGTGTGATTCCCTTGCGTTTCATGATTTCTTTTATCATTTCCGCAAAATCATCTGGAATGTTTTTGTAGAATTCCAACCACAACAGCCCATCATCTACCATCGCCTTGTTTTCTTTCTCATACTCTGAGCTTCCTGGCTCTGCCACCAACCTATAAGCCGCACGATATTTATCCGTAACAGGCTCTATCTTGTTTCGTGCCACCTTGCTAACAGCATATTCAGTCCGTCGATATCTTCCTCCGACCGTAAATCCAAGACAGCACTCTTCCATGTGACATCGGGCATAAACGGTAAGATGTGGTTTTCCATAATAATCCCGTAGAATGTACTTATCTGTATTTAAGCAGAAGTGCCCCTCAACATACTGGTATCTCCCACTGCATATCACTCGCTCGAACTCGCTATCCGAAGCAGCCAGCAGTGCTGCATCCTTTGCGGAAATCGTAAAGATCGTATTGGCCGGCCACAGCCATGTGCATCCTGGATCTGGAATCACCATATCGTTTACATAGTTACGGATACCACCGGCTTCGCAATATCCAAGCTCGATCATATGGTATTTTGCCATTTGATATGATACTTCATACCGTTCTGCAAGCGAGTGATGGCATTTGTAGATAAGAATCTTCCTACTGGGAAGAAAACCGCGCTGCTCTATACTTACGGTGCAAAGCGTGACAGCTATACAAAGAAAATCACGGAAGCAATCCAGCAGAACGGCTCTACAGTTCTCGGCTCCTACGGCTTTGACACCTTCGGTCCGTTCAAGCTGGTCGGCGGCATCGCCAAAGGACATCCGAATGCAGAGGAGATTGCTGGTGCTGTGAATTTTGTTAAAGGGCTGGTGTGATAAACTACAAGAACACACCGGAAGGCAAAGCAGTCCAGTATAAGTATGCTGACCTTCTTCCCTTCTCCCGACCAGAACCCATTAAGCCACGGATGATTAATAAATGATATCGTATTTTTCCAGTGCTATGTTAATGATTTGCAACACTGTATTAAAATCGCCTTTATTATAATATATCTTTCTCTTTGGCTATTAAATACTTCCAAATTTAATGTAGTTGTGGTCTTGGCTGTTCCTCCCTTCTGATTTGCAAGGGCGATTACTTTACACTTGGTCATATGGTTTCCTCCTTCCTCGAAAAATTTAATAGCCAATCCATTTTACGGAACTGGCTATGTATAAAAATGAGCATGAAAAAAGCCGACTGACTCATATTGAACCAATCGGCTACACTCATAATTTTTTATCATGAACCTATTATACTTGCTGTACCACCATATTCTTTTTTTACAGTCAAATCATTCAAATTGTATTCTAAATGAATAACTCCTATTCCATATCTTTCACGCTCTATATCTGATGTACACACAACTTCTTCTGTTACTTTTTTATAATTTTGCAAAACTTCCATTACTGGTAAATTATTACTTTTGAAAACGGAAGTAGTCGCATATTCTGATTTATCACCTTCCGGTGAGTTTAAAAATTCAATCATATTAGAAGATCCAGCATTTCCATGATGCGGTATCTTTATATAATTGTAGATTCTAGGAATATTCTCCTCTTCTGCTCTACTATTTAATAATTCTATAGTGGCATGATCCATATCTCCCGCAAACATAAAATTAATATAGCCTGAATTTAAAAGTACTTTCACAATACACGCTATTCCAATTTGATTTATATTATTAGCTTTATTTAATCCCTGCATTCCTCCTAAATTTGGAAAAGGTGCAATACATAAAACTTCCATTTCTTTTATAATATTCTTTCCATTAAATTCTATTCTGTCCATCTTCTCTGGAAAATGACATAATGGATTTATTTCTCGTCTATTGGCAGCATTCCTTCCTTTATTCAATGAATATAAGTACCAGATAACCGCCTGACATTTTTCTGAATATTGTTCAATGTCTGTAAATACATTTGCTGTACATATTTTTGTTGATTTATTGCTGTATTTTTCTATTATACGTTCCATTCCTATAGAATGATCATCATGAGGATGCGTCCATATTATAAGATTTACCTTTCCTTCCAACTTCCATTCGCTTAATATTCTATCCGTTTCATTACAGTTTTCTTCATAACAATCAATTACTAGCGAATACAAAACATTTCCAGTTAATGTGTGTAATATAAAAAGACTACTTTCTCCTTCTGAAGTATATCCAATATGATAAATTGAAATATGAACTTCTTCCGTTTTATCTAATGTAATCATAATTATTTTTCCTTAAATCTCACTATATTATTTACATCAAATACATTATCTCTTTTTATTCTTGGATATGTTGCTACTCGTTGATTTTCTGCATGAAATTCTACTTTTGATCTGCACCCATTCATCGACGAAACGCTTCTGGCTTTTACAATTCCCTTTGTTTTTACGCTCTTACTCATTTACATTCACCCCATCTATTACTTTATCTGTTTTTCCGCTAATCAAATCATTTGCAAATCCTTCTGTAATGTGACTTATAAACAATTTAAAAGAAATATCATTTAACTCTTTTATTATCTCTTCAACATTTATCGATTCCTCAAAAGTATCACATGAAACAATAGTATCCATTTTTCCTTCATAAATTTCTTCTTCATATGAGGTATACCCTTTTATAACTGATTTCACTATGCTCACATTATATTTTCCATATTTAAACTTATTACAAATAGATGTCGATTCCGGTTGAACACTTTTTTCATTTCTTTGAATTAAATAACTCGCATCTGCAAACATTTCTTTATTATAACATTGGTATAAACGATATAATGATTTACAGTATATACTATCTCTTTTTATCAGATATAAGCCTTCGACTTCAAAATATTCTTCTTCCTTAAACACTTCAATCAACTGAGCCATAAGAGAAATATTATCTTTCAGCTTATGAGTCATCTCATAATTTAATGTGACAGAAAGAAATAATTTACTTATAGTGATTATCTCTGTTTCATCTTTTGAATAATATCTTATAACGCTCTCCGTATCATGGTATCTTTTTAAAGATGCTGCTGAAATATAATTTCTATCCCCATAAGCTGACAATTCATCATCTGAAAATTCGCCCTCTCGTCTACTATAACGATCTGGTGACAAAATCTGCTTTACCTTTTCTTGAGCTTTTTCTATCTCTAATCTGGTAATTCCATGAAAATCTATAAGCAATTCAATTTTATCATATATATTTGCCTTGATATCATCAGGTAAAATATCTTGTTTTTTCTTTTTAGAAATTTCCATTATTCTTTCCTCCAGATTCTTTTTCTAATAATATTATAACAAACTTCTATCCAATACACACCATATTTTTCAATTATTATCAAATAGCCGACTGACTCTTAATTTGAATCAATCGACTATGTAGCCTATAAAATATAAAAAATTTTTATTTTTCACTTCTGGAACTTTTGTTTATTACATAAAAATGGAAATTCAAAGGTCACAAAAAGCCACAAATACCCCTTATCCATTCGCCATTTATACCTCCTACAAGCACCCCTATATCCACAATATATGGATATTTGAGTATGTTTATCCACTAAATATCACCCTATTTGTGACTCCTACCGACTAGGAGACAAAATATTCGACTGCGTTATTCGGAAAGAACTCTTTAAAATCTCCATATAACTGCGCTGCCAATGTCTTATTATGCGCTATAACCAATTGGTGCTCAATACTCACCCTGTTACCATGTCAATTATTTTTCCACTATAGTTTTATAGCTGTTTGTATGAATATAGATTCTCTAACAATTTCCATGTATAGATAAGATTTGTAGAACAATAAAAGACCGCCACAAATATAAAATCTACCTAACACCTTGTGTTCAAACGATGCTGAGGGTTTCCAACTGGTCTGTGATAGGCAACAAAGCCGAATTGCAGTTCAATGGCGAAAGTGATGTAATAGCGGCTAGCAGAACTGTTCTCTGCACCCCTTGCCATGACTACAATTCCAATCTCAAAATGATTTTGGCATTTTCATTTACTTTTCCAATCTCACGCAGTAGTCAAACAACACGTTTTCAACACTATTTGTTGCCTCATTCAATTTCCTTTGAACTTCATCACATAATTTATCAAATAGTACCAGCGATGTCTTTGCCGCTTCGTGATTATACCATTCTAAGATTCTGATCAACTGTCTTGCATATTCATTGACTGCTTCGCGTTCTTTTGCAAAATACATGCATTCTTTTTTCAATATTTCTGCTCGAATTTCTGCATACATCTCATATTTCCTGGCTTCTCGAAGCATATATTTATTCTTAGAATAAAACAAGTCAAACATTTCATCTGCTTTTTGCTTATCATTGGCATTTTGAATTGCTTCAAGTAAATACTCTCCGGTTTCGACAACGATAGATGCAAATTCCGTTAAACGTGTTTGCAATTCTTTGGTTTCATTTGTAAAAATTTCTTTTTCGGTTTTCTTCTTACCAATGCGTGTGTTTATCCATATCGTAAATAAAGCAACAAGAGTTGGAGATACTCCTTTAAATATTTCCCAAACAAAATCGGCTATATGGTGTGTTGCTATAAACTGTTCAAAACTCATCAAACACCTCATTACATGTCATCAACGTCACCAAATCCTCTGTATCTGATAAATTAATAATATTATGTGTCCATCCCGGAATCATATAAATCGCTTCAATCTTATCTCCGGAAACTTCAAATTCTACCATTTCTCCCGTATTGATATTACGTTCCTGAATCAGTCCATGTCCGTGTACTACGATAAACTATTCCCATTTGCTGTTGTGCCAGTGTTGTCCCTTTGTGATTCCCGGTTTGCTTATATTAAAGCTTACCTGTCCACAATCAACTGTATGTACCAATTCTGTAAAGGATCCACGATCATCACAGTTCATCTTCATTGCATATTTGAATTTATCAGTCGGTAAATAGGTTAAATATAGGCTAAACAACTTCTTTGCAAATGATCCGTCCGGGCATTTTGGCTTCATTAAGGAGATTGGCTGTGAGTTGAATTCTTCTAATAAGTCTACGATTTCACCTAATGTAGCTTTATGAGTAACCGGTACGCAACAATAAGATCCATTCTCGTCTAATACTGTCTCTACACCATCAAACCCACAATGCTGCTCTTTTCCTTCCTGAAGCTCAAACATTCCTTCTACAAGGTCATCGATGTAAAGTACTTCCAGTTCTGTACTTCTATCATTTACTGTAAATTCTTCTCCGGCCTTTTTACTTCTTCCGTACTCGCTATTGCCAAACCGTCCTGCAAGTGTAGCCTGTATATCTTTTATGGGGTCTGACCCCTTTTACCTGCATTTCAAAACGTCTGATTCATAACGCTGGATTTGATCAGCCTGATGCAAATATCATGGATGTCAATTATACCTCCGGACGCAAACTCAACAAAATCTCATCAACAGACTTGCTACTTGCGAATATATATCTGAACATCGGAATCTCTTTATTACCGGTGCAACAGGCTGTGGGAAAACCTACATGGCTTGTGCTTTTGGCATGGAAGCGTGTAAACGTTATTTCACTACCAGATATGTCCGCCTTCCAGATCTGCTTATTGATCTGGAAATTGCCAGGGCTGAAGGGAACTACCGGAAAGTCATGGCTAAATATGCAAATCCACTGGTGCTCATTCTCGATGAATGGCTTCTTTTAAAACCTACTGAGGTCGAGCAGAAAGACATCTTTGAACTCTTGCATCGAAGACGTAAGAAATCATCTACGATTTTCTGCTCTCAGTATGGATTCGAAGAATGGTACGATCAGCTTGGCGGTGATGACAGTCCATTGGCTGATGCAATCATTGATCGAATCGCACATGACAGTTACCGGATCAATATCACAAGCATTGATGCTGAGCATGATATCTCTATGAGAGAGGTCTATGGCTTGGATAAAATGTTACGCGAGTAAACTCGCATAAGCGGTTCCCGCATTACCGGACAGACGGTTTCCCGTCTGCCGGATTTGCGGTGTTACTGCACAGGAATATTCAAAAAACTGTCTTACTACTCCTGCTGCACCAAAAGAAGCATCCGAATCATAATAACAAAAAAAGAGCCAGGAACATTCTTCTTTCTGAATGTTTCTGACTCCTAATAGTCCTTCGCTCAATACCAATTTATTAAACGGTTACAATATTCTTTTTTACTTCATATACAGTCAAAGAGCCATCCTTTTTACGTCTGACCTCCGCATTATTTCCCCGATCTGTAATAGCACTGATTGTATTCAATAAATATAATGCTTTTTCTGTTTGTCCTGCTCTCTCTGTATCTCTCTGTGTATAATCTGTTTTCAAATCTGATCTCATCTCCAGTCCTCCAAGTAATATAAAATCACTCATACGGATAAGGGAAAGAAAACCGCTGATGAGTTTTGATGAGCCATCCCGAAACGGTATTTTACTGTTGCTCATCCAATAGATTTAATGCCAGGGAACAGGGCTGACCTCCTGTTTCCTTTCACATTTATGATTATACTATCAGAACATATGTTCGTCAATCCATATTTTTCTTTTTCACGAAAATATTTGAAAAACCCTGCCGATCATGCAGCCCAGTCCATTGTGAATCATATCGTCCCATTCAAATAAACCACGCATAAAAATCAACTGACTGAATTCTATTGTTGCGGATACCAATATTCCTACTACCAGAGCCTGATACCACTTTATATTATGACTTACAATTATGAGAAGCAGGACTCCGGCAGGTAATAACAATATGCAATTCAGCAAATTCTATTTTAATAACGTCCAATCATGGTAACGGATAATATCTCTCCATGACCAGAATGGTACTAATTCATACTGACGAATAGTTCCCATCCTGGTAAATACAGTTGAGCCAAATACAATTCCCTTTTCATTTTCTAAATATTGTGCAAACTATTTACCGTTACCATAGAATAAACTTACACCGATCACAGATATTGTAATACCGAGCAAATTGCTGAGCTTCATCCATATCTCTATCATTATGCACATATATTGTCCAATTAACATTAAAAAATTTAGGAATCAATTTTTGTGAATAATATGGTGCGTCAATTCCAGAAAAAGAATGTCCCATAATGATTATTTCATCAATTCCGCATATGCCATCTACAAATGTTTCCAGTCTTCCCATATTACCTGCAATATCTTTATGCATATGGTTCATACAGCCAGCCAAAGAACTTACACCTGGCTCAACCGAAACACTGTAAAATTCATCTTGTCTAAATTGTTTTTTGAGATTATTTTGTGCTATTATCGGATTGTTTTCAGGTGTCCCAAATTGAATGCTATCCGGGGAATCTACTGAACCATGAATATGTAAAATGTGATCTTTCGGAATACCATATAAATTTTCAAGTGTCTTCGTATAATTAAATGTCACAAAATAACTATCGGAATAAAAAACATGACGTTTGAAATTATTATCTATAAACTCCTGATCTTCATTCCAAATCCATTCATAAAAATAATCTCTCGTAAATTTCTTGATAAATCCATAACGATTATTTACTTCAATACCAATATCATCCCACCCTGGTGTTCTCTCACTGCTCAAATCGGGATAGTAATTATCTGTTATTTCAGAAAAAGCGGAATCGTAATCTAGCCAAAGCGCATTTTCCAAATCACTCCATCTGCTATTCACATCCACTTCTGCACCCCTAGTATGTTCCATCGTATCAAATTTATTCACAAGATCAGGATACTTTTCCAACAAATGATTCCTATAATCCCAGTATGATGTTTTTCTCCCATGATTAAGATCAAATCCATTTCCAACTATATAAAGCTTCATCTCATAGTACCTCTCTTTCGTGTCGTTTTTAATTCCATTCTTGCAGCTATCTTCTCTGGCACATCAATCAATCCAAACCGATAAAATATAGGATATATATAAGAAATCCCCTGTATGTCCCCTATGTCTTTTGGCTTTTCAACAGTCTTATCATTTAACTCTCGAATCTTTTCATATGCCAATAGTACAGAACTCCATGTCAAATTTTTACTCTTATCTCGTCGATCTACCTGCAGTTCCCTGTTAAGTATTCCTTTTCTTCCCACTGGAATATTATATAAAAAAGGCAGTCCAGAAAAAGTATGAAATGGATAACCTTGAAACGCAGTTATCGCAGACCATAAAGTATCTTCATCCAGCTTGTTATGCAATAACTCAATAGCGACTTTACGTTTTCGATATAGCTGTATTCTCGCAGCATTCATGCTTACAATATCTGACTTGTATATAGTCTTTGAATATGGCAAATAACCATTTACTGATGATTTTTTCAATCCTGTAATCTCCATTATCTGCTGTACTGTTTTTCCCTGTCTATATAACTCATTAACTTCATCTGAAACTTCATTCCAATATACCCCTGCAGTAATTAGCATCTTCCGTATTTTCAATGGCGATAAACTAAATTCATTCGCTGTAATCTTTAGTTCTCCAGTTTCTTCATATGATTCTACTACGGCTTTTATCAATTCTTTCTGTATTTTATCTGCATTGTAATCTGGAAACTTTTTAGGTCTGGGCATTATTGCTACCTGCCTTTCCCTGCAAATCATATGTCTGATAAACGTTTTTCATATATAATTGTAAGCGATTCGTATTCATCTTACGCTGTAGTTCTGATTCATCCATACAATCCCTATTTTCTGCAAATAAAACATAGCATCTGTCACTTACAAAATCTGAATATTTCTGCTTCTGATCATCCAAGCTACTTCTATATTCAATCCCATATAAATTTCCCACTCTCTGCAAATATTTTGTAAAAACCTGAATAGGTTTATAAAAATCATCCTCTTCATTCCGATTGTCAACAGGAAGTGTTATCTGTTCAATGAATTGTTTTAAGAACAAATAACTTTCTCTTTTCTCAATATCACTTTGATCCAAACTAAATGTACTTGGTCTTTTCCAGCTTTGAACTGTAGACAGATCAAGCACCCTAATTCTTTTATTTGTATGAAATTCTCCTATTGTAAAGGGACAATTTTCCTTCGTTCGGACCTCTTTTACTGCAATTTTCGGATTGGATGCACCATAAAACATCATATCACCTTTTTCATTGAATCTGCCATTTTCTGCAAATTTCGCCGGAGCTGTACCGACCAATGTTGCAGGGATTGTTGTATAACCCTTCGCTACAAACCCAAACTCATGAAAATTAACGCAGCGATATAATGCTTCCCCTGTGTTTATCGTTGTATACGCATATAATTTCTTTGCATGAGCTAAGACTACCCGTAAAACGGCATGAATCTCTTTCAGGTCATCCGGTGCATCTTTGTTATCACACAAAGATACTATCTGCTCAACAGACATTTCCTTACGTCCATTTACCAAAGAAGTGAATTTCGCCCAAACCTTCAAATCCTTATCCGACGTACGATCCTCAAACTCAAAAATTGTTGTTCGATTTTCAGGCTCTAATATGTCAAACAATTCTTTCAATAATTCCGGTTCTTCAACTTGCATTTCATCAGCCAGTATATCATATACGAAGCTGTATGGATCTATAAATGAGCCAAGATATTCTTCCGTTTCCTTGTCGTATGGAATATTACCATCTGTACTCATATAATAATAATCTATCGCAGGAATGATTTCTGACATAAGTAATTCTAATGGATACGCTTTTCTATGGCGTATTGGTTTCCCATTTTCATCTTTACAAAAACTACAGGTTCCAACCAGACCTTTAGCACGTATCACTTTCTGAAGATACTGATCCTTGACGCAACCACTACAAACATACTTATTTGACTCTCCATAACCTCGTGCTGCAATAGACATCATTTTCTCTTTTGCAACTCCCATATTACCCCCGTTTTCATTTCAATCCAATTCATTTTATTTTCATGCCACCCGTTGCTTTTCTGTCTTATCCTTTCACTGTGATTATTCCGGGGCTCTCTGAGCCACCTGTCCGGACTTTGAGAGCCACCTGTCCGGACTTTGAGAGCCACCATTCCGGAGAATGAGAGCCATATATTCCGGTAATTCAGAGCCACCTTATTGGGCTCTATTACATATATTTCCTTTATACTGTAAATACACACCTTTGGTGTGAATACA
>OLOD01000464.1_pt1 | contig 32161 bp, 30 predicted proteins | sample 1671921 | NCBI WGS metagenome assembly OLOD01 (sample SAMEA3136626, study PRJEB25190) | human gut metagenome | biome: human gut; feature: human-associated habitat; material: faeces | place: Austria | collected 2013
TCCCATATCTAATGATGAAATTTGTTTCATTTCTTCTTCATTTAATTCAAAATCAAAGATATCTATATTTTCTTTTATTCTTTCTACATGTGTTGATTTTGGAATAACAACAACTCCTCTTTGTACATTCCATCTTAGAATTACTTGTCCTACAGACTTATTATATTTAGCTGCAATTCCTTTTAACATTTCATCTTCAAATGGGTTATATCTTCCTCCACCTAATGGTGCCCATGCTTCTGGAACAACATCAAATTTCTTCATTGTTCCTAATGCTTTTTCTTGTGTATAGTATGGATGCAATTCTACTTGATTGACCATTGGTTTAATTTCTACAGTATGAACAAAGTTAACAAGAACATGTGCATAAAAGTTAGAAACACCAATTGCTTTTAACTTACCTTCTTTATAAGCATCTTCCATGGCTCTCCAAGCACTGAAATAATCTCCCATCGCTTGATGTAATAAATATAAATCTAAATATCCTAAACCACTTTTTTCGATAGATGCATCAATTGCTTTTTTAGCAGTTTCATAGTTTTGCATATCTTGAACCCACATTTTAGAAGTAATAAATAAATCTTCTCTTGTACAAATACCTTCAGCAATTGCTCTTTTAACACCTGCTCCTACAGCATCTTCATTGGTATAAGAAGCAGCTGTATCAATTAAACGATAGCCTGCTTTAATTGCTTGATAAACTGATTCTTCACATTCTTTTTTATCTGGTACTCTAAAGACACCAAATCCTATTGTTGGGATTTTTAACCCATTATTTAATGTTTGATATTCCATAATATTTCCTCTTTTCTTACTTATATTTTGAAATAAAAAAGCTCAGATGTACAATATCAATTTTGCAATCTGCTATAACTTTATCGCATAGAAAAAGGACTTATTAACAAGTCCTTATCTTACTTTCTTTCTTAATACAAGCATAAATCCTAAAAGTGCTACTAATAACATTAAACTATACATGAAGAGTGCTGTATCATCTCCTGTTTTTACTTTTGATGTTTTCGTTTGTTTTGTAATATTTTGTGTTTTGTTTGTATTGCCTTTTTGATTATTTTCAGGTTTTTGAACATTTTGTGTAGGTTCTTCATTAGCTGTAAATTCCCAAACACCTTTGAAGAATTCATCTTTATCTTCAATCGTTACTGAATCTTTATCCCATGATTTAAATTTCCATACACCATCTTTTACTTTAATTTCTTTCTTAAAATTATTTTCAACTTCAATAATTTGATTTCTTGTTAAATGTTCAAGATCATTTGGTAACATATCTAAAATTTCTTGTGGTAATTCTTTACCTTTTGTACCACTTACAAATTCATATTTAACTTTGAAATTATCAGGAATAAAAATCCATGTACCTACAAATTGAATATCTTCAGTTGTCATTACTTGATTTTCTTTATCCCATCCTACAAATTTCCATACACCTTTATTTTCTAAATCTACATAATTTTCAAAAGTTTTATTTTGATCAGCAATTTGAACAACATCACCTTCAAAATATTCATTTTCATCTACTGGTACTAAATCTAAAATATCTTGTGGAGGTGTTTTACATTCAGTTCCACTTTCAAATTTATATTCCACATGATTTCCAATTTTTAAATTTGTTTGAATTTTACAGTTACTAGTTGTTGTATGTCTTTCTAAATAGAACATTTGGAAATGACATTTTTCACCATTTTTTATTCCATTTTCACTTGCATATTTTTCAATATCTAAACTTGTAGATAATTCTTTATGTGCTCCACCTAAATCTACTGCTAATTGACCATTGATGAAAACATAAACATCATCATCTCCAGTAAAGTCAAAGAATTGATTTGATCCTTTTTTATAAATAAAATCACCATCAACTTTCATAGCAAAATGATAATTATGATCTTGTGCATCATCACCATTTTGATCACTCATTTTTTCACCATCCATATAATCTAAAGGGAAGAATCCTGTTGAAATACCTTCATCTTCATTATTATAGAATGATTTATTTGTTTCATCATAAGTTGTTGTTTTACTAGAATCAAAATAATATTTATTTGTATTATCTTCTACAATTTTTCTTAATACCATTTGATTATATTTATTAGATTTTTTATTAAGATAGAAATCTGTATTATAGAAGTTTTTTAATCTTAAATAAGCATAATCCATACAACTTGAACAATCTTCTACTGTTTTTAATTGATTATTTTTATATTTTAAAACAGTATCATTATAATCACCTAATGGCAATACTTGTCCAAGAGGAGTAATTGTCATCGCAGCAATTCTAGAATTTTCTTTACCATTAATTCTTACTTTTACTGTTCCAGTACCTTGAGGAACAAATGTAGTTAAAGTATATTCTCCACCTTCTTTATCTTCTAATTTTAATTTTTCTACTAAAACTTTATTATTAGAATCTAAAAGATCTATTGTCATGCCGTCAGCATTATAACCATATCCTAAATAATAAGTTAATTTGATATTTTGATCTGTTGGAATATCTGTATTCAAAACGATAGATGAATCCTTTAAACAAACAACACCATCTCCATCTTGTTTCCAATAATTATCACCATGAATAATTTCACCATTATCCTTATCGATATAGGAATTATCTTGGTATTTTTCTGATGTCCAACCTTCTTTAATAAAGTTACTACCTTCTCGATTATCACCCAAATAATTTTTAGATGTTACACCTTCTTTTGTAAGTTTTGGAATTGAGAATTTTAATCTTCCTTGATAATCATCATCTTTATAAATGTCTAATATAACTTTTGAAGTTGTTGCCGTAAATGTTGTATTACTTCCATTATCATCTAAAACATTTCCATTACTATCTTTAATTTGGTATTTAAGAGCATGTTCTCCACCATCTCTCCAACAATCAAATTTATATTCTGCATTTGCTTCTACATCTATTGTTTTTTTAAGATGATCTTTTACACCATAATTAACAACACCATCTGTATCTTGTTGCCAAACCGTACCCACTCCAGAATGAAGAATACCATTTGTTTTAGAAGCTTGAATATTTTCTAAATTCCAACGATCATAGAAATAATTTTGTTCATTTCCTAGTACGTCATCTTTTGTATAGGTACTTCCTTGGGCTTGTTTATAAGTTGCAAATGTATTAAATATTGAATATCTAGTAAGAGATTCATCATTTTTCCCTGAAACTAAATTTTCTTGAATTGTTTTTGCTGCATTTTCAACAGCACTTTTTGTATAAACTGGAAGTCCATCATCTCCTAGTTTACTTGCGACTAAACCTTGTGTCATTCCTTCATTATTAGATTCGCCCAATCCAAAAGTATCCATGCCTTTATAAAGAGCATATTCATAAAATAAACCATCTGCATCATAATCATACAGCTGAACTGGTAATGTCATATAATCTTCACTCTTTGCTGAAACACTACCTATAAAATACGAAACAACCATCACTAAAGCAATCACATAAGCTAAAACTTTTTTTAACATTTTTTCTTCCTCCCTAAATAAAAAACCATAGAAAAGCTGTGCCCTAAATCATTGCAACTCAGCCAGCTTCTCTATGGTTCAGCTCTGTAGCTTTGCGTCACTATTTTTCAATAGTTTTGCTAAATATTTTATCTACTTACAGTATATAATGCTTATTTTATATTTGATAGCGTTTACCACCGCTCTATTACATGTTTCATACTTTGTCACAAAAAAAGAAGTCTTACGACTTCTAGCTTTCTTCAATAACACCCATTAATTCTAATAATCTATTTAAATCATCTGTGTCAGAGTATTTAATTGTAATAGACTTATCATCTACTTTGATTCTCGTACGATATTTTTTTCTAAGTAATCCTTCAACATATTGATATTCTTTAGGTTTTTCAACCTTAGGTTTATTCTTTCTAGCTTCTTGAAGTTCAAAACCTTTTACAATATTTTCAACATCTCTAACAGATAATTTTTCATCAATTACTCTTTTAGCAATCTTTAATGCTCTTTCTTTATCCAATGTAATTAAAGCTCTTGCATGTCCCATTGATAAAGAACCATCTAATACATATTCTTGAATCTTTTCAGGTAAGTTCAATAATCTAAGTGTATTTGTAATATGTGTTCTTGATTTTCCAATACGTTTAGCTAACTCATTTTGTGTAAGTTTAAGCTTTTCCATCATCGTTTGATAAGCTTGTGCTTCTTCGATGGCATTTAAATCTTCTCTTTGAATATTTTCTAATAAAGCAATTTCCATCATTTGTTGATCACTAAAATCAACAATAATTGCTGGAACTTCTTCTAAATGTGCCATTCTAGCTGCACGACATCTTCTTTCACCAGCAACAATTTCATATCCTTGAACAGATTTCTTTAAAATAACTGGTTGGAAAATACCATGTTCTTGAATTGATAAAGCAAGTTCATTTAAAGCTTGTTCAGCAAATACTTTTCTTGGTTGATAAGGATTAGGTCTAATTTCATCTAATTTGATTTTTTCTTGACTACTTTCAGGTGTATTATGTTCAATATCATCAATTAATGATGTAATATCTCCACCAAAAATAGCATCTAATCCTTTATTTAATTTTTTCTTTTTCTCAGCCATTTCTACTCAACACTTCCTTTGCAAGTTCTTTATAAGCTTGAGCACCAACAGAAGATCCATCATAATCAAAAATACAGATTCCTGCACTTGGTGCCTCAGATAATTTAATATTTCTTGGAATAACAGTTTTATAAACTTTTTCTTTAAAATACTTTCTTACTTCTTGAGAAACTTCCAATCCTAAATTTGTACGTTGATCTAACATTGTTAATAATAAACCTTCAATAGAAAGTTTTTTATTAAAATGATTTTGTGTTAATTTAATTGTATTTAACAGTTGTGTTAAACCTTCAAGTGCATAGTATTCACATTGTACTGGGATAAGTACTGTATCACATGAAGTTAATGCATTTGTATTTAATAAACCAAGGGCTGGTGGACAATCAATAAAAACAAAGTCATAATAATCTTTAATTTTATCTAATGATTGTTTTAAACGCACTTCTCTTCCTTGTTTTACATGTGCTAATTCTAAATCTATCCCTGCTAAATCTATTTCTCCTGGTGCAACATCTAGGTTTTCAATATAAGAATGTTGAATTACTTTTTCTAAACCAACTTCTCCTGTTAAAACATGATATGTTGATAATTCAATATAATCTCTATCGATACCAATACCTTGTGTTGCATTTGCTTGAGGATCCATATCTATAAGCAAAACTTTATAATTCATCTTAGCTAGTGCCGCTGACAAATTAACACTTGTCGTTGTTTTACCAACGCCACCCTTTTGATTTGTAATTGCTATAACCTTCGACATCTTTACACCCCTTTATGTCCTATCGTTTGTCCTAGTAATACTCTTGTTTCCACATTCTCACTAGAATTCTTGATAATATCATCATCTATTTTGACAGTATCTTTTTTCAAAATCAATACAACTGTTGACCCTCCGAATTCAAAATAACCCTTTTCTTCTCCTTTTGTCGCGATAGTATGTTTATAATTGACAATTTTACCAACCATCATCGCTCCGACTTCCATTTGAATCATTCTACCAAAGTTATTTGAATCAATCACAGTGTACTCTCTACTATTCATTTTGTATATAGGGTAATAATCATTTGCGATAGGATTAACAGTATGAAAAATACCTTTTATTTTCTTATGTGAAACAATTTGACCATCATCTACATAACTATAATGATGATAATCATCAACAGCTAAACGAAATACAAGGCACATTCCACCATCATATTCTTTAGCTAAAGTTTCATCTTGTAATAAATCTTTTAATTGGTATTTTGTATCTTTAATTTCTAAAATCGTATCATCATGAATTGGATAATAGGTAAGTTTACTATCAGCAGGTGCCATCAATACATCTTTAGAAACATCAAATGGTCTTTTACCATCTTTTATTCTTCTTGTAAAGAAATCGTTATAACTTTTATATTTCTTTTCTTCATATTGACTCATATCAATATCATTATTTTTAATAAACGAAGAAATACTTGTCTTTGAAAGTGGTGAAGACATATATAAACCACCTAAATGTGTAACAAATGGTGATACTAAGATTTTTAAAGCACATCTACCAGCAGATGTGCTATATAATTTTTTTAATAATTGATTTTGCCCTTCTAATTCTTTAACGATATGTCCTTGACGATCTTTAATCATGAAAAACAAAGAATTTGCACAAGTTCAATAACAACTAAAAAACCTAGTGCAATAATTCCTTTCCCTTTTAATTTTGGTACTTTAAAATCAACAACAAATAAAATACCTGTAATTAACATTAAAGTTCCATATAAGTAATCTAAACCAAAAATAACATATCTTAAAGCAAATGCAAAAGGTAAAATAAAGGCTGAAGTTGTAACTGGTAAACCTTGATAATACTTTCTTTTTTCTGTTGTTTGTTGCTGTCTTGTTTCTTCAGTAACATTAAAATAAGCTAAACGAATAACTGCTGCTAATACATAAAGTATTTCAATAGCAAGCCATCCTACTGAAGATAATCCTAAATTATATCCTAGTATTGCTGGAAAAACACCAAAAGAAATAAGATCACATAAAGAATCTATTTGAATCCCAAACTTCTTTTCTTCTTCTGTACGATTTTTCTTACTTCTTGCGACCATTCCATCGAAGGTATCACAAATACCACACATCATTAAACAAATGAATGACCATTGATAAAGTCCAATGACTGATAAGTGGATTCCTACCATTGCAAAAACTAATGATAAATATGTAAGAATGACAGTATAACTATAAAATCCTATCATATTCTACTCCCTCTATAATTAACGAAAATATTATAGCATAATTTTATCTAATTATGTAGTGTATATCGTCTTATTCATATTTTTGAAAATTTCTATTTTCATTCAAATCTTTATATAAAATAATTTCATCTTTTTCTAAACTTTGTTTAACATCTATAATTCTTTGATTAGACGATCCTCTAAACTTTAAACTTAAATCTTTAAGTTCTTCAATAAACTTACCATCTACTAGAACATCGATATAAGATAACAATTCATCAGTTGCTTCACATCTTGCTCGACTTTCACTTAAAAGTTCTTGATCAAAGAGATAACCTGTATAACACCAAATATCCTTTTGTGGATAAAGTTCTTTCACTCTTTTAATAAACGGTAATAACGCTCTTTGATTACTTGGTTCCATTGGTTCTCCTCCAAGTAAAGACAATCCTGTTATATGTTCTGGTTTTAAATAATCAATAATTAAATCTTCTACTTCTTGATTAAACTCTTTTCCATATTTAAAATCCCATGTCATTTGATTAAAACAATTCTTACAATGATGTGTGCATCCTGATACAAATAAAGAAACTCTAACTCCTAAGCCATTAGCGATATCAAAATTCTTAATTTCTGCATAATTCATTTCAATTCCTCTTTTCATATTTTCCTATTATACAACAATTCTTTATAGATTCTATTGATATAATAAAAAGGATGTATCATCCTTTAACATAAGCCTCTATATTTTATAAGTTCTCCAATATTTCCTTGATATAAACACTCTAATTCTTCAAATAATAAATAATCCGATGGTTTCATTAAACAAGGAAGCTTCGGTAATTCTATAGCTTGACTATAAGCCAAGATTTCACTTACAAATTCTGAACAGAAATAATAATGATTTCTGCGATAAGGAACTTCCAATTTACATAAGATCAATCCCATTAAATTATATTTATAATCTTGAGAATGATTTAAAATAGATTCTAAAATAAATTTTGCCTTATAATATATCTCTTTCTTAACAGTAAGTTTATATAATGCACAAGGAATATGTTGATTTTTATTATAGAATCCCTTTTCAAATGACTCATTTCTAATTCCTGCAGGAATTGGAGAATAAGTATATTTTCTAGCACAACTATACATCGGTTGTAAATTTTCTTCAAAAGAGATAGAAATATGTGTATAACTGTCCTGTGTCATTAAATAAATAGCTTTAGAAATAAATGTATCCGATTTTGTTAGTAATAAATAAATATCTTTCACCTTATTCTCCTTTCCTCACTTCTTTCAGTATTACATATTTTTTAGATATAATCGATATTTTTTTACAAATTTATCAATACATTAAATTTTTTTCATAACAAAAAAGCGAGAATGTCTCGCCTAAATATAATTAATCTTTATTTAACATTTTCTTTGATGGTCGATAATACATCAAAGCACAAAAGATAGCAACAGCTGTAAGGGATAAACTTAAAGGATAAGCACACATAATAGTCGTAAATGATTGATAACTTTTAAACACTGTTTCTACCCATAAAACTCTTGTTCCACAAATACAAATACAAGTCAGAATAGCTGGCACTAAAGATATACCAAACCCTCTTAAATAACCTGACATCACTTCATAGAGCATACTAAAGATATAGGCTGTAAAGACCATAATTAAACGTGTATAGCCAATTTGAATAACTTGTGGATTATTATTAAATAATGATAATAAGAATTTACCAGAAACAATAATAATTCCTATTGCAAGAGCTGATGCAATAGCATCTTCAATCAAACACAAATAAAGGGTCTTTTTACAACGATCAATTTGCCCTGCTCCATAATTTTGTCCTACAAAAGTAGTACAAGCTTGTCCAAAAGAATTTAAAATATCATAAGCAAAGATTTCTACATTAAAGGCTGCACTTGAAGCTGCAATCACAACTGTTCCTAAACTATTGATAGCTGCTTGAATAACAATATTTGCAAGAGCAAAAACGGCACTTTGAATGCCTGCAGGCATTCTTATTTTTAAAATTCTAACAAGTGATAATTTATAGATTTTTAAATCTTTTAAATTCACATGTATATATTGATCTGTTTTAATCAATTTATTTAATAAAATGATTACACTAATTAAATTAGAAATAACGATTGCTATTGCAACACCATTAACTGTCATCTTTAAAACAATCACAAAAAATAAATTTAAAATAACATTAATAATCCCTGAAACAACTAAAGTTTTTAAAGGAACCTTGGTATCTCCAACACTTCTAAAAATAGCTGCTTCAACATTTGGTAAAACAACAACCGTAAACATCACGAGGAACATTTAATATATTTAAAACATAACCAGCAACTAATTCTCCAATAATCGTAACAACAAATCCCCCAACAATTGCCGTTAAAATAGAAGTATGCACCGCATGATGAACAGTCTTTTTATCATCACGCCCAATCGCATTAGCAATGACCACCTTCGTTCCTAAAGCAATTCCAATAAATAAATTCACAATTAAACTTATAATAGGACTATTCGCTCCTACCGCAGCTACAGCTATCGTTCCCATTTTACCTGTAAAATTACCAACAACCGCAATATCAGAAGCATTAAATAATTGTTCCAAAATAGCTGTCATAGCAACAGGTAAGGCAAATAATGGTATTTTATTCCAAATACTTCCGTGTAACATATCTATCTCTTTCATCTAATCTCCCATTTCGCTTCTATTATAATCTTGAATTAATTTATTACTAATACTTATAACCTATTATTTATCATAGCTTTTAACTATTATAAATATAAAAAAAGTGATTTAAATACATAATCACTTTTCTACATATAATTAACTTTTTCATACATAAATTATCTAAAATATCAATACTACAAGCAAAAGCGTTAGAAATAAAATAATTATCCAAAAAACAATTGTTGAAGTTAATCTAACAATTAAATACTTTGAATCATAGAATGGCAAATCATCTCTAATAGACAAATAATTACTAAATATAGCTATAGTTTCTAGCATCCATAATACCATTGTAACACGCGAAAATAATACGACTTCACCTGATGCAAGAATATAAAAAATAATAAATCCATAACCCATTAAAGCCAATATTTCTTTCCATAATTTTTTTGTCCTGAATCCTGGAATAGTAAAATCTTTTGGAGTCTTATTAGATGCATCCTTTATTTCTTCTACAACCTCCTTACTGTTATCTTCATTTAGATGTTTTATCGTTGCAACATTTATTTTTTCTATCAAACTATCTTCAACAAGTTCTTTTGATACATCATTATTAACACTTTCATGTATTTCATTAGTACATTCTATAGAATCACTGGCACTTCTTTCATGTATTGTCTTACTTTTTATTTTTTCAATATTATTTATCTGTTTTGTTAATTCTTTAAGTTTTTGAGATTTTAAATCCTGTTCACTTTTTGATTTCAAACTACTATCATAATTATCATCAATTTTTTTAGGTTCTAATCTATCATTTAAATAACTAATATCTTGTAGATCACTTTGTAAGTGTTCCTCAATTTCTATATTTTGTATAATTTTATTTCCTTTTGACCTATTACATTTCCAACATAAAGTTTGTAAATTTCTTTCTTCTGTTTTTCCACCTTTAGACAAAGGAATGATATGATCAATCTCTAATAGCAAATTAGGTTCTTGGCTTATAGAGTTATGACAATAGCAACACGTATAATTATCTCTTTCTTTTATTCTTTTTCTTAATTGTTGTGTCATTAAAGCACGTTGTCCTTGAATACTTTCTTTTCTCTTTATATTATCAGACAAAAATTTTATAAAATTTTCTAAGTTTTCTAAATCTAAAATTATAGGGTTTTTTAACTTTTTATTACCCGCTGGACTTACATATCTAAAAACATATTTAGGAAAATACATCTTATTAAAATCAATTTGTTTAAAATTTAATTCTTTATTTAATCTTTCAGTTGCTTTCTTTATTACTAATTTAGGTACATTATTGCTAATTTTTTCCTTTATTTCATTATATTTTATACTTAAGATAGTTTTTCCTTCTTCTGCCGATGCAAATTGATTAAATATATCCTCAAATCTTTCTAAACTTTCTTCATTAATTGGTATATTAAAATATTTACATAAATACGGAAATGGTTTATTTTTTGAATTTCTGAAAACAGTAAGACTGCAATCATATATATAATCGCTATTTATCGTACCCAGATTATTTCTTTTATAATTATATATACTTTCATCTTCTATCTCTGTATACCCAAAATTCGTCTTTTTATAATGTAAATAACTTTCCCTTAATTTTTCAATATGATTATTTAATTCATTACATTCAGTAATATAGTCATTTATATCTTGTTTAAATGATTTAAACTTATCACCATTAAAATATGAAGATATATATACTTTTATAAAAACTTTTATTATTATCCAAAAAAGTAATATGGTAACTATTATAGGCATTATTGATACAACAAATGAAGCCACATAAGACAGTGCCATAATAACTCCCATTATCATCATTCCTATTATTACAATAGCTAAAACTAGATCCATAATTTCCTCCTATACTTTATAATATTTAATTTACATTTTTAAATAGTCTTTCTATTCAATATATACAGTTTACTTAGAGTTTTTTAAAAGACCTTTTAGCAAAGAATAAAAAAAGACAAATATTCCCCAAAAAATGTATGAAATTCCTGTTTTCTTCTTCATAAACATGTTCCCCTTATTTTCACTACTTTTCTATAACGTATTCTGATTATAACATAACTATTTATAATATCTTACACAAACTTTATTTCTTTTTTGGTTAACAAAAAAGAGATGAAAATTTCATCTCTATAAGTGTAAGACACGTTCTTTGATTTCTTGTGTTCTTCCTTGGTTCCAGAATTGTGTTCCAATATAACCACAAGTACGTCTAGCAACAGACATCATATCTTGGTTTTTATTTCCACAGTTTGGACATACCCAAATAAGTTTACCATTTTCATCTTTTTCAATTTGGATTTCTCCATCATATCCACAAGCCATACAATAATCACTCTTTGTATTTAATTCAGCATACATAATATTGTTATAGATATGTTTCATAACAGCTAATACCGCATCAATATTATCTTGCATGTCTGGAACTTCTACATATGAAATAGCTCCACCTGGTGATAATTTTTGGAATTGAGATTCAAATGTTAATTTATCAAAAGCATTGATATGTTCTGTTACATGGATATGATAACTGTTTGTAATATAGTTTTTATCTGTAACACCTTCAATTTTACCAAAACGTTTTTGTAAACATTTCGCAAATTTATAAGTTGTTGATTCAATTGGTGTTCCATAAAGTGAAAAATCAATATTTTCTTTTTCTTTCCATTTTGCACATGCATCATTTAAATGTTGCATCACTTCGATTGCAAATGGTGTTGCACTTGGATCTGTATGTGATTTACCTGTCATATATTTAACACATTCATATAATCCAGCATATCCAAGAGAAATTGTTGAATAACCACCGTATAATAATTTATCAATTGTTTCACCTTTTTTAAGACGAGCCAATGCTCCGTGTTGCCATAAAATAGGAGCAACATCACTAGGTGTTCCTTTTAAACGTTCATGTCTACACATTAAAGCTCTATAACATAAATCTAATCTTTCATCAAAGATTTTCCAGAATTTATTCATATCTCTTTTTGATGAACAAGCCACATCAACTAAGTTGATTGTCACAACTCCTTGATTGAAACGTCCATAGTATTTTGGTTTACCATTTTCATCAATATAAGGTGTTAAGAAAGATCTACATCCCATTGATGGATAACATTGACCATTTCCATTTTGATCAACTTTTAATTCTTTCATTACTTTTTCAGAAATATAATCAGGAACTAAACGTTTTGCTGAACATCTTGCAGCAAGTTCTGTTAAATAATAATATTGACTATTAGGTTCAATATTGTTTTCTTGTAAAGCATAGATTAATTTAGGAAATGCTGGTGTAATATAAACACCTTTTTCATTTTTAACACCTTTCATTCTTTGTTTAAGTGTTTCTTCAATGATCATAGCAAGATCATCTCTTAAACGTCCTTCAGGTACTTCATTTAAATACATGAAAACTGTAATAAATGGTGCTTGTCCATTTGTTGTCATTAAAGTAACAACTTGATATTGAATTGTTTGTACCCCTTTAGTAATTTCTTTTTTCAAACGTTCTTCAGCTAAAGCATTGATTTTTTCATCATCTAATTCTAAACCAATAGTTTCAAATTCTTCTTTAACTTCTTTTCTAAATTTTTGTCTACTTACATCAACAAATGGTGCTAAATGAGATAATGTAATACTTTGTCCCCCATATTGAGAACTTGCTACTTGAGCAATAATTTGAGTAGCTACATTACATGCAGTAGAAAAACTCTTTGGTTTTTCAATCATTGTTTCTGAAATAACTGTTCCATTTTGTAACATATCTTCTAGATTTACTAAATCACAGTTATGCATATGTTGAGAGAAATAATCAGCATCATGGAAATGAATCAATCCTTCATCATGTGCTTTTACAATATCTTCTGGAAGTAAAATTCTTCTTGTTAAATCTTTACTAACTTCTCCAGCCATATAATCTCTTTGTACACTATTTACTGTAGGGTTTTTATTAGAGTTTTCTTGTTTAACTTCTTCATTTGCACATTCAATCAAACTTAAAATTTGATCATCAGTTGTATTAGATTGTCTTGCTAGTGCTCTTTGAAAACGATATGTAATATACTTTCTGGCAACAGAAAAAGCATTTAATTTCATTAATTCATCTTCTACTAAGTTTTGAATTTCTTCAACGCTTAATGCTCTTTTCATTTTTTGACATTTATATTTAATGTCATTTGTAATATTATCTATTTCTTCTTCAGAAAGTCTTTCTGTTTCAACAACTTCTTTATTAGCACCAATAATTGCATTGGTAATTTTTACTTCATCAAAAATTGCTTCTTGCCCATTTCTTTTTATTATTTTCACGCCAAATATCCCCTTTCGTATTTTTTATGTATTTGTATTATAGCCAATCAAAAAAAAAAAATATACTTTTATGCTCTATTGGCCCATACTTTTTTTCGAATTATTTTACTTAAAATAATTCGACGTCCAATCCATTCTATCACAAATAATATTGATTTTATAGTTCTTTTACGTTTTTACAAAATAAAAAAATCCAATGTTTATATAAACAAAGGACTTTGTAAAAAATATATTTATGATTTTTATAAATTCTAAAGAACATATAAGATAATACATAAAAAATGTAAGATAGAACCAACTAAAATCCATAAATGCCAAATACTATGCATATATTTAATCTTATTTTGTAATACATAGAAAATAACACCAATTGTATAAGCAAGTCCTCCTGAAACAAGTAACCAAATACCATTCATTCCTATTGCTTGTGGTAAGAGATTGATTTTAAAAATAATACACCAACCCATCACTAAATAACAAATCATTGAAAAAGTTTGATATTTTTTAATATCGATTGCATTTAACGTAATTCCAATCACTGTCATGATCCATATGACTGCAAATAAAATCCAAGCCCATTTAGCATCAACTTCTCTTATTGAACAAAGTAAAACCGGTGTGTAAGTTCCCGCAATCAATACAAAGATACTGCAATGATCCATAATTTGGAAAATTTTCTTTGCTTTAAGCTTAGGTGATAAACCATGATAGATAGCTGACATTGTATAAAGAAGAATCATCGAAATTCCATAAACAATCCCTGAAAATAAGCCATAACCATCATGACAAAAAATAATACATAAAACTAATGCGGCTATTCCCATCGCCCCACCTACAATATGAGTTACCATATTAAATATTTCTTCACCTTTTGTATAAACAGGTAAAACACGATCATCTAATTTTGTTCTTTTCATACACATTACCTCTTTTAACTATCTTATGTAGTATTTAATACTATGTCTTGTAATTTACACTTATAATAACAATCTCATTTCCCTATGTCAAGTGATGAAATTATTTATTTTCTTGTTTTCTTTTTTCCTCTATAATAGAGAAGTAAAAAGGAGAAAAATTATGAAAAAAATCGCAAAATTTGAAAAAGTATCATATAACCAATTTAAAAACGATTTCATGGATTCATTTCCTCAATATAATGAAAAAGAAGTAGAAGAAATCTATAATTCTATTCAACTTCCAAAACGTGCTACAAAAGGATCAGCAGGTTATGATTTCTATAGTCCTATTGACTTTGAATTAAATCCAGGACAAACTATTAAAATTCCTACAGGTATTCGTGTACGTATTGAAAATGGTTGGGTATTAGGTTTATATCCTCGTAGTGGTTTAGGATTTAAATATCGTTTACAACTTAATAATACAGTAGGTATTATTGATAGTGATTATTATAATAGTGATAATGAAGGTCATATGTTTGTAAAACTTACAAATGATAGTAATGAAGATAAATCTCTTTCTTTAAAAGCAGGACAAGGAATGGTTCAAGGTATTTTCTTTGAATTTGGAATTGTTGAAGATGATGATGTCACTGAAGAAAGAAATGGTGGCTTTGGCTCAACAACAAAATAATTACGTTTATATCGTAAGGTGTCGTGATCAAACACTTTATACTGGTTGGACAAATCAGCTAGAAAAGCGTATTGAAGCCCATAACGCTGGTAAAGGTGCTAAATATACAAAGGCAAGAAGACCAGTCGAACTTGTTTATTTTGAAACTTTTGAACATAAAAGCGAGGCTTTAAAAAGAGAGTATCAAATTAAACAATTAAAAAGATCAGAAAAAGAAAAGCTCATATTAAGCAAAAAGAAGATCTAAACAGATCTTCTTTTATGCTTTTTCTTCACTTAATTGATAAATAACTAAACCAACAATCACAATTAAACAACCTAAAATCTTTGAAACAGAAAACATATGATATACAAAAGCATCAATTACCATTCCACTTACAAGTTGTCCAATAAAACTTAATAAAGTAAGGATAACAGGTGATATTCTAGGAACAATAATATTTAAAATTAAGATATTAAATACACCAATTATTCCACCTAAATACATCATCAAATTGGTTTTATCTAAAGAAATATTTATATGTTGAATACCAAAAATCATTAAAACAAGCATTAAAATCAAACTTGTCATAAATCCTGTAAAGTAATTATAAAACGTTCCTTGATAAGCTCCCATTTTCTTAGAAAGAAGTCCATTTACACTACGACTTAAGACAATTGTGACTCCTGAAAGGAGTGAAAATAAAATAGAAATCATAATAACATCACCCCTATTCCTAAACAAACAACAAATAAACCAATAATCTTTCCTTTATTTAATTTTCTAATAGATGTCGATAACCATCCCTTATTTTCTAATAACAAAGAGGTGATCATTTGTCCTAATAATCCTAGTGCTGTCATTAAAGAAGCACCAATCTTTCCAATCGCAAAAACATTAAAAATAACAGTTAAAACACCAATACATCCTCCACAATACATATATAAAGGAATTTGTTTTTTGAAACAAACTTTTTTATTTTTGATTTTCATAATAATTAAAAAAGTAACTAAACCAACTAAATGAATAATAACTGTAGACAAGTAGACTCCTGTATAATCTGATAATTGTCCATTAAATACATTCATTGTCGTTACAATAATCCCACATAATGTGGCTAATACAAAATCCATTCATTCCACCTCCATTGCAAATTATAAAGGTTGGACTTGATTATAAATACGACATATGTCATATTTGTGGTGGTGATTTATATGAATTATTTAAATGAACTAAAAAAACGAGAGATTCTTCATGAAGATAATTATCAATATATTGAAATCATAGAATTAAATAAAGATGATTATTTATTACATCAAGGTGAGCACCTTGATCATATTTATATTCTTTTAAAAGGAAAAGTAAAAGTAAACCATATTAATGCCAATGGAAATAGCATGTTATGTAGTTTCAATAGTCCTTATTCAATTATCGGTGATCTAGAATTTATTACACAATCACCTATTATTAATAATGTTATTGCTTATGAAGATTGTATTTGTGCAACAATTTCTCTTTCTAAATATTATAAAATATTAATGAATGATGTTTTCTTTATGAAGATGATTGCTAGAAATCTTGCTAATAAGCTTTCTAAATCAACACAAAATCATTCTATTTCTTTAAATTATCCTGTTGAAAATAGACTTGCTGCTTATTTTGTTGTTTCTCAAAAAGATTATATCGTTCAAGATAATTTTGTAGTTGTTGCTGAATTGATAGGTTGTAGTTATCGTCAACTCCAACGTATTCTTCAATTATTTTTAGATAAGAAATATATAAAGAAAATCAAACGAGGAACATATCAAATTATTAATTCAAATGCCTTAAATCTATTAGGTGAAGATGTTTATCAGTTTTAAAAACCTTGGCAATGCCAAGGTTTTACTCTAATGTAATATGTCTTTTTACTTTTTCTTCAGGATGCATATTATCTCTTCGTTTACCTGTCATGTCTAATACTTTTACACGGAAAACTTCTGTTGCACTTGCCATTTTTTCATTGAATTTGAATTCTTCTTCATGATAATGTCTCATTAAAATTTTTAACGCAGCAATCTTATTTTTATCCTCGACAAATTCTACAATACCATGTCCAATAATACTTTCATAACCCATTGTGCATGACATTCTTTCATCATACATAATAATATTATGTTCACAATCCATTTCAAAAGTAACTTTATTATTTTTTCTTATTAAATCAAGTTTTGTGCCTTCTTTGGCACTATGGAAATATAGATAAAGTTGTCCATTTTCAATATCTGTACCAAAATTTAAAGGAATGATATAGGGAAATTCATCATCAAACAGCGCTAAACGACAAGTATCACACTTTGCAATAATTTTCATCATTTCATCAAAATCAGTAATTTCTCTATCTTTTCTTCTCATACTCTTTTCTCCTAGTCAATAAGATTAAAATGTTTTAATCCTTTTAAAATTCCTTCTTTTTCAACATCATCACAAATATAACATGCATGTTGTTTTACTTCATCACTGCCATTTTCCATCACAATAGGATAACCTACGACATCTAACATTTCAATATCATTATGTCCATCACCAAAAGCCATTAATTCTTCTTTTTGATAACCAAAATGTTTTGAAACAGCTTGAATAGCCGCTGCTTTCCCACCTGTTTTGGGAACAATATCATAAGCATAGTCATGCCATTTTGTGACTTTGACATGTTTGGTATTTTTTATAATTTCTTTTATTCCTTTTTCATCTACATAAGGATCTACTTGGTAAATGTTATCTATATTGATTTGATTACTTATTGGTGGAATCATTGTTGAAATAGATGCTTGAGCATCTATGACTCTTTGATTTACATGAGTAATATACATTTGATTGCTTTCAATAAATAAACAAGGATAATTATTTTCTTTTACAATCTTTACAATTTCTTTTAAATCCTCTTGAGGTATTTTATTATCATAAATAATTTGTGAACCTATTGTACAATAGCCACCATTTAATAAAAGATAGCCATCAAATTCAAACTGTTCAACAAGTTTTAATTCTTCTAGCTCTAACATATGTCTTCCACTGGCTATAAACAATTGAATTCCTTTTTTCCTTACTTGTTTTAATCCTTCAATCACTTCTTTTTTTATAGAAGGTCTTTTCCCTGAAATCAATGTTCCATCAATATCTAAAAATATCGCTTTAATCATTTTCATCACCTATCTTTAATCATAAAGATTCAAAATAAACTAAGCAATAGAATTTATAAAAAAAGATATATTGTTACAAAAAAATAAAATATTTCTTTTTTCTAAGTAATAATGTAACTTATCTCTCTTTAATATTATCAAATTTTGTTTTCTTGAAATAAATAAAGATCATAATAAGTGAAATCATTGTAGATAATGGTGCTGCAATTCCCATATGGAAAAGTGTTACATTTGGTATTTTAGAAAATAACAATGTTAAAGGTATTCTTCCTAAAAATGTAGCTACTAAACTATGTATCATCGTAAAAACTGTTTTTTCATAGCCATTTAAATAACCATTGAAACAAAATAGAAAACTCGTTAATAGACAATCAATAGAATAAGTTTTTAAATAAAGTGCACCATTATCTATAACATCTTGATTATTGGTAAAAATACGAGTAAGTAGTGTCCCGTCGATTTCACAAATTGTTGTTACAATAATAGCAAAGGCAAGAGAAATCATAATCGCATACTTTAGAGTTTGTTTAGCACGCTTATATTGTTTAGCTCCTACATTTAAAGCAATAAGAGAAGCTAAAGCACTTCCTAAGGCAATCGCTGGTAACATTAAAAATTCCATTAATTTTTCAACAACTCCTAAAGAAGCAGAAGCAATTAATCCCATATGATTAACAATAATCGTAATAATTAAAAATGAAATATTAACGAGTACACTTTGTAATCCTAAAGGAAAACCAATTTTCATGATCTTTTGAATATATTTTGAAAAACAAATATCTTCTTTATAAAAAGAATAACCAATTCCTTTTTTACATAAATAAACTAATGCAAAGAGAAAAGATAAACCTTGAGCTGATACAGTTGCAATGGCAGCACCTTTAGCTCCCAAATGAAAATATCCTACTAAAACAAAATCAACAACAATATTAATGATACAAGCAATAAAAACAAACAATAAAGGTGTTTTACTATCCCCTAATCCTCTTAAAATACTACTGACAACATTATATCCGACAATAAAGATAATCCCTGCTGAACAGATACTTAAATAGCTTTTAGTAGCTTCAATGGCTTCTTTAGGTGTATTCATTAAAAGAGTAATTTCATTATTAAAATACAACATGATAAAAGTTAAACCTAAAGCAATGATTAAAAATAAAACAATAGCTCCACCAATCGTTTTCGATAAATCTCGATACGATTTACTTCCCAAATATTGTCCTAATAAAACCGTAACCCCTGTCGTAAGTCCTAAAACAAGATTTGTAATTAAAGCCATCGTTTGACTTCCTATCGAAACTCCTGAAACATCAAAGGTATGTCCAAATTGTCCAACTACAAACATATCTGCTGAACCATATAATACTTGTAATAAATTTGAAAACATATATGGTAATGCAAATATCATTAATACTTTAAACACATTTTCTTTTAAAAGTCTTTGTTCCATAATTTCCTCCTAAAAAAAACTGGATAAGGTCTAAACCTTATCCAGCATTGTCTTCAATACCCTCCGGTGCTTCTATCTTATCATTTGTATCTTTATTGTCAAGTAATTGAAAAGCTTTTATAACATCTTGATAACGAGAAATAATATAATCATAGTTTTCTTTTTGATGAGGCAAAGTACATTCACTACAATCTTTAATATTTCCAATCATTTTATAATGACCATTACAATCTTTTAAAATATATAATGGACAATAACAAAACAAACAATTAATTTCATCTAATTGATGACATGGATAATATTCACATTGTTTATGACTGAAGAATTTATAATGATCTGACATATACTTTATACTCTGTGTTTTGAATAACAACTTGATCATTTAAATCATAAACAACTTGTGACATCACATACTCTCCACCATTAATATAGATTTCAAAAACATGATGATCATAATAAATTTCAAGATCATAATTTCCTTCTAATTTTGGTGAAACAACATCATTGCATACTTTATTAGCTTGAATAGAAACTTCTTCTCTATTTAAATGTAAACAATCATCTTGGATATCAATTTTAAATCCACCTAAATTTAAAGAACTTTCTTTATTAAGAGTTGTTTTTAATTGAAATGGTTGTTCAAATGAAATTTCTTGAACTTCTTGATTAAATGAATTTTTAATTTCAGGATATAACTCTTGAATAATCTTTCCATCTTTTTCATGTAGAATTCTTGGCATGATAAACATTCCTATCCATTCTTCTCCTTGAACAGGTTCTCTCATTCTAAGCCAACCAAGTAAAAGTCTTTCATTATCTTTTGATAAGAATGTTTGTGGCGCATAGAAATCTAATCCATGATCAAGATAAGGCCAATCTCCATGAGATTTAATAGTAAGTGTATCTTCGTCAAAATCAATAGGCATATAACGTGCATTACTATTTGGTTTTGGTGGTTGATCAGTATTTTCTGGTGAGAAAATCATAAAGAATTGATCATTGATTTTAAAGACATCTGGACATTCCCACATGTTTCCAATTGTTGGTTCTTGATAGCTATTTTTATAATTAAAATGAATAGCATCTTCACTTTCATAGAAAAGTGCTTTTCCACAATAATCATCTTTATAAGCTACTTTACTACCGATCACCATAGCATATTTACCATCTTGTTTTTTCCATACTTTAGGGTCTCTAGTATGACGGTAATCTCCAATAAATCCTTCTTGAATCATGGGAATAATTTGTTTTTTATTTTTAACATTATCAAAATGAATACCATCACTACTTACAACGAGTGCTTGTGAGGCTCTTAAATCATCATCACTGTATTGATTGTGTACATTACTTGGATTTTCTTTAGCGTATTTAATTGCTGTGTAATAAAGATAAAGTTGGCCATCGATTTCAATTGCTGATCCTGAAAAACATCCATTTCTATCAAAATCTTTAGATGGATATAAAGCAATTGGAAGATGTTCAAAATTGACAAAATCTTTTGTAATAGCATGTCCCCAATGCATTGTTCCCCATTTATTATCATATGGGAAATGTTGATAAAAGATATGATAGTTTCCTTTATAATAAATAAGTCCATTTGGATCATTGATCCAATGATAAGGTGCAGTAAAATGTAACTTTGGTTTCATAATCTTCCTCCTTGTTTTTTTATATTATAGCATAGTTAAAAAATAAGAAGATAACCTTTTTCATGTTAAATATTAGTAAACTATTTTTATAAATTTTCTATTAAATATTTATTTATATATAGTTTTAAACTATATCAAACTCTTTGATTTATGTATTTTACACATTCTTATTGGCTATCTATAATGAAAACAAGCAAAGAGATTAGGAGGTTATTTATGAAAACATCAGTTATTGGGTTTCCTAGAATAGGAACTTTAAGAGAATTAAAATTTGCTTGTGAGAAATATTTCAAAAAAGAAATCAATCAAGAACAATTATTAAAAACAGCTTATGAATTAAGGAAAGCACATTGGCTTTTACAAAAGGAAAATAAAATTGATTATATCCCTAGTAATGATTTTTCTTTCTATGATTTAGTGCTAGATACAGCCGTTATGTTTAATATTATTCCTAAACGTTATCAAGATTTACATTTATCTTCTTTAGATACTTATTTTGCGATGGCAAGAGGATATCAAGGAGAATTAGGCGATGTAAAGGCTCTTGCTATGAAGAAATGGTTTAATACAAATTACCATTATATTGTACCTGAATTAGAAGATACAACTACTATTCAACTTACAAATCATAAATTATGTGATGAATATCTTGAAGCTAAAGAACTTGGTATTGAAACAAAACCAATGATTATTGGTGCTTATACAATGTTAAAGTTATGTCGCTACACTGGAGATAAAAAAGAAGATTATTTTATTGATGCCTTTATTAAAGCTTATCAAGATTTATTATTAGAATGTGAAAAAAATAAAATATCTCTTCTTCAATTTGATGAACCTGCTTTAGTAAAAGATTTAAGTCAACAAGATATTCAACTTTTCCATAAAATATATGATGTTCTTCTTTCAACAACAAAGAATACAAATATTTTATTACAAACTTATTTTGGAGATGTTAGAGATATTTATCCTTCTTTAATTGAAATGCCTTTTTATGGTATTGGTTTAGATTTTATTGAAGGAAAGGAAACAGGTCCTTTGATTGATCAATATGGTTTTCCAAAAGATAAAATACTTTTTGCAGGATGTGTTAATGGGAAAAATATTTGGCGCAATCATTATCAAAAAACCATTGATAAAATCCATTCATTACAAAATAAAGGAATACAAGTAGTTTTATCAACCTCTTGTTCCTTACTTCATGTTCCTTATACTTTAGAACATGAGCATAAATTAGATCAAAAATATTTAGCTCATTTTGCCTTTGCGAAAGAAAAGCTTGAAGAACTTAAAGAACTTAGTGAACTGATTGATTGTAAAGAATATAAAAATCATCCTTTATATTTAAAGAACTTAGATATCTTTACAAAAGATCGTCAATGTACCAACTTACAAGTGCATCAGCGTTTAAAAAATATTACTGAAAAAGATTATACACGTTTACCTAAACGTACAACCAGACAAGCTTTACAAAAAGAAAAATTAAAGCTACCTCTTTTTCCTACAACAACGATTGGATCTTTTCCCCAAACAAAAGATGTTAAAGCAAATCGTTTTGCATATCGAAAAAATAAAATTACAAAAGAAGAATATGTTGAATTTAATAAAAAGAAAATTGCGGAATGTATTGCTTTACAAGAAAAAATTGGTTTGGATGTTTTAGTACATGGTGAATATGAAAGAAATGATATGGTTGAATATTTTGGTGAAGCACTTGGCGGATTCTTATTTACAGAAAAAGCATGGGTTCAATCTTATGGAACACGTTGTGTAAAACCACCTATTATTTGGGGTGATGTTTATCGTGAAAAACCTATTACTGTAGCCTGGGCTGTTTTTGCCCAATCTTTAACAACAAAAATAATGAAGGGGATGTTGACAGGTCCAGTTACTATTTTAAATTGGTCTTTCCCTAGAGAAGATATTTCTATTAAAGAATCTATTTCACAAATTGCACTTGCTATTCGTGATGAAGTATTAGATTTAGAAGCAAATGGTATTCAAATTATTCAAATAGATGAAGCTGCTTTGAGAGAAAAATTACCACTTAGAAAATCAGATTGGTATACTGACTATCTTGATTTTGCGATTCCTGCATTTAGACTAACACATAGTGGTGTAAAACCAGAAACTCAAATTCATACGCATATGTGTTATAGCGAATTTACGGATATCATTACAGCTATTGATAACATGGATGCTGATGTCATTACTTTTGAAGCATCACGTTCTAATCTACAAATTTTAGACTCATTAAGAGAAAATCATTTTGAAACAGAAGTTGGTCCAGGTGTTTATGATATCCATTCTCCTCGTGTACCTTCTATTGAAGAAATTATCAATACACTTCATATTATGCTTACAAAAATAGAAAAAGATAAACTTTGGATCAATCCTGATTGTGGTTTAAAGACAAGAGGCACAATAGAAACAGAAGCAAGTTTAAAAAATATGGTTCAAGCTGCTTTACAACTTAGAAAAGAAAATGTTTAAAAAAACTTAGAGACCCTTTGGTTTCTAAGTTTTTAATATTTACCATCTAAGATTTCTTTTATCTTTGAAATAACGCCATCATTTTCATTACTATCAATCACTTGATAAGCAACTTCTTTAACTGGTGGCATGGCATTAGCCATCGCATAACCATATTTTACAGTTTGTAACATTTCATAATCATTCATTTGATCGCCAAAGGCTCCTGCTTCTTCTGGTTTAATATTTAAGATTTCTAAAAGATGCGTTAATGTTGTTCCTTTATTCACATCTTTATAAAAGATATCAAACCAAACATTACCTGTTGTTACTAATTTTAAATGTGGTTTTAGTTGTTTTTGAATCTTTTCAATTCTTTGTTCCATTTGATCATCAAAGCTTGCGATAGAGAATTTTAAGATATCATCTTCAATATCATCATAGCTTTCTACAAATTGAACATTTTTCATAAACAATGAAATAAAATCTTTTTTATTTTCAAAGCTTTTAGAAATATAAGCATGCTTGTCTCCTGAAACGACTAACATGCATTCTTGATCTTGTTTTAAAATATCTAGAATTTCTTTAGCATCTTCTTTCTTTAATGCTTTTTTATAAAGTGTTTTTCCTTGATAAACAATCTTTGTACCATTTTCACAAAGATAATAAAGATCATCTTTAATATCATCATTAAATTTACAAACTAATGCTTCATATTGATTGCCTGAAGCAATCACAAATTGAATTCCTTGTTTTAACATTTGTTTATATAAATCATTAAATTCATCGCTATAAGATTTATCATCTCTTAGAAATGTTCCATCCATATCTGTTGCTAGTAACTTCATTTTAAACCTCTATTTATGTATTCTAATCGTAATTACATATTCATCTTCTAAATCTTCTGTTTCTTGTTGTAAATTTGTTCCTGTTTTTTCAATCATACTAATTGCTTGTTGTAATGTATTTAAAGCAATTTTTACATTTCTTGAAACTGTTTTTTTAACATCAGCTTCTGCTTTTTTCTTTTTAGGTTTTGGCTCTTTTTTGATTAATTTTTCAGTATCAGCGACTGTTAGTTTTTTCTTTAAAACTTCTCTTAAAACTTCTTGTTGTTTTTCTTCATTTAAAGAAAGCATTGCTCTAGCATGTCTTTCTGTTATTTGTTTTTGATTTAAAGAAAATTGAACATCATCACTTAATTTTAATAATCTTAATTTATTAGCAATCGTTGATTGTTTTTTACCAACAATATCTGCAAGCTCTGTTTGACTATAACCATATTCTTTAATTAAAGCTTGATAAGCTTTTGCTTCTTCTAATGGTGATAAGTCTTCTCTTTGAATATTTTCAATAATAGCAAGTGTTTGTGTTTGCTTATCATCATAATCTTCAATAATACATGGTACTTGTTTCATATTTAAAGAACAACAAGCACGATATCTTCTTTCACCTGCAATAATTTGATAAATTCCATTTACTTTTCTTACAACTATAGGTTGTATTAAACCATTTTCTTTAATAGAAGCAGCTAATTCTTCAATTTTTTCTTCATTAAAAACAGTTCTTGGCTGATTCTCATTTGCTTGTATTTTATTAATATCTATATTTTTTAATTTATTATTAAACATGATACCCTCCTACAATGGACTCTTTTTTATTTTAGAAAACATTCTTGGATACTTCTTTGGTGTTTCTTTTACTTTTTTAATAATAATATTACTTCTAAAATCATCATGATTTGCAAGTGTAAAATCATGTGTACTTTCTATTTGTCCACCTAATAATTGAATACCTTTTTTAGCTTCTTTGACTTCTTCTGGTGCTTGTCTTCCTTTTAAAGATAAGAAATAACCATTCTTTTTAACAAGTGGTAAACAAAGTTCATCTAAGATATTTAAACGTGCTACTGCTCTTGCCATCACGATATCAACACTTTCACGATGATCTTTAGCGTATTCTTCTGCACGTGCAGCCAATGCTTGACAGTTATCTAATTCTAATTCTTTAAATAAATGATTTAAGAAAGTAATTCTTTTATTTAAGGAATCAACGATTGTAATTTTTAAATTTGGATAAAGAATTTTTAAAGGAACTGAGGGAAAACCAGCTCCTGCTCCTACATCAATTAATGTTTGATCATTGAAATCAAAATCAAAAGCAATAGTAATTGAATCATAGAAATGTTTTAAATAAACATCTTCTTTATCAGTTATTGCTGTAAGATTCATTTTTTCATTCCATTCAACTAATATTTCATAATATTTTTGAAACTGTTGAAGTTGATGTTCACTTACTTCGATTCCTTTTTCTTTAAGTATATTTTGAAATTCTAATTCATTCATTATTATTCTCCGTTATATTTTTGTTTTAAATAAATCAATAAAACTGAAATATCTGCAGGATTAATTCCTGATATACGAGAAGCTTGACCAATTGTAAGTGGTCTAATTTCTGACAATTTTTGTTTTGCTTCTAAAGCAAGATTTTTTACATCTTCATAATCAATATCTTCTGGAATATGTTTTTCTTCCATTTTAATTTGTTTTTGTGCTTGTCTTTTTGCTTTTTCAATATATCCTGCATATTTAATTAAAATTGTAATTCTTCTTCTTTGTTCATCACTTAATTCAGGTGCATCAATATAAGGTAACATCATATCATAAGTGATTTCTGGTCTAGTAATAAGTTCTTTTGCAGAAACACCTTCTTTTAAATGTGAAGAATTGTTTTGTTCAAGCATTTCATTGATATCATCTTTTGGTGTAAAACGAATAGTACTTAAGCGTTCTATTTCATCATAGATTCCTTTCATTTTATTTTGATATCTTTGATATTCTTCATCTTTAACTAAACCAATTTGATGACTATAATCATATAATCTTTCATCAGCATTATCATGTCTAATTAATAAACGATATTCCGCTCTTGATGTAAGCATACGATAAGGTTCTTTTGTTCCTTTAGTAACTAAATCATCAATCATGACCCCAATATAAGCTTCATCTCTTTTTAAAACAAGAGGAGCTTCATTTCTTACTTTAAGAGTTGCATTGATTCCTGCCATTAATCCTTGTCCAGCAGCTTCTTCATAACCACTTGTTCCATTGATTTGTCCAGCTGTAAATAAGTTTTTAATCACTTTTGTTTCTAATGATGGCCATAATTGTAATGGATCAATCGCATCATATTCAATCGCATAAGCATATTTTAAGATTTTACAGTTTTCTAATCCTGGTAAAGTACGAATCATTTGTTCTTGGATATCATGTGGCATTGATGTTGAAAAACCTTGTACATAGATTGAATTCATTTCTTTTGATTCGGGTTCTAGGAAGATTTGATGTTGTGGTTTATCTGAGAATTTAACAACTTTATCTTCAATTGATGGACAATAACGTGGTCCAATTCCTTTAACAAGTCCACTATACATCGCACATTTTTCTAGATTATCATGAATGATTTTATGTGTTGTTTCATTTGTATAAGTTAGATAACATGGTGTTTGTTTTTCAATAGGAACATATTCATCTGTGGTAAAACTAAATGCTAGTTTTGCATCTGTTCCTGGTTGTAATGATGTTTTAGAATAATCAATACTATTAATTTCAACACGTGGTGGTGTTCCTGTTTTTAATCTTTGAATTCTAAATCCACATTCTTTTAATTTTTCAGATAAGAATTTAGATTCTTTTTGTTGATCAGGTCCACTAGCATGTTTACTATGTCCCACAAGAATTTCTGCTTTTAAATAAGTTCCTGTTGTTAGAATAACAGTTTTAGATAAATAAGTTGTTCCATCATCAAGAATAACCCCTTTAACAGTTTGGTCTTCAATAACGAGATCTTCAACCATACCTTCAATTAAATCTAGATTTTCTTGTTCTTTAACAACTTTTTGCATATAACGAGGATATGCTTTCTTATCAGCTTGTGCTCTTAAAGATTGGACTCCTGGTCCTTTAGCTGTATTTAACATTTTCATTTGTAAGTAAGTCTTATCTGCAGTTTTAGACATTTGTCCACCAAGAGCATCAATTTCTCTTACAATGATTCCTTTAGCAGGTCCACCAATAGAAGTATTACATGGCATAGACCCAATATTATTTATATTTGATGTGACAAGTAATGTTTTTAATCCCATTCTTGAAGGTGCTAAACTGGCTTCAATTCCAGCATGTCCCCCTCCGACAACTATTACGTCATACATATCACTTACACTCCCTTTCAATTCTTTTCCATTGTACACCAACATTGCTTTTTTGACGAGGAAAAAAGATGAGTTTCGTACGTTTTATCACTCTTTTTTCATAAAAAAACAGGATTACCTCCTGTTTAAAATCCACTGTTTTATTCTTTGTTCTTTTCCTTGTTCCAAAATATAATCTATCACATTCTTTTTAGATAAAACTTTTATCATCAATTGATCATCTACTTCATCTAAAAATTCAATAATATCTTTTTTACATAGTTGATTTAATGCTTTTATTTTCTTTGTATCTTCTATTTTTCGTTTGGCATCTTTTAAAGGATACCCTATCCCAAAAGGTTCTTCAAACAATTGTTGGAGGGTTGCTTTTAAATTAATTTCACCAGCCCATCCATAGTTAAGTCCTAACGGTAAAGAAGCTACATTACCATCATTGATTCTTCCAAATAAATATGCATCCTGTGGTGTTGGCAAATATCCACAAATTAAATTTGGTAGACTATTACAAGCAATCATCATTCCTTGTCCTGAAGAACATCCTGTCACTATAAAATCTACTGCTTGACTTGAAATAAGCAAACAAATTTCTAAAGCAATTTCAACATAAGAATAATTTTCTTCATCTTCAAAACAACCAAAATTGATAACTTCCCCATAATCTTTTGTACACTCATATAAAATAGTATTTTTTTCTATTTGTGATGAAGCTTGTATAATACCTATTTTCATATCATCACCCCATAAAAAAAGTATACCTCCTTCGAGATATACTTGTCATCTATTTCCAAAAATTCTTGCCACTACCAACAGATACGATTTCAAATTGCGTATTATTGGATGTACCACCTTTAAAGTATTTACCAGCTTCTGTTCCATTAAAAATATCAATATGATTTTTCTTAATAGCTCCACCTCTATCAACAACAATACCATACGCTGTTGATTCAATACCTAAGTTGTGATTTGTAATCTTAATAATTGTTCCAAAAGGAATAGATGGATCTGCTGCTAAACAATAATAACTTCCACCATTATAACTTAACTTTGCACTATGACTTCCTTTAACACCAGTTGTTGGTGATAAAGAAATTCCTGATGATGAAGTTCCATTTCCTCCTGCACAATCGCCACCATAAGTTGTCAGTTTTCCAGTAAAATAAGCCCCAGGTTGAATTGTCCCATGTGCAATAATCGTATCTGTTTTTTCAGTTACAACTTCACTTGATAACAATTCTTTTTTGACAATTTTACCATTTTCATAAGTAACTTTCACTTTATTATTAATTTGTCCTCGTTGTCCTTGTTGAACAACTTCTGTTGTAAATAAATGTAAACCAGTTGTTTGAACTGTTTGAGAAGCTACATATTGTACTTCTTCAACTTCTTCTTCACTAATACGATTAACTTGAAGTAAATCTTTACTTTGTACAATATAAGCCATATCTTTATTGACTGTATCTTTATTTCCTAAGTTTACATCTAATTCTTTTAATACATTTTTTACAGTATCTTGTCTAACTAAATAATCTTTAGCTTCTTGACCACCATCTTGATACTGAATTTCAATGGTTTCTTTATAACCTTTAATTTCTTGAGTTGCGCCTGATGTAACAGTTGTAGCCATAACCATCACATAGACAATCATAATCACTAATACCCCTTTCAGTCGGGGGTCTGCATCTGAAATGATTTGTTTAATTGTTTTCATTAATTTTCCTCCTATTTAATGCCAAATACTTTTTTAGCATTAAACGTTGTCTGACTTGCAACGCTTTCTATCTCCATGTTCTTTAGCTTCGCTATTTCCTGGGCAATATACACAACATTTGCAGGCTCATTTAAGCTTCCACGATATGGATGTGGTGTTAAATAAGGACAGTCGGTTTCAATTAATAAATGCTCTAAACCTATTTTTTCTGCCACATCTTTAGGAACTCTTGCATTTTTAAAAGTGACTGGTCCAGCTAAAGAAATATAAAAACCTAAATCAATAAATCTTTTAGCCATTTCCACTGATCCACTATAACAATGCATAATTCCTGGATGTCCATTTCTTTTAAGCACTTCATAAGTATCTTCATAAGCATCTCTGCAATGAATAATAATTGGTTTTTGATGTTTTTTAGCAAGATCAACTTGTTGTTGAAAAATTTCTTTTTGTTTATCGCTAGGAACATCATCCCAATAATAATCCAATCCGATTTCACCAAGTGCTACGACCTTTGGTTCATTTAAGTACTCATCGATGATTTGTAAATCTTGAGTAGTTGTGTTTAAACAGTCATTAGGTCCAATACCTACAGCAGCATAGATAAAGGAATGCTCTTTAGCAATTTCAACTGCCTTTTTGGAAGACTCAAGATCATACCCTACAACAACCATCATTTCTACATGATTGTCTAAAGCATGCTTAATAAATTCATCTCTGTTTTCATATAATTGTTCACTATTTAAATGACAATGTGTATCAAAGTACATAAATCTCACCCCGGTGAATACTAACAAAATATCACTGTTTTGTCAAATTTCTAAAAAAATACATGCTTTTAAAAATATTTTTTCTCCTTTTTATCAACATTTTTTTGAATGAACAAAAAGATATTTTGTCATTTTTTAGGATTTAAACAAATATATGCTTATAAATATGGTATTTTATGTGTGCTCAATATAATATATGCCCATTTTTTAAATTTATGATACAAAAAAAAATAATCCACCAGAAAATCTGGTGGTTTTGCTTTCATCGCCCATAGGGCTCAGCATCTCGCTTAAGCCCCCTAGGCCTCTGCTGGCCTGACACTTGCTTACTGTCGCTTATCTACCCTTAAAAGGGTCGTTAAATTCCATTCGCATTTGTTCAGACATTCTATCCTCTTGTATTTGGTTCGTTATATACTCATTGATCTTTTTTGTATTCTTTCCTACTGTATCTACATAGTATCCTCTACACCAAAATGATCTGCTTCTATATTGGTATTTCATATTGCCCCATTTTTGATATATTATGACGCTACTCTTCCCTTTTAAAAATCCCATGAAGCTTGATATACTCATCTTCGGTGGTATTTCTACTAGCATGTGCACATGATCCGGACACGCTTCTGCATTCAAAAGCTTTACTCCCTTCCATTCACACAACTGTCTTAGTATTTTTCCTATCTCTTGTCTTTTTTCTCCATAAAACACTTGTCTTCTATACTTTGGTGCGAAAACAATATGGTACTTACAATTCCATGTCGTATGTGATAAAGTATGTATGGAATTGTTATCATTTATTTGATTCATTTCCTTTTCTCCTTGTATTTAATTTTTTTGCAGTTTGTCAGGCCGCAATCTTATTATAATACAAGGAGTTTCTTTATTCATCGCTAAAGCTTCACGGAACCCCTAGACTATCTAGGGGTTTTAGAATATACAAAAAAACAAAATAAGTAAAAACTTTTTTTGTTATTCAATAATCTTTCGTGGACATTTGTCTTTACAGTTTCCACAATGGATACATTTTGAATAGTCAATGTGGGCTAAAAAATCATCCACAGTAATCGCATTTACAGGACATACTTTTGTACACATCCTACATCCTAAACAACCTACTTGACAACCAGCATTGACAATTGGTCCTTTATCATGACTATTACATCTTACATGATAAGTAGAATCATAAGGAACCATTTCAATAAGATGTTGAGGACAAGCATCCATACATTTTTGACATGACTTACATTTATCTTGATCAACTTGAGCAACTCCATCAATGACATGAATAGCATCAAAAGCA
>OLOD01000467.1_pt1 | contig 32019 bp, 24 predicted proteins | sample 1671921 | NCBI WGS metagenome assembly OLOD01 (sample SAMEA3136626, study PRJEB25190) | human gut metagenome | biome: human gut; feature: human-associated habitat; material: faeces | place: Austria | collected 2013
GAAGGAAGCAATAACATCATTATGATTTCAACCGAACGCTATCATGATTACCCGAGATGATTTATTGAAGCTGATGGAAATCAAAATGGCCCGTATCCTGAAATTCAATACGAAGAAATGCGAAGAACAGATCCTGCAAATCCAGACTGACATTGCCCGCATTCAGGATCATCTGGCTCATATTGTGGATTACACAATCCAATGGTTCCAGATGCTGAAGGAAAAATATGGCAAGCAATATCCTCGTCTGACGGAGATCCGCAACTTCGATACCATTCAGGCAACTAAAGTGGCCGAAGCCAATGAGAAATTATATATCAACCGGGCAGAAGGATTTATCGGTACTTCCCTGAAGAAAGATGAATTTGTATGTAACTGTTCAGACATCGATGATATTATCATTTTCTATCGTTCCGGTATTTATAAGATTGTCAAGGTATCAGAAAAGATGTTTGTCGGAAAGGATATTATCTATCTGAACGTATTCAACCGCAACGACAGCCGGACAATCTACAACGTGATTTACCGTGACGGTAAGATGGGTTCTAACTTCATCAAACGTTTTGCCATCGGAGGTATTACACGCGATCGGGAATACAACCTGACTAAAGGAACAGAAGGCTCGCGTATCTTGTATTTCAGTGCCAATACCAATGGAGAAGCCGAAACGGTAAAAGTAATCTTGAAACCGAAGCTGCGCCAGAAACTGCTGATGTTCGAAAAGGACTTCAGTACGATTGCTATCAAAGGCCGCGGATCAATCGGAAACACACTGACGAAAGCCGAAATCCACAAAGTGGTATTAAAGCAACGGGGAAGTTCGACTTTAGGTGGACGCATGGTTTGGTTTGACCGGGATGTATTACGACTGAACTACGACGGAAGAGGAGAAGAATTGGGCGAGTTCCAAAGCGAAGACCAGATTCTCGTGATCCGCCGCAATGGAGAATATTATACAACCAACTTTGACCTGAGCAATCACTACGAAAGTGATATCCTTGTCATTGAGAAATTCCAGCAAACCAAAATATGGACAGCTGCTTATTATGAGGCAGAACACAAAGCGCCTTATCTGAAACGCTTCTATCTGGAAGCCGGAAACCGAAGGAATCTATTGGGTGACAACCCGAAGAACAGCATATATCTGCTGACCGACGAATGTTATCCCCGCATTGAAATTATCTTTGGCGGCATTGACAGCTTCAGAGAACCGCTCATTGTTGAAGCCGAAGAGTTTGTCGTTGCCCGAGGCGTTAAAGCCCGAGGAAAACGACTCACAACACATCAGGTAGAGACCATCAACGAACTGGAGCCAACCCGATATCCGGAAACACCCAAAGAATCAGAACCGGGAGAAACGGCCGAACCGGAAACAGTTACTACCGAAACACCCGAAAATCCGGAAGATGTAAGGGATGAAATTATGGGACAGATGAAGTTATTTAAAGATGATGATGTATAAAATCCTTACTTGCCTGTTGCTGTTGTTCTTTGCCAATCCAGTCTTCTCGGAGGAAGGAGAGAAGCAAGAACCCATCAATACGGCAACACTTATAGGTATCGGCGGATATAACCTGATGGATACATATCTGACGCCCGGAAGCCGGATTCCTTATACCGGCTGGGGCATTCGCGTAATGAACGAACGGATGAAGATGACTCGTCTGGCAGACCATCGTATTTCACGCCAACAAATCTTCAATGCAGATATAGCCAGTACGCAAAACGGAGCAGGCACGACACAAGCCTTCAGCGGCTTTCTGGATTATACGTTGGGATATCACTATCACTTCAATCCGGTTCCGGCTTTAAAACTGCTGGCAGGTGCCTCTGTGCACGCCATGGGCGGATTTATCTACTGTGTCCGATCCAGCAATAACCCGGCTTCAGCCAAAGCAGATCTCGATCTGAATCTGTCGGCGCAAGCGATCTATAACTTCCGTATCCGGAATTATCCGCTCACTTTGCGGTATCAGATGGAAATACCTTTCATCGGGATTCTTTTCTCTCCTCATTACGGACAATCTTACTACGAGATATTCGACCGCGGAAATAAATCGGGAATCGTTCCGTTTACTTCTTTCCATAACAAACAGGCCATGAAGAATTATGTGACCATCGATTTCCCCATCGGGAAATTCACTTTCCGGGCAGGTTACCTGAACTGTTTATATTATCTGGATGTTAACCAGATTCAGAGTCATATCCGGTCACATTCCTTCGTCATTGGTTTTGTGAGAGAATTTATATCTTTTGGCGGTCGGAAAATGCAACAGGAATCAAAACATAACAGCGTATTTTATTGAAGATGAAACAGTGGTGGTTGATGTTGAGTTTGCTTGCTTCGTTTTTCCTTGTTGCCTGCAAGGATACAGACGAATATACCGTAGATCCACGGACGAATTTTGAGGCTTTGTGGAAAATACTGGATGAGAATTATTGCTTCTTTGACTACAAACAGGTAGACTGGGATGAAGTTCATGACCGCTATTCCGCCCAACTGACGGATACTATGAACCAATTTGCCTTATTTGATCTGATGGGAGAGATGCTGGCTGAGCTGAAAGACGGACATACCAATCTGTATTCCAGCTTTGATGTGGCACGATATTGGGACTGGTATCAGGATTATCCGCCCAATTTTTATGATGATCTGAACGAGCTTTACCTGGGAAAAGACTATAAAATAGCCGGAGGCTTGAAATATAAGAAAATGCATAATGACCAGATTGGTTATATCCGTTATGCCAGTTTCTCAAGTGGTATTGGTGAGACGAACCTTGATTATGTACTCTATCACTTCAAAGACTGCAAGGCTTTGATCATTGACGTACGCGACAATGGAGGCGGAGTACTGACCTATTCAGACCGGTTTGCCTCTCGATTTACCGAGGAACAAGTCTTAAAAGGCTATATCCAACATAAAACAGGCAAAGGACATCAGGATTTTTCCGAGCCTTATCCTGTTTATTTGGAACCAACTTCTTATATTTGTTGGCTGCGTCCAGTAGTTGTATTGACCAACCGTTACTGTTATAGTGCCGCCAATGATTTCGTACAAACCATGCGGATCTTTCCGCAAGTGACCATTATGGGCGACAAAACAGGTGGCGGAAGCGGATTACCGTTTAATTCCGAACTTCCGAACGGCTGGCAGGTACGTTTCTCAGCTTGTCCGATGCTTGATCCCGACAAGAAACTGACGGAATTCGGAATCGATCCGGACATACAGGTAGAGATAACAGAAGAAGATTTAGCACGAGGTGTGGATACGATTATAGAAAGTGCTATTCTGTATTTGCAAGGAATTATCGACAAAGACCAATAATTGGAAGCAAATTTGGCGGAAAAATTTGTTTTTACAGAAAAAAGCATTACTTTTGTAACCGATTTCAAGCGGCTGTGGTGTAATTGGTAGCCACGTCAGACTTAGGATCTGATGCTTCACGGCGTGGGGGTTCGAGTCCCTTCAGCCGCACAACAAACTCCTCGTAAACAATTTTGTTTGCAAGGAGTTTTTTTTATAGCTATAATTAATTACTGAGGTTATGAGAAGAGAGTCAAAATGTATTTTCTTATTCGTCTGTTTCTGTTTGTTGGCCTTTTTAGGAAAAGCACAGACGAACGACTTGGGCGCACGATTAAAAGAGACACTTGCCGGGAAAGCTGCCACGGTAGGAGTAGCCGTGATTTTCAACGGCAACGAGTTGGTAACGGTCAATAATATGTACCGGTATCCGATGATGAGTACTTTTAAATTTCATCAAGCCTTGTCGGTGCTGGATTACCTCAATAAGAACGAAAAAGACCTGAATACCGAAATATTGGTCAAGCAATCACAGCTTTTGGCAAATACACACAGTCCGATGCGAGATGCCAATCCGAAAGGAAACTTTACCATGAGTGTCGGAGATCTACTGAAATATTCGCTGATCGATAGCGATAACAATGCGTGCGACGTTTTGTTTGATCTGATTGGCGGTCCGAAAGTAACCGAAAAATACATTCATAAGCTGGGTATCGAAGATGTAGCCATCTCGCAAACCGAGTCATTGATGCATGCCAACCCAGACAATTGCATGTTGAACTGGTGTAAACCGTCATCGGCAGTCTTGCTGCTGGAAACATTCCTGCAACAACCGATATGCAACAAAAGCCAAAAGCTATTTATCCAACGGGCTATGGCCGATTGCAGCACCGGAAAAGACAAGTTGAAAGCCGGATTGCCGAAAGATGTCCTCCTGGCACACAAAACCGGTAGTTCCGATCGGAATGAATACGGTTACAAGATAGCCGACAACGATATGGGTTTCGTCGTTTTGCCTAACGGACAATATTATACCATTGCCGTATTTGTGATGAACTCGCGCGAATCAGACAAGAAGAACGCCCGAATCATCGCTGATGTATCCCGTGTTGTCTATGAATATTTTGTTGAGCACTATAAAAAATAAGCCTATTAACATTAATTATATACGAAAGACTTGACTAGTCTATTGACAAAGCGTACATTTGCAATGTGGTTTTTTCATAATAGTATTAGATTTAAGGTTAACAAAGTTTGATTAGGGGTTGTCGTGAGACAGCCTTTAATTGTTTTAGACCCTACCGAAACATTTTTCCCTCTTTCCAAATCCATTTTCAAGACTTTATTTTACCGCGTTATTGGGATTGAAAATTCCTTTCCGATTGATTTGTCATGCAAAAACTATGACCTTTTAATTTTTTGACAGATGTGCTAAAGCTTTTCCATAGTTGTCAAAAAGCTTTAGCACAGATATGGAAAAGCTTTACGACAGTTGTCAAAAAATTAATTGATAACGAGATCACTACTGGAAGACTCCAATTTTGCCATCTTCCGTCAGAGTTTCAACCGTGATCCGGGGAGATTGGCAACGACTGTTGTTGTAAAAACGGATAAAAGCCTTTCCCTTTTCATCCGTTGGCAGTACCGGATTCCAATAGAGGGTACGACGATAATCATTTTCTTTCGGCAATACGCGATAATCGGGCTGATAGAAGTCTTTCACTTCACTATATCCTTCCAGCCAGGTTTTGCGTACACCTTTCCCGCCTTTCACCGAGATTTGATCTTCCGGATAAGTCTCGATCAAGACAACACACCGATATAACTTATCAATATTCATCGGAGTAAAACGCGGATCGGCATAACGGCAGATCGTTCCATAGTCTTCGCTGATATAAACGGATTTGATCGCCTCTAAAGGAAGCAAGCGGTATTTGTTATAATCCATTTCGGTATGATAAGTACGTTCGTAATTGATCGAAAAGAGTACCATTTTTCCCTTATAGAAAAGATATTCTTCCCCACTCGGACTATGCTCCCGATAGAACTCCGGGTTCATATTGATCATCAGTTCATGAATATCATCGCCGATAAACCCATTACGGTCTTGAATATCGTCCATTTCGGAAGCAACATCATAATAAGCAACCGACTTGGTCCGGGCTTTATAAACTTCGGCTGCTTTATCCTGCTTCTTAGCCTTGACTACAACTTCATCAATCCGATGAATCTTTTCATCCATTCCTAGTTTCCGCAGAGAGTCTTCATACGTCTTGAACAACTGCTCCACATTTTCTTGCAGAAATACGGTATCATTCGGCAGTGTATCAGGCAAAGAGACCTTTTCATCTCCTGCAATATGTACCTGCAATTCTGCCATCGGATATTTCCGAGGCTCCGGATGAAACACCCGGTCCAAAACAATCCGATGATCTTTCTTCTTTCCCTTCTCGGAAACGGAAAGAATCAGATTCCACTTTCCTTCCACCTGAGAAATGAAAGAGAATCTTCCCAAACTATCCGTAGTAAAAACATCAAAGTAGGGTGTATGCTGATCCGTCGGATTGTCTTCCTCGCCTCGTTTCGTCAGAAAAGAAGTTACTTGTACATCCGGACGTGGCTTACTGCGAACCATCGAAACGACCTGACCGTGCAATTCGATTCCCTGCTCCGGCAAATACTTCAGCTCAAACGGTTCCACACCAGCCCAATGTTTCCATTCATAACGTCTCCAGCCTTGTACCATCAACAATTCATCCAATGCCCGACGATGTAACGTATCATCCGACTCAAAATACCAGGAAGGACGGCGCACATAACCTTTGATTTCCGACATCAGTAACAGATCTGTCAACATCGAATGTCTGTTTTCCACTTCTTCCCAGCCGTCCCGAACCGACACCGACAAGGGCGTTTGTACCGGCTTTCCTTGTGAATCGTTCACCTCGAAAGAAATACCTATCGAATCATACGGAAGATACTGTTCTTTATCCGTCCGAACAGCCAACGACAAGGTATCCGGCTTCCCGACAAAAACCAGACGATCTGCCAAAACCTGTCCGGCTTTATCAAACAAAACCAATTGAGACACACCTGCCGGTAAATTCTTCTTATCCAATCGGAAAGAGAAAGGTTGATTCCTTTTGACCGTCAGCATGCAGAAATTATATAATTTACCCCGGCTCATAACCGCCAATCCCAATACCTGAGCCGGCGTAAAACGGTTCTTCTGTACCGTAATAGCCAAACTATCCGGACTACTTAGATTGTCTACCGAAAAAGCGAAACCCTGTTCTTGAGCTTCCGGCAAAGAGAAGCGATATTTCTTATCCTCCCAAACCACTTCCGCCTTCCCTTCTTCCGTATCAGCTACATAGGTAAAAACACCTTTTCCTTCGTGGCCTGTCCGGAAAGTCGAAACAACCTCTTTCTCCTTATTCAAGATACAACCAGAGACATCCACCGGATTACCGAAAGCATCGGTCGCTTCAAAGGCAACCCGCACTGGAACATCACGAATCAACGTTCCTCCTTCAGGATAAAAACGGAGATTCAGTTTCTTTTCTTTCTTGGTCTTTTCCCGTTTCTGCGGATACTTTCCCGGATGCCGGCAAATTTCTTTTTGGATATAATCGCCTTCCGAATCCGGTTTGTCGAACACCGGGAAAATACGAGAGAATATTGTTTCCTCTCCAAAGTTCAACATATATTTGGTATAAGCACGCACCTCATAAAAACCGGAATAGAAAGGTAATTGCGTCAACGTAAAATTCCCCTGACAACGGCCGTTGCGAATTGGTAAAATCTGTCTAGAAACAATCTCTCCTCCGGGATTCAGTAACTCCACATACAACGTTTTGCTCCACGTTGTAGGCTGATTGAATTCGGAAGTCACAACATAACACTGAAACCAAATCGGATCACCTTGGTAATAGCTGGTATTATCAAAGTGCAGATATACCTTTTCCTGAGGCAAAGCCTTTCCAAACTGTTCCAAGGCAGAGGCAAAACCTTGTAAGCGGACAGCAATACTGTCCGGAATCGAATGTGCACCAACCGAAATAAACCAGCACGATCCCAGCAATCCAATACCTCGTCTTATGAGCTTACGTAAAAACATCGTCGTTTATTTTGCTGCTTCTTCCAATTGTTTCTTCAGTTCATCCATCTTCTCTGGAGAAGCCGCTACTTTCTGACGGATCTTTCCATCTTTACCAATGATCGCACAATGTGGAATATACAAGGCTCCATTCGAACCAAACGTATCATAAATCTCCTGCTTGAAAGCCTCTTGAACGCGGACATGTTCTCCTTTCAGATCATAATGAGCAGCCATCTTTTTCCATTTCTCTTCAGCTTCCGGATTATCAATTGAGAGATACAGCAAAACAATGTCTTTTTCCTGAGCATATTCCTGTAACGGTTTTACAAAGGCAAATGAATCACGACACGGACCACACCACGTTGCCCAAATATCCATAAAGATCACTTTTCCTTTATACGGTGCGATAATATCCTGAAAAGTTTTTGCTTGCGAGACATCCGGGAAATGAATATCTTCCGGAATCCGGGTTTGATTAAATACCCGGTTCTTTTCCATTGCTTCCTGCACCAGCGGTTGCCAGAGAGTTTCCGGATATAATTGCAGGAAACGTTCGGCATAAACCGGCATCTTCGGATCGTTCATCTGCCTTTCCTGATCTTCCAAGATAAGCTGAGCCATGGCTGCTTCTTGTGCCTTGCCCTGTAAACGATGTTCAAAACTGTAATACATCAAACCAATACTATTTTCTACACCTTCCGGCATAGGTTCCTGACGCATATAATATCGGATACCTATTTCATTGGAAACCACATCATAAAAGGCCGGACTAAAAGTACTGTTCGGATTATCCAAGACGCAAAAGGCCGTCATCTGCTCCAACTCGGTAAACCAATCCTGCCTTGTTGCTTCCGATGTCCGATAAAATGCACCCATCGTCTGGTTCTGAAAAGCCAGTAACAGCTGCATCCGTATATCTTGTCGGGCTTTTTCCTGCAAGTCTTTATCCAAACCCGCCAATTGCGATTCCATAGAAGCTGCATCATCTTTCAGCTTTTTGGCAACAGATGTCGCAACCGTATCTTTAGCTATCTGCCAACGGTCGCCACGGCGGGCACGCAAATCCCATACATCGGCATTCAGCTGATTAAGCAATCGAGAAACGGCAACTTCTTTTTCATCCATTCCTTGGATAGTCAAAGGTTCTTGCGCCGTTGCATCCACATCCAATTGTATTTTTCCTCCTTTCGATATAACCGAACCCAACACCGCTTTTCCATACCAAATGAAATTCACCCGTTCATAATCTTTGGCCGGTAAGGTCAATGTAAATGTACTATCGCTTTGGATTTGTAATGTATCTACCGTTTTCGAATTCATCATACCGGCAATAGATTGCTGATAAACGATCATCCCGCCGTTCAAGTTCCGTACGGTTCCGGTGATTTGGATTTCTTTCTGATCAGAACAAGAGAACAAGGTTGTTCCTAAAAGAAAAGCACAAACAGCCTTCTGCATTTTTCTACTTCCATTCATGGTATCTTTATTTAATAGTTCAAATTAATACTGCCACTCGTTTCAGGCAAAGGTAGCATCCACAAAAATAGAAAGAAAATATCCTCAGTATATATATATTATAATAGGTTAATAATTTGTTAATAATGAAGAAATCTTTATTCGCCCGCGGCGAACATATATTCGACGGTGGAGATTATATATTCAGCGTGGGCGAATATATAATCAGCATGGGCGAACAAAATAGAATTCATCTATTCTTTCAGTTCTTTTACAGAAAAGCCTTTTTTTGTATCAATCAGGCCTCAAAAAACAGTTCTAAAACCAGAATCAGATTTTTAGCATCTATTCCACTAGTTATAAAACTATTACAAGCAAAAATAGACAATTTAACCCCTTCAAAACTCGAAAATTCGGAAGCAACCTGACCATCGGCCCGAAATACGCGAGTTTTGGAGGGGTTAAAATAGGGGAGAAGTAGTATGATTATTGTACCGTGATCTTCTCAGGAGTTCCTTTCGTGATGTAACGGATGATTACATCTACCGGATCTTCACCCAACGACTCACAAGAGAAAGAGACAGCCGACGAACCCGACGGAATATTGGATACACCTTCCGGTTGGACTTCTTCGATTACATTATAATTCTTATCCGTCACGACAGCCTTTCCATCGAACGTATAAAGTAAATACTGCCGGTCGGAAATTTCACAAGGGAATTTGATCACGCCATTCGGAGTCGTAAACTTCGGGTCTTTGATCGTACCATCGCCATCCACTTTCAGGCGGATTGCAAACGGACCTTCGTAAGGAGTCGTCCACGACCAATCCGAACCGCCCGGTTGTCCCGGTTGCATTTCTCCCAAGTTACAAGTAAAATGTTTCGAGATATACAATGGATACAGGTTAAAGTTCTTGTCATCCAATTTCTCCAGATGCCATTCCGTCTGCGGATCACGCAGACGAGCCTTCTGTTCTTCGGTGAAAGCCTGCTGCTCGCGCAGATAATCCCAATCATGGATAGCTTGCAACAAACGGTCGATCTGCCCATGACGGCGGAATGTATTGCTGCGAATCGTCATACCATAACCAGCATCAAAGCCGGCTGCTTCAGACATAGCCCATTCCAGATCTTCCAACGATGTACATTCCTGCCGGCGATCGGCCAGACGAATCAGGAACCAGCCCAACATTCGTGGGAAAAGATTCCGCTGATAAAAGGCCTGATTCTTGATACGGCTTTCTACTTGTCCGGTACGCATGGCTTCACCCCAAGGTTCACCCCAATTAGTATAAGTATGAATATGCCATGTATTATGACTTAGTCGGCTCGCATCATTGCGTAATGGATGATTGACCTGATTAAAGAAACGAGTTACAAAACGAGACATCGCATATTCATCCTGCCCCGTGTAAGAACAACCTTCCAAACCATCGAAAGAGATCTGACAAATACCGGTCTTGTTCATAATCTCAGCCAGACGATCGGAGAAAGCATCCTGTAAAGTAAGATCCGGGAATAAGGTTTTATAAGGATAATCCCACAATTTATACAAAGGCTGTTTAACATCATGCGCAGCTGCCGTTGTTCCCCAAGCTCCACGCTTACAACCTTTCAATAACATCTGCTCGCCTTTATCTTCTACAGAACCGAATGAGATTAACTCATCTTCGATCTGCAGCGCATTCAAGGTCAATGGCATGGCAAACAGTTCCGATTTCTGAATCAGGATATCCGTTTGTTCCGAATCGATCGGAGAGACCAAGGTCAGTTTTCCCTGTTTCAGCAAATGCTTGGAAGGCACAGGTGTCACATAAGCATCATTCGTTGTCGTAAAGTTACTCAGCGTATGCACGCCGACACCGATACCCAACGCCTTTGCTTTATCAACCATCTTCTTGACTCCGGCATCACCTTCAGCCGCAAAATTAGGATCCCAGTTAAAGTGTCCCCAATCGAGGAACGGTCCTTCGTGATAGACATAATCAAAGCCGGCAATCTGTGCTTTTGCCAAAGTCTGATCAAAGTTCTTCTCGGTGAAATCGGAGATTAAATACGATTTCATCGATTCACGAGACATCTTTGCCCATTCGCCATTCAACATCGGGTGAGGAAGACCTTCAGCCACTTCGATCTCACCAATCCTTTCCAAGGCATCCGCCTGCTTACAACCAAACAGTCCGACAGCAGCCCCTTTAATCGGACCATCTTCTCCTTCTACCGGCAATGTCCACGACTGTTTGATTTGTTGTACCTGGCGGAATTCTTCCCGGTCACGACGTCGGGCAGCCAACTGGAAAACAGTTCCGTCTGTTGTCTTCGTAGCAGCCTGTTTATATCCCAACAACGTACTAACCGACAAAGAAGTCGGTTCACCTGTATAATTAAACTGTTCGGCAATTGATTCCACATATCCATCCGGAATACCAGCCGTCGTCTTGATATTCAATGCCTGCATGCCAAAAGCCAAACCATCACCTTGAGCCACACCTACCACTTCACCTACGACATCGTCAATCTTAACACCTACCGGGCCAAAGACTAACACATCATATTGCTGTGGAACCGATACGGCTTCCAACCGGATACAAGCATCCGATTCTTTATACCGCAAAGTGATCTTCCCGCCATCAGCCATCGTCAGCTTCAATTGATTCCCCGAAACCTTCATCGATGTTGGTAAAATCATTTTTCCATCCGTACCAACCGAAACCACAGGATATTGTTTCCCCTGTAAAATCTCCTGCTGGTTTACCTGAATAGAAGCATAATATCCTTGTTCGTTCAATGTAATTTGCGCATCACGCGTCTTCAACAGCTTGTCTTGTGCCTGCAAACCTCCGGCCAACAACAAACCAAGGAGCAACCATCTGCCCCGACATACCCAGTGTTTCATTCCTATTATAATTTAAGTTACGTGTTTCTTTACGTCTAGATTGCCTTAATGAGCTTCCAGCCAGTTTTTCCCTTCACCGCAATCCGCAATCAAAGGAACCCGAAGTTGCAGGACATGCTCCATACAATCCAAAACGATTTCCTTGACGCGGTCAAATTCTTCTTTCCGTACATTAAAGTTTAACTCATCATGTACCTGCAGAATCATCCGGCTTTTCAGATGTTCCGCTTCAAACCGCTGATGAATTCGGATCATCGCCAACTTGATAATATCAGCTGCACTTCCCTGTATAGGCGCATTGATCGCATTTCGTTCGGCATAGCCACGTACAATCGCATTATGCGAATTAATATCCGGCAAGAAACGTTTCCGCTTGAACAAGGTTTCAACATAACCTTTTTCTTTGGCTACACGAATGCTCTCTTCCATATATTCTTTAATCCGGGGATAAGTCTGGAAATAACCATCAATCAATTCCTTGGATTCAGCTCTTGGAATACTGAGCCGTTCGGCCAGACCAAAGACTGAGATACCATAAATAATACCGAAATTGGCCGTCTTGGCTTTCCGACGCATGTCGCTGGTGACTTCTTCTACCGGAATACCATAAATCTTGGCAGCCGTAGCAGCATGAATATCTGCTCCGCTACAAAAGGCATCTACCATGTGCGGGTCATTACTCAAATGGGCCATCAAACGTAATTCAATCTGAGAATAATCGGCCGAGAAGAAAATGCAGTCATCATCGTCGGCAATAAAAGCTTTCCGGATCTCACGTCCCAATTCATCCCGCACCGGAATATTCTGCAAGTTCGGATTGGTAGAACTCAATCGCCCGGTAGCCGTTACAGCCTGATTGAACGAGGTATGAATCTTTCCGGTTTCCGGATGAATCAAAGCCGGCAACGCATCAATATACGTACTCAGCAGTTTCTTGATTCCACGATATTCCAACAACTTGTCAACAATCGGGTGTTTACCCCGAATCTTTTCCAAAACTTCCTCACTGGTACTATAACCTCCCGTTTTGGTTTTCTTCGCCTTTTCATCCAGTTTCAACTTATCAAACAAGATCTCACCAACTTGTTTGGTGGAATTAATATTGAATGATTGCCCGGCTAAATCATAAATAGACTCTTCCAAAGTACTCAGCTGCTGGCTCAGGACTTCTGATGACTGTTTCAAGGCATTTGTATCCAGTTTCACACCCGTTGCTTCCATTTCTGCCAATACATAAATCAAAGGCATTTCCATCTCAAAGAACAAAGATTCCAAACCTTCTTGTTTCAGCAATGGAGCAAAGTAATGTTTCAACCGTAATGTTACATCCGCATCTTCAGCTGCATATTCCTTAATCTGTTCGATCGGAACAGTCCGCATAGAAGCCTGTTTCTTCCCTTTCGGACCAATTAGATCTTCAATCGGAACCGTTTTATATTTCAGATAAGTCTCCGCCAGATAATCCATGCCATGACGCAACTCCGGATTCAGCAGATAATGAGCGAGCATCGTATCGAATAACGGACCTTTCACCCGAACGCCATACTTCCGTAAAGCCAGGATATCAAACTTGATATTCTGACCTACTTTCTCAATCTCCGGATGTTGTAAGGCTGGAGCCAACCGAAGAACAATATCGGTAGCTTCTTCCTGATTTGCCGGAACTGGAACATACCAAGCTTCCTGTTCCCGAATAGCAAAAGACATACCGACCAAACCAGCCGTCAATGGATCCAGACCTTCTGTTTCCGTATCAAAGGCAAACGATTTCTCCTGTAACAACTGCTCACATAAAGCGATTTGTTTCTCAGCTGTATCTGCCAGATAATAGGAGTGAGGCATCGTAGTGATATCTGCCAATGAAGAGACCTCCGATTCTACCACTAGTTCGGTGGCAAATAAGTCATATTGAACCGCAGCTTTAGGTTCTTTGGAAGAAGATGCCACCGAAGATTCGCCTTTAAGCCGGTTAATAAAAGTCTTAAACTCCAACTCTGTATAAAGTTCAACCAAACGGTCTTCATCTGGTGCGACCCGCTTACACAGTTCAACATCAAAAGTAATCGGCACATCCGTCTTGATCGTTGCCAAAAACTTCGAGAAACGGATCTGCTCTACATTCTCTTCCACCTTCTTCTTCTGCGCACCTTTCAGTTTATCTGTATTTGCCAATAGATTCTCGATCGAACCAAACTCGGCTAACAGCTTCTGCGCCGTCTTCTCACCAACACCCGGACAACCCGGAATATTATCAGCGGTATCACCCATCAGACCGAGCAAATCAATGACTTGTTCCGTCGACTGCAATTGATATTTTTCCAGTACTTCTGAAACGCCCAATACTTCATAATCCCCACCAAACTTCGGACGATACATATAAATATGATCTGCAACCAACTGTCCATAATCTTTATCGGGAGTCATCATATAGACTTCAAATCCATTCGCTGCTGCCTGTTTAGCCACTGTTCCGATCACATCGTCGGCTTCATAATAAGGGACTTCCAGAATTGGAATATGATAAGCCTGAATGACCTCTTTAATGACAGGAACCGACTGACGGATGACTTCCGGAGTTTCTTCCCGTTGCGCTTTATACTGTTCAAATGCTTCATGACGGAAAGTCGGACCTTTCGGATCAAAAGCGACAGCAATATGCGTAGGTTGCTCACGCTTCAGAACATCTTCCAATGTATTGATAAAGCCAAAAACGGCAGATGTATTTACACCCTTAGAGTTGATCCTTGGATTCTTGATAAAAGCGTAATACGAACGATAAATCAATGCATACGCATCTATAAGGAATAGCTTCATTACTTTTAACAGGTTTTTTGATGTGACAAATCTCGGTAAATGTACAAAAAAAGTCGCTTACTCGATAGTTTTTGTTACTTTTGCGCATCGTTTATTCAAATATGATAGATAGAAGTATTATAGAAAAGCCTGTAGCCGCAGAATTTGCCCGTTTCAATGATGAGTTTGAAGCATCATTGAGAAGTGACACGCGCCGTCTTCAAGCTGTTATAGACCGGATCCTGGCATCAACCGGGAAACATATTCGTCCTTTATTGGTCTTATTGGCAGCCAAAGCTTGTGGAAATGTAACTGAAAGCACCATCAACGCCGCAGTATTCCTGGAGCTTCTGCATACTGCTACCCTAATACATGATGATGTGATTGATGAGACCAAACAACGTCGTGGCGTTCCTTCATTAAATGCTATCTTCGATAACCGTGTAGCTGTACTGACAGGCGATTACGTCTTGTCTTCGGCATTAATCCGTTCTATCCAGACCGGCAATCTCCGGATTATCGGAATCGTATCAAGTCTGGGAAAAGATCTTTCAGAAGGAGAAATCAAACAGATGGAGAATGCTGATGAAAGCATCGTGGATGAAGCTTGCTATATGCAGGTTATTTATAAAAAGACAGCAACTCTGTTAGCGGCCTGCACCACGATCGGTGCTATTTCTGCCGACGCCACTGAAGAAAATATCCAATTGCTGCATGAATTTGGCGTCAACTTAGGCTATGCTTTCCAGATCAAAGATGATATATTCGATTATTTTCATGAACTGAATATCGGGAAACCGACAGGGAACGACATTCGGGAAGGAAAAGTAACCCTGCCTTTATTGCATGCATTAAAGCAGGGAGGGGAAGAAGCTTCCCGTTTTCTCGACATCATTCTGCGGAAAGACTTCACCGATGAGCATATCGAACAGCTCATCTCATTTGCCAAAGCAAACGGAGGCATTGAATATGCAGAATCAAAGATGCAGGCTTATTACCAACAGGCCGTAGATATTTTACAGAAACTACCGAATTCACCGGCGAAAGAAGCTCTTGAGAATTTAGCTAAATACGTTATTACACGTCAGAAATAAAAAAAGAGGCATAGAAGTCAGCAACAACATTCTATGCCTCTTTTGCTATTATAAAGCCACAGTTACTTACCCAAACGATGTTCGATATCGCCAACCAGGCTACTGGCTCCAATACGGAATAAGTCGCTCGTCAGCCATTCATTGCCCAACACTTCCTTGACAATCGTATAATAGTTGACTGCGTCTTCAGCGGTTCTGATTCCTCCGGCAACTTTAATACCAACTTTACGACCGGTCAATTCGTGATAACGGCGAATTACCTGACACATGATATAGGCAGCTTCAGGCGATGCGCCCGGATAACCTTTTCCGGTAGAAGTCTTGATAAAATCAGCATTCGAATACAAGGCCAGAATAGAAGCCTTACGGATATTCTCTGCCGTTGCCAATGCACCTGTTTCCAGAATAACCTTCAGACAAGCATCCCGACAGCTATCCTTGATTTCGGCCAATTCATCGCACATATCCTCGTAATTTTCCTCCATGAAGCAGCCTAAGTTAATCACAACATCTATCTCGTCGGCGCCTTCCATCACACACATGGCCGTCTCAGCCACCTTCACTTCTGTAAAAGTCTGAGAAGCTGGAAAACCTCCACTAACAGCTGCGATCTTTACATGCTCAGCCGTCAATGCCTGCTTAACGGTTTCCACGAAAATAGGATATACACAAATAGCCGCTACATTAGGTACATCCGGACGAGTACCTTCATAATCATTAACTGATTCAACCATCTTCCAGATACTCTCTTTCGTATCCAAGCTTGTCAATGACGTCAGATCGATGAAACCGTGGATTTTCTTCAATACTTCCGAAGTGAAGTTTTCCTTCGCATGTTTATCCAGTAGAGCTGTTACCTGAACTTTCACTTCCTCATTGGTTCCAACAGATTCAAATTTGCCAAACGCTTCATGATATTTATCGGCATTCACCTTGGCAAATTCTTCAGAACGTTCTTCCATTCCATGATCATGTTCGCAACCACAATGGCAATCGTGCGTATGTTCCATATCTTATAGTTTTTGATTGTTTATATGTCTTTCTTTATCGCGATTTGTCTTCTTCTGAAGATTCTTTTCAAAGGCAGCAGTCAAGTCAATTCCTGTTTGGTTCGCCAAACAGATCAATACCCACAGTACATCCGCCATTTCATCGCCCAAATCTTTCTGCTTGTCACTCTCCTTAAAGGACTGTTCTCCATAAATACGGGCAATCAAACGGGCGACTTCACCGACTTCTTCCGTCAGAATCGCCATATTCGTCAACTCATTGAAATAACGAACGCCATAGTTTTTTATCCAATCGTCAACACGCTGCTGCGCTTCCCGAAGTGTCACTTCCTGTTCCATACTTATTCTTTGTTCTGCGTATCGATCCAGATTGTTACCGGACCATCATTCAACAATTCCACCTTCATGTCAGCACCGAAAGTCCCGGTCTGCACTTCCTTTCCCAAATGAAGTCCCATTTCAGCACAGAACTTCTCATACATCGGAATGGCGAAATCCGGTTTAGAGGCCTTCAAATAGGAGGGACGATTACCTTTCTTTGTAGAAGCCTGTAATGTAAACTGACTAACCACTAATATTTCACCGTCAATTTCTACGACAGAACGATTCATAACACCGTTTTCATCGTCGAAGATACGCAGATTACAGATCTTCTTACAAAGCCATTCAATATCTTCCTGCGTATCCCGATCTTCTATTCCCACCAGGACCAACATGCCTTTTCCGATCATTGATTTCAAGGTTCCATCAATCGTAACGGAAGCATGCTGCACACGCTGAATTACTGTTCTCATATTATAAACTTATTTTGTTGTTTCTTGGTTCAAACTTTCTTTTATTAATTTGGCTTTTGCTTCACCTACCACTTTTGCCAAATCTTCCAGATTCGCTTCCCGGATTCGTTTCACGCTCTTAAACTCTCGAAGGAGGGCTGTTTTCGTCTTTTCACCGACACCTTTAATCGTATCCAATTCCGAACGGGTTTGTCCTTTACTTCGTTTGTCTTTATGGAATGTAATGGCAAAACGATGCACTTCGTCTTGCATGCGAGTCAGCAGATGAAACAACGGACTGTCTAATTTCATCCCGATCACTTCCGGAGGAAAGCCATACAACAATTCAGCCGTCCGGTGACGGTTATCCTTGGCCAAACCGGCAATTGGAATCGAAAGATGCAATTCATCTTCCACGACCGAACGAACGACTTCCATTTGTCCCTTTCCACCGTCGGTAATAATCAAATTAGGTAGGGGAGCCTTTTCATCCAGGAGTCGCTGATAACGCCGGCGCACGACTTCCTTCATGGAAGCATAATCGTCAGGACCGACAACCGTCTTGATATTATATTTCCGATAATCCGATTTGGAAGGTTTTCCCATCTTAAAGACGACACAAGCTGCTACCGGATCACTTCCCTGAATATTGGAATTATCAAAACATTCGATTTGAACGGGCAATTCTTTCAAATGCAAGGCTTCCTGAATTTCTTTTAGCAAACGTGTATTCCGTTGTTCCGGATTCAATTTCTCTGCCTGCTTCAATTTATCGACTTTATACTGTTTTCCATTCATAATCGATAAATCCAACAGTTTCTTCTTATCGCCTCGCTGAGGAACGGTAATTGTCACGCCATCGAGTTCCAGATCCAAAGGGAAAGGAACTATAATTTCCCGAGCCCGACTTTCGAAACGCTTTCGCATTTCGATAATACCCATGACCAATAAATCCTCTTTGCTTTCATCCAATCTCTTTTTATACTCGAATGTATAAGCCTGGACAACGGCTCCATTCCCGATATGCAGATAATTGATATAAGCAGACGGATCATTTTCGGTAATCGAAAACACATCTATATTATGCAGCATCGGCGGAACGACCGTTGACCGGGAGCGATAATTCTCGATAGCTTCATACTTTTCCTTTAGCTTTTGAGCTTCTTCAAACTTCAACTCGGCCGCCAGACTTTGCATCTCGTCGAAAAGATGTTTACTTACCTGCGAAATGTTTCCTCGCAGAATTTCCTTGATTTCCGAAATATTCTGCTGGTATTCTTCCAACGTCTGTAGACCTTCGCACGGACCTTTACAACGTTTGATGTGATATTCGAGACAAACCTTATACCGTCCTTCTCGAATAGATTCGGGCGTTAATGGATACTTACAGGTACGGATCGGATAAAGATCCTTGATCAGTTGCAGCATCACCTTGGCTGTATAAACAGAAGGATAGGGGCCATAATAACGGGAACCGTCACGAACGATATTCCGCGTCTGATAAACCCGCGGGAAATATTCATTCTTGACTACAATCGAAGGATAAGTCTTATCGTCTTTCAACAAGACATTGTATCGCGGATGATATTGCTTGATCAGATTATTTTCCAAGAGCAATGCATCTTCTTCTGTCTCGACAACAAAATACTTGATATCCCGGATTTGTTTCACAAGCACCCGCGTCTTATTACTATCATGCTGTTTGTTAAAATAAGATGATACCCGTCGCTTCAGATTCTTTGCTTTTCCGACATAGATAATCGTTCCTTTCTCATCAAAGTACTGATAGCACCCAGGCTTCTCCGGAATAACCGCCAAGATTGTCTTAATATGTTCAAGTATTTCTTTACTCATCCGCGTTTTTATTTACTTATTTACCTAAAACCAGCCATTTACGCCCATCACCTAAAGTAATGTTTCACGTGGAACATCAGCTTAACGTCCCATCAACACCAATAGGATATTAATATCACTCGGGGAAATTCCCGGAATTCGGCTTGCCTGAGCGATGGTTTCAGGATCAATCCGACAAAGCTTCTGCCGCGCTTCAGTTGATAAAGATTGAATACTGTTATAATCAAACTTTCCTTTAATCCGGATATTCTCCAAACGGTTTATCTTATCGGCAATCATTTGCTCGCGCTTGATGTATCCGCTATACTTCATCAGGATTTCGGCGGCTTCAATAATTTCTTCCTTACGAGACAAGGATACTTTATCCAATTCAGCTTTCAATGCCGGAATCAAATCGGCCAGCTTATACAAATCCAACTGCGGACGAAGAACCAGATCATAAAGTTTGCAGCCGTGAGCTAGGGGAGCAGTTCCCAAACTTTCCAAACCGGCATTAATATATTGCGGCTTGACAGAATAATTCTCACAGAAATGAATCAGCTGATCGCGCTGTTCTTTTTTCTCCTGAAGCAAATGATAACGGTATTCGTTTGCCAAACCTAATTGATAAGACTTTTCCGTTAGACGCATATCCGCATCGTCCTGACGAAGCAGAATACGATATTCAGCCCGCGATGTAAACATACGATAGGGTTCATCAACACCTTTTGTTACCAAGTCATCGATCAATACGCCAATATAAGCTTCATCACGTCCCAAAACAAACGGATTGCCGCCATGGCAATTGATGTGTGCATTGATTCCTGCTACCAAACCTTGGCCGCCGGCTTCTTCATATCCTGTCGTACCATTAATCTGTCCGGCGAAGAAGAGATTCTTGATTTGCTTTGTCTCCAGATTATGATTTAACTGCGTCGGATCGAAGAAATCGTACTCAATAGCATAACCCGGACGATAAATCTGTACATCACGAAAAGCAGGGATTGCCTGCAAGGCTCGTAACTGTATCTGCAAGGGCAGGGAAGAAGAGAATCCGTTCAAATATAATTCATGCGTATTTTCACCTTCCGGTTCCAAGAAAAGCTGATGTTGCGTTTTATCGGCAAACGTAACAATTTTCGTTTCGATACTGGGACAATAACGCGGACCGATACTTTTAATCTGTCCGTTGTAAAGAGGAGAGTCGGGGAGACCTTCCCAAAGAATTTCATGCACTCGTTCGTTGGTAAAGCATGTCCAGCAACAAAGCTGTTTCAATTCTCGGTGTGACGTATCCAGATAAGAGAATTTATGGAAATCGTCTTCACCGGGTTGTTCTGCCATTTCATCGAAGTGTACGCTACGGGCATCAATACGAACCGGCGTTCCGGTCTTCATTCGGGCTGATTGAATACCCAAAGAAACCAATTGTTCCGTCAGGCCTGTCGAAGCCGGTTCCGAAATACGACCGCCCCGGATTTGAGTCCGCCCGATATGCATCAAACCGTTCAGGAATGTTCCGTTGGTAAGTACAACCGCTCCGGCACGAAACTCAACCTGCATGCCGGTCTTCACGCCACAAACGCGACCGTTCTCGATGATTAATTCGTTTACGCTATCCTGCCACATCCACAGATTCGGCGTATTTTCCAAGACGTGCCGCCAGGCTTCAATAAAACGGGCACGATCACTCTGTGCTCTCGGGCTCCACATAGCCGGACCTTTACTCCGATTCAGCATCCGGAATTGAATGGCTGTCCGATCGGTTACAATCCCCATAAAGCCACCCATCGCATCGATTTCACGAACGATCTGTCCTTTGGCGATTCCTCCGACAGCCGGATTACAACTCATTTGCGCAATCTTGTTCATGTCCATCGTGATTAACAACGTACGCGAACCCAGATTGGCCGCAGCGGCAGCGGCTTCGCAGCCCGCATGTCCTGCTCCTACTACTATTACATCGTAATCGAATCTCATCTCTCAATATCTTAGTTTCTTTCTGCAAAGATAGTTAGAAATGAGATAGGATTTATGAGGGAAGTATGGTTTTACTTTTTGTTATCATTTTCGGATTGTCCGGCTAATTCCTGCAGATCGTCCATTGTAAAATTACCCGTCATCCGGATAACCACGTAAGAAGAATCCGTATCGGCCAGCATAATCATCTCATGCAATTTGTCGCCACTCTTCTTCACCATAAAATCAGCCTTCGTTCCTTCTGATTTTACCTTCATCCACGACTCATAGGTTTTACCGATGGCGGCATGAAAGTCTTTTTTCATCTCTTCACGGACGGCTGCATTTTCGGTTGACAGTACTTGCAGATTGTCAATCTTCCCTTTCAGATGAATCAGATTCAAACCGGCCGTCGACAGTTCCGGCATCATCTGAAACATGGACTTGGATATATAAACCGAGGATACCTGATCCATATCGGAGAACTTATCAAATAACTTGTCCTGTGCATAGCCTGTCAGACTTAAGCACAAAAGGCATACGATTAAAAGAATCTGATGTTTCATTTTGTCTGATCATTTATATGTTTCGTCCATACTGCGTGTATCTTTTCCATTTCCTGCCGGGCCTGATTCATTTCGCCAAAGCCTTTATTCAGATTTTGCGACAACAAAGTCAAGGCTTGTTCGGCAGCCATTGCGGCTTCCTCCGGATTATCGAACGTATCCTTTGGTCGGGCATCTGAAGCCGAGAAATAAGCCGTTGTCCCTACTCCCAATACCAGCAAAATACTTGCCGCCACACACCAGCGCCTGATCCGGTTTCTGTACATCGGAATACGGACCTCTTTCCTATCTTCCGCTGCCAGCTGGTCAATATGCTGTTCCAGTCGTTTTTCCAGATATGCCGGAACCCGACTTTGATCCTTCAACGCCTGTCTGATTAATTCGTCTATTTGCTGATCATTCATTTTCCATACAGTTTATTGAATTGCTCGCGTATTGTTTTCCGGGCACGCGAAAGTAAAACCCGAATATTACCGGCTGTGTAACCGGTGATCTGTTCGATCTCTTCAACTGAATAATCTTCCATTCCCTGCAACCTCAGTACCTGTTGCTGATTCAAGGGAAGTTTATCGATCCATCGTTGTATCTGCCGAATCTGGTCTTTCTCTTCCGTTTCCTTTTCCGGAGATGAGTCAGACTGGAACTCTTCCGTTTCTTCCAACTCGGCTGCCTGACGGCTGACCCGTGGAGAACGAAGATAATCCAGACAGAAATGTTTGGTCAACGTAATGGCATACGCTTCCGGATTCCGGACAGCTGCCAGTTCTTCCCTCCGTTCCCACAGACGTGAATAAACTTCCTGTACGATATCCTCCGCTTCTTCCTGATTCCCTACCAAAGCAAATGCAATCCGATAAAGCTTTGCATGGAATGGCAGATAAAGACACTTAAAGATATCAGCGGTCACTTCCATGATCCTGTATGACTTGTTCGATATCCGATGGTTTAATCTTTCCTTTCAGGCGGACAACAGCTACCTCGTCGTCGACATGACAAATCACCATTTCCCGAATCATTTCATCTTTTATCTTCACCAATATCTTGGTCCGCTCTCCATTTTCCGAATGCGAAACAAGCGGTTCAAAGTCGGGATCATGTAAGTCGGCAATGGCCTGACCAAACTTTGTCCGGACTTCATCCGAACAATGCTCCAGACATAAAACGTCGATATGCTTTACTCCGTAGGTATCTGTAAACATACTGCCGAGAGCCATCGCTGCAGCACCTAAAGAAACCCGTGTCACTTCCTGTTGTGAGGCCAGTTCATCCATAAAATGTTCAATACCTCTCGCCTGCATTCCGGTTGCAGTCATCCATAAAAGTCCCGCCAAAAATAAACCTTTCATCTTCATATCCGTTAGTTTTATCCATTCATTAAACATTCATTCAAGCGAGCTTCGCCAGTCGTGCACGTTTTCTGAAGCGCTTTCACTTATATGACGAGTTGACCTTCGGATTCGTTACAAAATAATCGGGATTTTTTTGAGGATACAAAAAAAGTAATCCTTAGGAAAAGTTTCAATCATACTTGAAACTTTTGACAAAAACAGAGAAAGTTTCAACTATACTTGAAACTTTTTTGGATTCCTTATACAAAAACCAGAGAATCTAACTGCATTTTCTTTGTTCGCCCTGGGCGAACATATAATCGCTCATTCTGAATATATATTCGCTGACAGCGAATATAAAAACGCCTAGGGCGAATAAAGTTTATCTGATCAGGAAAGATAAAATAACTCGCATGTGTTGATAAAAGAATCAGGTTGCAGTATAAAAAAACCGTAGCACAAACCTCATTCGTTTGTACCACGGTCTTATTTGTTCCTGCAAGACTTGTTGCGCCTTTGAGATCGACTCTCAACAACGCTCTGCTTACTTCCGAAGCTTATTCTAACGACAAGGTAGCCCGTTCAGAAGCGATGGAAGCACTGGCCGGCGTTGACTTACGAGAACAATAATTGAACTCAGCTGACTTTTCTCCGCTGTAAGAATTCCATTTCAGCTTTAACTTCACCGTCTTTCCTTCTGTATCCGGCAGACTGTCTAACTTGAAAGCCACCAGTCCGTCGCCCATCTCACCGTAGGTATTGCCATAAGCATTGTGGCGGAATTCCACTTCATACGGGTTTTCCGGGTTGTTTGTCGAAAGCAAGTTGACAAAATGCTTCGAGCCAAACGAAGTGGCTGTACGGAAACGTAACGTCAAATAACCGTCTTCTGCGATAGTTACCCAGTCTCCAACAATCTCAACCGGATCTTTTCCGTAAATAGAATCGTTCTTTGCGCCCAGATCCGGAGCGATATTCTTCGTCAGAATACTATCAATCCAATTGATATGAACAGCCTTTGAATAGCCTTCGCTGGGCTCGTTTACTTCCGAGAAGTTCGTCAAAGCTCTTACCTCCTTCGATCCGAACGGTGAAGAAGTCATATTAACCGGCAACAACGTTGTTGTATCATCCAATTGCAAGAAGAACGCATTCTCGCTGGTTGGTTTTACCGTTACCAACGCATTCGGAATGGTCAGATAATACGCGTCATTATCATCATCATCCAAACAAGACTGAAATCCCATTGAACACACGGCAGCGACTGCCAATACCATCCATTTCTTAAAACTCATTTTCATAATGCATCTTTATTCGTTAACTGTTTATTCATTTTCTAATAATAATGCAGAAACCCATAAAAATGCTGCATGAGAATTGTTAATTATAGTAGCCATTAAAGAGAAAAAGCTCTCCTACATACTGCAGGAAAGCTTTTCTTCGTTATAAAATCTGCTTGATCCAGTCAAACAAGTCATCGAGATTGTAATCACCCGTATGCGGACGATTCCAAGGCAAGGCGAAATCTACCTCATAACCGGCATTCATCAATTTCGTTGCCAAATTTATTGGAACCGGGAAACTGGTATCACGGTCGCGGGCTCCGTGGCGGATGTACCAATAATGCGCATTCGTACTATTAGGATCCTGAATAAAATTCATCGGATTCATAATCCGGACCAGTTCTTGTATATGGCTATCGAGTTCCGCATTGGCATTTCCCGTTGCTTTCCGCAGACTAAAGGACGTAAAGTTAACCGAACTGCCTTCCCTATCTCCAAATACCTGATTTTCGGGAGTCGGCTGATCCGTTAATACATGCAAGGCATCGAAAGCCGGCGGCGTCTTCAACGGTTGCGTCGAGACAACATAATTCAGATATTGGTCCATATCAATATCTGCAACAAATTCACTCGATCCCCATTTATTCGGTTTATAATAAATGATTCCGGCATCATCCGGCAAAACGCAACCTTCAGCAATTGCCTTTTGAGCAGATTTAATCAAGAAGTGTTTGATATAATCCAAGTAATTCTGGTCTGTCAAAGGCGTTCCGTCTGCCTTCTTTAACCCTAAGCTATTCAGATAAGCCGGATACGCTGCAGCCAGTTCTTTAGATACCGCATCTTGATCATCGTTCAACTGACGGTTTTTCCGATTTGTACAACCATACAACCACTCATAAGCCATATCAGCATGGTTCAAATCCGTTATCGGGCAATAACAAACCGAAGCATATACATCGTCACGCGCATCAGCCGCGCCCATCGCTTTCAAATACGGTTCGTAAGCCGAATTATTTCCCGTCGTTCCCAACAAAGCAGACATAGCTCCACCGGCACTTGTTCCGTCTGTAATGATCTTCTCTGCATTTCCCGGCATAGAAGCATCGTTAAAACGCAAATAACGAATAGCTGCTTTCAAATCCACCAAACCAGCCGGAGCACGACCCGTGAAGGTTGTTTTCCCATGCTGATCTGTGACTTTTGCATTCCAACCTCGCGAACCTGAAATACAAACCGCATAGCCTTCGAGCAAGGCACGACCCGTCGCATCCGTTTCGGAAGGCTTTTCCGCTTTGGCAGCCATGTATCCACCTGTATAAGTCCGGAAGAAAATAGGTACATCGGCATCTGTAGTAAAAGCCGATTCAGGCACATAGAAGTTCAGATACTGATAAGTTGAATCTTCTACGTTTGTTACATAATAGATTTTCTCGTACGCTACGTACTTGACGGTCTTTCCATCCGGCATAACCAAGGTGCGTTGTTCGCCCTTTTCCGGATTAAATTTCAGAGCAACGTCATTCCCTGAAATTGATATTGGAGCAGCAACAGCGATTTGCGCCATTGCTCCGAGCCCCAATATCCAAGAAAGGCTCTTCTTATCCATAACAATTACTTTAAATATATGTAGTGTTTGTATTCACTCATATTTTTGTACAGCAAAAGTATCGATAATCTTTGGGATAACGAGCCTCATAAACGTATAAAAAATCCTAATCGGAATATGCTTACAACTGCACTTCGTTTACCACCTGTCCGTCGAACAGATTGATGGTTCGTCCGGCATAACCGGCATCATGCTGCGAGTGCGTTACCATAACGACGGTTGTTCCCTCTTTATTCAATTCGGTTAATAATTCCATCACTTCTTTTCCGTTCTTTGAATCCAGGTTACCGGTCGGCTCGTCGGCCAGGATTAACTTCGGATTCCCGACAACGGCACGGGCAATCGCCACACGTTGCTGCTGACCGCCGGACAACTGCTGCGGGAAATGCTTCGAACGGTGACTGATCGCCATCCGGTCCATCGCTTCTTCGATACGGCGTTTCCGTTCGTTGGCAGGAATTCCCATATACAAAAGCGGCAATTCGATGTTCTCATAGACATTCAATTCTTCTATCAGGTTGAAGCTTTGGAACACAAAGCCGATGACACCTTTCCGCAAGTTCGTTCGCTGCGATTCGGTATATTTCGAGACTTCTATGCCGTCCAGATAATACGTTCCGTTGGTCGGATTATCCAACAAGCCCAGAATATTCAGCAAAGTAGACTTACCACATCCCGAAGGTCCCATAATAGCGACAAATTCGCCTTTCTTCACTTCTATACTTACGTTATTCAACGCCCAGGTTTCCACCTCGTCTGTACGGAAAACCTTCTGTAAATTTTCTGTCTTAATCATATCTTTTCAGTTTTTAAGTTTGTTCATTTCTTTGTTTCTATTTAATCTCTCACTCAACTTTCAGGCACTTCACCGGATCAACCTTCATCAAAACATACGCCTGAATACCTACAGTAATGACAGATACCAGCCAAATCACCAAGAAAGGCAACAGCCAGTCAAGTATCGAGAAAGATACATGATAAGCAAACTGCTCCAGCCAGTTGGAAAGGAGTCCGTATGTTATCGGAAGAGCGATCAGATAAGCTATCACAGCATACACCATAAACGGCTTGTTCAGGAGCCAGACAATCTGCCAACGGCTGGCACCATGTATTTTCCGGATACTGATTTCCCGTATCCGTTGGCGCGTAGCATACCACGTAATACCAAACAAGCCGAATAAAGTCAGCAACAATCCGATCACGGCATATACAGTGATGACCTGCGCAAAAGAGACAAACCGCGCATTCCGTTCCATAAACAAGGCGTGCATATCCATATATTGAAAGGCTTGCTTCGTATTGATCTCTTCCCATATCTGAGCTATCTGACGGATCGTCTCTTCTTTATCTTCCGGACGAAGTTTGATATGCAATACATTCGCATTACCCAAGGCAGACGAAGCAGGCAGGTGAATGGTAATCGGTGTTATCTCCTTCTCCAACGAATTGATCGGAAAGTCTTCAACGGTGCCACCGATTACATATAAAGAATCGGCATAGGTATCAAATTCTTGTAATGGACGGCCAATCGGATCTACTCCTGCCGGCACCAACTGACGCACGAAACTTTCATTGACCAATACCGGATAAGCATATTCTTGCTGAAGCTGTGCCGGCGAATGTCCCGTCAATTGCCGGATATGCATCGTCTCCAGGAAAGAGGAATCACTGTATAACGTCAGCATATAAGTACGCTTTTCCGTACCGTCCGGTTGGGGAATCTGTAATTCCCGAATGGGAGAATTCAGCACAGAGCCTAACGACAAAGATATCGATTCGATTCCCGGCACCCGCTTTTCCAGTTCAGCCTTCAAAGGTGCTGCCGGAGGCGAAAACATATCTCCAGTTTCGATCAATCCTTCGTAATGAGACGCCTGTTGCAGAATCATACGTTGTTGCTTTTCTCCGATGCAAGTGGCCAATACCAAACCACAGGAAATGGCAAACTGGACGATAACCAATACCGCCATCAGTACATGTTTTCCCTTTCCGGTCGAGACCTTTTTATATTCAGAATACGACCAACGCATCAAACGCCGGCTGGCATACCAGGCCGGAACAAGAGCCATCACCAATAAGAAGCCAAGTAATAACGGAAGTACTTGTCCGCTGAAGAAGAAAGCAAACGTCATCCGCGACTTCAGTATCGTATTGAATACCGGTAATACATCTGCAATGATCAACAAGGAAAGCAAGAACGAGATCACAACCGTCAGCACCACATCACCCAATAACTGCATCCGGATTTCACGAAGCGTTCCACCCATTAGTTTCTCCACATGAATCATCTTTAACTGCTGCATCAGCCGACTCAAGTTCATATTGGTATAATTGCAGCAGGCAATCACCAAGATCAAAATAGCAGCCAGCAAACCGATATATAATAACTGTACCTGGCTCTGCTGGATAAACGGGAGCTGTTGCTGACTCGTTCCTTGCGACTGGACAAAATAAAGGTCTGACAACGAATCCACATAATATTGAGTCCGATCCGGCATCATCGTCTGAATCGACTTGTCTGCCCGAATCGCCTTTTCCACCTGTTCTGCCGAAACATTCGGCAGTAACTTCAAGAACGTGGCTCCACCCCAATAATCAGCCGTCTTACTTGTTAATACATCATACTTCAATAACGACTGAGTTTGCTCGGCCATCACCGCAACCACTTCATAAGCCGTTCTCTTTCCTTCCGATTCTGTTTCCAAAGTCTTGCCCAACGGATCTTCTTTTCCAAAGATCCGTTTTACCACAGATTCCCGAATGGCTATCTTATTCGGACTCGTAAGAGCTTCTTTCAAGTCACCTGAAATAACTTCCACCGGGAAGAAAGTCGGCAAAGTAGAATCAACCCCAATCATTTCCAAGTCGGAATATGTCTGTCCTTTATACATAACAGAAGCAACATACTCCTGTATCTGCATAAAACTCTCCACACCGGGAATCTTCTTCTGTACATCCGAAGCCGCCTCTACCGAAGCAAAAGCCACTTTCTGCCCGTCATCAAACGGATTATCCTGCCGCAAGCAGAAGATCCGTTCCTTATCCGGATTATCCCGTTCCATAAAATAATCATGGACAAAATAAGTCAGCAACAGATTCGTCCCGGCCAATCCGATCGACAAACTAATCACGGCAATGAGGAAAAACACTTTATTCCGCCACCACCCACGTAAAACCATTTTCAGTATAAAACTGTACTTCATATCATTCTTATTAGATTTATTATTCTCGTTTGATGACATCCGCCGGATTTAAACAAACTACTCGCCAGATCTTGAAACCAGTTACACTGACCAGCAAGAATGCCATAATGATGAATAGATAGAACATCCAATTCCAACGGTAGATACAAGTTATCATACCGTAGAAAGCTTCATCGAAAGCAATCTTCAATAACGGACAGACAACAATAAATGAAAGGAAGAAAATGAATATATATACTTTCCCAAACAGTAAGACTATATCCCATGACCTTGCCCCGTTGATCTTACGAATGGCGACTTCTTTCCTTCTTCCTAATGTGTCCATTGATATGGCCGAATAAATACTCAACACAACCAGAATCATACTGATCAGTGCCAACATAAGCAAAACCAAACGCATGGTTTTGATAACAGAAAGGACCTGTACTTCTTGTTCCAATGAATAAATTTCCAAAGGTAAAGTGATCGGAACAAACTCACGGCATACAGCTGTAATCTGATCCGTTAAAAGACTGACATCCGTTCCTTCTCTCAGTTTGATATAATAATAACTGGCAGAAGAAGAAGGCATAAAGACCGAACCCATAAATCTGGGATCTTCTATCTCTCCATGTAATGCTTTATAAACACCGGCAATCTGATAATCCTTATCGTCCAAGCGGATAGTACCTATATTGCCTTCCTGATCCAGTATTTGCTTTACCTTTTCACTCACATAGATTTGTCCGTCTGCGGTCACATCGACTTCTTTTCCATTCATCGGGATATGAAAGAAACGAAAATAGTCCGTATTCCCAGAGCCCATCTGAACCAGCGAAGTTCTTCCGTCGGCATGTTTATAATTCATATACGTGTAACTCTGCAAATCAGATAACATTGAAATATAAGTAACCTCCTCTACTTCCGGCATTTTACGTACTTCTGTAATGATAGGTTCTATATTTTCTTTCAGCCGAGAACTATTCAATGGAAGCATCACGATCTGATCTTCTTCCTGATCAGATAGCGGCATATACATTTTGTCGAATATCAGTTCATTCCACGACATCCATATCAAGATTACACCTCCTACAAAAAACATCGAAATGGTCCATTGTATTCCGATCATGATATTGCGCCATATATGCTTTTTCCGACCCGTCAGAATGAAATGATTCATCGACACCCATTGCAACTTCAATACGGGAGAAATAATAATAAGCAGGCTTATTCCTATGACAAGTATATAAACCACACATTGAATCAGATATACATGCTTCCAAGGCAACGCAGAAAGCATCTGATCCGGCAAGTAGTTCTTCAGTAATAATAAAGTCCATTCTGAAAATAATAATGATAACAGCCACGCCAACGTCATCACGACAAATACTTCGGAAGCCAGGAGCATGAAAATCCCCTTTTTATCTGATCCCATACATTTACGCAAGGCCAATTCTCGCTGACGAGTAAAGAACAACTGAATAACAAACTTCAGAAACTGGATCATGCCTGAAACAAGAATCAATGAAGAAAGCATCAGTAAAAGGAATTTGGCTATGTTTTTCTGCACTCCATCCTGATTATTAAGTTGAGGCCTCAATAAGATCTTTCCGCTTTCCCGCTGAAAAGACATTTTTCCAACAACATCTTCGAATGCCTGAGGCGACATACCGTCCGGCAAGAACAATTCAACACATACATTATTCATCTGAGGCTGTACATCCACAGAGAAATAACAATCCGCCTGTTGATAACCCATTTGTATCTTCGAATCATCTACAACGCTTCTTATCCGATAGATTTTTCCTTCGTCCTTTTTACCGGCCAGACGCAATGTTTCTCCTCTCGGGTCTTTGTCTCCAAATACCTTACGGGCAAAGGCTGCCGACAAAACAACTTCATCAGGTTTTAATTCCGATAAATCCAATTCCGAAGTCATATCATAATAGTGAAAGAAATAAGCATTGGCATAACTGTAACGGAACAAATAAGGAGTAACTTTCCCTTCGGAATCTAAAAACTCGACTTCTCCTTCATTTGCAAATGTATAAGCCGCCACATGAGAGACGCCCAACGGCTTCAGTTCTTCTTCCAACCGTAAAACCTCATCGGAAGAAAACTTCGTACTCAATTGATTTTCCCAAACAGCCTGTATCAAAACACGCCGGTCGTAACGGGATAGTTGATCAGACTTATCTACATTCGATACAAATAAATAGACATAGCTGAAACATACAATCCCGACAGCCAAACAAATAGCAGAGATTAAACTCTGCATCTTATACTTCATCAGACTACGTACAGCAACTTTCAAGTAATGTAATATCATATTGCTTCTCAGTTGAAATATCTACAAACACATAAACAAAACGTATGCCAAACAGATAAATACTATGTTTACAACAACTTAACGAACTATCTACTGATAATCACCTGTGCGTCTTCGCACAAATAACGTGCACGAACGCACAGTCATCCTAGTTATCTATCGTTCATACCTGATAAACTTGTCAAGCCCGGAAGAAAAAGTAAGGATCCGACATCCTATTCTTTAGTTCACGACGCGGATTACTTAGTTCACGCCGTGAACTAAAGAATTGGTCTAATGAATCCAACTTTCCCTTCTGCCTCTTTCCAACTTTATCTCCCGGGAAACGGAAAAATATATCCCAACTTATTCCCGCTTCACTACATCCGCCGGATTAATCCGTGCCGCCCGGTTTACCTGCCAGAACAATGTTCCCAACGAAATAACCGATACCAACAATAATGACCACAAGAAGATTCCTGCTCCCAGCGGCGCTTTGACTGCGAAATTCTCGGTATA